>Ga0180009_10005919_pt1 | contig 12978 bp, 15 predicted proteins | sample OS_PC_MetaG_FD_123537 | JGI IMG/M metagenome (GOLD analysis project Ga0180009, IMG submission 123537) | Groundwater microbial communities from the Aspo Hard Rock Laboratory (HRL) deep subsurface site, Sweden - OS_PC_MetaG | ecosystem: Environmental > Aquatic > Deep subsurface > Groundwater...
AGGGCAACCTCACCAAGCACTACTCCCAGTAGTCCTGCCCAAGACTACTCAATCATTTAAGATTCTCCATTCTCCCGCCACTGTGGTACGCACACTCGAAACGGGGTATTGATCGGAGCCTGTTACCCCATTGACAGGTCAGCCACACCTGGCATAAACGGGGTACTGATGGACTGTTAGTGCCCTGTTTAAGGGGCCTGTTACCCCATTTGTGGCTGCCATGCACTCGCTCAAACCCAGCTACCTCGACCGGCTATCCTTCAGCGCTGATCAGGCGTCCACGCTGACCAGCATCGCCGAGAATCGGGGCCGACAAGACCTTCTGACCCGCCAGACCCCCCAGGTGCTGATGACCCTGCGCCAGGCTGCCGTCGTGGAGTCCAGCGAGTCCTCCAACCGCCTGGAGGGCATCACAGCGCCCAAGTCCAGGTTACGCGCCCTGGTCCTCCAGTCCACCAAGCCCCGCAACCGCTCCGAGCAAGAGATCGCCGGCTATCGCGACGCGCTGAACCTGATCCACGAGTCGCACGAGCACAGGCCGTTCTCCACCAACGTCATCCTCCAGCTCCACTCGCTGGTCTACCGCTACGTTCCCTCGCCCGGAGGCAAGTGGAAGAGCGCGGACAACGAGATCGTGGAGCGCGATCCCGACGGCACGCTGCGGCGGGTGCGATTCAAGCCCGTCCCGGCCTTCCAGACCCGAGAGGCGATGGAGCAGCTTGTCTCGCTCTACGCTGACGCCACCGGCGCACTGGCCAAGGAGCCGTTGGTGGTGGTGCCCCTGGCCATCCTGGACTTCCTCTGCATCCATCCCTTCCTGGACGGCAACGGTCGCGTGGGGCGCCTGCTGACCCTGCTCCTGCTCTACCAGCACGGCTACCAGGTCGGCCGCTACATCAGCCTGGAGCGCATCTTCGAGGAGTCCAAGACCAGCTACTACGAGACGCTGGAGCACAGCTCCCAGGGCTGGCACGAGGGTGAGCACGATCCCTACCCCTGGATGACCTACTTCTGGGGCGCTCTGCTCCGGGCCACCCGCGAGTTCGAGGACAGGGTGGGTACGATCCGCGTCGGGCGCGGGACCAAGACCGACCAGATCAAACAGGCCATGAACCGTCGGACGGCCCCCTTTGCCATCTCCGACATCGAGGCTGACTGCCCCGGCATCAGCCACGAGATGGTGCGCAAGGTGCTGCGCGAGCTGCGGGACAGCGGCGTGATCGAGCTTCAGGGCAAGGGCCGTGGAGCCAAGTGGCTTCGTGTAAAGAAGATCGAGGGGTGACCGGTGCTGACTCCTGCCATCAAATCCAAGATCCACGCCCTGTGGGACAAATTCCGCTGCTTCACCCCGCAGCGCCCTGAAGGGGCGCGAGGACCGGAATTCTGGTCCGGGGGCATCGCCAACCCGCTGACTGCCATCGAACAGATCAGCTACCTGCTGTTCATGCGTCGGCTCGACGCCCAGGATCAGAAGCGCCAGGAGGACGCCGAGTGGCTCAAGCAGAAGTACAGGTCGATCTTCTGGGGCCACAAGGAGTGCCGCTGGTCCCACTTCCGGCACCTGCCGGGCGACGAGATGCTGGCCCACGTCCGAGATGTCGTTTTCCCCTTCATCAAGGGGCTCGGGGCCAAGGACCAGCCTTTCACCCAGTACATGCAGGACGCGGTGTTCATCATCCCCAAGCCATCGCTGCTGGTGGAGGCGGTGGGGATCATCGATGAGATCTACGCCGACATCGAGCAGGATCGCATCGACAGCGGCCAGACCGCCCACGACACCCAGGGCGACCTCTACGAGCACCTGCTGTCGGAGATCGCCACGGCGGGCAAGAACGGCCAGTTCCGCACCCCCCGTCACATCATCCAGATGATGTGTGGCCTGGTGAACCCCAAGCTGGGCGAGGAGATCTGCGACCCGGCCTGCGGCACGGGCGGCTTTCTGCTGGGCGCCTACCACCATATCCTGACCCAGCACACCTCCAAGAACCTGCGCTGGATCGACAACAGCGGCATCGAGATGGGCCTGGTGGGCGACAAGCTCACCGACGAGCGCCAGTGGAAGGTGATCCGGGAGCGGACCTTCAACGGCTTCGACTTCGACACCACGATGGTGCGCATCGGGCTGATGAACCTGCTGCTGCACGGCATCGACCAGCCCAACCTCGACTACAAGGACACCCTGTCCAAGAAGTACGACGAGCGCGAGCGCTACGACGTGGTGCTGGCCAACCCGCCCTTCAAGGGCAGCATCGACAAGGGCGACATCAACGAGGATCTGAAGCTCAAGACCACCAAGACCGAGCTGCTGTTCGTCAACCGCATCATCAATCTGCTGCGCATCGGTGGCCGCGCCGGGGTGATCGTACCGGACGGGGTGCTCTTCGGCTCCAGCAACGCGCACCAGGGCTTGCGCAAGATGCTGATCGACGAGTGCGAGCTTCAGGCCGTGGTGTCGATGCCCTCGGGCGTGTTCAAGCCTTACGCCGGGGTGAGCACGGCGGTGCTGTTCTTCGTCAAGGGCGGCAAGACCGAGCAGGTCTGGTTCTACGACATGGTGGCCGACGGGTTCTCGCTGGATGACAAGCGGGAGAAGATCGAGGCCAACGACATCCCGGACGTGATCTCGCGCTGGAACGAGCGCAAGCCGAAGAAGGACACCGACCGCACGGCCAAGGCGTTCTTCGTGCCGGTCCAGGAGATCAAGGACAACAAGTACGACCTGTCGATCAACCGCTACAAGGAGACGCGGTACGAGGATGTGGAGTACGAGCCGCCCAAGGTGATCATCAAGAAGCTCCGGGCGCTGGAGCAGGAGATCGCCAGGGACCTGGATGAGCTGGAGGGGATGCTGGGATGAGTCCTCTCCCCGACCAGTGGACCACCGAGGCGGTCGGCGACCTCTTCGAGATCCAACTCGGCAAGATGCTGAGCAAGAAGGCGAAGAAGGGTACAAGCCCGTTCCCCTACCTGGCAAACCGGCACGTCCAGTGGGGACAGGTCGATCTCTCAGACCTGGAGTGGATGGACTTCACCGATGCGGAACGAGAGAAGTTCGGCCTGCGACCGAATGATCTTCTCGTGTGCGAGGGTGGTGAAGTCGGACGGACGGCCATTTGGCGCGGAGAGCTGGAGGACTGCTACTTCCAGAAAGCCGTTCACAGGCTCCGGCCGAAGGATGGTCGTGTTCTTCCTGAGTTCATGTACCGCTTCATGGAGCAGGCCGCACGGAAGGGCCTGTTCAGTCGGCTCACGTCCCAGACGAGCATCGCCCACCTCACCAAGGAGAAGCTGGCCCTCCTGGAGATGCCGCTGCCTCCCCTCCCCGAGCAGCGCCGCATCGCCGCCATCCTCGACAAGGCCAACGCCATCCGGCGCAAGCGCCAGGAAACCATCCGCCTGACCGAGGAGTTCCTGCGCTCGGCCTTCCTCGACATGTTCGGCGACCCGGTGACCAACCCGAAGGGGTGGCCAGTGAAGAAGCTGGCCGTCGCGTTCTCCGGCAAGCCGCACATCGGAACCATCGTTCCCGCTTTAGAACACGGAACGCATCCGATTGTGAAGGTGGGGGATCTGGGAACTCCATACCTGCCCGATATCTCACAGAGAGTGGACCTGAATGAACGCGACCTGAAACGGTTTGAAGTCAAAAAGGGCGATCTGCTGCTTGCCCGAGCCATCGGTAGCGAACACCACCTTGGCAAAGCCTCGGTGTTTCAAGGAGCACCTGCTGATCCCGTTGTCTTTGATTCCCACGTCATGCGCGTGAGCTTGAACCCCCAGATCCTCAGCCCGTTCTTCTTGCACCAATGGCTGCTGACACCGGGGGGACGGGCCAATTTCATGAGGCGTGCTGGCAGAACTGCAGTGCAGTTCAATATCAATGCGACGCAGCTCGCTCAAATTGACGTTGCGTTGCCGCCCATTGGAGAGCAGCGGTGCTTCGTGGGGGTGTTCGAGAAGTCGATGAGGATGGAGGCCGCCAAACAGACGGCCCGCAGCGGCACCGAGGAGTTGTTTCATTCGTTGGTTCAGAAGGCATTTCGGGGAGGTCTGTGATGTCGGGGACGGGCATCGCTCTGCGCTGCGCCAACACCGGCCCGATGGCCGGGAGATCTATCGATCCGTTCAAGTATCCTGCGGATCTGGGCCGCCTCGTCGAGGCACTGATCCGATGGAGGAGCTTCTTTCCTTTGCTCATGAAATGGGGCATCACCGCTCGTGGCTGGCCCGCACCTTCTGCGACTTTGATGAGGACAAACCACGGGAGACCTACGCCGAGGAGTACCGTGCTTGGATGCACGGTAGGAGGTTCCTGGACGCGTACGGGTCTACGCAGTGGGGCGCCTTCGATCAACGCGAGGAAGCCAGCCTGCTGGGATACGAGGAGGGGCCAAAGCTCGCAGCGGAAGCGACCGCCGAGATCCGGCAAGCCATCACCGAGGAGATCGGCAAGTTGTCAGCACGCTGGTACTTGGATCCTTGGCCACCCACCCAGGATTCATGAGGGACGCTGCTGCATCAGTTCTGCCAGCCCCCATCGTCGAACAACTCCATCAAGTCCTTCAGCCGGTCGTAGAGCCCGTCCAGCTCCTTCTGGAGCTTCTTGCTCTTGCAGTGGTTGGCCTCGGCCGCGACGTATCCCAGCAGCTCGTCGAGATCGTGGAGGGTGTAGCCAAAGTTGAGCACACCGGCCTCGGGCGGGACGTTCTCCAGAGGCGTCGTAATGTCCGGGCCAGCCATCGTGTGCTCGGTGATCAGCGCCCGGTCCCGAGCTGAGAGCTTGACCGGCACGATCTGCCCCTCGGCGATCTTGGTCCGCTTCTTGGGCGGCCCGCCGCCGAGCACGAGGGAGATCAGGTCCAGCGCTTCAGCCAGATCGGGCTCATCCTCCTTGGGCGCGGGCGCAGGTTCCGGCACTGTCTCGGCAACCGGCGGCCGGCGCGGTCTGGGCCGGGGCGGCGCTCCCAGCAGCTCGCGAGCCACGTCCGTGGGCGGCTCGTACTTCAGCATCGTGTACAGGTTCTCGGCCAGGCGGTCTTCGACCTTCTCCAGGGTCACCGGCCCACGGGAGTTGCCGGACAGCATTGCCTCGGTCATCACGGTGGCGTCGTTCATCGATCCCAGCACGCGACGGCTCTTGGTCTTGCCGATGCGGACCTGCTGGAGGTGAAACGTCTCGCGCTCCACGGCCTCCTTCGGGATCTCCATCCGGCGCAGCAGGGCGATGACCCGCTGCTTGAACTCGGCCAGCACGTCCGCGTCGTGGCGCAGGACCACCGAGAGCATGGTCCGCTCGTTGCTGATCAGGATCAGCGGCCACGACTTCGGCATGAAGACCAGGTTGCCGTACCAGTCACCGAGGGCCGAGGTGGGTTCCAGGTCCTCGGGCTCGGGCTTGACCCCGAGGTGCTGTTGCAGCTTCTTGGTGCAGCGGAGCGTGATCATGACCAGCGGGAGGAGTAACACGAAGGCCGATCCTGCTGCCACCCTGCTGCCATGACCCCGCACCGCCAGACGGATCCCAACGGATCCAGCCGGAGCCAACCGGAAAGCTCATCTCACCACAAGATCAAGGGAATCGGGTCTAACGTCGCGTGCCGCAAGGGCTTGTTGTTATTGGTAAAATAGGTTTCGATTCCCGTGCACTTCCGTTTTTTTCTTTCCTTGTTTCCGGCGCTTGCGTTTTGTGTGGCTGACGGTGTGGCTCGGTCCCCGCGCACGTCACCCGCGATCGCGACCTTGGGCAACTTGAGCAGGCGTCCCTCGCGCACCTCGATCCGGAGCTTCGTTACCTCGGCGCAGAGTGCATCCCAGGGCAGGGTGGTGTAGCTGTCCATGATGTCGCCGCTTGGCCCGTGGGTGATCCAGCGCAGGATGTCCTTGCGCCCCCCGTCGCAGCTGCGCCGAAGATCGTGCAGCCTGCGTTTGCGTAGCCGCGCGCCAGGTGGGATCCGCACGAACATTGACAACTCAAGGAAAAATGCTGATCTTTCAAGCGTTAGGAATGGCTGGAGGACTCCGAGGGTTTTGGCAGAAAAGAGGCACGGATGACCTGGACGCTGCCCACGATCAAGCACGACCGGTACGAGCGGAATCCACTCGTTGCCGTTGTGGTGCAGCTCAGGTTCCACCCGGTCCTCAAGATAACTGATCACGTTGCCGACTTTCAGGAGCGCGTGCGGGCACGGTTCCCCGTCTTCCTTGAGGGGACGAGCGAGCTCGTGAGCTTCAAGCCGCCAGACCAGGTCAACGTACGCAAGGAAAAGCAGTTCTCGTTTCGCAAAGACGACGGGTCCACGTCGATCTTGCTCGGCCTGGCGGCTCTTTCACTAGAGAACCGCCGGCACCTAGGGCACCGGCCATTCATGGAGGAGGTCAAGTTGGCCGTTGACGCGCTGGTGGAGGTGTACCAGCCCATCAACCCGCTGCGACTCGGCATGCGGTACATCAACATCATCGACCGCGAACGGATCAGCGAGGATCTCGGCAGAGAGGTGGACTGGGGAGAGTTGGTGGCCGAAGACTTCCTCAGGATGCCGGCTGACTTGAATGACCTGAGGGACACCCAGTTTTCGAGCGAGATCAGCTCCAGGGTGGATGGGGGGGCGTTGACCCTGCGGTTCGGGATGCTGTCCGACAAGGAGGACCACGTCCACTTCCGCTTCGACACCGACCGGTACGTGGAGGAACTTTTCGAGGTGTCGACGGTGATGGATCGGCTGTACGGCTTTGTGGACAATATCTACGCGCCCTTTGCCACGATGGCCGGCCCGGCGCTGCGCGAGTGGATGGGATCGAAGGAAGTAGCAGCCCCGGTTGCCGAAGAGGGGGCGTAGATGGAGCTCGCCCTGGAGAGCACGCCCTGGAGCCAGGAGTCTGAATCTTCGACACCGACGCAGAGGTTCCGCTATCTGCCCACTGTGCGCGACGAGACCCCCGCGCCGGCCGATCTGGGTCCCGCTGGTGTGTTCGACTCGCCCACCGGCCAGATGGCCGTGTCCGAGTCGCCGGATGTGATCATTCGCAAGGCCGCCGCCCACATCCAGGCCATGGCCATGCTCCGCATCGACCCTGATGCTGACGAGCGAGTGGATCGCCTCGTGTCCCGGCGGCTGCAAGGTGCGCCGACCCGCCCGCTGAAGCGCAAGGTGTAGCTTGCTCTACCCGTACATCGAGCGCTGGCCGCCGGTCTACGACGCCGAGGACCTGGCTGACAGTATCCGCGACCTCGTGGAGTCCGGCCGGCTGGAGCAGCGGTTCTACCGGTCGCAGGCCCGACTTCCACAAGGCGTCTGCCAGGGGGACATCATCGAGCTGGTTGGCGGCGTACCGCTGATCGCGGAGGACGGCGAGCCGGCGGTCCACGATGATGTGCGCTACTGGATGGTCATCGGCAACACCTGTGATATCGCCCGCAGCCTGGAGACCGTTCCATGGTCGCAGCTTGTTCCGCTGGTGGAGGTAGGAAGCGACCGCGATCTCACGCCTCACGAGCTGTCGGACCTGCGCGGATACCGCTACTCCCGCCGGTTCTACCTGCCTCCCTGGTCAGCGGAGGTAAAGGGGCTGCATCATGTGGCCGACTTCCTCCGCCCGGTAGCCATCCACAAGACCGCGCTCAACGACGTGGCGGAGGTCCGAGCAGGGCTTGAGATCTACTCCTGGCTCCTGCTCCACTCGTGCCTGGTGAGGTTTCTGGCCCGAGACGACGGCCGCTTCAGCTAGCGCCGCGGCGCTGGAGTGAGAGAAGCAGTTCCTCCAGCATGGCCGTGGCCAGGTCCAGACGGCCCTTGCCGAGCGCCGAGAGGGCGTTTTCCACGGTGACGGCAACACCCGAGCCACACGAGCCACGCCGATCCCGCGAAAGACCTGGTTTGTCCGATGTTGGCGGCCCTTCCTCGTGGGCCGAAGACCCCGATTCTCCGTCACAAACCTCGTCAGACTGATCCTCGACAGCAGCCCCGGCGCCGTTTTCGATTCCCGTGCACTTCCGTTCTTTTCTCGGGCACGACCCAGTACCTCCAGGACGTGTGGGGTAGCTTGTCCACGGACGTGTTCGCCGTCGGCGGTGGCGGCACGGTCCTGCGTCACGACGGGACGAGCTGGAAGCCCATGACCTCGGGAACGACCCAGTACCTCCCGACGCCCTTGTCCCCTATCGATCACTCCGCTGAGCTCGAACGGGTTCCCCGCTTCGTCGGTGACCGTGAAGTCGATGTAGATGTGATGCTTGGACGTATCAAAGGACGTGACGGTGCGCATGGCTCCGCAGCCCCCTGAACGTCGATTCCCCGGTGTAGCGAAAGGCGGTTGGCCTGCCCAGGGCAGGAGGTTTGGCGACCTCGTACATGTCGATTGAGTGGCGCTCGACAACACCCGCCCGCAAATGGCCTGAGTCGTCGGTCTCGTAGTCAACAATCAGCAGCCACTGGTCCGGATACCGCTGCTTCATCTCCTGCCAGGATAATCGCTGTCTTTCCATTATTTCGAGTATGTGCGCGGGTTACCTACCGGTCAAGATTGCGGGCGAGCCCCGTCGCGTTTGATCAGGCGAAGCAGCTCTTCCAGCATGGCCGTGGCCAGGTCCAGACGGCCCTTTGTGAGCACACCGAGGGCGTCTTGGACGGCGGCGTCCCGTGGCGCGAGGTAGCTACGGGCCCTTGGGCTTGCAGACCCCGGCCTTGCAGGACTCATTGGCGGGGCAGACCTTGGCGCAGATGCCGCAGTTGTTCACGTCCGACTGCAGGTTGACGCACAGCCCCGAGCACAGGGTGTAGGCGGTGTGGCACACGCACTGGCCGTTCGTGCAGATCTGCACCACGGTGCAGGCGTTGCCGCAGGCCCCGCAGTTGACGTGGTTGGAGTTGAGGTTGATGCAGGCGTCGTAGCAGAACGTGGTCGGGGCCTGGCACACCGCGGTGCAGACGCCCGCCGTGCAGTCCTGGTCATAGGCGCAGACCTGGCCGCAGGCGCCGCAGTTCTGGTCGTCGGTCTGGGTGTCGACACAGGCCCCGGTGCAGAGGCTCTCCCCCGCCGCGCAGGAGGTGGTGCAGATCCCCGCGGAGCAGACCTGGCCCACCGAGCAGGCCTTGTTGCAGACGCCGCAGTTGAGAGGATCGGTCTGCAGGTTGACGCAGCTCGTGCCGCACTTGGTGAGGGGGGATCCGCAGCTGCACACCCCGCCGACGCAGGTCATTCCGGCCGCACAGACCGTGCCGCAGGTGCCGCAGTTGTTGGGGTCCTTGGTCACGTTGGTGCAGCCGCCGGCGCAGAGCACCTGATTGCCCGTGCACTGAGCGCCTACGACGCACTGGGCGTCGATGCAGATCGTGCCGGTGGCGCACTTGTTGCTGCACAGGCCGCAGTTCTTGCTGTCGCTGTTCAGGTCGACGCAGGTCCCGCTGCACAGGGTCAGGCCCTGGACGCAGGCGCAGACACCGTTGATGCACTGGGTGTTGTTGCCGCAGATGGTGCCGCACTTGCCGCAGTTCTGCTCATCAACGAGGGGATCGACGCAGACGCCGTTGCAGTCGATCTGCCCCGCCGGGCACTTGCACTGCCCGCTGATGCAGAACTGGCTGTAGGTGCAGGTAGTGCCGCAGGTGCCGCAGTTGACCGGATTGGTCTGCAGGTCGACGCACAGCCCCGTGCAGTCGGTCTTGGTCGCCGCGCAGGTGCAGACGCCGCTGACGCAGGACTTGTCGACGGCGCAGGCTTTGCTGCAGACGCCGCAGTTGTCAGAATCGGTCTGCAGGTCGGTGCAGGTGCCCAAGCAGTCGGTGGTCCCGGACGGACAGCTGGCCACACACTTGCCGCCGGAGCAGGCCGGCGTGGCCCCGGAGCAGGTGGTGCCGCAGACGCCGCAGTTCTGCGGATTGTTGTCCAGGTCGACGCACTCGGTGCCGCAGAGCGCTGTGCCGTCCGGACAGACGCAGGCGCCGTCCTTGCACTCGTGGCTCGCGCTGGGGCAGGGCTTGCCGCACTCGCCGCAGTTGAGGGGATCGGTCTTGAAGTCGACGCAGGTCCCGGCGCAGAACCAGGTGCCGGGGGGGCAGCTCGCCAGGCAGGTGCCGCCGAGGCAGGCCTCGCCGGGCTTGCACACCTGGTCGCAGCCGCCGCAGTGGTTGGGGTCGATCATCGGATCGACGCATACACCGCCACACATGATCCCGGTCCCGCCATCGCCACAGGAAACCGTGACCGGCCCATCGGTCACCGACCCGTCGGTCACCGGCCCGTCGCCCCTTGGCCCGTCGCCGGCCGGGCCGTCCTTGGGTGCGTCAATCCCTCCATCGGTGACTGCATCTGACAAGCCGTCTCTGGTCGGTGGAGCGGTGTCGTCGTCGCATGCCATCATAAACACAACCGCCACCGCTGTAAGCAGCCCAACGAACCGCATACTCATGCTTTTCCTCCATTTTTGTCGAAGTAGAGGCCAAACTGACGGCCTGTGCCGTCTCCACACGATGCGAGCAGGTGGGCTTGAAGGATACGGCAGGAGTCGTATGAATCTGCTCCCGTCGAGCACACGCCGTACAGGCAAGTCAAGTGCTGCGCCCCTGATTGACGTGGCAGGTCGAATCCGGGAGCATCGGACCCATGAGACAACAGCTCGCTGGCTGGCCGTTGCTGGTGCCCCTGGCGCTGATGGTTGCGTGTGACGACGGCTCGACCTCTGCGGATGGAGGACGGGACATCGGGATCCGACAGGACAGCTTCAAGTCCGACTCGGACCGGGACGGGGCCTCGCCCGACCTGCCGCCCGGGCACAAGCGCGTGTTCGTGAGCTCCACCAAACACGACGGGAACCTGGGCGGGTTGACCGGGGCCGACGCGAAGTGCCAGCAGACCGCCGACGCAGCCGGCCTGGGCGGCAGGTGGATCGCCTGGGTCTCGACGACGACGGCAGACGCGATCGACCGCCTCGCGGACGTGGGCCCCTGGTACGGCCTCGACGGCAAGCGGTTCTTCGCCGACAAGGCGGCGGTGGCGAGTATCACGACAGGTCCAGACAACGGCCTGTGGCGTGACGAGAAGGGGAGCTTCCTGCCGTCCGACCGGATCTGGACCGGCACGGGACCGGGCGGCCGCTATGTGAGCAGCATCGGGGATGCCTGTCAGGCCTGGACCTCGGCGTCGATGAGCGATCAGGCTCGCATCGGCATCGTGGGCCGAGTGGACTACACGTGGACCAGCTACTCCTTCACCACCTGCGACCAGGCCTACCTGCGCCCGATCTGCTTCGAGCAGTGATCCGAGCGATCCAGCTCGGCCTGCGCGCTGACGTGCTGCGCCGATACGCACAGGAGTGGGTCGTCGCCATCGAGGATGTCTCGACGCCCGGCGCCTGAGAAGCGGGTCATGGCAAGCGGCCCGATTCGTCGGTGTCATGGTCGACCATCACTTCTATCGCTCGCAGACGCAGACCCCGCCGAACACAAACACGTAGTCGCACTTGTCGGTCTTGGACCACGCGCACCCCGTGCCGCCAGAGTGGCTCTCGATGCACTTGGCGCCCTCCTTGAGGCAGATGTCGCCGCAGGTGCCGGGGAGGCTGCAGGCGAAGGTGCACTGCGTCGCTGTCTGCGTGCACAGCTGGTAGCCGGACACTGCGCCGAAGATCTGATCGCAGGTTGGTGAGGGGCTGATGTCGGTCGGTGGTGGAGGCGGCCAGGGCAGGTCCTTCTTGACCGCCGCCGGCGAGTCCCATGGGCTGCGGTCCGTGACGCCGGGGAGGTCGACCACCGCAGAGTCGACGCCGTCGCGCAGGCAGGTCTTGGTCGCCGGGTCGCAGTGGGTATACGGTCCGCAGGGAGCGGCGGGGGAGCAGGGTCTGCCCGCGGAGGTCAGCGGCTCGACGCTGCAGCCGGCCACGAGAGCGAACAGGATCAGCGGCCCGACGATCCGCATGACGGCGATTATGGCACAGCCACAAGGGCCGGGGGTCGATTCTCCACCCGGGGGTCGATTCTCCACCCGAGGGCGAACGCCCCCATCGCGGCCGGACCCGCTTCTGCAGGAACGTTGATGATCACTCGTCAGATCCTCGTGGCACGGCCCTTGCTGCTCATGGTCGCAGGCGGACAGCAGGAGCAGACACAGATGATCGGTCATATCGTTCGACGTGGTACAGTCCGAATGTTGCTCGTCACGATCCCGGCAATTCTGTGCGCGTGCGCCGAGCCGGTGCGACGGGACGCTCCTGATGGCCTCATCTTTGCCGGCGACGCCGGTGTCCCCCCGCTCGGCGATGCCGGTGCGGTCCAGACGCCCCCCACATCCTTCTCGGAGCTCTGCCAGCAGGACGCCAGGTTGTGGTGTCAGGGGCACCTCAACTGCTGCAAGGACCCCGCACAACGCTACGCGAGCGTCGGGGAGTGCGAGAAGGCCGAGAGGGACTCCTGCGAGGTCTACTTCGGCAATCCGGTCTTCGGTGGCTGCGTCCCCTTCGATCCCCTGGCCGCACAGGCCTACCTGACCGAGATGGCCGCGCTGGTGCCGACCTGTGGCGCGAAACCCCTGTGGTACAGCCGCGTATTCAAGGGCATGGTCCCGGCGGGCGGCAGTTGCAGCTACGTCACGGACGACTCCTACCCGCGGGTCTACTGCTGCCAGCCGGGGACGGGATGCGAGGTGTCCAGCGTGAATGGCGACAACGTAATTGCATCGTGCGGTGGCCTCAGGCAGCTCGGAGAGGATTGCGGCGGCGTGGGCTGCGCAGACGGTCTGTTCTGCGGGTACAGCGCCGCCACCACCAACTGGACCTGCATGGAGCGCAAGCCAGCCGGTGGCAGCTGCGCGCACGAAACGGAATGCGCCACGGAGTTCTGCGACAACGGCACCTGCAAGCCTCTTGACGTCAACGGGATGTACTGCGGCAAGTCAAGCCAGTGCCTGCAGATGGGGTGGAGCATCTCCGCCGACTACGCCGACTGCGTGACGAGCTACAGCTGCGTCGAGAGCCAGCGCCTGACGGCC
>Ga0180009_10005920_pt1 | contig 12977 bp, 14 predicted proteins | sample OS_PC_MetaG_FD_123537 | JGI IMG/M metagenome (GOLD analysis project Ga0180009, IMG submission 123537) | Groundwater microbial communities from the Aspo Hard Rock Laboratory (HRL) deep subsurface site, Sweden - OS_PC_MetaG | ecosystem: Environmental > Aquatic > Deep subsurface > Groundwater...
AACGCTATTGTGGTGCCGCATGACATTGATCTCCTGCTCGTGTCCCAAACGCCGCGAAACGTTCAAAACACAGTAGAATCAACGTCATGCACCTTGTCCAGAAATCTAAACCGGACAGCAGTGGGCTTGACCCGAGGGATGAATACTGCTTCCTGCCCATCCATGCTTACGACGCTGCCACCGGCCGTCCGGTCGCCATGGTCCTCAGGGCCGGCAAGACGCCATCCGGTGTCGAGGTGCGCGCCCATCTGCGCCGTCTTGTTCGCCGCATCCGGGCAAAATGGCCAAAAACCCGCATCACCATCCGCGGCGACGGCCACTATGCCCGTCCCGAAGCCATGGACTTCTGCGAGGACAACGCCATCACCTATCTGTTCGGCCTGGCCGGGAGCAAGCCGCTTCAGGCCAAGGTCCGCGAGACTGCCGACGCGGTTGCCACGACCCGCGCCCTCGACAACGCCGATGTGGTCCGCGACTTCGCCGAACTCCGCCACAGGGCCAGGGGCTGGAAACGCGAGCGCCGTGCCGTCGCCCGTATCGAAGCCACACGGCTCGGCCTCGACATCCGCTTCGTGGTCACCAACATCGAAAAGATCAGTCCGCGCGTCCTGTACCAGAACCTTTACTGCGCCAGGGGACAGGCCGAGAACCTGATCAAGGCCCACAAGACCCATCTTTGCTCCGACCGCACCTCGTGTCGCAGGGCCGTCGCCAACCAGGTTCGCCTCGTCCTGCACACCGCCGCCTACTGGCTGATACTCGGATTGCGCGATGCCATTCCCGACGTCCGCGATCTGGCACGGGTCGAGTTCGCCACCCTGCGCATCCGGCTTCTCAAGATCGCAGTCCGCGTCAAGGAAACTGCAACCCGCATCCGGCTCGCCTATGCCGCCGGCTGTCCCGAGGCCGACCTCTTCATCGGTCTCGCCGCCGCTTTCCGGTCAAGACCTTCGGCCACCGGGCCGTAAACACTGGGGCCGCAACCGCCCCGACGAACCCAGAACTCCAACCCCACCGCGTTACAAATGTACCCTCCATGCCCGCGCTTCAGGCGCAGTGGACAAACGCGCGCCGTGTCACGCTGCCACCGTCGGCGCCAATCCGGTGAATAGGAAGGTCTACCAAAAGGTGTGCCAGGATTACCCGTCTACTTGAGTTTCCGGACCTATCTCGTGCCAATGGAGCCTTGAAAACTCGCGTTCTTCGCATGGTTTGGTTGCGTTTTTTTCCGGGTCGGCTATTTGTGCCGCTCAGGCGAGAGAACCTGAAGATGCATGAAATGGCGACAGAATATGTCGAGCGATTTTTCCGCGCCAACGCAAGCAAATCCGGCCTAGGGATCGCCGACGCCAGTGCGCAGGACGTGAACGGCTCGCTCAAGTCTGTTGTCCCCGAAGGCAATGAATATGTCGGTGTCGATTTCATCGAAGGCAAAGGGGTCGATGCCGTTCTGACCGACCCCTGCAGACTGCCTTTCGAGGGCAATTCGATCGATGTCTGGGTCTCGTCGTCCTGCTTCGAGCCCTCGGAATTGTTCTGGGTTCTCTATCTTGAGATCATGCGGGTATTGAAGCCGGGCGGGCTTCTCTACATCAACGCCCCGCCCAATGGCAGTTTTCACCAGTATCCGGTCGATTGCTGGCGCTTCTATCCAGATAGCGGCCTGGCCCTGCGGAACTGGGGCCGTCGTAAAGGTCATCCCAACGCGCTGCTCGAATCCTTCACGGGCGTCCAGCGCAAGGGCTTTTGGAACGATTTCGTTGCCGTCCTTCTCAAGGATGAAAAATTTGCCGGAAAATTCCCCAGCCGGATTCAGGACAGATCCAAAGAGTTCAGCAGTGGCCCGGTCTATGGCAGCGATTCAAACGCCAGTTATCAGGAACGGCCGGAAGATCAGCGCGACAATGCTTTATGGCGCACCTTGAGACGCGTGCGGACAATTTTCGGCTGGTGGTAGCAGAGGCCAGTCGCCAGGGGCAAAATGAGAACCGCCGATGAACGTTGAAAAGACCGCACTGGATGGCGTTCTGGTTGTCACGCCGAAGCGCTTCGGCGACCTACGGGGGTTCTTCTCCGAGACCTGGAACCAGTCCCTTTTTGCGGAGAAGGGCATCGACGTTCCATTCGTCCAGGAAAATCATTCGCTTTCGCGCTCTGCTGGCACTATCCGGGGCCTGCACTGTCAGGCGCCGCCCCGCGCTCAAGCGAAGCTCATCAGGGTCGTACGAGGCAGAGTCGTCGATGTTGCGGTGGATGTGCGGCGCGGCTCGCCGAGCTACGGCAAATGGGTTTCGGTCGAGCTTTCTGCCGAAAACGGCAAGCAGCTCTTCGTGCCGGTCGGCTTCCTGCACGGATTTGCGACGCTCGATGCCGACACCGAGGTGCTTTACAAGTGCTCCGATTTCTATGCGCCTGAATGCGAGGCCTCGGTCCGGTTCGACGATCAGGAAATAGGTATCGACTGGGGTGTGGAGCCCGGCAAGGTGGTGCTTTCCGACAAGGATGCGCGTGCGCAAACGTTCAAGGACTTTCTGTCTCCATTTGTCTTCGAGGTAACACCATGAAGATCCTTGTAACAGGTGGTGCCGGCTTCATCGGTTCGGCCGTGGTGCGTCGGGCAATCGCCGATGGCCACCGGGTTGTAAATGTCGATGCCCTGACCTATGCGGCCTGCCTGGACAATGTGGCGGACGTTGCCGACAATCCGCGCTACGCCTTCGAAAAGGCGGATATTCGAGACGCTGCTGCGCTTCGGCGCATTTTCGAGGCGCATGAACCCGACTGGGTAATGAATCTTGCCGCGGAATCTCACGTCGATCGTTCGATCGATGGGCCAGCAGTATTCATCGAGACCAATGTCGTGGGCACCTATACGATGCTCGAAGCGGCGCGCAGCTATTGGAAGGCCAAAGGAGAACCCGAAGGCTTCCGCTTTCATCACATTTCGACCGACGAGGTTTACGGCAGCCTCGGTAATATCGGAAAGTTCAGCGAGACCACGCGCTACGCGCCGAATTCGCCCTATTCGGCTTCGAAGGCGGCATCGGACCACCTCGTTCGTGCCTGGCACGAGACATATGGGTTACCAACTGTCGTGACCAATTGCTCCAATAATTACGGTCCGTATCACTTCCCGGAAAAGCTAGTTCCAGTAGTCATCCTCAAGGCGCTCGCCGGCGAGCCGATCCCGGTCTATGGCCAGGGGCTGAATGTGCGGGACTGGCTTTATGTCGAAGACCATGCCGACGCACTTTTAACGGTGATCGGTCGGGGACGGGTTGGTGCGACCTACAATATCGGCGGCGAGAACGAGGCAAGGAACATCGATCTGGTTCGCATGATCTGCGCCATTCTGGACGAAGTTCGACCGGTGGCGAAACCCCATGCCGACCTGATCACCTTTGTGGAGGATCGACCCGGTCACGATCTGCGCTACGCGATCGACCCAACGCTCATTCGCACCGAGCTTGGCTGGCGACCCTCGGTCACTCTCGAACAGGGTCTGCAACGGACGGTGCAATGGTACCTCGACAACGGGCCGTGGTGGCGCGTGCTGCAGGCGCGCAAGGGCGTCGGGGTGAGGATTGGGAAGGCCTCATGAGAATCCTGATGTTCGGTCGCACGGGCCAGGTTGCCACCGAAATACAACGGATGACTGAAGTGAACGCTCTGGGGCGGGAGGCGGCCGACCTCTCCGACCCGCGCGCCTGCGCTGCAATCGTCACCGCCTCCGACGCAGATGTCGTCATCAATGCCGCAGCCTACACTGCTGTCGACCGGGCTGAGGACGAGGAAGAGCTCGCTACGATCATCAACGGCGACGCACCGGCGGCAATCGCGGCGGCCGCCGCAGCAAAGGGCGTCCCGTTTCTCCATATCTCGACGGACTACGTCTTCAGCGGTGAGGGCGATACGCCTGGGCAACCCGAAGACCCGACCAATCCGCTCGGCGCCTACGGCCGGTCCAAACTGAAGGGCGAGCTCGGCATTCGCGCCGTAGGCGGGGAATTTGTGGTCCTGCGCACGTCGTGGGTTTTTTCCGCTCATGGAAAGAACTTCGTTAAAACGATGCTTCGGCTCGCGGGCGAGGCGGAAGAGATTGGCGTCGTGTCCGATCAAGTCGGCGGGCCGACTGCGGCAGCCGACATTGCCAATGCGCTGCTGCACATTGCCGAAGCCCTGCATGCGGGCAAGGGAAGGCCCGGGATTTACCACATGGCCGGCGCGCCTGATGTTTCCTGGGCGGAGTTTGCCGGAGAGATTTTTCGCCTCAGTGGCCGGGCAGTGAGAGTGAGGCCGATCGCATCCAGCGACTATCCCATGCCGGCAAGGCGCCCGGCCAATTCGCGGCTCGATTGTCGATCCCTGGAACACACCTACGGGCTGAGGAGACCGGACTGGCGCGAGGGACTAAGGAAAGTCATCGACGAGTTGTGATACTCCGGTCAAATGAAGATTGATGAGACCTGTGCGCGGGGAAGTCTTTCCTTTAGATTTTCTGATTTTTTCCGGCTTGAGCACTCTGGCCGGTTTAGTGCCCGACTCAGAAATAATTCCCATTGGTTTCAATATCTTGCGATGAACCTTGCGGTGCGGCGGATGGAGGCGATCAAGAGCCACGCCTCGGCTGATGCGATGGTTGTTTCCCAGTCCTTGGCAAGACGGCGGCAGCGACCCAAGCAGGTGAAGGTGCGTTCGATCACCCAGCGCCTGGCGATGACGACAAAGCCGGTTGCGCCATGGGGCCGCTTGACGATCTCGATGGTCGGCCCATCGCTGTTCAGCATGGCAGCTTCAAGCCTGTTCCCGGCATAGACACCATCGGCGAACAAATGGATGAGCGTTGGAAAGCTCTGTTTGGTGTCGGCGATGACGTCCGGCGCGCCATCCCTGTCCTGGATGTCGGCGGGGTGCGTGATGGCGCCCGGCACGTTGCCCTGGGTATCGATGAGGATATAGCGCTTGCAGCCTCCCGAGCTTGTCGAAGGGGATCTTTTTGCCGCATCCCCCGGGTCCGGCTATGCCGGCCCGAGGACAGGCTCCGCCGCGCGGTCCGCCGCTTTCCGTGGTTTTCACCGACTGGCTGTCGATCACCCCGGCCGTCGGCTCTGCCGCCCGACCAGCCAGAAGGCGCGCCGACATCACCAGCGTTTCGTTGATGATGTCGAACATGCCGCTATCGCGCAGCCGGTAGAAATAGTGCTGGACCGTCGTGAACGGCGGAAAATCCCTGGGAAGGTTCGCCCATTGGCAACCCGCTGCCGCGATATGCTGAATGGCATTCCATATCTCGCGCATCCGCAACTTGCGCCGCCGGCCGACCGTGTTCGGGAGCCGGCATGAAAGGAGCGTTAGCGCCCATTCCTTGTCCGTGCAGTCGCTTGCATAGCGCAGGTGCCTCCGGTCATAGTGTTTCCGAGTGATTTCGGTCCAGGCCATTCGATTCTCCGTCGTGTTCGTAAACCACAGAGAATCATAACCGATTGAAATCACTCAACATAATACTGGGTTGGGCTCCTATGAAAATAGATCTTTTTCGATAGTTCCATGGCGCACGATGTTGGGCCTGGAAAATAGAATGGAGAAATTCTGAAGGTGTGTGCAAATGCGAAAACACGTCATCAATCCATGGGCGGTAGCGACGAAGAAAAACAAGCACTAGTACAGCTTGAGGAAATACGAGGCGAGATTATTGAAAAATGCACATATATAAATGAAAAAAATTGGGTCGCCAGTGTCGCTTGTATGAATCGTGTATCTCTATCGAAGCTGTTGTTTTACTCTGAGATTGTGAAGAAAATAGTTGATGTTCCGGGTGTGATCATTGAACTTGGTGTTCAATGGGGCGCTACGACGAGCCTTATTTACAATCTCACGTCAATTTTTGATCCGTTTAACTTTCGGCGAAAAGTCATAGGCTTTGACACCTTCGCTGGTTTTCCTGCGGATTCCATATCCGAGGGGGAGCGAGCACACGGCTGGCGCGAAAACGATCTTTTGGCGGCCGACAACGCAAAAGACATCGCTGACAGATGCCTGAGTGCCCATCAGGCTTTCTCCGCCTTGAAGCACATGGGGCGACACGAACTTGTCCAGGGCAACGTTGTAGAAACACTTCCCGCGTGGCTTGCCGACAACGGGCATGAAACAGTTGCTTTGTGTGTCTTCGATCTGGACCTAGGCATTCCCACACGTGAGTCGCTGAAGCATATTCTCCCGCGGTGCCAGAAGGGCAGCGTTTTGGTTTTCGACGAGTACTCTCACCCTCAATTCCGCGAGGAAGGGGTGGCGGCCCGCGAATTGATCGATACGTTGAAGATTGGGCCGGTAAAAAGCCCTCTGTTGCCCTATACAAGCTACTTCGTGCTATGAGCCGCCGTCGTGCTACCACAGGCGCAGCGGCTCTGTCCGCATATGCAGATCGGATCGACGGCGTTCGTATTTCGACTCTGCAGCTATTGTATTGGAGCCATGGGCTTGGATGTCAGGCGCTGTTTATTGGGGTCCTGGCTCGTTGATCGCGGAGCGCGATATAACCGGCTGCCGTTCCGCAAGCAAGCCAGCAGTGTTGTGCATATTGCGCTTAAGCCGATAGCTCGACGGAGCTGATTCTTGCTGCGGATTTCTCTGCATTCATAACGTTCTGGATTGTTGCCGTGATAGTGGGTCGGCCGCTTTATTCTCGCACCTATGACAAAAAAGACGTTTTGTTCGCATTTTCGGTAGAATCGATCTTGGTGGTGAAATGGTAAAGTATTTTTATCTCGGCGCGAACATCCATCAGGAATTATTGGATGTTATTTGCCGGAGTACCGATTCTATCGTTTTATATGAAACCGAAAACGCCGGTAATGTAGAAGAACTAATTCGAAGTATGGAGAAAAATGGCAAGTCTTATTCGATTGATAAGAAAAATATCGACATGTTCGCTCATGGATCATCTCTTTCTACGAAAGACGATAGGGAGCGGATCGTACGGAAAGTACTAAACGATTATAAAGTGTTCCTCCTAAGAATGAGATTTTTAAGGGTCGATTTTGAGGGAGCATTCAGGGCATTCGAGTATTTTTCGGACGTCGTCGATTTTGCACTAAACCTCGCGGAGAGGGATCAGCCCGAAACGGTATTCTGCAGTTATACGCCACACACCGTAGAGTCCTGGCTCGTCGTTCGGACTTTCGAAGAACTCGGAGCCAGGGTCGTCAGACTCATCACGTCCCCGCTGCCCTGGATACTGCTTCCGGTAGAGGGGCTTGAAAACAAGTCCGGCTGCAATCTCGAGGCGAAATTGCGTACCAAACGCAGTGGTGCGGTAGATCGATATCTGTCGATCCTCAGGGGCGACTACGCTGCCGCAATGCCATACTATGAAAAGCTCGCCAAGCGATTGGCCATCGGTCGATTGCTTTCTGCCATGGCAAAGTGGAGACCGAGAGATTTTGCGAAATATCTGGAAAGGCGTGCCGTACAAAAGGAGTTCGAACGCGCCTCATCCGGGGGGGAGGTGGAAGGCTCTTACGCAGTGTACTTCCTTCATTACCAGCCCGAGATGAACACCTTGCCTGAAGCTGATCTGTACTGCGATCAGTTTCAGGCGGTTAAAAAGCTGGTCGATGCCTTGCCGCCCGGCATCCAATTGCTCATCAAGGAGCACCCGAGCACTTTTTCCAAGAGATGCGATCGGCGCTGGCGCCCTTCCGGCTTCTATGACCGCATGCTTTCTTTACCAAACACGTCCATTTGCCCATCGCATATCGACACTTTCGATCTCATTGACCATTCGGTCTTTGTCGCTTCAATCGCCGGTGTTTGTCTGACAGAAGCCCTGGCTCGCGGCATACCGGCGGTATCCTTCTACACGCCGCGGTTTGCGTTGTTTGAGGACGGCCTTGTGGTTGATGCAAATCTGCATACTGTTTCGGAATTGCGCGACCTTTTTGCTCATATGGTCGAGGGCGCATGGACGATTGATGAAAACAAACTGCGCGCATCCTTTGATCACCTGATGGCCAATGGCTACGATGGTGCCCTTGATGACACTTACCTCCCACAGGCGGCGGAACAATCATATGCAAATTCTAGAAGGGCAAACTACCTGGCAATACAGGACGTCCTAGATGGCGTACTATGAGTTGTCTAGGCTGGTGCAAGTTTTTTTGCATTCTCAGCCAAGCGGTGTCTAGGCGTTGAAGTCCAAGAGCTAAGATATACCGGAAAAGGCAAATGCTGATGGATTATCGTTTGTTGAACCTCGCATGCGGATCCAAGGTCTCAAGCTACGGCAACTGGACGAACATCGACTTCCAGTCACCCATCGACGGGGTGATCGAAATGAACATCCTGCATGGGCTGAGCTTCCCGGATGCCACCTTCGATGCCGTCTACACCGCGCAGTTCATTGAGCACCTGACGTTGGCCGAAGGCGAGCAAGTGCTCAGGAATGTCGCCAAGGTTATGAAGCCCGGCGGCATCGTCAGGCTGGTTACGCCGGATTTGGAGGAGCTCGCCAGAACCTATCTGGAACTGCTGGAACGGATAAAGAGGCAGGCCGATCCGGAATATGTCTGGCGCTACGATTGGATACGGGTGGAAATATTCGATCAGATCGCCCGCGATCGATCGGGTGGCGACACGTACGAGTTCCTGGCCAATTGCGATGCGGCGACGCAGCGCTATATCCTTGATCGCATCGGATATTCAGCGCGACACTTCTTCACGCCCTCGGAAGATCGCCAACGGCGGATCACGTTCGGCCTTCTGTTGAAAAAGATCGATCGCGTGCCCAGACGACTGCGGAAGATGGTGGTCGACTTCTTCGCTACCGAAACAATGCGCGTGGGGCGGTTTCGCCGATCCGGTGAAGTGCATCGGTACATGCACGATTTCTACAGCCTGAAGAGTTTGCTCGAGCGGTCCGGGTTCCATTCGGTCGAGCGGGTCGACGCGCATCGGTCGGCGATCCCGAATTGGGACCGATATGAACTCGATGTCGTGGACGGAGCTGTCGACGGTCCGCTTGCCCTTTTTGTTGAAGCGCGGCGGTGATGGCATCGCACCACGCCATCGATCGTGGTCAGGATGCGGTGGACGTCCTGATTCTATCCACTTACGATAGCGACGGCGCTGGGAAGTTCACATCCTTGATCGCCGAGACGCTGAAGCGCTTGGGCCATTCTGTTCGGATTGTCTGCGCTCAAAAGCGCTCAGGCGATCGTGACACCCATGGCATTCTAGATCACAGACCGCTTAGAAAGGCAGCCTACAGGCTGGTTGATGAATTCGACCGCCGCGTTTTCAGACTTAGTCCAGACTATGCCTTCATCCATCTGCGGGCAATTGACGACCGCGAAGTACTCGCTTCCGATGTGTGGCCGAAGGCATGCAAGCTGATCATCTGCACCTTTCTCGATGGCATGATGAATCCGTCCGCCTTGGTCGCGCTGCAGCGACGCGTTGGCTGGCCGGTTGTGGTGTTCTATGGCGTCGACATGAACTTCTACACAGCAGGGTGCCATTATGCTCGGGAATGCGAAGGATACCTTCAGACTTGCTCCTCCTGTCCAGCCGTTTCCCGGATTGGTCGGCCTGCGGTAGCAAAGGCCTTTCTGACGAAACAGGACTGCTATCAGAGGCTTGGCAAATATGTCGTGGTCGCCTCGTCCCATGAGCATCATCAGCAAATCCGGCGCTCGTTTCTGTTTGGAAATTCCGATATTCGCCGCATGCTCATGGGAGTCGATGAGACGCTTTTCGGCGGTTTCGAAGAGCATCGAAGCGAGATCCGTGACAAATACGGATTCTCGGGGTCCAAAGTCCTCCTCCTGCGTTCATCCTCCGAACCTCGCAAGGGGGTGGACATGTTTGCCGCAGCGGCGCGCAGCCTCGAATCAAGTCATCCTGACGTGCTGGATTCGCTGACTGTTGTTGCGATCGGAGATCAGTACCTCAAGGACCGCCTGCGGGATTGCCGCGTTCGCCTGTATTCGCCGGGGTATATCGACAGCGAGCAGGAACTAGCGCGCCTTTACGCGGCGGCGGATGTTTTCCTAAACACGTCCCTTGCTGACGGAGGCCCCGTCATGCTCGCACAGGCCTTGATGTCGGGAACGCCCGTCATCACAACGGATGTCGGCCTTGCGCGTGACTTGATGCGTCCGCCCGGGAATGGCTGCATCCTGAGGAAGCCGTCCCCCCTGGATGTCGTTGATGCCATTGTCGAGTTCTGTGGCAAGTCGGAAGCGGAACGCCTCGAGATGCGCAAACATGCGCGGGTTCTTGCGCTTGAACAACTGGGAACGGCTGCGTATAGGAACGCGCTTGGCAGTCTGGTTGGAGAGTTGTTCGGTGCCGACTGATACCCGGACCAGAGTACTGATAACAGGCGCAAGCGGGGACAGCGCGCAAGGAGTGATCCGGGCCCTGCGAGGCGCGGATCGGGCATATTTTATCGCCGCAGTCTGCATCAATGAACGCAATCCGGGCTTCCTGATGAGCGACGTCAATGCGCTGGCGCCGCCATACAGCGAGGAGAGCGAATATATCGACTTCCTCATCGAGTTTATTCGACGCCATACTATCGATGTACTCATTCCCACGATTGACGGCGAATTGCCGCTGATAAGCCGCCGCAGCGAAGAGATCGTACGGCGGTCCGGAGCGAAGGTGATCGTCGGCGAACATGACTCTGTTCAGATCTGTTACGACAAGCTGGTGACAAGCCGGTTTCTGGATGAATTGAGTGTGGCGCAGCCAATCCTTCTGTCCGGCGGTTTCGATGAAATCCGCAGGCATATCCAGGATGGAAACAGGGTCATCATGAAGCCGCGGGAAGGCGGCGGATCGCGAGGTATCCGCATTTTGGGCGACGCGGATTTGCTATCGGATAGGTGGATGCGAGATGACTGCATTTACCAGCACTATGAGCGCTACGAGCGGGAATACTCCTCGGTGGCGCTCAAGGACGGAAAAGATGTGGCGGCGATCGCGGTGCTGGAACGAGAGCTTTCTGGTGGACGGACCGTCTGGTCTCGTCGCGTCAAGGTGTCACGCTACGAGAATCTCATCCACACCGTCGCTGCCGGACTTGATCTGCCCTACATGAACATTCAGTTCGGCTGGCAAGGTAGCCAGCTGCAGGTCTTTGACATAAACCCGCGATTCTCGGGGTCGACCGCCGTTTTTTCGCTGGTCTTCAACGGACCGGACTTGTTGGTCCAGAAAGCGGTCTCGGGCAGGATGCCTAAATTCAAGTGCTCGGACAGGTATTTCGAATCCATGCGCTACCTTGCAGACATTGTAGTCGATCGAGCGCCTCATGACTAAGCATTATCTGGATTTCGTCAATTCCATAGCGTTCGATTTTTGTGGGACGCTTGCCGACCTCCAACCAGCAAGTACGCGGATACTCGGGAGCTGGCTCGAGAAGACTTACGAAGCGAGGTGGCCGCGTGAGCGCTTGTCGTCGGTCTTGGCGCAGGCCGGGGCCGAGATGCCATACAGTTCCTTGCTGATCAGGGACGAGCCTGCAAGACGCAACCATTTCTCGCGCTTCAATTCCCGTGTGCTGGAACTGCTCGGGTACGCCGGAGCGGACGGAGAATCCCTCTACGAGCACTTCAAAAGCCATGAGCGGCATTGGAGACTCAAACCCGAAACAACCGAACTCCTGAGGAGCCTGCGCAGCAGAGGCTATCGCGTAATTCTCGCGAGCAATTTCGATGCAATGCTTATGAGCGCATTATCGCGCGAAGGCGTGGTCGAGCTCTTCGACGCGCTGTTCATCTCTTCCGAAATCGGGATCGAGAAGCCAGACGTGGCTTTTTATGGCCATATTGCTCGCTCCCTGAATTGCGCCGCTCATACAATCGCCATGGTTGGTGACGATGCCAAGCTTGATATTCTTCCCGCGCAACGGGCCGGTTTCAGGCCCATCCTGCTGAGCGAAGGCGCTTCGGGGATCGAAGGTGGCAAGCACGTCCCCGATCCGGGCTATCTGGAAATCGCGAGACTGGATGACATCCTGCTCTACGCGCGCGATCTATCAGAAGCAGCGATGTCGAAGACTTGATGTCGACGCAAGGAAGAAGGCGCAATAGATAGCACCCTGTTGTGCACTCGGGCTCTCGTCATCGAACGGGCGGCTCGCGGCGGCCGCGGCGTCGGCCTAGGTCACCGACTCATAGCTGCGCAACCAGATGCGGATGGAGGCGAGTTGGATGGAAGCGAGGAAGTTGTCGTCGCGCTTGTCGTATCGGGTTGCGATGGCGCGGAAGTGTTTGAGTTTGTTGAAGAACCGTTCGACAGCGTTGCGCTGGCGGTAAACCCACTTGCTGAACGGGAAGGTCTGGACGCGATTGGGCATGGCCCGAATATTGGCCCAGGCGCCGCGCTCGGCCATCAAGAGGCGCAATCGGTCGCTGTCATAGGCGCGATCGGCCAGAAGGATGTTGCCGGGTTCGATGGTGTCGAACAAGTCGGCTGCCGATCGCCCGTCATGGGCCTGCCCTTCAGTCAGCTTGAGCCGGATCGGACGGCCCTCGGCATCCACAAGGGCATGGATCTTTGTCGTCAGGCCGCCGCGCGAGCGACCCATGCAACCGGATCGCTCCGCTTTTTTTGGCCGTTGGCAGCATGCTGGTGCACGCGGATCGAGGATGAATCGATCATCTGGACATCGCCGTCGTAAGCCTGTGACACAGCTTTGAGAATACGTGCCCAATGTCCCGCCTTGCGCCAGCGGTTGAACCGTGACGTTGCCCCCTTCGCCTAATCCAGTTTGAAGTAGGCTCTGGCCCCACGACAAGGACCAGAGATGAAGCGCAGCAGGTTCACCGAAGAGCAGATCATCGGGATATTGAAAGAGCACGAGGCGGGCGTTCCGATTGCGGACCTGTGCCGCAAGCACGGCGTGAGCAACGCCAGCCTCTATAAGTGGAAGGCCAAGTATGGCGGCATGGACGTCAGCGAGGCCAGGAAGC
>Ga0180009_10005921_pt1 | contig 12975 bp, 9 predicted proteins | sample OS_PC_MetaG_FD_123537 | JGI IMG/M metagenome (GOLD analysis project Ga0180009, IMG submission 123537) | Groundwater microbial communities from the Aspo Hard Rock Laboratory (HRL) deep subsurface site, Sweden - OS_PC_MetaG | ecosystem: Environmental > Aquatic > Deep subsurface > Groundwater...
ACGGCGTTGAGAAGGAGACAGTAGCTTCCGCGTGTCTGGTGGCGCCAGAAGGGATTGATGGCGAACAAAACAACATGTCCGTCTCCCACACGGGAATCGACCACGGCCGGTGTTCCGGCCAGATCTTTTCCGTTCTGAAGGCCGCCGCTGATGAGAAGCTCCTTGACATCGGTTTCGAAGCGAAGGATGGTGCGGAGCGTGGGCGTGGAGGTCTCCCTCTTCCGTTGTCCTGCCGGGCCGGCAGCGTTTTTTTTCGCCGCTTCACGGAAGGCCTTGATCGTCTCTTCACTTGGATTGACGGATCTTCCTTGGACGCGGTCCTTATCCGCATTGTCGCCCCGCCCCGAATTCCGAGTGGTCGTATCACCGGATTCAGGAGAGGTTCTGACCGGCCGCATGCGGGAACTGCCGTAGCCGAAAACGGGATAGGTGTTGAAATACACACCCATTTTTTTACCGTACCCGTAGGTGATGGGGCTTTTGGCGTCGTTGACGACGGCCTGGTACACACCGCCTCGGGCCCAGAGGTCTGGTGTCTCCTTGATCCGAATGGAACCCGAGAAGCCGAACTGGACGGGCAGGCAGGAGCTGTTGGCGAGAGTGATCAGCAGTCCGCCTCCCTTGATGAACGTGTACAGGTTGAAGACACCGTCCAGCCCGAGCCCGCCCCGCATGGGGAAACCGTCCACGATCTGAAAGGCGTCATCACTGGACGGTCCCAGAATGATCACGTCGTATTGGCTTCGAAGATTCCGCATGTCGCGGACTTCGTGAACGGAAATGTAATCGTAGGGGATGCCGAGTTTGTCCAGGCCCATTCTCAGCCAGCCTTCGCTCTGGGTGGTCATCCAGGTGTGCATCACGGCGATCCGGGGAACTTCCAGCGGGTGGGAGGGAACATCGGGCACAGCGTCGACGGCCAGGGCCGTGAATTCATAAGTCTCGCCCGCTTTTTGAAGCTGTTTGTCGAGGTCTTTCGGATTGCCCTTCGCCCTGATGATGAAGGTGCCCGCGTTGAAGGTGTGATCGTCCACCTCAAAACTTTTTTCCACTGCTTCCATTTTAAGCCCGGGGTAAGCGAACCGGAACGAAGCCAGGCCGGGGGAGGCATCATGATTGATGAGGTAGGCTATGACGGTTCCTTCCCCCTGGCTCAAAACACCACCCGGAATCCGGAGTTCACCCTCTATTTTTGTCATGGGTGTTTCGAGAACGGCCGTGTCCTCGATGCGGACCGTTGTCGTGTTGAAAAGGGGGCCCAGGGTCCATCCCACATCGTCGTAGGGCCTCGGATCGTCGATATTAAAATACTGCCTGTCGAGAAGATTGTCCGCGGCGCGTGAGTAGGGCTGGTCCATGCGCACCACAAAACTTCCGCTGCCGAATTCGCCCTCTTTTGTCTTGAAATCGGTCTGAGCGCGGTGGATCTCGATGCCGTGCCGCTGCAGCAGACGAAGCAGGTCGGCCGTCTGCGCCGGATTGGAATTGGAGGCGGGAAACACATAGGCGGCCGGACCTTCGGCGAGAGCCTTGCCGATGGACCGCTTGCCCTTGAGGTAAAAATTTTCCATGAAGCGTTTTGCGTTCCTGGCGACGTGGTTCATGGCGATCAGGATTCCGCTCTGCTGCATGTTGACGTTGTTGCGCAGCGACCAGACGGTCTCGCGGAGAGGCGGATTGGGCTTGAACCAGGCCCGGTTGTCCGACGACCGGATGATCCCGGTGGAGCCGTCGCCGGCCGTCTGGGTCTCATAGAAACGGCCGATGGAATTGTGGCTCGAAGCCAGAAAAAAGAGATAGTTGGGGGCCCATCCGTCATAGAAACCGTGCGTCCAAACACCCGGGACCCCGAGCCGTGTCATCTCACTCACTTCCTGGTAAGCGATCTGATGGAGCTCGTCGATGAGAATGGGGTCCACCCAGGCGTTGTAGGGTCCGGTGCCGGTTGAGACATACAGGTAGGCGATGGACTCGTGGAGGTCATGGATGACCTGGGGATGGAAGTCGAAGTAGGTCTTCAGAATATTTTGGGTCAGGTTGAGGCCGATGCCGACCGCGTCCCGGTTGTTGTCATGGAGGACGTATTTTCCCCAGTAGGCGGGCCGGTTGGGGACATTCGCCGTCGGGTCTTTTTTGGGAGCCATGTAGATATCGACGATCTTGTCCCGTCCGTCCACATCGAGAATGGGAGTGATCAAAACGATGATGTTGTCGCGGATGGCGCGAATGAACTCCGACTCACCGGCGGCGAGGCGGTAGGCCAGTTCCATCAGCATTTCAGGGGACCCGGTCTCTCCGGAATGAAGAGCTCCGGTCGCCCAGTAGATGGGTTTTGATCCGGCGATGAGCTGAGCGGCCTCGTCCTCACTTTGAATGGTGCGGGGATCGGCCAGCGCGGCGTTTATCTTTTTATACCGATCCAGGTCGTGGATGGTCGTTTCATCGGCGACGACCACGACGATCATGTCCCGGCCCTCCTCTGTTTTTCCGATGTTGAGGAGGCTGACGCGGGGAGACGCATCGGCGAGGGCTTTCATGTAGGCGTAGACCTCGTGGGAGTAACTCAATCTGTCCGGGGCGCCGGCGATGCGGCCCAGAATATCGAGCGGGGTTGGGATGCCCTCGGCCGCAGGGAGATGATCGACGTATTTTGTCATAAAAAACGGTTCGGTGGTGAACTCCCTAATTTTGGCGGTGTAGGTTTCGTCGATCTGTTCGGCCCTGAGAGAATTCGAAAAGAGGGCCAGACATAAAACGGTTGTGAGAAATAGGAAGATCCCCCGTAAAACAGTTATGCGGGAAAAGGGGAGAGGACGGTTAAAATCGGACATAGCGAATCTCCTTCTCAATATGCGGTGGGCCTGAATGCGCCTCGGACGGAAGGCATTGTATCACCGATAATTTCCAGAAAACAATCGGGCTCTTTTTATAGATTATTTTTAAGCCAGAGGGCGGCGGTTGAAACAAATTCCGTACACTGGTTCTCGAAGACGCCGCCGCTTTTCGCTTTTTCGACTTCTTCGGGATTGTCCAGGTCTATTCCGATGAGCTCACGGCATCCGATTTTGCCGAATTTTTCGCGAAAGAACTGAACAAATTCCTTCATCAGGGCATAGGTTTTGTCCCTGGCTGGCTGGTCATCAGCCCGCGTGCGGCCGTGTTTGAGTCCGATAACCAGAAAAGCTCCGGTGACGGCACCACAAGTTAGGCCCATATGAGCCATTCCGCCGCCGAAGGCCTGGGACAGCTTAAGGGATTTCTCTCTGTCAATTCCCATTTCGGGAGCGTAGGCGGCGAAAACCGCTTGAGAACAGCTGAAGCCTTCCTTGAACAGGGCCACCGCCTGCTTCTGTATTTCCGTCATTGGACAAATCCTTTCATTCCGGGATCCGGATTAAGGACGGTCCCGCTGTTTCTTTCCAGAAGCTCCCGGGCCGTCCGCAGACCGGATTCCGTGACGCGGCTTCCCGACATCATGCGGGCCACTTCTTCCACCCGTTCTTCAAAATTCAGCTCGCTGACGGTCGTGAATGTCCTGTCACCGACGATTTGTTTTTCGATTTTGATGTGAGTCCGGGCGAAGGAGGCGATCTGAGGCAGGTGGGTGATGCAGAGGACCTGGTGGGAGGCCGCCAGCTTCTGCAGTTTCCGAGCCACAAAATCGGCGATTTTCCCTCCGATGCCGGAATCGATCTCATCAAAAATCAATGTGCGTTCCCGTTCCTGTTCCCGGCCGATGGATTTGATGGCAAGCATAATGCGAGACAGCTCTCCGCCGGAGGCGATCTTTCGAAGAGGCTTCGGGTCCTCACCGGGGTTGGGGCTGATGAGAAACTCCACCTCTTCGGTGCCCGTGTCCCGGATCTTATCGTTCAGCGTCAGCTCGGACAGGGTGCTCTGAAGATCGATTCTGACTCGGGCTTTCTGCATCCCCAGGAATCCGATCTCGTTTTCGATGTCCTTTTCAAGGCGGGCGGCCCCATTCCGGCGTGCGGCCCACAGCGCCTTCGCTTTTTCTCTATAGAGAACGAATGATTTGTTTATGGCGGCCCCCAGCTCTTCCAGCTTTTCACTGCTTGTTGTCAGAGTCTCGTATTCCTCCCGGCTTTTATTCAGAAAGGCAAGAATGTCCTTCGCGCTCTTGCCGTATTTCCTCTTCAGTTTTTCGATGAGGCTCAGCCGCTCCTCGACTCTTTCCAGATCCTCGGTTGATTCACCATCTCTGCCCTGCATCCGGATCAGGTGGTCGGACAGCTCACGGATTCCGATGGCGAAGGAGTCGAGGGAGCTCAACATTTCTTTGAGGGAGAAATCAAATTCCGACAGAGCCAGAACGAGTCCCTGCAGTTTCGAGAGCTGGGGGGAGATGGAGGTGTCCTGCATGTAAGCGAGCTGCAGGGCTTCGCTGATGAGGTGTTGTATCTTTTCCACGTTTTTGAGGAAATTGCGTTCCTGGTGGAGTGTCTCCTCTTCGTCGGGTTTGAGGTCCGCTTCCTCGATCTCGTGAATGATGTAGCGAAGAAAATCCAGTCTCTGCTCCCTCTCCTTTTCCCGCGCCTCAAGCTCGGTTTTTTCCCTGATGAGCTTTCGTGTGTCCTGGGCGACTCGGGCCGTTTCCCGGCGCAGATCCAAGGCTTCGGAGTAGGCGTCGAGATAATCCAGCTGATTCTCTTTTTTTCGCAGGAAAGCGTGATCGTTCTGTCCGTAGATGTCCACGAGCAGGTCGCCGTTTTCCTGCATAAGTTTCGTCGGGACGAGGGTTCCGTTCACGTATCCGCGCCCGGATCCCCGGTTGGACAGAATGCGTTGAAAGAATGTTTCGGATGTCTCTTCAGAAACGGATGAACGAGCGGTCCCTGCAAAGATGGCTTCGACACTCAACTGCGCTTCGCCCGTGCGGATCATGTCCGGCGATCCCTTTTCCCCCTGAATAAGACGGATTCCATCGATGATGATGGATTTGCCGGCTCCCGTTTCTCCCGTAAGGATGGTCAGACCCTTTTTCAGGTTGAGTTCGATCTCCTCGATGGTGGCCAAATTTTTTATGCGAAGCGTTCTAAGCATGATCGTTGTCCATTACGTGGATGGTAGTATAGCGCAAATTTTGAGAATGAAACAAGACTTTGCCGATTTAGCGGCGATCGTACGGTGTTTCGTGACAAAACGAAAACAACAGACATTCGAATGATCGAAAAGAACCGGGCACACCTTCATCGAATAAAAGACGATGAGAATTCGGTAAAAGACTCAGAGCAGACGGAGATTATTTGATTTTGATGGGCACAAGCGCCTTTTCCATATTGATTCGGCCATGGCCGATGAACTCGTCGATACCGGGAAATTCCGCTCCGTTGACGTCGTCGGACGAGAAGCGGATGATGTCCAGTACTTCATCGGGAGTCAGCCAGGGTTTGATGGAAACGATGAGCGCCGCGAGTCCGGATGTGTAGGCCGCGGAAGCCGAAGTGCCGAATCCGAACACATAGGGAAGGGTCCCGCCGGGAAGAGCCCAGACCGGGTAACATCCGATGATACGGTCTCCGGGAGCGGCCACATCGATCTGGGAGCCGGAATTGGACCAGGGAGTGCGGGTGTCGTTGTAGTCCGTTGCGGCGACCGCCAAAACGTAGTTGTCATAGGCGGCCGGGTAGATGACCAGGCCGCTGTCGTTGCCTGCAGAGGCGACGATGACCACCCCTTTCTGATAGGCGTACTTAAGGGCGTCTTCCAGTGTCTGAGAGGCGGCGTCGCCGCCGATGCTCATGTTGATGACGTGGGCCCCCTGGTTGGCTGCCCAGATGATGGCCTCGATCATCCAGACATAGAGCCCGCTGCCGTCCTCGGCGATGACCTTGACCGGAAGAATTTTACAGTTCCAGGTGATTCCGGCAATTCCTTCGCCGTTGTTGGAGTTGGCGGCGATAATACTGGAAATGTAGGTTCCATGCCCCAAATCATCCATGGCGTCGTCATCGCCGTTGACGAAATCCCGCCCCCTCGAGAAGGCGATGTCCACCATGTCGGGATGCTCGAAATCGAGCCCGGAATCCAGGACGGCAACAACAATGGAATCGCTTCCTTTGGTTTCTTCCCAACCCTCCGTGGCCTTGATGTCGGCGCGGAGTTTTCCGGTCGGGCTTCCGGGTATTCCAATGGACTGAGCGGAATTATAGAGGGCATACTGGTATTGAAAAAGGGTGTCGTTGGGGGAAACGCAGGTGTAGCAGAAGGGATTGGGTTCGGCATATTCCACGTCGGGATTTTGCTCGAGAAGGATGAGCATTTCATCCACGGTGAGATCGCCGGGTATTTGAATCTGATAGACGTCGATTTGCGGGATGTGGCGGATGACGTTTGAGCGGAAATGAGACAGCGTCATGATCCTTGTCTGTATGGAAAGATCGGATTTGAATTTGACGAGGACCTGATCGGATGACTGTCGGATGGAGCGGACGGATGGGGGTGCCGACAGAGCGACGGTCGGGATTTTCTGGCCGGTGACAAAGCGGGTGTGGGGGATCTGTTTTTTCGTGCGCTGCCGGGTGAATCCGAATGCGGCCAGAACCGTCAGGCAAAGGATCAATATCAGGAGGGGGCTTTTTTTTACATTCATGTCGTCCTCCGGGATTTTGGGGAAAGTCCGGACATGCCGTTTACGAGACAAAATGTCAGCAGCGGTACTTTTTTTAGCGCTCGATAACAGTCCATGTCAATTCAGAAAATAGATAAATTTGAAGCCCAGGCCGAAATCGAGGTCCTTGAAGTCGGCGTGGGGCATCAGGCTTCCTTCCACCCTGATGGTGAAAGCCTGTGAAACGTCGTAGTTGAATCCGAGATTGATCAGGAGATCGCTGAGCCCCGTCAGCTTTTTCTCTTCCGAACCGGTCAGGTTTTCGATGGTTTCATCCATTTTGAAGGTCGCCCAGATTTTACTGTACCCGATTTTGACAAAGGGAAGAAAATAGCCGAAACCGGTGTAGGTGACCATCGGGCCGGCTTCAACCGAGAGCCAGCCGGGACGCCCCTCCGCCTGTCCGCTGACACTTAGGCCGGGAATATCCCAGACGGGCTTGGCCCCGAACATGTAAAAGGCCCTCCCGAACAGGTCGATTTCCATATTTTTCAGGTGGAAGAGGCTTTTAAACAGATCAACGCCGGCGACAAACGCCCCGATGTCTCCCACATCCAGTTCCAGGGAAATGGGGAGGCGGCGGAACGTGATGGCGTTGAAATTGTTAAAACTGTAACCCACCGTCAGGCCTAAAATGAAATCCTCCCGGATCTCAAACCCCAGATTGACGCTGATGAGGGTGGATTTGATCCGGTTGATGTCGTCCTCGCCCTCGGCCTTGACGGACCGGGAAAAATGATCGATCTGGAGAGCGGGTTGAATGAGCCACCGGTAGGTGTACTGCGGCTCCGCCGTCTGGGCTGAGACGGGGGTGGAACCGCCCAATATCAGGATGAGCGTGCAGATTCCCAAAAACCGCTTAGTCATGTCTGCCTCCGATTAACAGCATCAGGGCTGTTTGTTCTCAAGTTCCACCCGAATGACTTCAATCATCTTTTGAGCTTTTTCGGCCCATTTACTTTCCGGGTAATCCGTGACGAGCTTGGTGAAATAGGGCTGAGCCTCTTTGTAGAGCTCGGAAATGAAATTGCAGGTCCCGATATAAAAATAAACCTGATCCATCATGCTGAATTCAACATAGTTTGAGAGAATTTCGTTGAAACGGTCGATGGATGCTTTATAGGCCTTGACCCGGTAGTAATGTTTGGCGATGCCGAGGATGTGCTGGGCCAGCCGCTCTTCGCACTGCTTGATGTTCTCTCTGCCAGTTTTGGCTTCTTCGCTCAGAGGGAAGTTGGTGATTAGCTTTTTGAATTCAGCCAGCGCCTGTTGGGTTTTGGTCTGGTCGCGGCCCGGTCTAAGAGCTTTTTTAAAGGAGCACAAGGCGATTTGAAGCTGCGCATAGGATGCGGAAGGGCTGTAGGGATAAAGGGAGATGAATTCCCGGTATTCGGAGGCGGCGATGATCATGTTGCCTTCATCGCCCTTTCTGAAGTATGAATCGGCAATCGCCAATTTGGCTCTCTGGGCGTAAAAACTTTTCGGAAAGGAGTCGATGATCTGCCTGAAATAGAGGCGGGCTTTTTCCGGGTCCTTTTTGATGTATCGATCTCCCAGATTGTACATTTGTTCGTCCGAAGAGGCGATTTCGGGAGAGATTTCCAGTTTATCTTTTCGGCAGGCGGCGCCGGCGGCAAGAAGGAGACAGACGGTGAGCAGGGTCAGCGTTCTTTTCATTTGATCATTCCTTTTCATATTCTTATAACGAGGATGATGAGTAAAGAGTTTCGATCCACTTCCATTCTTCCTTGAGCCCGTCCGTGATGGATGTGGACGGATTGAAGTTGAGCTCCCTTTGCGCCTTTCGAATATCGGCGGAGGTGTCGGGGACATCCCCTTTCTGTTCGGATTCCAGGCTGATGAGCACCTTTCGGCCGGAGACGGATTCCATGATGGGAAAAAGATCCTTGAGCGTTTTTTGATCTCCGCCGCCGAGATTGTAGATTTCCCCCGGCCGCCCAAGTTTCAGCGCCGCGATGTTGCCCGCGACGATGTCGTCGATATAGGTGAAATCCCTTGTCTGGCTGCCGTCACCGAATACAGGGATGGGTTCGCTTTGCAGGATGGCTTTGAAAAATTTGTGAAAAGCCATGTCGGGCCGCTGTCCGGGGCCGTAGACCGTAAAAAAGCGCAGGGAAACCGTCGGGACGCCGTAGTTTCTGAAATAGAGGGAGCAGAGGTGTTCGGCGGCCAGCTTGGAGACGCCGTAGGGGGAGTGGGGAGAGAGAGGGCTGGTTTCGGTCCAGGGCAGATCCGGGCAGACGCCGTAAACCGAGGACGAGGAGGCGAAGATGAATTTTTTGAGGGATGTGTCTTTGGCCGCCTCGAGAAGTTTCTGCGTGGCGTCGATGTTGTGGCGGGTGTAAACGCCGAAGCTCCGACCCCAGCTGGCGCGGACACCGGCCTGGGCGGCGAAATGGAAAACGGCGTCCGTGTCCTTGAGCAGCGCCGTCGGGTCCGTTAGAAGAATATCCGATTCATTGAACTGAAAGCGGGGGTGCTTCAGAAGAGGGGAGAGATTCCGATTCTTGATTTGGCGGGAGTAATAGTCGGTGAAACAGTCTAGACCTCTGACGGTGTGCCCTTTTTGAAGCAGAGCGGCAGCCAGGTGAGATCCGATAAATCCCGCTGCCCCGGTGACGAGTGAAATCATTCCTTTTCTTTGCCTCGGGAAAGGATGGCTTTCATTTGGGCGATCGTGCCGGCGGGATCGTCGGATTTATAGATACTGGAACCGGCGACGAACACATCGGTTCCGTCCAGGAGAAGCTGGTCCATGTTAACCGTTTCCACCCCGCCGTCGATCTCGATGAGCGTGTCCAGCTTCTGCCCCTTGATCCAGCTTCTGAGATGGGAGATTTTCCGGTGAGAGGATTCGATGAAGGTCTGGCCGCCCCAGCCGGGATTGACCGTCATGAGAAGGACGTAGTCCAGGTCGTGAAGAATATTCTGCAGGGTGTGAATGGGTGTCGCCGGATTGAGGGCCACTCCGGCCTTCAGGCCTTTGTCCTTGATGATTTGAATGTCCCGCTGAAGGTGGATGGAGGCTTCGACATGAATGGAGATCCAGTCCGCTCCCGCGTCGATGAAAAGGGGCGAGAGGACGGCGGGATTGTCCACCATCAGATGCACATCCACGGGGAGGGAGGTTTTTTCTTTGATTGCAGAGACGAGCTGGGGGCCGAAGGTGAGGCCGGGGACAAAATGGCCGTCCATGATGTCGACGTGGATGATGTCCGCTCCGGCATCCTCGGCGATGCGGACGGCGTCCTGAATGTTGGTAAAATCAGCGGATAGGATGGATGGAGCGAGTAACGCCATTATTTGCTGACCTCCAGATAGACTAGGGTTCTTTTTTGGACGGGACTGCCCTGCAGCGGTTCCTGCCGGATGATGATGCCCGATTCGATGAAGCGGTAGGTTATTTCACGAAGATCGCCGATTCGTAAACCTTTGGATTCGAGCCAGGGAATGACGAAGGACGCCTTTTTCCCGATGAGGTCCGGCATGACATAGCGCTCGCCGCGGGCGCCTTCACTGACGAGACAGCTGATGCGGCTTCCTTTTGGGATTTCTTCTCCGGGGAGAGGGTTGTGAGCGATGATTTTTCCGGCGGCGTAACGCGAGGAGTAAACATGGCTGTCTCCGCCCCGCTGAAGCCCTATAACCTGGAGCTCCGGGCCGACGGCCTGGAACATCCTGTTCCGCAGGTCGGGGACGACGACCTTTTCCTTGCCCGCGCTGATGATCACCCGGATCTCCTCGTAGAGCTTGACCCTGACATCCGCCTCCGGTTCCTGAAAGATAATCATGCCGGCATCGTATCGGTCGTGCAGCCGGAGGCCGCTCTGGATCACCGTCAGTTTCTTGTCGGAAAGGAGAAAACGGGCCTCTTCCAAACTCCTGCCCGACAGATCGGGAACGGGGACCAGTTCGCCGTGAAGGGTGATCTGGTAAGAAATGATCGCCGTCAGGAAAAACAGATTGAGAAACAGCAGGCTGTAAAAAGCGGTGGAAAAGATCTTATTTTTTAGCACGGATGATGATTGACCTCTATTCGATCGTTTGTATTAATAGCACAGTTTTCTCCTCAAGTAAACCTTCCCCCCGGGCCGGGTCTTGCCAAGCCTCATTTTTGATTCACTCTTTAAAATGAAGTGTTCATTACGGACTTTTGCTGAAAATCCATATCAGTTGTTGTGAATCTTGGAAATGTGTATCATAAAAAACCGGTAAGAATGCATGAAAAAAAATGTCAGAACGAAAGCTGACCTTAAAAAGGAGAAATTCCATGACAGGACCTGATAAGAAAGTGGCGGATTTTCGAAGCGATACCGTCACAAGGCCCACCGACGAGATGCGGAAGGCCATGGCGGAGGCCGTAGTCGGAGATGATGTGCTCGGTGATGACCCCACGGTGCTGGAGCTCGAGAGGGTGGCCGCCGACATCATGGGCAAGGAGGCGGCTCTCTACGTTCCCTCGGGAACCATGGGGAATTCCATCGCCGTCAAAGCCTGGACACAGGAACTGGATGAGGTCATCGTCGAGGAAAGATCTCATATCTACAACATGGAATCGACGGCCATCACATTCATTTCAAGGGTTCTGCCCCGGCCGCTCGTTTCAGACAGAGGCTCCATGGATCCGGGGCTGGTGGAAGACAACATCAAAATCCCGTCCGTTCACATGCCGCGGACATCCCTCATCTGTGTCGAAAACTCTCACAACAACTGGAGCGGTTCCGTCCTTTCCCTTCAGAATGTCAAAGAGATTCGGGATGTAGCCGACAGGTACGGCATCCGTATACACATGGACGGGGCCCGAATCTTCAATGCGTCCCACGCGACGGGAGTACCGGTGAAGGATTATGCCGCCTGCGCGGATTCCCTCATGTTCTGTCTTTCAAAGGGCCTTTCCGCACCCGTCGGCTCCCTGCTTGTTGGTCCGCAGGATTTTATCGATTACGGCCGAAGGCTTCGCAAGGCGCTGGGCGGCGGCATGAGGCAGGTCGGCGTCCTGGCCGCCGCCGGTCTGATCGCCCTCCAAAAAATGACGAAACGAATCAAAGACGACAACCGCCGCGCCCGGGCCCTGGCGGAAAAACTGACCGCCCATCCGGGTGTCGTTCTTGATCCTGAGAAAGTGGACACAAATATCGTCATCTTCGGCCTGGATCACCCCCGCTACACCATCCCTGATTTTCTGCAGGCCTTGAGAGAGAGGGGAGTTTGGGCCCTGGCCACCCGGGGCGGTATCCGTTTTGTCACCCACCGGGAGGTCGATGACGAAGACGTCGCCCTCGCCGACCGGGTTTTTTCCGAACTGCTCTCCTAATAAGATCCGTCTACGTCAATTCATCCACGATCTGGGCGATGTCCCTTACCTTGATATCCTCATTCCCTTTGTCCTTCAAGCCGTCCTGCAGCATGGTCTGGCAGAAGGGGCAGGAGGTGGCCACGGCTTCCACCTGTGAAGCCAGCACCTGGTCCGTGCGGGTGTGATTGATCCGGGTACCCAGGCTCTCTTCGGTCCACATCAGCCCGCCTCCGGCGCCGCAGCAAAAGCTGTGCTCACGGTTGTCGGGCAGTTCACGGATGTTCCCGCCGACGACCTTTTTCAGGATGTCGCGCGGCTCCCGGACTATTCCGTTGTGCCGGCCCAGGTAGCAGGAGTCGTGGTAGGTGATGGAGGTTTTTAACGGTTCCTTCAGGGTCAGCTGTCCGGCGTCGATCAGTTCCTTTAGAAGCTGCACATGATGGACGACCTTCATCCCCTTGACGGCGGATTTGTCCTCTGCAGAGAGGTCGGGCAGCACATCCGCCAGCTGGGGGTATTCGTTTTTGAGCGTGTTGTAGCCGTGAGGGCAGGTGGTGATGATATTTTTGACGCCGTATCGCATGAAAGCGGCGATGTTTTCAGCCGCCTGCATCTGGAACAGGTACTCGTTTCCAAGCCTTTTAGCCGAATCACCGCAGCATTTTTCCTCCGTTCCAAGGATACCGAATGTGATTCCGGCCTTATTGAGGAGGGAGGCCATGGCCGCCGCGATCTTTTTCCCTTCCTCATCAAAAGAACCGGCGCAGCCCACCCAGAAGAGATACTCGGCATCGGGGACATCCTTGTACAGATTGACGTTCTGCCCTTCGGTCCAGGCCGCCCGGTCGGCGAAACCCATGCCCCAGGGATTGCTGTTGGTTTCCATGTTGCGGAAAAACGTGTTGAGTTCCTGGGGAAATTTGCTCTCCATCAGCACCTGGCTCTGCCGGACGCCGATGATTTTAGGGATGTGCTCGATCTCGACCGGGCAGACGTGCATGCAGGCCCCGCAGGTGGTGCATGTCCA
>Ga0180009_10005922_pt1 | contig 12975 bp, 12 predicted proteins | sample OS_PC_MetaG_FD_123537 | JGI IMG/M metagenome (GOLD analysis project Ga0180009, IMG submission 123537) | Groundwater microbial communities from the Aspo Hard Rock Laboratory (HRL) deep subsurface site, Sweden - OS_PC_MetaG | ecosystem: Environmental > Aquatic > Deep subsurface > Groundwater...
CACCGTCGGACGTATTTTCATGCTGCCTGCAGAGAAATGGGCGCGGCGGATTTCCGGCGTGTTGGGTAATCAACTCGCCGTCGATAGCCCCGCACAGGCGCATGCTGTCCTCACGGCCAAGCCATCAGGGGGATATGTGGTGAGTGTTCGCGCCCCGCTGGAAGCCAGGTCAGGTGCGGACGTGCTGTGCAGCCAGTTCGAGACAGGCGGCGGTCGCAAAGGCGCTGCGGGCATCAATCACTTGCCCGAGTCCGAAGTCGATCGATTTGTTACTGCCTTTTATGCAGTTTTCACCCGGAGCTGAACTGTGGATCAATTGATCTCGCCCTACGGCGGCAACCTCGTCAATCTGATTGACCCCGCGAAGACTGAAGCACTCAAGCAAGAGGCTTTCAGTTTGCCCTCGATCGATCTGGATTGGCGTCAGCAATGCGAACTTGAAATGCTGATGACGGGCGCCTACTCACCCCTGACCGGGTTCATGACGCGCGCTCAATGTGCGCAAGTCGAAACCGATCAAAAACTGGATGACGGTACGTTTTGGCCGCTGCCGATTTCCCTGGCTTTTCAGCATCACGCCACGGAAAAAATGAAAACCGGGGACCGTGTTGCGCTACGCGATGGTGAGGGATACATGCTTGCCATTTTGACCATCGCTGATGCGTGGGATGATGCTGGCGTCTGGCATGTGGGCGGAAAGGTTGAAGGCGTTGCATTGCCCCCCCATCCTGATTTTGCATCGCTGCGCGCCACTCCGGCCGAACTGCGCGCCCTGTTTGCGCGCAGAGGCTGGCGGCGTGTGGTGGCCTGGCAGGCACGCCAACCGATGCACCGGGCGCAGTTTGAGTTCTGCCTGAAAAGTGCAATTTCCCACGAAGCCAACCTGTTGTTGCACCCCAAGGCCGGAGGCGACATTACAGATGCGCCCGGTTACTTTGGTCTGGTGCGAAGTTTTATCGCCATTCGTGATCGTTTCCCTGCGGCGACGACCCAGTTATCGCTTTTTCCGGCGCCCCCACGCGAGGCCAGCCCACGTTCACTGCTGCTGCGTGCCATCGTTGCACGAAATTATGGTTGTGCCCTGCTGATTGCAGGAGGCCAACATCTTTCAGATGGAAATTATCGGCGAGGTAAAGACCTTGACGAACACCATGCTGATCATCAGGCGGTGAAACAGGCTGAAATGATTGGCGTAAAGCTGATTGCCTATCCGCGCATGGTGTATGTGGAAGACCGTGCGGAATACCTGCCAGAATCGGAAGCGCCGCCCGGTTCCAGGCTTCTGACCCTGAGCGGGGAAGAGTTCCAGCGGCGCTTGCAGTCCGGTCTGAAAATTCCAGACTGGTATAGCTTTCCCGAAGTGTTGGCCGAACTGAAACGGCAGAATCCCCCGCGTGAGCGTCAGGGCTTCACCGTATTTTTTACCGGTTTGTCCGGTGCAGGGAAGTCCACGCTGGCACGCATGCTGGCGGCGCGTTTGATGGAAACCGGTGGGCGCATGGTGACCCTGCTTGACGGCGACATTGTTCGCCGTAACCTGTCTTCAGAGTTGGGGTTTTCCAAAGCGCATCGCGATATCAACGTGCGCAGGATTGGCTTTGTGGCGTCCGAAATTACGAAAAATTGCGGTATTGCCATCTGTGCACCGATCGCACCGTATAAGCAAACCCGTCGGGATGTGCGGGCGATGATTGAAGCGGTGGGTGGGTTTGTCGAAGTCCATGTCGCCACTCCGATCGAAACCTGCGAAGCACGTGACCGAAAAGGCTTGTATGCCAAGGCTCGGGCAGGGTTGATTCCCGAGTTTACCGGGGTCTCCGATCCCTATGAAGTGCCAGAAAGTGCCGAACTGGCGATCGATACCACCAGCCTGGGAATCGAGGAAGCGGTGCAACAAGTCCTACTCAAACTGGAGCACGAGGGGTATTTACGCTGAGCCCTACCACGCCGTGCGAACGGGATATTGGCTGATAGCCTCGTCCGGTGTCAGAACCGTCAAACCTTCAGCCACCGCCTGGCATACCAGCATTCGATCAAACGGGTCGTGATGAATGCCCGGCAGCTTGATCAGCGTCAGCACATGCGCTTCCAGTAATGGCAAACTTGCCAGCATGTGATCTTCGCGCTGGCGGCGCACGAACAGGTCAGGTTTTTGTGGCAACGGTAGCTTGTTAATGCCGTGTTTAACCACAATTTCCCAAGCGCTCACCACGGAGAGAAAAACCTCGTTATCGGGATTGCGGATGATTTCCCTTGCCGCTTTGGAGAGCGTGTCGCTGCCTGCAACCAGCCAGAGAAACGTGCATGTATCCAGGAGGTAGCGGTTCAACCCCCGCGCCCCTCGAATGCGGCGATGATCTCATCCGGCAGCGGCTCAAAAAATGCTTTCGGCACAGAAAACTGTCCCTTGAGCAGCCCGATAGGGCGTGGCTTCTTTTGCGGTTGGGGAATCGCGCGGAGCTCGGCCACGGGCTTGTTCCGTTTGCAGATGACCACCGTCACCCCAGCTTCGGCTTGGGCGATGCATTCGGATAAGTGGGCTTTGGCCTGGTTCAGATTCAGCGTAATCATGGTCTCATACTAGACCATGTATAAAACCATAACAAGATGCTGTGCATGTGCAGCTTGAACGGCGGGCTTGGGTGAGCATGGGGTCGACCACCTTGAAACGATAAATGGCTATTTAATGGGGCGATAAAGGAAAAGAGGAAAAGGAAAAGAGGACGCTACCCTTTTATTCATTATCTCCAGTCTTTTTAGGGCGGCCCTGAGGACGATATTCCAGCAAGCGCCCTGCACGCCTCCCCAATTTCTGAACGAAGCTAGCAGAGCCGCAGGGCAGCCCTTTTTCGACATTTCGCCTCAGCACCTGGATTTCGTCCGCTTCATCTCCCCCGGAAAGCCAGGCTGACCAGTCTTCCATCTCCAGGAATTGCTTGCTCCAGCCAGATTCCAGATTCAGGAGCCCGTCTATTCGTTTGCCGCAATGCGCGGCGGCGCTTGACCAGCGGTAATTCTCTGCACAGCATTCCATACCGGCACGTACCGGGTTGCGTTCCACATAGCGCACCGCCGCCCACAGGTAAGCTTCGTCCAGGGGTGATGAGAAAAACCGACCTTGCCATAAATGCCCCTTCCAACCACGCGCACGGTTGATGCGTTGGGCGTAGCGCATGTGCAGCGGCTTGAACACCCGGTGCAGGCCGTCGTCGGTTGCCGGAACGGCAACCAGGTGGATGTGGTTGGTCATGAGGCAATAGGCGAGTATTTCAACCTCGAATTTCTCGCAGTATTCCTTGAGCCATAACAGATAGGCTGCGCGATCTTCGTCCACGAAAAAAATGTCTTCGCGCCGGTTGCCGCGCTGCGTGATGTGGTGTGGAACACCAGCAAATACCGCTCTGGATAGTCTGGGCATTTCAGAAGCTAACACAATTAAAGGGTAGCGTCCCCTTTTTTCGTTTCCCCTTTTTTCGAGGGGTATTTACGCTGACCTGAAAAGCAAGCGTAAAAAAAGCCGACGCATGCGTCGGCTTTTTTGTTTGTGCAAGGACACAATCAGACCGTCTTGCGGCGGCGCATCGCGCCTAAACCAGCCAGCCCGATGCCTAGCAGGGCGAGGGAGGCGGGTTCGGGTACTCCACGCTGTTCGTTGTATGCGATGTTGTCCAGCGCAATGTAGCCTGTGTCCCCACTTTGGAATGTCCCAATATCGAGAGAGGCCAAGTTAAGGAAGTTAAGGCTGAACGTCTTAAAGCTCTGCGTGAGGTTCAGATTGGAGCTCACGGAGCCACCGCCCATTAAATTTCCTATGACAGTGACACTATCCGCCAAATTATTGTTGTACCAACTGATGCCAAGGTCCAGGCTGTTCAAGTCGAATGCATTGCCACCCGCTTCCGTAATGTGCAGGGTCGAAAACCCATTGACAAAGATATTGGTTCCGTTGTTTGCGCCAGGTGCGGTCCCCGGACTATTAACGCCCTGATAAAACCTAGTCTCAAATTTGAGACCGCCTTCCACAATAGGGGTAGTGACATATGCCTCGGTTGGCGAATACGGATCAAATGTAACTGTAGTAGCACTGACGCCCGCCGAAGCAATCAGGCTTGTCAATCCAAACAGAAGCTTCGCCGAATTGTTTTGGAACATTGTTTTCATTTCCCGACTCCCCAAAATAAGAATAAATATGAATAAATAGGGTCAGACACGGTTTTTTTCTTAAAACTGCAATTGGTCTGAACTTGCAAATTTACAAAGCACCTACCATGCCAGCTTGGCATGTATATTGTTACTTATTATTTCTTTCAATGGGTTAGATGATTCTGGCGAGCTGCGATGTCAACCGGAATGCGGTGATTTGTCGCAAATTGTAATATTTTCCGACACTCGGTACGCTTTGGTCTCCGCGCCACATGCGCGACCGCACCCGGCGCTGAGCTTGTCAGCGCCGGGTGGCCAGCGACCCCGCCAGCATGCCGATGAGGCTGGCGATCAGCCCCGCAAACTGCGGCGGCAGGGCCGCTTCCGGAGCGATGAACTCCATCGCAGTCCACACTATCAGGCCCAGAACGATGGACAGCCCCGCCCCCAGATTGTTGGCGCGCTTCCAGTACAACCCCGCCACCAGAGGGACGAAGGCGCAGGCCAGCGTCACCTTGTAGGCGTTCTCCACCATCTGGTGGATGCTGGTTTCGGTATTCAGTGACCACAGCGAATAAAACACCACCAGCACAGTGAAGGCGACGACGACGCTGCGGGTGATCCACAGCAGCTTTTTCTGGCTCATGCGGTGATGCGGCATGAATTCCTTGATGATGTTTTCCGAGATGGTGACGGAGGGCGCGAGCAGGGTGCCGGAGGCGGTGGACATGATGACCGAGAGCAGGGCGCCGTAAAAAATGATCTGCGCATAGAGCGGTAGATGGGTTTTGATGAAGGTGGGCAGGACCAGTTGGGCATCATCGGCCAGCAGCGCTGTGGTCATGGCGGGGTCGACCAGCGTGACCGAGTAGGTGAGGTAGATGGGCACGGCTGCGAACACGAAATACAAGGTGCCGCCGATGACGGTGCCCCATACCGCGATGCGTTCGCTTCTGCTGGAATTGGCGCGCTGGAACACGTCCTGCTGTGGAATCGAGCCCAGCCCCATGGTGAGAAAGCCGGCGATGAAGGTGATCACCGCGGCCCATTCCATGGGCGGCCAGAATTCGAATTTTCCGGCAGCGGCAGCGTGTTCAATGACCGGGGCGATGCCATTCACTTCGGGCATGTCGCCCACCAGCTTGGCGATCCATAAAAGCCCCAGGACGATGACCGTCATTTGCACCAGCGTGGTCAGGGCCACCGACCACATGCCACCGAACAAGGTATAGAGCAGGACGACGGCTGCACCGATATAGATGCCCTGCACCTGGGTGATGACACCGTCGGACAGCACGTTGAACACCAGACCCAGCGCCACCACCTGCGCGGACACCCAGCCCAGATAGGAGAGCGCGATGGCCAGCGAAATCACCATTTCGACCGGGCGGTTGTAGCGCCGACGGAAGAAATCTCCCAGCGTGAGCAACTTCATCCGGTACAGCGGGCGGGCGAAAAACAGGCCGAACAGGATCAGCGCGAGCGAGGCGCCGAACGGGTCGGAGATCGTGGCGCCGAGATTTTCGCTCAGGAAAGTGGCAGGAATGCCCAATACGGTTTCAGCACCGAACCAGGTCGCAAATACCATCGCCACCACCACGACCATGGGCAGCGAGCGTCCTGCAGTGATGTAGTCGCTGGCGTTGTGGACTTTGGTGGCGGCAAACAGGCCGATGCCGATGGAGAGAATCAGATAGAGGGTGACAAAGCCAATCAGCATGGCGGTGTGTCCTTATCGCAAGTTGAAATAGAGCGTAGCGACCGACAAAACGGCAAGCAGGCCGGCAATGATACCGAGCCAGCGGTTGCGGGCGTGCTGCTGGCGCAGCATGAGGGTGAGGCCGGATTCCAGTTGGGTCAGCCGGTTTTCATTCAGCGCCTGGTGCGCCAACCGCGGCAGTTGTGGCAACAGGGCGGCCCATTTTGGGGCTTCGGTCTGCAGATTTTTCAGCAACGCGCGCCAGCCCATTTGCTCGTTCATCCAGCGTTCCAGAAAGGGTTTGGCAGTTTTCCACAAGTCCAGTTCGGGATCGAGTTGGCGCCCCAAGCCTTCGATATTGAGCAGGGTTTTCTGCAGCAACACCAACTGCGGCTGGATTTCCACGTTGAAACGGCGCGAGGCCTGGAACAGTTGCAACAGCACGCGGCCAAAGGAAATGTCTTTCAGCGGGCGGTCGAACACCGGCTCGCACACGGCGCGCACCGCCGCTTCGAGTTCGTCGATGCGGGTGTCGGCCGGCACCCAGCCGGATTCCAGATGCGCCAGTGCCACGGCCTTGTAGTCGCGTTGAAAGAAGGCGAGGAAATTGCGTGCAAGATATTGTTTGTCGACTTCGGTGAGCGTGCCCATGATGCCGAAGTCGAGCGCGATGTATTGCTCGGAACCGGCGCGAACCAGGATGTTGCCGGGGTGCATGTCGGCGTGGAAGAAGCCGTCGCGGAACACCTGGGTGAAGAAGATTTCCACTCCGGTGGCGGCGAGTTTGGGGATGTCCACACCGGATGCGCGCAAACGCTCGATCTGGCTCACCGGAATGCCGTCCATGCGATCCATCACCATGACGTCGCGGCCGCAGTAATCCCAATACACTTCGGGCACCAGCAACAGTGGTGAGTCGGTGAAGTTGCGCCGCAACTGCGAGCAGTTGGCGGCTTCGCGCATCAGGTCCAGTTCGTCTTCCAGATGCTTTTCGAACTCGGACACGACTTCGCGTGGGCGCAGTCGCTTGCCGTCGGCGAACAGTTTTTCGATCAGCCCGGCGGCGGCGTAGAGCAGCGACACGTCGTGCGCGATCACCGGCGCGATGCCGGGCCGCAGAACCTTGACCGCAACCGGTGTGCCATTGTGCAATCGTGCAAAATGCACCTGTGCCACCGAAGCGGAGGCGACCGGGGTGGCGTTGAATTCGGCAAATACCTCGGCCAGCGGTTTTTTGTATTGTGCTTCCAGTGTGGCAATCGCTTCGTTCGAGGGGAAGGGTGGTACCCGATCCTGCAGCAGCGCGAGTTCATCGGCGATGTCGAGCGGAATCAGGTCGCGGCGGGTGGAGAGCATTTGACCAAACTTGACGAAGATCGGGCCCAGCGCCTCCAGCGCGCGACGCAGGCGTACCCCGCGCGGCTCGGAAAGTGGACGCCAGAACAGGGTGGCGCGTACCAGCCAGCGCAGCGGTCGTACGCGTTCATGACCGAGAAAAAATTCCTCGAGTCCGAAACGCAGGCCGACGCTGAGAATGCGGATCAGGCGAAACAGCTTCATTGTGGGCGCGGCTGCGCGTCCTCGACAGGTTGGCGGGCTTCCAGCAAACGCAGGCGGGCTTCGAGCCGCGCCGCATCGTCGGCGAGGGTGTCGACTTCACGATTGAATCGGGTGACATCGACCGCACGCGCCATCAGTTCGGCTTCTTCCACCAGGTATTCGCTGGCGTTGTGGCCGACCGCGGATGCCGCCTGGGTCAGGCTGGCGATCGCTTCGCGGCCCAACGCATGCAGGCGATGGGCCGCGATGTCGCCGACGATGGGCGCGAGGTCGGCTTCGACGTCCCAGTTCAACTGCTTGAAGACGCGGTCGAGTGTGGCAAGCAAGGCAGGATCGCCGCTGTATTCGGCATGGCGCAGCGCCTCGCGGCCAAAAAAAGGCAAGCGGGTCACGAGTGCCGGGGTGGGGCGGATGACGGCGTCGGAGGACTCGACCGCGGCTTCGGAGAAATAGCCGTCGACGGCAATGCGGAAATCGAATTGCGCCAATGTCAGGTCGAAGCGCACGCTGCACCCGGCGTGGCGGCGCAAGGCCTCGGCAGCACCGGGCGATTGTTGCAGCAGATGATTGAGGCTGCGCTCGAATAAACCTTCAGCGATCAAACCTTGAAGCCCTTGTGTAGCGCCACCACGCCGGCGGTCAGGTTGTGATAGCTGACTTTGGCAAAACCAGCGGTTTCCATCATGGTCTTGAGTTCTTCCTGGCCGGGGTGCATGCGGATCGATTCGGCCAGGTACTGGTAGCTACCGGCATCCTTGGCGATGAGCTTGCCCATCAGCGGCAACAGCTTGAACGAATACAGGTCATACACCGGTTCCAGCGGCTTCCACACTTTGGAGAATTCCAGCACCAGCAGCCGGCCGCCGGGTTTCAGCACGCGGTGCATTTCGGCCAGCGCCTGGTCCTTGTGCGTCATGTTGCGCAGGCCAAAGGCCACGGAGACGCAGTCGAAATGATTGGAGGGAAACGGCAGCCGTTCGCCGTCGCACTGCACGGCAGGGGGCGTTCTGCCCTCGTTCAACATGCGATCGCGGCCTTCGCACAGCATGGAAAAATTGATGTCGGTCAGCAGTACGCTGCCGGCTTCGCCGACTTCCTTCAGGAACAGCCGGGTTAAATCCGCCGTGCCGCCTGCCACGTCAAGCACCTTCATGCCAGGCCGCAAGCCCGCCTGCGCCACGGCAAACCGCTTCCACAAACGATGCAGGCCGGCTGACATGAGATCGTTCATGACGTCGTATTGCGCGGCAACCGAGTGGAACACCTCGGCCACCTTGGTGGCTTTTTCGGATTCGGCAACCTGCTTGTAGCCGAAATGGGTGGTTTTATCCATGGCAGACGGAATGAGAGGGAAACCCGTGAATTCTACCAGTGCGTGGGCTGGCAGGGGTTCAAGGACGCCAGCGGGTGTCATAAATAGGTCATACTGCCGTCATAGTATGGGGATTATTGAAACGATGCCGGAGGCCCTATGGCTGCCAATATTTTGCTGGTCGAAGACGAAACCGGCATTCAGGAACTGCTCAAATTCAATTTGACCAAAGCGGGCCATCAGGTCAGCGTCAGCGGCGACGCGGAACATGCGCTGCAATTCCTTAAAAACACGCTGCCCGACGTCATCCTGCTCGACTGGATGTTGCCCGGCATGTCGGGGGTCGATCTGTGCAAGCGACTGCGCAACGACGAGCGCTATCAGCCAGTCCCCATCATCATGCTGACTGCGCGCGGCGAAGAACGCGACAAGGTGTTGGGGCTGGATTCCGGCGCGGATGACTACATGACCAAACCGTTTTCGCCGCGCGAACTGGTGTCGCGCATCAAGGCGGTGTTGCGGCGCAGGGCACCGCAAATGACCGACGAACCGGTTGAGGTTAACGGTCTGAGACTGGACCCCGCGCGCCATCGGGTACAGGGAAATGGCCAGACGCTGGAACTGGGGCCAACCGAATTCCGTTTGCTGCACTTTTTCATGACCCATTCCGAGCGTGTCTATTCGCGTACTCAACTACTCGACCAGGTGTGGGGCGATGATGTCTTTGTGGAAGAGCGCACAGTCGATGTCCATATCCGCCGACTGCGGCTTGCGCTGGAACCGTCGGGCCATGCCGGGCTGGTCCAGACCGTTCGGGGTTCGGGCTATCGTTTTTCGGTCGAAGTGGGATAATTCCCCAAGCTTGATTTCAATGGGTGGTTGAACATGGGTTTCTGGTGGCGACCGCTGGGCGTGCTGGCTGGTGTCATGCTGGTGGCACTGTTGTTGTGGGCCGGCTCGGGCTGGGTGGCTGCGCTGACGTTTCTGGCGGGCATTCAGGCTTTTGTGATGTTGCGCCGCCTGTTGCAGGAATACCGCCTGTCGCGCTGGCTGGAAAACCCGGATGAAGTGGAACCGCCTGATGCCACCGGCACCTGGGGCGATATCTTCTACCGCCTCGACAAACTTCAGCGTCGTCAGCGTGCCAGCCGAAGTGAACTGACCAATGCGCTCGAACAGTTCGAACACGCCGCGCAGGCCGTGCCTGACGGTATGGTCATTCTTAATCGCAGCGACCAGATCGAGTGGTGTAATCCCGCCTCGCGTAAATATCTGGGCCTGGATTGCGAGCGTGACCGCGGTCAGTTCATTCGTTACCTGTTGCGGCAAGCGCATTTCCTGGCATTTCTCGATGCGGTGGACTACTCGAAGCGGCTGGTCTGCAAATCCCCGATTAACCGTGAGGTCACGGTTTCACTGCAGTTGGTGCCGTTTGGTGCGTCGCAAAAACTGCTGGTTGCCCGGGATATCACCGACCTCGAGCGTGTTGATGCGATGCGGCGCGATTTTATTGCCAATGTTTCACACGAGTTACGCACGCCACTGACGGTGGTGGGTGGGTTTGTCGAAACCCTGGCGGATGCACCTGAATTGCCTGCTGCAGAATCCAAGCGCTATTTCGACTTGATGCTGGACCACACCCGGCGCATGCAACATCTGCTGGATGACCTGCTGACGTTGTCACAGTTGGAAAGTGACGACCACGCACTCAAGGATGACGTGCCCATTAATGTGCATGATCTGGCAGAGGCTCTGAAGTCCGACGCCGAATCACTGAGCCGTGGCCGCCACAACATTCGATTGAAGCTGGATAGCCACGCCGGTTTGAAAGGCAATTTGCAGGAAGTCCGCAGCGCGCTGGGTAACCTGGTGTCTAACGCTGTTCGTTACACGCCTGACGGCGGAAAAATCACACTTGCCTGGCGTGAGCTGGGTGATGAAGGTGTCTTTTCCGTAATCGATACGGGCGAAGGTATCGCGCCCGAACACATCCCCCGTTTGACCGAGCGTTTTTACCGGGTTGACCGCAGTCGCTCGCGCGAAACCGGCGGCACCGGGCTTGGTCTTGCCATAGTCAAACACGTCCTCACCCGCCATGGCGCGCGGTTGGACATCCAGTCCATTCCGGGCAAAGGCAGCACCTTCTCGGTTGCCTTTCCTGCCCAGCGCGTTCAGCGGCCGAGCGCGTCAGACAGCGGCAAGGTCATTCCGTTTCCGGAACGCGGGCAAGCTGTCGGGTGAGCGTGGTTCTTGACGCTTAAGCGTCTTTAGAACCACGGCCTACTCCTTGCGGGTGGAGCGTGGTTCTTGACGCTTAAGCGTCTTTAGAACCACGGCCTACTCCTTGCGGGTGGAGCGTGGTTCTTGACGCTTAAGCGTCTTTAGAACCACGGCCTACCCCTTGCGGGTGGAGCGCAGCGGTCAGCCGTTCCGGCAGGTTCGCAGAGGCGCCATGGGGGGTATCGCGTAGCCGCGCGCCCCACACCGGATTGGGGAAATGCGGATCATCCTCGTAGCGCGGAATGACATGCCAATGTAAATGCGGCACCACGTTGCCAAGTGAAGCGAGGTTGATCTTGTCGGGCTGCATCACCTTACGCAGCGCCGCTTCGGCAGCAAATACCGCTCGCATCAGCTTTTCCTGATCGCTGACCGACAGGTCGCTCATTTCCTTGACGTGTGCATTCACGACCACGCGCAGAAAGCCCGGGTAATCCGGCTCAGCGGCAAGGACGATACGGCAGAACGTGTCCTGCCAAAGCAGCGTACCACCCAATGTGTCACACAATGGACAACTCAAAGCAGGACGCGCTCGACGCCGCCGTTACTGACTTTTTCGATGTAGCTTTCCATCCAGTCTTCGCCCAGCAGTTTCTTTGCCAGTTCGATCACGATGTAATCCGGCGTGGTGCCGGTGTCGTCGTTGAAGCGTGACAGTCCCTGCAGACACGACGGACAACTGGTGAGCAGCTTGACGGGCTGGCTGCCAGCACCGAGCGCGGCGACGCCGGCGCGGATTTCCTCTTCCTTGCGGAAGCGGATCTGGGTGGAGATGTCCGGGCGGGTAACGGCAAGCGTCCCGGATTCGCCACAGCAGCGGTCGGATAGCTTCACCCCATCGCCCAATAACGCCGTGGCGACTTTCATCGGTGCATGGGTTTTCATCGGTGTGTGGCAGGGGTCGTGGTAGAGGTACTTTTCGCCACTGACGCCGTCGAGCTTGATGCCTTTTTCCATCAGATATTCGTGGATGTCGAGCAGCCGGCAGCCGGGGAAGATTTTCTCGAATTCGTATTTCAGCAACTGGTCCATGCAGGTGCCGCACGACACGATCACGGTCTTGATGTCGAGATAGTTCAGCGTGTTGGCGACGCGGTGGAACAGCACGCGATTTTGCGCGGTGATGGCTTCTCCCTTGTCGGCCTGGCCGCCTGCGGTTTGCGGATAGCCGCAGCACAGGTAGCCGGGCGGCAATACAGTCTGCGTCCCGAGCTCATACAGCATGGCCTGGGTGGCAAGCCCTACTTGCGAGAACAAGCGTTCTGAGCCGCAGCCGGGGAAATAGAACACGGCATCGCTGTCGTCGGACAGCTTGGCGGGATCGCGCAGGATCGGCACGATGGACGAATCTTCCAGACCCAGCAGCGCGCGCGAGGTTTTCTTCGGCAACCCGCCGGGCATCGGTTTGTTGACCAGATGAATCACTTGCGCCACCAGCTTGGGTTTGCCCAGCGAGGCCGGTGGGTTTTTTGCCTGCGGCTGGATCAGCCCGAGGCGTTTGAATAGCGTATGCCCCAGCCGTTGGCTGGCGTAGCCCCATTCGATCAGCGGCTTGCGCAGCGCCTTGATGGTGGTGGGGTCGGTCGCGTTCAGGAATGCCATCGAGGCCCAGGTGGCGGGATTGAACTTCTTCTTGCCCTGCTTGCGCAGCATGTTGCGCATGGCGATCGACACATCGCCGAAATCGATATCCACCGGGCAGGGGTTCTTGCACTTGTGGCAGACCGTGCAGTGGTCGGCAACGTCGCTGAATTCATCAAAGTGCTTGAGTGAAACACCACGCCGCGTTTGCTCTTCGTACAGAAAAGCTTCAATCAACAGCGAAGTGGCGAGAATCTTGTTGCGCGGTGAATACAGCAAGTTGGCGCGCGGAATATGCGTGTTGCAAACCGGTTTGCACTTGCCGCAACGCATGCAGTCCTTGATCGAGTCGGCGATGGCGCCGGTATCCGAGGCTTCGAGAATGATCGACTCGGATTCC
>Ga0180009_10005923_pt1 | contig 12975 bp, 12 predicted proteins | sample OS_PC_MetaG_FD_123537 | JGI IMG/M metagenome (GOLD analysis project Ga0180009, IMG submission 123537) | Groundwater microbial communities from the Aspo Hard Rock Laboratory (HRL) deep subsurface site, Sweden - OS_PC_MetaG | ecosystem: Environmental > Aquatic > Deep subsurface > Groundwater...
GGCAAAAAGTCAAGAACTAATGGAACCTCTAAATGAACTTTACTGGAAAACATTCTATGAAAAGTTCTTACCTGTTGAACATGCTATTATTGGTCATTTTAATAACTTCTGTGGTCAGATTGAAGATAGAAGTACAATTGATGTTACTCCTTTAAAGAGGTTTCCTTGCCAACAACTGAAGGCAGGTCTTTCTGTATTATGGAATGGAGATATAGTTCTTTGTCGACAAGATTTAAATGGAAAGTATTCCTCAGGAAATCTGAGAGAACAAAGCCTAAGTGAAATTTTAGAAGACGAAAGACTAAAGGAGGTTTGGCAGGCACATAAAAAAGGCGAATATGGGAAACTGCCTCTCTGCAAGGACTGCAAGGAGTGGTATTATAATCTTTATGCTTGAAAAAGGTAGAAGATTAGGATTAGATGAAGAATGAAATCTTTGAAACCCAATTTAGACAAGGAAGAGTTAATGAAGCAAGCAAGTTCCCTAAGGTTGTACTAATTGACACAATAAGCTATTGTGATTTAAGGTGTACTATGTGTGGGCATAAAGACATGACCAGAAAAAGAGGTATTATGCCGTGGAATCTTTTTACAAAAATTATTGATGAAACAGCAGAAGTGGATAAAAATGTAAGGGTCTGGATGGTATTCTTTGGGGAGGCGCTGATCCTAAAAAAAAGAAAACCGACAATATTTGAGATGATAGCCTATGCAAAAAACAAAGGTTTAACTGATGTGGTGTTGAACTCTAACGCAAATCTATTGGATGAAGAAGCTGTAAGAGACTTGATAGATTCTGATCTTGATGCCATATACATAGGAATAGATGCCTTTACCCCTGAAACTTATTCGCAGCTTAGAGTGGGCGGAAATTATAATAAGGTAGTTGGCAATGTAAAGAATCTGATAAGGATAAAAAAGGAGTTGAACGTTGAAACACCAAAGGTCTATGTCCAGTTCGTTGAGATGGATATAAATGCCCACGAAAAGGGAGAGTTCATAAATTTCTGGAAAGACCAGGGCGCAATCGTAAAAATAAGACCTAAAGTGAGTTGGGCAGGACTGATAGGTGCACCCAATTTAGTACTTGGGAGTGAAGACAGATGGCCCTGTTACTGGGCAATGCAGACGATGTCCATTGCTGATACTGGCAAGGTGGTAACATGTGCGGTAGATGTGGATGCAAGATTTGTCGCTGGAGATGTGAATAAACAATCTCTTAGAGAAATCTGGAATGGAAAGCTAAAAGAACTCAGGCAATTACATATTTCTGAGAAATTTGAAGACCTCCCTGATCCCTGTAGGGAATGTAATGACTGGCAATCTGCAAGGGCAGATTACTACTCATTGAATTCATAACTATGTGTGGAATTTGTGGATTTACGGGTAAAGCAAATGAAGTCATCCTTAAAAAAATGACTGATTCCATCTTTCATCGTGGCCCTGATGAAGATGGCTTTTACTCTGATGGAAAGATAAATCTTGGTATCAGAAGATTAAGCATCATTGATGTGGAGACCGGCCACCAGCCTATCCATAATGAAGACAAAAGTATTTGGACAGTCTTTAATGGCGAAATATATAACTTTCTTGAATTGAGAAAAGAGTTAGAAGAAAAAGGGCACCGGTTTTGTACTGACCATTCCGATACCGAAGTTATTGTTCATCTCTACGAAGAATACGGCCGTGACTTTCTCCATAAGTTAAATGGCATGTTTGCTATAGCTCTTTGGGATAAAGATGAGGAAAAACTCCTCTTGATAAGAGACCGAATGGGGGTAAAACCTCTTTTTTACGCAACCATAAACAATACTTTGATCTTTGGTTCAGAAATAAAAGCCATTCTTTCCCATCCTGATTATCATCGTGATATTAATTATGAGGCTGTTTATCACTACTTCACCCTTAAAAATATCCCTGCTCCATTGACTGCCTTTAAGGAGATTTATTCCCTTTTGCCTGGGGAGATAGTAACCTTTTCAAAGGGTAAGGTATCAAAAGAGAGATGGTGGAAGATTCGATTTCAGGAAAACGAAAATTATGACGAACTGGATATAAAAGAAAAGATATTGGCGTTGCTGGAAGATGCGACAAGACTTCGAATGAGAAGTGATGTCCCTTTTGGAGCATATCTTAGCGGCGGTGTTGATTCAAGTGCTATTGTAGCATTAATGACAAGGTTTTCAGATAAGCCTATTAAGACCTTTTCATTGGGATATGAAGATGAACTGCAAAATAAAGAAGCAGATTTATATTATGCCCGAAAGGTCTCTCAAGTATACAAGACAGATCATTATGAATACATAATGTCTTATCGGGAATTGGTTGATGAGATAGAGAATGTTATTGAGGCATTTGATCAGCCATTTTCCGGGACAATCTCTACCTACTTTTTGACAAGGCTTATAGCAAAACATGTTAAAGTTGCTTTATCCGGCGATGCCGCTGATGAACTCTTTGGCAGCTATCTTTCTCACAGGGTGGCGCAGCCTATGTATCATTTCAGTAGACTTTATGATAAGGTAAGGTCAAATACATTGACAGAAGGTGAGAAAGACCTTTTTAAGCCCTGTGACATTGCCTTCTTAGAAGAATTATTCAGAAAATCCAAAGGTGACGAAGATAGATGGCGTTATCATCTCTGCCTATTTTCAGATAAAGAAAAAGATAGTCTATTATCCGAGGATTTTAAAAGCAGGCTTAACAAAGCAAATTCATTTAATCTTTTAAAAAAGAATTTCAAGGCCTTAACTTCAAAAGACCCACTCAACAGGATACTTGAAATGGAATGGAATACCCAGTTGCCTGACCAGATGCTTGCCTTTGCAGATTTTTTATCAATGGCACATTCGGTGGAGATACGCTCTCCATTTATTGATTATAGACTTGTCGAATTTGTTGCGACTCTCCCTGGCAATATAAAAATCAGAAACGGTAATGTGAAAGACATCTTAAAAAGGACAGTAGAACCTCTGCTGCCAGAAGGTATTACTAAAAGACCAAAGGAGGGCTTTGTCCTCCCCATCTTTGATTGGATGGTAAAAAGGCTTAAAGGCTATAGCGTGGATGTGCTTTCAGAGAAGAGATTGAAAAGGCATGATTTGCTCAATACAGGTGTGGTAAAGAATATCTTACAAGGTTACTATGCCGGAAACAAGAGTAATGCAGGCAAGGTCTGGAATTTAATGATGTTTCAGATATGGTGGGAAAAGTATTTCGGGTAAGGATTTTGTGCTAAGAAATGAAAGTAATAGATTTAAAAGAAGAGGAGTGTTTTGTTGAACAATATGTTAATTTACGGAATAAGTATACAGAATTGCTTTTGACATCTCCTGTGGATATATCCCAGACAAAGGAATGGATTAAGAGAAATAACATAGAAATAAGGGGACTTGTACAAGACAATATTTTATTGGGGGTGGTAGTTCTATATTTAGACAGAGATGGTGAAATTGCATTTTTTGTAAAAAATCTAAATAAAGGTGTCGGAAGTAGACTTCTTGAGATAATCGAAGAGGTAGCCAAAGAGAAGAGATTGAGATTCGTCTGGGCCTGGGTACTAAAAGATAATCTCATTGCTCAACGGGTATTTGATAAGAATGGTTTCGTGAAAGAAAGAATAACCGAAAGAGAATACAAAGGTGTGACAAAGTTTGGAATTAAGTACAAAAAAACTTATGCAGTAGATCGGAGAGAATCATAAAATGAAAAATAAATCAAGTCTAAAACATACCCAAAACTCTTACGGAATCAGACCAGAGGCTCAAGAATTTCCTATGATGTGTGTGCTTTCTTTTGTCTATATCTGCAATGCCAAATGTCCTAATTGTCCTTATAATAATTCTGAAATTCGCTCTCAATACAAAGATGCCCTGATTATGCCGGAACTTATGTTTAAGAGAATTGCCGATGAGTGTGGCCAGTATGGCTCAATCTTAAGACTCTCTGGTGGAGGTGAGCCAATGCTTCACCCAAAGGTGGTTGAATTGATAGAATATGCAAAGAAGGTCGGCGATAAAATAGTCCTCATTACAAACGGATCGAGGTTTACAGAGGAAAACAGCAGTAAACTTCTTGATTTAGCGATAGATATCGCCAGTGAAAGAAAATTAGATTCTGTTTAGGCCTGGGTAGGGGGAAAAATACCATAGCCCAAAGAGTTTTTGAAAAAATGGATTTTTAAGGCAGGGATCCGAAGACAGAAGCTACCAGGACAGAACTCGAATGGGTTATAAATACACAAAGCAATGCAGCCTTTCGAAGAAGGGATGTGAGAATTATGAAGTATGATGTGGTCTTAGTCAACGCGCACTTTAGCGAAAGCACGCATAACCAAAGAATGTGTTTTCCCTTGGGGATACTCTATCTTGGATCGCTCCTGAAACAGGCTGGGTTTAAAATCAAGCTGCTCGATTATAATCTGAACCCAAAAGCCCTCCTGAGTACGGAAACCGAGCTTACAGGACTTGACTCCAGCGTTTATGCGATTACCAGCCTTTCCAGCGGCTATAGCTTTGTTAAGAATATCATAAGAACCATCAAGAAAGTATCGCCGGATTCAAGAGTAGTCTTAGGCGGAGCGATTACCTACAGTATTCCTGAATTGATATTAAACCAAACCCAAGCTGATATTGTCGTTGAAGGCGAGGCAGAGAGTTTTATAGTTTCCTTAATCAAAAAATTACTTAAAAATGATACGCTTTCAAAAGAAGAAAGAATAATTCGCATGGATAAGAAAAATGTAGTAGAGGATTTGGATAGCTTGCCTTTTCCGGAGTGGTCACTATTAGATACTGAGTCTTACATAACAAAGTCTTTGCATGCTTGGCATTCCGTTGGCATGAGGAGTTTTCCTATCATGGCTTCGCGAGGCTGTCCCTATAATTGCAATTTTTGCTGTAAATCTCTTGGGCACAAAGTAAGGATGCGCAGCAGCGCAAATGTAGCCGTAGAGATAAAAACCGCAATAGATATATTTGGTATTGATGATATCTGGTTTATTGACGAGGAGTTCGCCCTTACCCAAGACAGGGTGATAGAGTTGTGCGATGCCCTCAAAGGGTTGCATAGGAAATTATCCTTTGCCTGCAGCATGAGAGTTGATAAAATAAATGACGCGGTTCTTAAGAGTATGAGAGAAGCCGGATGCCGCAGGATTATTTATGGGGTTGAGTCAGGCAGTCAAAAGATACTTAATGCTATGGCCAAAGGTTTTACCGTTGAAGCAGCAGAGCGGGCAATTATTGCGACCAGAAAACAGGGGATTGAGGCTTATGTAAACTTTATGTTTGCTTATCCGGGCGAAGACGAAAAAACCATACGCCAGACAACGGATTTTATGCAGCGATTAGGTTTGTATTAAAGTTTTGGCTTTACTACTCCGTTGCCAGGCACTCAGCTATTTGATGAGGCAATTAAGAAAGGAAAAATCAATAAGGTTGAGGCATACCTTCAGAAGATCGAGAGGCAGCTTACGACGAGCATGGCGATAAACTTAAGCCAGCTGAGCGATGAAAAATTACTTTCATTAAAGGAGAAGTGCAAAAGCAAATTATTTGACGGCCGGGTTATCCTGAAAGAGTAATTTACTTTTTGCATAAATTATGGAACAGTATCCGCATATAAAACATACCCAAGCTCACTATAGAATAAGGCCGGAAGCCAAGGAATTTCCTATGATGTGCGTCCTTTCTTTTGTCTATATCTGCAATGCCAAATGTCCTAATTGTCCTTATAATAATTCTGAAATTCGTTCTCAATACAAAGATGCCCTGATTATGCCGGAACTTATGTTTAAAAGAATTGCCGATGAGTGTGGCCAGTATGGCTCGATCTTAAGACTCTCTGGTGGAGGTGAGCCAATGCTTCACCCGCAAGCCATAGAGCTTATGATTTATGCCAAGAAGAAAGGGGCGAAGATTGGGTTGATTACCAACGGTTCGCGATTTACGAGAGAGAATCTGACAACAATTATTAAAGCTGGCGTGGACGCAATTGAATTCAGTGCTGATGCGTGCGATGAGCAAACATACAATTGTGTTAGACCCGGTTTAGACTGGAAAAAACTGAATCGAAATGTGGAACTGGCCGTTGATATTCGCAATCAACTCAAAACTAATACCAAGATTATTTTAAGTGTAATAAATCAAAAAGGCGTGGATGTAAAAGTCATAGAAAATTATTGGGCAAAGGTTGTAGACGAGGTGCAAATAAGAAAATACTTGACTTGGGGTTACTGTGAGGATAAATCCTCAGATCCTACGCCTTACCTGCCCCCAAAGGATCGTATTCCCTGTCCATGGCTTTTTGAGCGGCTCAACATAGATTCAAAGGGTGATGTTACCCTGTGTGGAGAAGATATCGCATTTAATGAGAAATTTGCCAATATTATGGAAAAGTCAATCAAAGATATCTGGCACGGCCCTGAATTTACATATTTTCGCGAAAAACATCTTTCAGGCCATGGAGATGAAATCTCTATTTGCACTCAGTGCCCTGATTGGAAATATCGTTCTTGGAAGCATAATTATTGGAAAATACTAAAGAAGGCGGATGAAAAGAGAATAGAAAGGTTGTCTGAAGCATGATTGAAACTGCTGTAATTCCCGCTGCCGGCAGGGGATTAAGAATGAGACCATTAACAGCAGCCGTTCCAAAGGAGATGCTTCCTCTTGGAAGTTCTGCTCTAACTGAATATACCATAAGAGAACTTGTCGCTTCAAGGGATAAGGAGAATATGTGTTGTCATCTGAAAACATTTCAGGCACTTAAGGAGAATAACTTCCCGTTATATGGAACGATCCTTGAGGGCATCCCCTGTGATCTGGAAAGCTGGGAAGGATACTACTATTACCAGCGTGTAATCCTTGAGCACCTGAATTTTGAGGAGAAATCTTTATGACAGTGGGAATACTTCAGCCTGGCTATCTTCCTTGGCTCGGCTTTTTTGAACAGATGTATAAAAGTGATGTATTTATAATTTACGATGATGTACAGTACGACAAACAGGGTTGGCGAAATAGAAATAGAATTAAGACGGTCAATGATGTTCAATGGCTTACTGTGCCTGTTGTTGTCAATTTTAAAGAAAGTCCTCTCATTAACGAGGTCAGGATTGACGATAAGATAAACTGGAGAAAAAAGCATCTTCTTTCAATAAAACAAAATTATTCTAAGTCTCCATGTTATAGAGAATATATAGGTATATTTGAAGATGCCTATTCAAGAGAGTGGGAATATCTGGTAGATATTGATATGTTTTTTATAGTTAAATTAGCCGAATGTCTGGGTATGAGTAATAAAAAAATAGTCAGGTCTTCGACCCTCAATGTCAATGGTGATAGAATAGAAAGACTTATTAATATATGCAAAATATTTAAGGCAGATACCTTTTATGAAGGTGCAGCAGGTAGAGATTACATTGACGAAAGCTATTTTGCTGAACATGGGATAAAGGTGGAATATCAGGATTACAAGCATCCGGCATACAATCAATTATACGGAAATTTTATCCCCTGCCTATCTATGATAGATTTGCTTTTTAATCACGGGAAGGAGAGCCTTTCGATTTTAGTGAATAAAAAATAAGGAGGTTTTAGAGATATGCAAAAAACTATATTAATTACAGGTGGTGCAGGTTTTATGGGGAGTAATTTCGTGAGGTATATCTTTAATAAATACCCGGATTATAAGATAATCATTCTGGATGCCTTAACTTACGCTGGAAATATTGAAAATCTTCCTGTAAATATCAACAAAAACAAAGAGGAGAGAATAGCTTTCTGGTATGGCAATGTCAGAAACGGTGAGCTTGTAGATACCCTTGTCTCTCAATCCGAGATTGTAGTGCACTTTGCGGCTGAGACACATGTAACTCGTTCTATTTACGATAATTTCCTTTTCTTTGAAACCGATGTTTTAGGAACCCAAGCAGTTGCAAATGCAGTCGTAAAATATAAAGATAGAATAGAGAGGTTTATTCACATATCCACCTCAGAGGTTTACGGAACTGCAATGAAAGAATTAATGGATGAAGACCATCCTCTAATGCCAATGAGTCCTTATGCTTCAGCCAAGGCCGGGGCGGATAGATTAGTTTATTCTTACTGGGCAACTTATGAGATACCAGCTGTAATCGTTCGTCCATTTAATAATTATGGACCATACCAACATCTTGAAAAGGCAATACCACGGTTTACAACAAGCTGTATTCTGAATGAACCTATCAGGGTGCACGGAGATGGCAGTGCAGCCAGAGATTTTATATTCGTTGAGGATGTGTGTAAGGCGATTGAAATAATAATGCATGCTGATCCAGAAGGGGTATGTGGCGAGGTTTTTAATGTAGCCTCTACTGTTCATCGTTCCATTCTTTCAATTGCCCAGGATTTGGCGAAGATGATGGGCAGGGATGAGTCGATGATAACATTTGTTGGGGAGCGTCCCGGTCAGGTCTTCAGACATACAGGAGATATAACAAAGATGCGAAATATGTTTGGATGGGAACCACAGGTAGCATGGGAAGAGGGACTAAAGAGAACAATTCAGTGGTATAAAGAGAACAGAAACTGGTGGGAAAAGCAGTTATGGATGCGAGCGGTGCCAATTATTACCAGGAGCGGTAAAAAGGAATTACATTAATGGAACAAATTCCATTCTTCAAGCATGATTTAGGAAAGCCTGAACTTGATGCTGTAGCTGACGTATTGCGTGGAAGTATCCTTACCACAGGAGAGACAGTAGCAAATTTCGAGCAACGTTTTGCTGATTATCTCGGTCGTCGATACGCAGTAGGAACGAGCAGTTGCACAGGGGCTTTACATATTGCTTTGCTATCATTAGGAATTAAGCCAGGTAATGAGGTCATAACTACACCCATGACATTTATCGCCACAGCAACAGCTATTTTACAAGCTGGTGCAACTCCGGTATTTGTGGATGTTGAACCCGAAACTGGAAATTTGGACGCCACCAAGATTGAAGCAGCTATTACAAAGCGAACCCGTGCCATAATACCAGTTCATCTTTATGGTCTAATGTGCAATATGAAAAGCATCCGTAAAATTGCGGATCGTTATCAACTTAAAATAATCGAGGATAGCGCACATTGTATAGAGGGAAAAAGGGACGGAATTCGGCCAGGACAGTTAGGAGACACTGCATGTTTTAGTTTTTATGCTACCAAGAATATTACTTGTGGTGAAGGAGGAGCAGTTGTAACCGATAATGAGGAATTGGCAGAACGTCTTCGTCTTCTACAATTGCATGGTATGACCAAAACTGCAGCCGACCGTCATAAGGAGGGGTATAGCCACTGGGATATGATCCTAATGGGGTGGAAATATAACATGGACAATATCCAAGCTGCTTTATTATTCCCTCAGATGGATCGTTTAGAAAAAAATTGGAAAAAAAGGGAAAAGCTTGCTCTGCGTTACCAAGAAAAATTATCTAATATCCCTAATATTACAGGGCCACAAAGCTGTCCGAGCACCCGACATGCTCGCCATTTGTTTACAGTATGGATGGATGAAAAAAAGCGTGATAAGATTATAGAAGGTTTGCATGCTGTCGGGATAGCTACCATGGTTAACTACAAGGCAATTCACCTACTAACCTACTTCCGCAAAACCTTTGGATTCAAAGTTGGTGACTTCCCAGTTGCCGAGCGAATTGGGAATCAGACTATTTCTTTACCTTTCTATCCGAATATGCCCATGGAAGTTGTCGACCATGTGACCGAATACCTTTCTACTCTCATAAGGAGTTTTTAATGAAAAGTAAATTAGAAAAAATAGTTTGCACTGCTGCTCCACAAGGCTCCTTTGGAGGAAGAGATTATTTAGGGTCTAAAATTTTAATAGATACCTTAAAAGGTATGGGTTTTGATCTTTACATTTTGGACACAACCTGTTTTTTTCAGCAAAACACTTTAGAAATCCACCGAATCTTCAAAGAATTAAGACAATTCGATCCTAAATTTGCCTTCTCCTTTCCCAACGCAGGATATGGTTTAGGCTGTAGTGTTTTTGAAAATGGCAAGTACAAAAACTTTTTTACAGAAGTTCTCGAAATTCCGTTAGCCCTTTGCTGGGATGATCCATTGGGTCAGTTCTCAATGCAGATACTTTCCCCTCTTCCAGTGACTCCTTCCCAATCTGAACACGGCGCCTTGGAGAAAATCAAGGCAGTAATTAACCATCCACTGATGTTTCATTTTGCATGGGACACTGGTCATATCAAAGCTATGATTAACATAGGCCTTTTATCAGAGGACAAGATAAGGTTTCATTTGCTTGGTTCTCCTCAACAATATGTAGAATATGGTAAGAAGACGGGCATATTTACATCATCGTATACCCACGATGTCTGCTTTGTTGGAAATATATATCTTAATCAGGTTAAAAATAACCCCTTATCACAATTTGACATTATTAAAAATATTGCACAAAAAGTCGCTGATAAAAAAATAGCTGATTTTTCGAACCATGCGTGGGATCTTTTACTCGCTGAGATACAGGAAATACCAACTAAAACGAGAGAAATTTTTAAATTAAAATTGGATGAGTCCTTTTTTTGGAATGCATATATCTACATCATCTGGATCGGAGTAAACACATACGTCAGGATGAAAGTCTTATCATCCATAGAAGAAGTTGCATTTTATGGCGGATTTGCCGATCCTTATGGTATTAACGAGTTGTATTCATTTAAGAATATAAATTATATGAATTCTGTGGATTATCTCGTGGATTTGCCCCGGATATTCAATACCACAAAAATCACTGTTGATGTAACAAATCAACTTGTGCATAATTCCGCGCCAGGGAAATTTTTTGAATGCTTCTCGGCCGGTGGATTCATGCTCATTGATTACAGTAAAGACATCATTAAAGCTTTTGGAGAAAAGGCAAAACTCATTTCATACAAAACTATCAACGAATTAAATGCAAAAATTGAATATTATCTCTCTCATGATAGGGAGAGACAGGAAATCACTCGTTTTTTCCAAAATGAAATAAATACGAATTACACAACTAAGAAGTGGCTTTCTTTTATCACATCTGATTTGAAAATGCGAATAGAAAGAACTGGACAATCTGAAAGGCGTTAACCATACTGTGCTCATAGATGGCGGGCATACAAAGGATATAGTAATCAACGATACCCAAAAGGCATTTCAGTTATTGAGACAAGGAGGTATTATTATGTGGCATGATTTTTGTCCACCAGTTTTTGATCAATTTGAGACCACGCTTGGAGTAATGGAGGCAATTCTTGAGCAATGGGATTGGCTCAATTCACATACAAGTCAACTTTTCTGGATAAAACCAAGCTGGATTCTTTTAGGGGTGAAGAAATGAATGGCATGATTACCCAAGGGTCAGAATTAAGCATTATTGCCACCGCTCGTAATGATAATCATGGTGGCAATCTCCTGCATCGTATGCAGATCTTTGCGAATGGATTGTTGGCACAATCAGCAAAATATCGGCTTAGGACAGAATTAGTTCTGATTGAATGGAATCCACCATCTGATAAGCCCAAGTTGACTCAAGCATTGTCGTGGCCAAAGAGACATAACTTTTGCACGGTGCGCATCATTGAGGTCCCTCCCAAAATCCACAGGCGATATAAACATTCTGATAATTTGCCACTTTATCAGATGATTGCTAAAAATGTTGGTATTCGTCGCGCACGTGGGGAGTTCATACTTGCTACAAATATTGATATCTTGTTTTCTGATGAACTCTTCGCTTTTTTTGCCTCTGGTAAGATAACAAAAGGGAAGATGTACAGAGTAGATCGCTATGATGTCCAGGGAGACATTCCACTGGAGTCTTCCATAGACGAACAACTCTCCTATTGTCACCAGAATATTATTCGTATTAGTAGTAGGGACGGCACCCGCAATCTGATAACAGATGATTATCATATGGTTTATCCTCCTAATGGAGGGGTAGAGAGGGCTTGTCTTCATACAAATGCCTGCGGAGATTTTACCCTTTTGGCCAAAGAACACTGGCACGAACTCTGCGGATATCCTGAATTTGATATGTTTTCGTTTCATTTGGATTCTCTCTTATGTTTTATGGCACACCACGGTGGAGCTTCGGAAGAGATACTTGGGGATCCTATGCGTATTTACCATATCGAACATAAGTCAGGGTGGACTCCTGAGGTGCACAAAGATAAGACACTTGATAATAGACTAAAACGAGCAAACATTCTAACTTTGAGTAATGCCGAATTTGATAATTTTGCGGTTAAAATGACAAAAGAGAAGCAGCCCATCATTTTCAACAATGAGAATTGGGGGCTTGCTAATGAAGCCTTACCTGAGACAATAGTGTGTGGAGGAGGAAATTCTAAATGAGAGAGTTGCCTTTTGTCTCTGTCGTTATTCCTTGTTTAAATCGAGCCCACTTTCTGGTGCCAACGATTGAGAGTGTTTTACAGCAAGATGATCCGCATATTGAATGTATTGTGGTTGATGGTGGTTCGAATGATGGAACCATTGAGATACTCAAGTCCTATGGAGATAGAATTAAATGGGTGTCAGAGCCTGATAATGGTCATGCCGATGCTATCAATAAAGGCTGGAAAATGAGTAGGGGTGAAATCCTGGCTTGGCTAAATGCTGATGATGTATGGGTTGTGCCGAATGCTGTCAGCCAGGCAGTAGGGTATTTACAGGAACATCCAGAGGTAGATGTTGTCTATGGTGACTGTGGTAGCATTGACGCAGATGGTAATGTAGTTGGTATGTCTTATCTGCATGAGTGGGACCTGGAGTATGCAGTTGAGTATTGCGACCACTGTATCCCTCAGCCGGCGGCTTTTATGCGGCGGAGCATTGTAGAGAAAGTAAGTTGGTTGGATGTTGACCTTATATCCAAGAAGGATCACGAACTCTGGCTTCGCATTGGGCTGGCTGGGATCATTCACCATATTCCTCTCCTTCTTGCCCATGCC
>Ga0180009_10005924_pt1 | contig 12974 bp, 12 predicted proteins | sample OS_PC_MetaG_FD_123537 | JGI IMG/M metagenome (GOLD analysis project Ga0180009, IMG submission 123537) | Groundwater microbial communities from the Aspo Hard Rock Laboratory (HRL) deep subsurface site, Sweden - OS_PC_MetaG | ecosystem: Environmental > Aquatic > Deep subsurface > Groundwater...
CACCGCGCAAGTGGGAAGAATGCTCCATTTTCTCTGTCGCCTAAAGGTGACAGTCTCTACAGGAGCGCCATGAAAATCCGACGGTGGGCTGTCCTGTTTCGCACGCGGTCACGCACTGCACCCGCTGAGCATTTCTTGTGCGAGCGCGGTATGCCGGTCCTGTTTCGCACTCGCCGGGAGGCGCGAGAATGGATCAGGGAACACTACGGCTACATCCGCGAGCGCCAAGACCTTCGGGCCGAGCCGCACTGTTGGCGGATACCTATGCCCGTGAAAGTGATGATTACTGTCGAACAGACTGGAGGATCTCGTATGGAAGAACAGCAAACCACGGCCTGTGTCTGGATAGCAGACATTTGGGAAGAGCGATGGACCACGACCTGTGGCAAGACCCTGCCATGGAACAGCAATGATCCGCACGACATGGGCTGGAACTGGTGCCCGTGGTGCAGACGAAACATCCGATTCGTGCCGGATGAGAAGATTGCACCGAAGAAGCCGCCCTGGACTGCATCGGGAGTCATAATTTGACCGAGGAGATAATGTGCTCTCTGATCCCAGCGGAATTCTCCTTAAGGAGCCAAGCGTTGATTAAATTGCCAGGACTGTCCGAAGAAGAGACGCTGCAAATCTTGCCAGATACAGGGAAAATTATTTTCCTTGGCTATAGAGGATCTATTGCCCACGGCACCTATGTACCACAAGAAAGCAAAGATAGTATAGACGATAAAGATATCATCGGCGTATTCGTGGGATCTGAAAAACACTACTTAGGCTTCGGTGAACAAGATACCTATGAACGCAAATTTGGCCCATGGGATGCAGTGCATTACGAAATCACCAAGCTGTTCAGGCTTTTGATTAAGAGCAATCCCAATGTCCTATCCTTATTATTTCTTCATGATGCAGCTATAATATTTGAAGATGAGCTTGGACGCTCATTACGAACAAATAGAAGAAAATGCTTTATAAGCAAGGCTGCGTATAAAGCTTTTATTGGATACGCCCATGGCCAACTTCATCGTATGACGCACCATGCCTTTGAAGGATACATGGGAGCCAAAAGAAAAGCCCTAGTAGAGAAATACTCTTTCGACACAAAAAATGCTGCTCATCTAATTCGCCTGCTTCGTATGGGTATTGAATTTCTTATCGAAGGCGAGCTTCATGTTTTACGCCATGACAGCCATGAGCTATTGGCTATTAAGAGAGGAGAATGGAGCCTTGATCGAGTAAAAGAAGAAGCAGATAGGCTTTTCATATTGGCCCACGAAGCCTACGTAAGATCACCGCTACCCAATAAGCCGGATTCAGACAAAGCGGAATCGTGGCTGATTGAGATTATAAAGAGCAGCCTAGGATATCCCACCTAAACAAGGAGAGTCCCGTGGCAAATAGAATATGCAGATCTTGCGGGAAAGAATTTGAGCAATATGAGAATCTTGCTCCAGCAAAACGATGTCCATCTTGTATAGATCTAGAGCAGCGCAGGGATAGCATTGCTATTCGCAGGGTATGCTTGATGCAATTTCCAAGCCTTGAGATTAGCATAGTCCCTGGAGTGTGGGAACAGGTAAAACACCGAAAGGAGGATTTCCCTTCATATAAAGTAGAAATTGCAGGAAAGAATCTGCCTGGGAGCACCCCATTTGCCAAAGGGAAGATCGTACTTCGGTCTCGATTCCCTTACAAGCCGGGAGCCGTTGTAAAAGCCAGAGTGATGGAAGCTGTTCATACGGATCGCCATTCAGGCAAGCCAATGACAAGACGCTACTTGGCCTTGGATGATCGCACCGCCAAGACTGCCAGCGCGCCCATTTTGTGTTACTGGATCATTGGAGATTCTGAAACACACATCGAAGACAGGTCATTCTGGTCCGTTAAGGCCTATTCGGATAAGCCTAAAAATCCCTGCGAGACCATAGCGATGCTGGCCGTAATTGACGAAAAGCACACCGTGTCCCTGTTTGACGACACCACCAAAATCAGCTTCCCGTGACGCTGGAATAACGACATTCTCTTGACTTTTTAATCGTGACATTGTATTTTCAGAACGGAGATTTTCTCCAGTATTTTTTTCCCACACGCGAGAGGAGATTCCCTGTGGCAGAGCGCAATCCAACTCTTAAGCTTGACGACAATCCGCAGCAGATTACAATGGTAGGACCGCTTCTCAATCATCTAAATCAGCATTTTACATGGGAGGATAAGAAGAATCCTTCGTTCATCAAGACCTTCTATCTCTATACGGTAGCTGATGCTGGCGGCAATAAGCTGACTCTGTTTGCTGCGGAGCATGTTCATAATATGCTCCATCAGAAGGTCTCTATTGGACAGGCATTCACAATATGGCAATACGGAAGGAAAGGATCTTCAGGAAAGTTCTTTGGAGATACTGCTATCCGAGTAGGAAGCGAGGAATGCTTTGCCGGCGAATGGGACATTCCTTCCGGGACTTCAAAACAGCAGCCTGTATCACAACAAGAACAAGTCGCATCTCCCACAGTGACGCCCGTCCAGCAGCAAGTCAAAACATCTCCGCCGGACGATATCGGGATGATGGTAGAATGTTTCACATATGCTGCCCGAGTTTTACTGGCCACACCTGTTCAGGCTGCTTATAAGAAGCTTGAAATAGAGCCCACCTTCGAGGATCTAAGAGCAATGTCCATTAGCTTCTACATTGAGAGAAATAGAAAGGGAGAAAGAGCATCACGTAGTCCGCGCTATTTATATGAAAATCTAACTTTTACTCCACCTGAAGATACACCTGTCAGCACAGAAGTAGTTGAGTCGGAGCCAGAATCTGAGCCGGAATCTGAGTTTAATCCCGATGATATAGATCTGCCTTTCTAATGTCACCGGAAGAAGTCGATCTCTCTCAACTTGTGCGATTTATGTCCCAGGATGATAATAAGCTCCTGTTTATCATTCCATCACAGACCGGGAAACACGCACCATATCAAGTAATATTTCATCCAAAGAATCGCAAGCATGTAGACATGGACCTTTGGACGTGTGAATGCAATGACTTCAAATTCAGAGGAGAAAAACATTTAAGGTATCAATGTAAACACATAAAAGCTGTTATATCTTTCTTGCAAGGCATGGTCAACACATGACAGTATTAACTTTTGATTCCAAGGATAGTGTTATTAATGGTGGATATCTTACGTATGATGATGCTGCAAAAAAGCTTAAGCTTAGAACGCGACAGCTATACAGATATCGAAAGGACGGCATAATCTCAGTTGTTTATGGACGGCTATGGAAAGGAAAGCCGTTTCCCATCATGGCAGAAAGGGATGTTAATGCACTGGTCGTAATACGAAGAACGCCAAGAAAAGAATTGATGAATTTAGCAGAGACAACTAAGGATAAATATCTAAGGACAAAAATTATTGAGTGGCTTAATCCATTTGCAAGATCAGCGGCAAGAACAGCTCTTAAAAATAAGCAAAAATAATCTTCAACTTATAGATCCAGTTCAGCCTGTCGGACTTACGGGTCGCGCCACATGGATTGAATCAGGGAAAGGATACTGTTTAGTTCCGCCTTCTTGGCCAACTATTCCTTCCTTCATTGAAGATTTAGAAAACTTTGATATTACACTACCGTGGCTATTGGATATCCCTAGTGAAATTTTCATAGTTCACAATATGGCTATCCCGCAAGGTAGTTTTATAATAAGAAATCAGATAAGCGGAACAAAGCCTGACTCACTTGAGAGATGTAATCATTCTATTTATCATGCAGACGGAGAGCCAGTCTGTATAAAATCACTTTGGGAATTATCCATATCCGTAAATCGAAAAGGACACAGGGTCACAATAGATGAAGAGCAGAATAAAGCATTGATCTTCACAACGTCAGGAGCCTATTGGGTGACTATTCCTATAACAACAAATCTCCCTACTGTATATAAGCCTGGGATTTTTGCTACTGTTAAGCCGGAGATCGCTGATGTTTGAGCACGATCCAGCAACTGTTCGCGTGACGACTCTGCCGCCGAAAGGCGACAGTCCCCTTCCGGAGGATCTATGGCCTTTATCTTTACAGCCGATTGTCACCTGTGCGTCCGGAATGTTAAGATGCACAGAGGAATGACGCATGACTCGCTTATTTCGTTTAATCAAATCCGCGATCTATGTCTTAAGCATCATGCGGATCTAGTTATTGGCGGAGATCTATTTGATAGAGCAAGGCCGGAATCTGAAGTGGTCCTTAGATACCAGTCTGTTGTTAACATACTGGTAGCAACAGGGCTTAAGGTGTATTTCATACAGGGACAGCACGAAAAATCCACTCCGCCTTGGGCTTATGTTGGAGAAAACGCCTTTTGTCTAGATAGAAAGATATACGGTGTAAATGACGGGAAGCGAGATCGGTCAATCACCGGCTTAGACTGGAGACCCGCAGAAGACTTCAATGCTATTATTAATGTCCCTGAAGCACCGAAAACAGATATTTTTGTAGGTCATCAGGTATGGATAAGCTTTCATTATGGAGTAGCGGAAGCAGACTTTGCAACACTTCATAATAATCACCAGTTACTATTAGTTGGCGACTACCATAAGCCGCATCATGTAGGCATGCTTGGATGTGATGCCTATTCCACCGGCTCTATTTCTATGATGAGCATTGATGAGCCAGAAAGCAAGCAAGTGCTATTGTTTGATGATGGCCTTACGCCAAATATTCTCCAACTAAAAACTCGACCAATAACAAGATGGGTCCTGCGAACTAAAGAAGACCTAGATAGTCTAATGGCTCCTAATGTCATAGCCGGAGCCAAGGAGTGCTGCGATCCATTTGATAAGCCCATCTTGGATGTAGTTTATGATGATGGCATTCCAAATGTCATTCATCACGTCCGCGAATCATTTGCCAAAGATACCTACCTATGGCTGCGTCCCATAAAGAAAGATCCTTCCCATTTTAGTGCTGCCTACAGGCAAGACATAGGCGATGCTGATGACGGAGTAATCACGGCGATCAGCAAGCTGCTCAAAGGAAAGGAACGAGATTTAGCCACGCGCCTGTGGAATGCAGATCACGTTACCAGCGAATTGGAAGAAATCGTAGAAGAGGAGATCGCCACATGATTCGCTCAGTAGGCATGAAGAATTTCTGTCAGCATCTTGATCTTACGGTAGATTTACATCCACGCATGACAGCTATTATTGGAGCTAACGGCTCAGGGAAGTCCAATATATTCTCAGCGATCATTGGTGCCATGACCAATGAGTGGGTGAACGCAGGAAAGAAGGAAGCCAACATATCCTACGGGAGCAAAGGATCTTCTTTTGTTTCGGTAAATATGATTCACAACGGAGTAGAAGCAGCAATTCAACGATCCATTAAGGGAGAGCGATCTGTCCTTGAATTCCCTGTCGAAGGAAATAGTGTCACCGGAGAGGATCAGATTACCGAAGTAATCTTGGATATGCTGGGCATCAGCAAACGGATGTTGATGGATTACATCTTGGTCCGCCAAGGAACTATCTCCGGAATCCTGTCCACTACTCCGGCTGAAAGAGCCAAATCCTTTCAGCGTCTCTTTGGCACTGAGAGATGTGAAGGCATTTACGCTGCGTGCCTGCCTGTGATCTCCAAGCTCTCAATTCCATTCGATACGGCAAGGGAAATCGCTCTTATCGAAGCAATAGAATCTGCTACGAAATCCATTGTCCATACTGAAGGAGAAATAGCCTGTCTTCAGGAGCAAATTCCACCAGAGTCTTTTATCTTATCATTAAAAGAAAGTCTTATTATAATTCAACGACGCAAGCAATTTGAGGAATCTATACAAAACTCGCTCAGAGCAATAAAGGCATCATCTGATACACTTGGGTCGCTTAGACAAGACTTGGCTACCGGTCTTCAGCTTTTTGAAGAAGCTCAAGCTACCGTAGATACTTTAGGACCACAGGCTGACGAAGCCAAGGTAAAGATCAGACTCGTCAAAGAATTTCAGAAAACATGGAGCATTCGAGAGCAAGCCCTGAAGGATCTGGACAAACTGAAGTTTCAGCAAGAAGCGCTTGAATGTCCCGTGATGCCACCCGGCAACAGGCCAGACCCGGAAGAAGAAGTGCGCCTTCGGGCACGATTGAATATGATAGCCATCTTGACTAAGGCCATTGACCCTGATACAGGCATAGGCCAATGCCCACTATGTCTAACTGATGGCATAGACTTACGTAAGCGCCTATCTGATTCCGCAGTGGAAGAAGCTGAAATTTTCGATGAGCTACAAAGACTTGCAACTAGGAAGGAAATCTTTTCTGATTACGATGCTCTTAACTTAGCCCATGAGCGCAAATGCAGTGTTTTAGCTACCAAGATTGAAGAAAGGCAGCGGTCAATCGCTGAAGCTCCTGTCTTGGAACGACCGGAAGAAGGCGAATGGGAGCTTATTGTATCCACCTACTCGGATGCAAAATTATCTCAGGAGCAGCACAGTAAGTTTATGGCATCTATTCGAGAGCATATTGCTGCCACAGAACATGGAAGAGACGTCCATACATCTCAGCTTACTGACGCCGAAAGAAAGCTGGAAGCTCTTCCGGCGATTGTGCAAAACGAAGATAAAATCAAAGAAGAGATAGTGCTGATAGATAAAAATCTCTTGGCTAAAGCGTCTTTAGAAGGAAGCCTTGAAGCTATGCTTGATCACCTTAAGCAGGTCAAGGCGCAGCTTGCATTCTTGGAAAATGATAAAAAGAAGGCGGCTAAGGCAGAAGCACTTGCTTCTTCTTTGGCTGATGTCAGAAACGCATTCCACCGGGATGGCATTCCTGCTCAGGTATCTCGATCCTACCTGAATGCCCTGACAAATCCCACCAGACGCGGCTCATCCATCAACGAGCTGCTGGAGATCTTTGAAGCTCCTTTCTACGTGGAGGTCAGCGAAGAAGACCTGTCATTTGTTGCCCATTTCAACGACGGAAGAGTGCAGCCTGCCGAGCGATTGTCGGGCGGAGAAAAGGTCGTGCTGTCTCTTGCCTTACGGACGGCAGTGAATGCTCTGTTCGCTTCCCATCTATCCATGCTCTTCTTGGATGAGCCCACTGAATATCTCGACGAAAACAATCTCAACTGCTTGCGGACGGCTCTTGAGAAACTTGGACAACTTGCAGAAGATCGCGGCCTTCAGGTGGTAGTGATTACACATGAAGCTAATCTTGCACCGCTGTTTGACAAGGTGATCGAGCTTTAAATGCCACTCCGTGACTACTCCCGCGAATTTATTCGCGGGCTTTCTTGCCGTTTAGGAAGGTAATAGTATGCCACCGAGAAAGCGTAGGAAGAAGAAAGTTGCGCTACCACCAGCAGGGACAATACAAATCCCATGCAAATTTAAGGTGGGCGATGAAGTAGAATTTCTCAAGCCCGCCCACTTCGACAGTAATGGCTTTACTAAAGGCAGTAAGGGAGTTATCTCTAAAATAAAGGAATGCGAATATGCAACTGGAGGATGGATGATCTGGATAAAAGGGACACCACAGACTGGATCTGGATATAGCATCTTTTACTTTATAGATAAGGAATTTCTTTCAGCTTGGACCAGAGATGCCTGATATCAAGCTACGAGACTATCAACAGAATTGCATCGATGCTTCCATTGAAGCAATGGACAGAGGCATCAGAAGACAGCTTATATCTTCGGCTACGGGTAGCGGCAAAACTCTTGTGGCTTCTTTTCTGGTCCCGTTGCTTGCCCAGAAGGTGGCGGAGCAATACCCGAACAGGCGACAAATTGTTCTAGCTGCCCACAGAGAAGAACTATGCGATCAACTTGCTACTACAATGAAGCGAATTAATCCATCGCTTACTGTAGAAATAGAGAAGGCTGAAAAGTCGGCAGATCCCAATGTAGATGTTATTGTCGCATCTATACCTACGATTGGTAGAGCGAATAGTAAAAGGATACAAAAGTTTAATCCGGCTAAGTTAGCCGTTATGGTCGTCGATGAATCGCATCATTGTTCCGGCTCAACATATCTCAATGTTCTCGAATATTTTGGTGTAGATAAGCCTGATTGCCAAGCTGTTTCACTAGGATTTACCGCTACGCCGAAGCGACATGATAAGGTAGGGCTAAGGCATGCTTATGACGAGATAGTCTACCATAAATCCCTGATGGCCTTGATGGACGAAGGCTATTTATGTGCTATGAGATGCTTCAAGGTAAATACCACAGTGGATATCTCTGATGTAAAATCCAATAGAGGTGATTTCGCCATAGGCGCACTATCAGAAGCTGTCAATATCAAAGAACGCAATGATCTTATTGTAGAAGCATGGAATAAGTATGCTTACGGAAGGAAGTCAACGCTTGTATTTGCCACAGATGTAAAGCATTCTTTTGCATTGCGCGATCTATTCAGGGAAGCCGACATAAGCGCAGAAACAGTTGTAGGCACTACCGACCCAATAGAACGCCAAGATATATTTCAGCGATTCAAAAACAGGAAATTTAAGATTCTTGTCAACTGTACGGTCGTTTCCGAAGGAGCCGATATTCCCAACATAGATTGCGTTTTGTTGGCCCGACCCACTAAGTCTCCACTCCTGCTTACCCAGATGTGCGGACGAGGTATGCGCCTGTTCCTTGAGAAGAAAGACTGTCTTTTTCTTGATGTCGTGGACACGCTCAGGCGAGGTAGCCTGATGACCGTTCCGTCGCTCGTAGGGCTTAATCCTGACTTCGATTTTGAAGGCGGAGACGTATCTACAGCTATACGAGCCATAGAAAAGGCAGCAGAATCTTCCGTAAGAGCACTGAGTGCTACTTCAGTTGCTAATGCACAAAACATAGCATCTAAGGTATTCAATCCATTTGAAATGAAGCCTGACCCAAGCGTGTCAAAATATTCTCAGTATACATGGGCGAGCCTGGAAGAAGATCATTGGGCGATAGACTTAAAAGATCAAGGCCACTTTGAAATCTTCCAAGACATGCTGGGTGAATGGAATATCCATTGGCATAAGCCCAATGGACGACTTTATAATATTGGGAAAAATTATTCTCTCAGTAAGATTTTCCAAATAGCAGACGCTGAAATCCAAGACAAAGCTCCGCGCAACACACAAGTTTTGATTGATTCCACTGCGCCCTGGAGAGACCTTCCCGCAACAGAGAAGCAGTTGGAGAAACTTAAGAAATGGCGCGTTCCAATCAAGTCCAATCTAACAAGAGGAGAAGCATCAATGCTGATGGATGCCAAGTTAAAAGAGTTTGAAAAATATAGGTATCTCAAAGAGCGCAAGGAGAATGGGAAGAAAGTGAAATCTGAATATCTTGAAGTTAAGATAGGAGCCGTATCGTGAGCGATATGGCACGTAATTTACTTGAGATCGAACAAAGGGATCACACTCAAGCAATTAACGAGGCCGCGCTATGAAAGCACACCGAATTATTGAGCGAACTTATGTAGATGGGAAGGTAGTCTACGTAGTCCAGCAGAAGCATTATCTTTTTCGCTGGTGGTGGGTAGACGCCTGGCTAAACAGCAGTTCTGGTGTATCATGCAATGACTCCTTCTCTACGCTGGAAGAAGCCAAGCGCAATCTGTGTTACTTCGATGGCTCCAAGCCAACTGAAAGAGTCATATACCCATGATCGTCACCGTGCAAGACCGCGAAGCTGTTCCCTGGAAGGCACTGGAAGATGGAACAGAAGATGTACTTCATAGGATTGCAGCCTTATGCGAAAGCTCTTATGTAGACATAGCCACCGGAAGAACTGTCTTTGTCTTCGGCAAGTCAGGCCCGGCAGTCTCCAGGGAACTCAACGCTTTTCTGGATTGTCAATCCGGTAAGACAAAAAAGAAGCCCAAGAAACAAGACGCAAATCCCGAACATCAAATAGAAGTTGGATTGATCGATGCATTTACTGCGGCTTCTAAAAAAATACTCTCCACTCCTTCTCTAATCCGCTGGGGTACAGATAGGCTGCACTTCCGCAACGCAATCAAGTCTGGGTGGGCTCCTGAAGACATTGAAGCGCTCATGAGCATCTACTTCGCCAATGCCAATAATCCCTTTATCTTCCTTAAGGGAGATGTAAAGTCATTTGTAGGCTCTCTCCCACGCTTGTCTGTTTTGCGTAACGCTGAGACTCCAAGCACGCAAACTGTAGCCATCTCGGAAGGTGATATTGATTCAGGCGATTGAAAAAGATACCGTCTTAGAGTTTTTCTCTGGCCAGTTTCATGTATTCTATAAAAAATTTGTTAATCTAAAAGGCAGAACTTCTGGACTGGTCAAGATACCATCTCCGTTCCGCAAAGAAGCTAAGCCATCATTCCAGATTCATCTTTCGGGAGAATTTGATGGAAGATGGCATGACTTCGGCACAGGAGAAGACGGTGATATTTTTGATTTCTATCAAAAGCAGTATGGACTTTCCGGGAACTTCATTGAGACCATAACTAGGCTATGCCTAGATTTTAACATCTCACAAGATGGCCCTAAGAAAAAGTCTGCTTCTGGAACTTTAAGGCAAGCCGTAGATCAATCTAAAAGGACGCTGAAGTCGTATACCAAAGACTGGATTATGCCACAAACAGATAGCCTGCTTAGGAATGAAGGCGGAGCTTTAGATTATCTCAAAAGCAGAGGCATAACTGAGATTACTGCAGCAAATTTTTATCTTGGATATTCTACGATACAGATCAATGGGAAGGAGCTTCCTTGCATTGTTATCCCACACTTTGATATATCTGGCGATAAGATTCTCCTAGTCAAGAAAAGAACGTTTCCTGAGAAACATTATATACGTGAAGCCGGTATGGCATCCTGCTTATTCAATGAGCAATTTATCGCAGACGCTAAAGATGATGCAACGGTGTATGTATGTGAAGGTGAATTTGATGCCATTATTCTCTGGCAATGTGGATATCTGAATGTGGTATCTGGTACTACAGGTGCCGGGTCATTCCAAACTGATTGGGTAAACAAACTGGAACGCTTCAAAAAGATCGTCATAGCATATGACGCAGATTCTGCTGGCAAAGATGGCTCGCTTGAATTGTCCAAGCGACTTGGAGAAGATAGGGTCCGTATTGTAAAGATTCCAGATACATGCAAAGATATAAATGATGTATTTTTAGAATCTGGCAAAGCTGGTGTTAAAAAGATAATATCTGCAGCATATGGAATACCTATACCAAATGTTACAAGCTTCATAGATGCAGGAGAGAAGCTATTATCTCAACTCATAAGTGGCACAAATGAAATAGAAGGGTATCCATGGCCTTGGGATAACATGACTAGTAAGATAGGTAGAATTATACCCGGAAGAATGATAGAGCTTTCAGGCGCTCCAGGCCTGGGCAAGAGCACGATTTCTATTCAAGTGGCAACAAATCTAGCTGGCTATGAAAATATACCATCTCTTGTTTGCTGTCTGGAAATGACGCCAACGGATCTCATAAAATTTGTCATTCAGCAGATAGCCACGGTAGAAGAAGATGACATAAATGCCAGCACGGTCGAATATTATCTTGACAAATGTGGTGATTGGCCATTATTTTTCCAATTCCACAATGAATTTGTTACCATCATCGATGTAATTAAAACGCTTACTGAAGCCTATAAGAGATTTGGCATCAAGTTCTGTGTAATAGATAATCTACATCTCTTAGCCAGAGCATCAGATGATGAACTAAAAGAGCAGGGTCGCATATCAAGGATGCTCAAGTTGTGGGCTGTCCGATATGATGTTGCTGTAATGCTCATTGTGCACCCGCGCAAATCACAGGAAGGACACTTAGAAACTCTGTCTGACATCAGAGGAAGCGCTGCCGTAGGAGCAGATGCAGATTCAGTCCTTACTATGTGGAGGCAGAATCTGCAGCCAAGAACAGAAGAAGATTTATTAAGCCCTGATAGCTCTCCATTATTTGATCCAGTTACATGCATCTTGCAAATTAAAGGAAGATTTGGAAGCGGGTCTGGCAAGGTATGGCTTTATAACGAAGGCCAGTTTAGGAGATTCAGGAAACTCCGCAAGGACGATCAACTTCCTGTGCCAAGAAACATAGAGCTTAATAGAGGCAAGAAAAAACAATTCTAATCAGGCGGGCACAATTGGAAAGCCAATCAACTACTGAAAGCGTTGAAGTTCTCGAAGGGAATGTATCTCTCATAGAATACGGAGAAAGAGAAGGAGAAAGACCGCAGTACTTTGAATATCCGGAATTCCGAAAGTTTTGCACCAAGATACCCTGCGTTGTCTGCCAATGGGTAACAAGAAGGAAAGAAGATGAAGCTCGCCTTTCCTACGTACCAGAGCTTGTCCGGGTATCCGATCCGCACCATCTAAAAACTAGAGGATCTGGTGGTCCGGATGCGGAGAATCTTGTTCCACTCTGCCCTAAACATCATTCAGAGTGGGGTACCATAGGCGGTCTTCAATTCCAGATAAAATACAATGTTAATCTCAAGGCAATTGCCATTGAGATGTATGAAGTTTTTCTTAATTCTATTAACTTACAAGAAATACCACAATTGGTGTTTGCTCATCATCAAAAATTACTATCACATCTTGATGAAGTGCGCCAAGCCACGGCTATGTGCGCTGATGAAATACTGGTCTTTCTGGAAGAAGATTTTACAGGAAAGCCTGCGTATCAATGGCTTGGATTCAGGACTTTTTCTGCCTATGCAACAGCATCCGTAGCAAGAGGCGGCCTTGGACTCAAAGAAAGAACGGCCTATAGGCTTTTAGCAATGGCAAGAGTTAAAAGTCTACTTGATGGAGATGAAAAATTAACAAAAGATCTTGGCACATATAAAGCAGAGATTTTGCTTCCGGTGCTAAAAACAATAGAAACAACAGAAGAGCGTAAAGAAATCGCCCAAGCAATTGCGTCTATGTCTCTTGCAGATTCTATTAAATGGAAGAATGACAAAACTGGTGCGATTGATAGAAGACAAACAATACAGGAAGCTATCGCAGACGC
>Ga0180009_10005925_pt1 | contig 12974 bp, 8 predicted proteins | sample OS_PC_MetaG_FD_123537 | JGI IMG/M metagenome (GOLD analysis project Ga0180009, IMG submission 123537) | Groundwater microbial communities from the Aspo Hard Rock Laboratory (HRL) deep subsurface site, Sweden - OS_PC_MetaG | ecosystem: Environmental > Aquatic > Deep subsurface > Groundwater...
ATAAAGAATGTCGCGGGTGACCTCGCTCGCCGAGCGGGTCCCAGTGAGCACCATGGCCGCCTTGAGCTCCGTGTAGATCTTGTTGACGTAACGCTCCACGCCCTCGCGACCGCCCCCGAGGGCCGCCACGGCGAAGGGCCTCCCGATCAGCACCGCGTCCGCCCCCAGAGCCAACATCTTCAACACGTCCTCCCCCGAGCGCACGCCTCCGTCAGCGAGGATGGTGATCACGCCCCGCACTGCGTCGGCGATGGCCGGCAGCACCTCGGCGGCGCCGGGGACGTGATCCAGCACGCGACCGCCGTGATTGGAGACCACAATGGCCCCGGCGCCCACGTCCACGGCGAGCCGGGCCTGGTCCACGGTCATGATGCCCTTGAGGATAAACTTGGCAGGGGTCTGCTCGATGAGCTCTTTGAGCGCCGCCGCCGGACGCGGCGCTACGGGTCGCCCCATCTTGCGCAGGGTGACCAGCCCCACGGCGTCCAGGTCGATGCCCACGATCCGCGCGCCGTGGTCGATGACGCGTTGGAGTTTCACGGTCAGCTCGTCAGATTCCCAGGGCTTGATGAACGGAATGCACGCGCCGGCGAGCCGTTCCATGACCGGCAGGGCGGCCTCAAGGATGAAGTCCGGCGCGCCGTCACCGGTGCAGCCCAGGGTGCCACGGGCCACACACCCCTCGAGCAGCGCCGACACGTACTCCTCCTCGGTCACCAGTCCCCCCATGTTGAAGGAGACCCCGCCCATGGGTGCGGCCAGCACGGGCAGCTGCAGGGTGCGACCGAGCAGGGAGATTCTGGTGTCAGGCTCCACCACGTCGTGGATGCAGCGCATGGCCAGCCGGTGGGTGGCCAGGGAGTACAGGTTGTTGTGAAAAGACGCCCCCGTGCCCTGGCTCCCCATGCCCGGCACCTCGTTCACGCAGGCCCGACCGTCACATATCGGGCACACCCGGCACTGCCCAGCCATGACCTCGCGCGCGCGATCCCGGATCTTTCGCATCAGGCACCTCCCACGGTGGAACGCGTGGTGATGAGACGACCGCCCTCCAGACGCGCCTTCACGGCCCCGACCGCCGCCGGGACCACGCAGCTCTCGCCGCAACGTACCAGCACCTCCCCCTCTCCAGCGCTGACCACCGCCCGGCCCGCGACGCACGTGATGGCCCACATCGTCCCCGGCGGGTCCACCACGAGCTCGCCCTCTCCCAACCACTCCTCCACCACGAACCACGGCCACCCCACCAATCGCCGGCGGGTCACGTCCCCCGTGGAGAGCACCGGGATCTCCGGCCGACATTGCGCCACAAACGCCGCGCCCCGGGGACCGTCCCAATCGGTGACCTCCAGGGAGCGCGCCAGGTGCAGGGCGCGCGGCTCGCCGGCGGGATCCAGGTGGCCCAGGGCGTCGTATCGGCGATTCCAATCCCAATAGCGGTACGTGATGCCGCGCCGTCCCGGGGCTACAAACTGCGGCTCCACGAGGGTAACCCCCCGGCCGATGGCGTGGGCTGAGCCGGCCTGAATCACATACACGTCCCCGGGCACCACCTCCACGAAGTTCAGCAGCTCGTCCGTGGGACCATTGTCGGCAATGCACTGCTCGACGTCCTGTCGCACCACGCCGTCTCGAAAGCCCAGGTACAGCCCGGCCCCCGGATCGGCCTCCAGCACCAGCCAGGACTCCGGTTTGCCCGACTCCGCGGAGCCGAGGGCCGGATCCCCATCCGCCGGGTGCACCTGTACCGAGAGGTTGTCCTCCGAGTCCAGCAGCTTCACCAGCAGCGGCGTCTGCCCGTCGTACTGCCCGGCCACTTCGGCACCGAGCCAGTCCACGGGCGACGCGGCGATGGTCTCGGACAGGGTCGCGTCCCCCTGTTGCATGCGGCTCGGGAAGTCCGGCTCCACGGACACCTCCCAAGACTCCCCCACCACCGGCTCGGCGACCCCCAGGCCCAATCCTGCCTTGTAGCGGCTCAGGATCTTCCGTCCGCCCCAGGGCGTCCGCGTGGGGGGCGTGAAGTTGTCGGCTCTCAACAGAAACGGTTTCACGGGTTTCTCCTCCGTCGGCGGATGCAGCGCGAGTATAGCTCAAAAGCAGTACTGACCACAGCAGGCGGTCCACCCTCAGGACGCCCTAAACGCATGACGGTTGCTTTCACTGCAACAATGGGCTTAGGATCGAATCAGACCTGAAACAGGTTCTGAGGGGAAAAGCCATGACACACCGCAACCCGATGCTCTTCGCGCTGGCGCTGCTCGCCGGCTTGGCGGTCGCCTGCGGACCCGCCCAGCCCAACAACCAGGACGGCTCCACCGGCCCCTGCGTGCCGGGCAACTGCGCGGCCAGCTGTCAGTTGCAGGGCTATCCCGGCGGGAGCTGCATCGCCGACTCCTGCTACTGTACGGGCCAGGACCCCGATGGCGGCGTGCCGGGCACCACGGTCACCGGCAAGGTCTGGAGCCCCGGTCAGCTCGTGGGTATCTCCGGCGCCCTGGTGCACTTCTCGGCCACGGCGCCGCCGGCCATTCCGGACGGCGCCTACCCCGAGACCTGCACCACACCCGCCGGTGCGCACGTGCTGTCCAACCCCGACGGCACCTTCACCCTCGGTGTGGCCCCGGGCACCTACCACCTCGTCGTGCAGAAAGGGCAGTTCCGTCGGGTTCGCCAGTTCACTGTGCCCGACGTGGGCCCGGTGCAGCTAGACACCGCGCTCACGACGCTGCCGAACAACCGGAACGATCCAGGCGATACCATCCCCAACATGGCGCTGGTGTGGGCCATGTCCAACGGCGACAAAATCGAGAAGGCCCTGGCCACCCTGGGTATGGCGCAGGTGGACACCTGGGGCGACCTCCAGTTCGGCACCGAGGAGTTCGACGTGTACAATGTGAGTCCCTACGAGACCAACACCGTGCTCCTGTCCAACCTCAGCCGGATGCTCGAGTACCACGTCCTTTTTTTCCCGTGCACCATCTCGGGGGGCGGCCAGCTCGGAGACCCCACGGGCCCGCTGTCTGACCCGGCCGTGCTCGAGAACATCCGCGCCTTCCTCGCCGCCGGCGGCAAGATCTACTCCACGGACATGATGTACGACATCTTCGAGCAGGCGCTGCCCGAGTACCTCGATATGTGCGGCGACGATGCCACCATCAACGCCGCCGATCAGGAGGCCTGGGCCCACACCGAGACTGCCAGCGGTTGGACCTCCCACGGCCGGGCCGTGGATCCCAACCTCTCGGCCTGGCTCGACGCCGTGGGCTTTAACAGCCAGGCCATCAACCTGGAGGACAACTTCGTCTGGATTGATGACATGTACACCGAGTACGAGCCCATCGCGGGGGATCCCGAGCCGCCGCACGTCTGGGTGGACGGCGACTTCATCCTGAACCCAAGCCAGACCGTGCCCCTCACCGTCACGTTCCCCTACGGCCCGGGCAAGGTGCTCTTCTCCACCTACCACACCGTGGCCAACAGCAGTCAACAGCAGGTCCAGGGCCTCATCGCCCAGGAGTGGATCCTCGTCTACCTCATCATGGAGATCGGTGTCTGCACCACCCCGGTGATGTAAGTCAGTCGAGGCGGCCGCGCAGATATCGGACGGAGAGCCACAGCGACAGGGCCAGGCCGACCGCGGCGATCAACATGGCGGGCTGGGCCACGTGGGGGGTGTGCGCGAAGAGCAGAGGTGGGGCGAGCTGCAGCTGGCCGAGGGGGGCCGGGCGGGGCAGGAGGTGATACAGGGACCAGAGGTAGAGTGCGGGAAGCGCCAGCACGGCCGAGCGACGTCCCAGGGCCTGGGCGATGAAGACCAGACCGATGCAGGCGGTATACCCGGGGACCCAGTCGACGCGAGCCCCCTGGGGGGTACCAAGGTGGTGGGCATAGCCCTGGTGTACGAGCGCGGTGACCATACACAGCAGATAGAGGCTCCAACGTGCGAGGGCGAGGTTGAGTCGGCTCAGGATTGCCCAGGGGTTGGGCCACCAACGGGGGACCGAGCCGCGATCGAAGCGGCGCACCAGATCGGGCGACGTGAGCACCGCAAGGACCACAACGCAGGCGTAGGCGCGCCAGTTCTGGTCCCAGGGCGCCACCCAACTCTGCTCCCGCCCGATCCACCACTGCGCCCCCGCGCTGAACGCCGCGGCGCTGGCAAGGATGCGGGCCAGAAAGAACCGCAGTAAAAAGGCCAAGGTGAACGTCACCGCCAAAACCAGATTCACATAAAACAGCTTGCCGGCGGCAGGCTGACGCAGCTCGCTGAACAGGATCCAGAGCCCCACCCCAACGCAGACCAACTCCCGCGGGGTTCGACGCACCAGGGGCACCGGAGTGTTCCACAGGTCACGGGCGAGGTATTGCTGCGCGGTCTCGGGGGCCATGGCTCAGGTCGTGGTTCAGAGTTTCCCGTGGTATACGCACCGGCGCCCGGATCGGTTCCCTGCCGAGCCGGACGTTTCGGCCCCCAACAGAATCTGGTATAGTCTGGCTGGCTTAATGCAGACTCAAGAGTCCCCGATACGCACGCGGGAAAACAACTTCTCAGACGGCCAGACGGTCGAGGTTGCCCCCCGCACGATCCTGCAGAAAGGACACCCCATGCGGAGACTGCTATCCGTCAATGCACCTGGACGCGGTGGATCCCGTCGGGGCGGCACGGCTTTACTGGGCCTGGTGGCGCTGACGGCCTCCTGGCTGGGGGCCTGTGAGCCTGCCACCCAGCCGCCGCACAGCGCCGTCGTGGAGCTGTACGGCACGCCCTACGAGCGGGGCTTCCAACACGGGCAGCGCTTCGCGGATCGGATCCGGTCGTTTTATACGATGCTGCTCACCAATTCCATTCTGCCGTACCTGAACCGGGAGCGGCCCGACATGGCGGAGCTGCTGCTCACCTATGCAGAGGACCGATACGACGACGGACAGTTCTCCTATCTGATGATGCTGGAGAGCGGACAGAACATCGAGCCCTGGATCCCCCAGGAATACATCGAGGAAATGCGCGGCATCTCTGACGGCGCAGACATCCCCTACGACGACATCCTGCTGATCAACACATTCTTCGACTCCATGGTGGGCTTTCGGGCCATGACCTTCTTCGTGCGCGCCCTCCAGGCGCCCCAGGTGATCGCCGTGGATTTCGGCGACTTGAGCGGGGACGGCATCGACAATAACGGCGACGGAGAAATCGACGAGCCGGGGGAAGGCCACCTGGAACCCTTTGACCCGAGCCAGTACGCCTCCATGGTGGAGGTGCCCGAGGACGCCACCATCACGATCTACCTCGAAGACGTCGACGGCGTGTCCTCCGATCTGGTGCGCTATCAGATCAACCACGACGTCTGGTACGCCGACAGCACCGACATGGCCACCGCGCTGTACGGCGAGAATGACGAGGGCCTCGCCGTCGCGCTCACGCCCGCGGGGGGGCTCGCCCCGGCGGGGGAGTACACGATCTATATCGCCGCGGGGGACAAAACCTGGGTGACTGATCCGCCCCCGGGCCACGCCCGCATGATGCGGGACATGCGCATCACCTTCACCACGCGCGGAGACGGCCGGGCACGCTTCGACGTCCAAAACCGCGGCGTGAATGACGGGCGGTTTCAGCCCACGTCGTCGGCCTTCGCGGTGCGCGACTCGGCCACCACGGACGGCCAGATCCGCATGGGACATCACTTCTCACTGCTGGACGCCAACACCCTCCACAAGCACACCGCGGTCTTCGTGCACCACACCGACACCGGCTACTCCCACGTCGTGGCGGGCTGGGTGGGCGTGGTGTACGGCTTCGCGGGCATGAACAGCGAGGGCCTCTCCTACGGCGTGACCATCGCCGACACCCTGAACATGCCCATGACCAGCCAGTTCATCAGCCTGCTCGTGTATGCGCAGCTCATCACCGAGGGCATCCCGGTGGGCATCATGGGCCGGGAGATCCTCAACAAGACGAGCACCGTGGCCGAGGCCACCGAGTGGCTGCGGGACAAAAAGCCCACCTACGGCTGGAACTGGCTCCTGGCCGATGCCCAGCGGGACTTCATGGCCATCGAGACCCACGCCAATGTGCTCGACGACGCCACCAACCTGGGCTTTTACCCCTACAACGCCGACACCAGCGACGCCTCGAACTACGACGCCCAGGGAGAAATGCTCGGCAGCGTGGGCCCCGACGACCTGCGCATCAGCGCCCACTTCCAGTATTACAAGGACGACATCGACTTTGAGCTCTTCGGGTACCACATCCAGCCCCAGCGCTACTGGACGTCCTTTTACTTTCGCGCCGTGCGGAACTTCTACGAGCTGGGTGACCTCATCGAGGAGCGCTACGGCAACCTGGACACCCAGGCGGTCATGGAGCTGGTGAGTCACGAGGAGGTGGTGGACCAGCGGGACTCCATGGAGGCGGTGGTCATGGAGCCCGAGCGTCGACTGCTGCACTTCGCCCTGGGCGAGGTGCCCGCCACGTCCGCGCCCTTCGTCGAGGTGGACCTGGACAAGCTGTTTAACGGGGGTGGTCAATGATGCGCCCTCCCCTGGCGCCGATGCGGATCACCGCGGTCTCCCTGGCCGCGGCGCTGCTGCTGCTGAGTGGACCGGCCCGGGCCCAGTTCACCGAGACCCTGCCCAAGCACACCTGGATGCTGGAGGTGGCTCACAACCACTCCATACTCACCAACGCGTATAACAACAAAGGCAAAAAGACGGAGCTGCTCGAACGCATGGACCGGTACGATCCCGGGGGCGGGCTCCAGGGCATTATCATCCCCAAGGCCCGGGCCGAGTACGAGATCACCGTGATCCAGCTCCGCTACGGCATCCTGGACTACCTCACCGCGGTCGTGGGCATCCCCATCGTGGCCCGCACCACGGTCACCCCGGATCTGCAGTGGGTCCAGGGGGACTATCAATGGCCCCTGGGGCGCGCCTATAGCGCCGACGATTTCTGGCAGTGGGCAGCCTCCATGGGCCAGCCCAAACCCGGACGCTGGGTGGGCAACAAGGGGGTGCTGTCGGACATCGTCCTGGCCCTACGCTACCGGTTCTCGGACCACCTCCCCCGGCTGAAGAAATATGGAGTGGGGGTAGCGCTCACCGGCTACTACGCCCTGCCCACCGGGGCCAAGAAGGATCCGGATCTGCTCACCTCCTCGGGCGCGACCTCCTGGGAGCTGCACTTCCAGGGCGACCTCGGCTTCCACCTGGGCGTGGACAAAACCTTCCTCTCCATCGACAAGCGCATCACCCTCGGCTTCGAGGTCTTCTACCAGGCCATGTTGCCGCACCGGTTCGACACGCCCCGGGGGACCGTCAATCCGCTCCTGCTCAACTATGAGCCGTTCGTAGGCAAGACCTACCAGGTGGACGGCGGTGATTTTTTCGGCGCCAGCTTCGCGGCCTCCTTTGTCCTTTGGAAGGGCAAGGCCAAGGCGACCTGGCTCACCAAGGGCAGCGCCGAGCAGGCCGAGAAGCTCCCACCCATGCTAACCTTCTCGTTTCAGTACACCTTCACCTACCTCGGTCAGTCGGACTGGTCGTCCAACTCCGATCTGTGGGACTGGTCCAACGAGAAGATGTGGCGACCGGGCTACAAGAACACGCTTACGTTCCAGCTCATGCTCTCGCTGCTGCGGGTGGGCGTGCCGGCGCAGCTGTTTTTCCGGTATCGCACCCTGTCGCTGATTCCGGGCAAAAATTGCCGCGCCGCCGACGTCATCGCCGGTGGGATCCGCGTACCACTGAAGTTCTGGTAGCCCTGCCGGCCCGGGGCCAGGGTCGGGGCCAGAGTCGTCGCTAGCGCTGGCGCTCGGTGGCCACGTTCACGGCGATGGTTCGCCCTTCGAGGTCCGATCCGTCCAGCGCCTTGATGGCGCGCTGGGCGTCCTTGCGGTCGGCCATGGTCACAAAGCCGAAGCCACGGGAGCTCCCCGTGTCGCGATCAGTGACAATGACCGCCTCCTGAACGCGCCCGTGATCGGCAAAGGCTGCCCGCAGCACGTCCTGGGTGGTGCCCCAGCTCAAGCCGCCCACAAAAAGCCGGCTGGGGATCGTCGCAGCGCTCCGATCCGCATCATCCGGGTTGTCGATGGCGTGCATGGCCTGGTCAATGGAAGGAAGGTTGCCTACAATGTCCTCGGCATAGACGATCTCGTCCTGCTGAGGCCCCTCTTCCTTTCGCCGGGCCCGCCGATCGGTTTTGTCCTTCATTTTGCGAGCTTTATCGGCCTCGCGCTGTCTCTTTCCCATGGAGTAGGATCCACGACTCATAAGGCTGCTCCTTGGTAAGAGGGACACTCTGCTCTAGGCATAATTTGGTCAGATAACAACTATGAATCCTCCGGCCTCGTGGAACCCGATCCCCTCTCGGGGCGGGCCCGTTGGTTCTTGGGCACCCCACTGGATAGCAGTTCAGGGACTTCTGTTAAAGGGGGTACTGAAATTTTTTGCGCAATGCGTCGTCAGCACCCTCAGCGCACCAAATAGGACTGCTGCTTCCAAACGCCACCCTTTTTATGCAATCGCACCAGGCCGTTCCACCCCGCGACCCAGAGATCCCCCGTCCTGGGCTCCAGGGTCACGGCACGCATGTACCGGAGCCGCGAAAGGTCGATGTGCAGCACCGCCTTGCCCGGCCGCTTGAGATAGATCCCCCGGGTATAGTGCAAAAACCACGTGCGCTTACGCTTGCGGTCCACGGCCATATCCGAGCCCTTGTCGCTCACGACGGGGTCGCGCAGAAAGGCGTCTCGGCCCGGATCGTAGTAAAAGAAGCCGTCACGGAAGTCTGCCACCCAGAGCCTGCCCCCCGGCGCGACGTAGAACCGTCGCGGATCGCGTCCAACATACTGGTATCCGGACCGGCGGTAATAGAACCACTGGCCACCCTGCCAGCGCCCCACGTAGGCCATCATGTTCACGGCCCACACCACGCCGGGTTGAAACACCACGTCGTAGGGACGAAAAGAGGGACTCCAGGCGGAGCTGAAGGCCACCAGGCGATCCCGTTTGTTGTCGTAGCGCGTGAAGCTCCCTGCCGAGCCACGCACGTAGACCTCGCCCCGGGGGCCGCGCAACACGTGGTTCCCGCGGCCGCGGGGGGTGTACGCGTAGGATTTGGCACGAAGGCCGTCGAAACGAAACACGTTCCGGTAGGTGCCCACCCACAGGTGCTTGCCCACCACCAGCAGGGAGCTGGAGATGTAAGCCTTTTTGAGGTGCACCACCTGGCCCGTACCCGCGTCTATGAACGCGATGCCCGCCTGGCTCGCCGTGACGACCCACTTGCGATATCGCGCCACCCGATAGATCTGGTTGTACTGCGGATCCGGCCGGTTGATGAGCCGCTGGATCGTCTTTTTGAGCTTCGCCGCGCCGATCACCCTCAACCGCTTGGGACGGTTGATAAAAGTATCGATCGTGTTCTTGGCATAGGTACCGCCCTGGAGGATTACGTTGGAGGTACGGTCCAGCTTGAACAGCGCATAACCGCCGCCGAGGCCCGTGCGGTTGTTGGTCACGACGCAGCGCTCAAAGCGCACGTTACGGCTGCTGTAAATGTGGATGAGATCGAACTTGTGGTTGTCCCGGAAAGTGGAGCGAAGGAACTTGACCCCGGCAGAGCGCTTGATGGTCAAAATGCCGTAGGTGCAGCCCCGGATCACCGAGCGGTCCATGAGGAAGCCCTTCACGCGATCCAGCTCCACGCCGATGGTGCCCGAGCCAAAGAGCTCGCTGCGCAGGATCTGGGCTTTGTTCGAGCGCTCGAAGGCCACGACACCGCCTCGGCAGCTACCGGCCGCTGTGTGACCGATCACGAGGTTTTCCAGCGTCACGTTCTGCGACTTCGCAAACCGTAGCACCCACGCGTACCGCGGCCTGGCCAGGAGCCGCGGCCGGGTGCGCCCCACACCGACGATCCGGAGGTTCTTGACCTTGCTCACGTCCAACTGCTTCCCGTCGTACTGATCGCTCCAGGAGACGTGGCTGCTGGTGTTGCCGGACGCGTCGGTGAGCACATAGGTCCCCGGCATCACGCGGATGGTGCGGTTCGAGCCGAGGGCTCGCACAAACTGTTCCGCCGAATGCACGGTGAGGGTGCGACGAGGGGGCGCCGCCCAGCAGGGCGGGACCGCAATGGATAACAACAGACTGCAGAGCAAGCCGCCCACAGCCCAAAAACGCATCGTGAGACGCATGGGTTCCTCCACGCAGACCATAACACAGCAATCCTCCGGCGCACCCCTGTGGCGCACCAGTCGACTGCCTACCGGTTCGCGTTCTTCGCAAGCTGAATGTAGAAATTGATCATCTCGAGGTAGTTTTTCACCGAGATCCGCTCGTTCACGCCGTGAAAACGGGCGCGGTCCCTGGGCGTAATGCGCAGGGGGGCAAAGCGATAGAGCCTCTTACAGAGGGGGCGATAGTGCCGCGAGTCGGTCATCGCAACCATGAGCCCGGGCGCCACCAGGGTACCGGGGAAAACCTGACGAATCGTGCGGGCCAGGTGACCATAACCCGCGCTGTCGATGCCCGAAGACGGGGTGGGCTCACTGGGCTTTTCCGGACCGGAGCCGACGTTCACGCGCCGGTCCGCGACGACCCGGCGGGCGTGGGCGAGCACGATGGCCACCGAGTCCTCCGGGTGAATGCGCACGTTGACCAGGGCCCGGGCCCGTTGGGGCAGCACGTTCTCCTTGACCGAGCCCTGGATCACGGTGGCGGCCATGGTCGTGCGGAGCAGCGCGTTGGTGGCGGGCTTGGCGGCGAGCTTCTTTTTGACCTGCGAGCCGAAGAGCCACAGGTTGGCAAAAACCAGGCGCCGAAAAAACTTCATCTCGGGGCCCACCGCCTCGAAGAGTCGACGGAAGGCGCCGCTGAGCCGGGCCGGCATGGGGTTGTCCTCGAGCTTTTTGACCGCCGCGGCGAGGATCCCCACCGCCGTGTGCGGCGGCGGCATGGAGGAGTGGCCGCCCTGGCCCTCCACGATGAGCTCCAGGGTGACGTATCCCTTCTCGGCGATGCCCACCACGGCCACCGATGAATCCACACCGGGCACCATGTTCCGCGTAATCACCAGCCCCTCATCGAGCACAAAAAGTGGCCTCACGCCCCGGCGGCCCAACGCGGCGGCCATGACCTTGGCCCCGCGCTGCCCACCCACCTCCTCGTCGTGGCCAAAGGCCAGCAGCAGCGTGCGACGCGGTGCAAAGCCGCTGGCCAGCAGGTGCTCCACAGCCTCCAACATGCCCAGGGCCTGGCCCTTGTCGTCCAAGGTGCCGCGTCCCCACACATATCCAGCCACCACCGCGCCCGAAAATGGCGGCTGCGCCCAGCGCGCGCCTGGGGCCTCCACGGGCACCACGTCCGTGTGCGCCAACCATAACACCGGCGCCAGCGAGGGGTCGCTGCCTGTCCAGGTGTACAGCACGCTGTGGCCCGAGAACCGCTCCCGCTTCAGTTGGCGATGCACGCGCGGAAAGGACCGCTCCAGATGACTGTGCAGCGCGTCGAAGGGGGCGCCATCCATGCGCGCGGGATCCTGATTCGACACCGTGCGCAGACGAATCGCCCCGGAGAGACGCCCGAGCACCGCCTCCCGATCCAGCGCTACGTGCTTCACCGGCGTCACGCGGACCTGCGCGGACCGGAACAGCAACGTGCGCACCAGCACCACCGCGGCCAACGCCAGCAATACCACCGCCACACCGAGCCCCACCCAACGCAGAAAGTGCCAGCTTGGCCGATCGTTTGCGGGCTCTGGAGGCGCCTTTTTTTGCATGCCCTGCTCCTGAGCGCACGAGTCTACCACAGCGGCCACGTCAGACCCCCCACGGACGCTACAGCGCCCTGCGCGGGGTGATCATCCGGGGGTTGACGTCATTGTGGATGTCGTTGCTTGACCGGTCAGGGCCGCTGCAGGATACTTGTCCAATCGTCGACAACCGGGCTCACTCGAGCCAACGGAGAGCACACCCAATGCCTCGCTATCGAACCGTATCCCTGGTGCCCCTGCTGGTGCTGGTTGCGGCGGCGTGCAACGTTCAGCCGGGGGCGGACCCGTCCCCCCGGGCAGGAGAACCCGAGCCGAACGCTGTGATGAGGGCGCGCCGGGCACCGCAGGCCGCGCCGCGGGCGCGCGAGCCCGCCACCCCGCGGCTCCGGACGAGCCGGCCCCCTGCCAATCCGCGACCCGTCCGACGTGTAATCGCTCAGGGACAGCCCTGGCGCGCGCCGCAAGGCGTGCCCGAGCGGGTGGAGCTCCAGGATCTGGACGGCGACGGCAAGGCCGAGGTCGTGGTGGCCAACCATCGGGGGATCTGGGTGACGGACGGGCAGGGAAAGATCCTGGCTCAGGAGCGCGCGGTGGGGCATCCCCAGGTCATCGCGTTGGGTGATCCGGTCGGCCGAGACCGCGGCGTCTTCGCCGTGGGCTGGGGTGCCGGTCGTCAGTTCCTGGACGCGCCAGCCCAGGTGATCCTGTACCGCTATCGACGCGGACGGCTGCAAGCCGAGACGATCCACACCCATGTCGCCCCGCGGGCCACGGTCTCCTCCCTCCGCGTCGGCCGTTGGCAGGGCCGACAAGGGCTGCTGCTTGGCGTGAACCAGGGCAAGTACAACGTCCAGATCTCCTTCGCCACCAAGCAAGGCGCCGCCTGGAAAGTGACGCCCGTGGCAGTGGTGCGCATGGGGCGCGCCGTGGCCCTGGGAGCGGTGCGGCAGCGCGGCGGCAGTGACCTCGTCGTCGGCCGGCTCTATGGGGACAAGCTCGGCGACGTGGGGGACGCTTTTCTGTGGGCTGGAGCGGGCCAAAGGATCCCCATCCCCGTCAAGGGAGGTGTGCGCGCCATCGCCACGGCGGATCTGGATGGCAACGGCGTGGACGAGGTACTGCTCGGCGACGGGTGGGCGCAGGCCTACGGACGCGATGGCAGGGCCCGGCTCAAGCTGGCCCGCTTCGAGGGCGG
>Ga0180009_10005926_pt1 | contig 12973 bp, 12 predicted proteins | sample OS_PC_MetaG_FD_123537 | JGI IMG/M metagenome (GOLD analysis project Ga0180009, IMG submission 123537) | Groundwater microbial communities from the Aspo Hard Rock Laboratory (HRL) deep subsurface site, Sweden - OS_PC_MetaG | ecosystem: Environmental > Aquatic > Deep subsurface > Groundwater...
ACTTCATAATGAAAAACTTCGCCGGCAGGCTGCGAAGCTGTATTGAGCGCCGCTTTAGACCCCTTGGAAACAGTTACAAGAACAATGGTGGTATAGGTTACTACTGTATCGGATGGAGGCTCCTGGCCGACTATTACGTTTACAGCCGCAGACTCGTACTCTTCTTCTTTAATCTGGTAAGTTATTTTGTTTTTCTCCGACCAACCTTTAAATTCATTTATATCTTTGCCTACAAAATCCGGCATTAGTATCATTCCTTCAGGCGGCTCGCCTAAAGACACCAGGACATCAACCGGCACATTTTTATCTGCAACGCTGTTAGCGTCCGGTTTTTGCGAGATAATTTTATTCTTCTCATACCGCAGGGAATAAACCTGGTCGCTTACGTTATATACCAATTGATTCTTTCTGATTATGAGTTCGGCAACTTTTGTTGTCTGGCCTACTACATCCGGGACAAAAACCAGGTCGCTTCCCCTGCTTAGCATTATTCTGATGATTTTCCCCTGCCTGACTGTCATACCTGCGTTCGGGGTTTGGCGTAAAACTGTGCCAGGAGGAAGCTTTGCGCTGAATTCTTCGCCCTCTTTTATAACACCCAGGCCAAGAACTGAAATGGTGTCCATCGCATCCTGGAGGGATTTGCCTTCTATCTTGGGGACTATCACTTCAGACCTGTTATGAATAACAGCCCGGATAGTCCAGTTAAAAATAAGAAAAACCAGCACCAGGCATACCAGCGAAACGATTGAAACTTCAATATAGCGTTTTTTCATAGGCTTTAGCATTATACAAAAAAATAGTATTGTTTCAAAATGAATGGAGAGAATTACAGAATGTAGCAGCGTTTCTAATGACAACTGCAGCTTGAACAGTTATGGCCGGGAGGACAGCTTCCGCAAGAAGAACCGTTAGCGCCCGCAGGGCCGCTACCAACGCCCTGGGCAGAGAATCTCGACATATATTTTATAAGTTCTTTATTTCCGCATTCCGGGCATACCGCTTCCTCGCCGCTAAATAACAGCAGCTCAAACTGTTTTTTGCACTTCTTGCAGGAGAATTCGTATATAGGCATATTTAGTCCAGCTTTTCTTCCAGCACCTGGCCCAAACTGGGATTGGGCATATTTGAATATTTTTTGACCAGCTCTTTTTCCAGTTCAATTTCGAGTTTTCTTACCGAGAGGTCGATTTTTCTTGTTTTCCTGTCGGAACGGATTACTTTTGCTTCTACTTCCTGGCCCAACTTAAATAAGACTTTAGGGTCAGTGTCTTTATCGCGCGAAATCTCATTTTTATGAATAAACCCCTCTAAATTTGTTTCGAGCTTTATAGTGATGCCAAAATCAAATATTTTGTTTACCTCGCCTTTAACAACATTTCCCATTGAATATTTCTCAAAAGGGTCCTGGGTTAAATGTTTTATCGACAAGTGAGCGCGTTCCTCTTCAGGTTTTACTTCAAGCAGGACTGCATCAATTTCACTGCCTGCGGAAACTAGCTGGTCAGGATGGTTAATTCTTTTTGTCCAGGACATATCCGTCAAAGGAATAAGCCCCTCCATATTATCTTCAATATTCACGAAAACACCGAAAGGAGCAAGTTTCGTAACCTTCACTTTTAATTTTGTCCCCGCCGGGTATTTTTTCTTCAATTCTTCCCAGGGATTCTCTTTTGTCCTTTTCAAAGAAAGCGATAACTTGCCCTGCTGGCGATTGACATCCAATACCTTAAACTCATAACTTTCACCGGACTTAAATATTTTTTTCGGATGCCCTATTCTTTCTTTCCAGGAAAGTTCGGAAACGTGGACTAAGCCCTCTATACCCGGCTCAAGTTCAACGAATGCGCCAAAATCAACCAACGACGTAACTTTTCCCTTTACCAGGCCGCCAACCGGATATTTTTTTTCTATATCGTCCCAGGGATGCGCAAGGAGCTGTTTCAACCCGAGGGAAATTTTACTTTTTTCATTATCTATTGCCAAAACTTTTACTTTAATTTTATCGCCTGCATGCACCGCTTCCGACGCTTTATTAATCCTGTGCCAGGACAGGTCGCTTATGTGCGCCAAACCTTCAACGCCGCCGCCGATATCAATAAAGGCCCCGAAATCCGTTAATTTTGATACCGTGCCTTCGATGATGTCGTCAACTTTTATATTGGAAAGAATTTTTACCGCATTGTTTTTCCTTTCAATATCTGCAATTCTTTTATGGGACACAACCGCTGATTTGTTTTTATTATTCAATTCCGTTATTAAAACCTTTATATTTCTGTTCAATAATTCGTTGAGGGAATCAATAGATTTTGTGTCAACCTGGGACATGGGCAAAAATGCGTCGATCCCTATGTCGACAATAAACCCGCCCTTGATTTTTTTAACAATTACTCCTGAAACCGCCTCATTGGCGTCATAAGCGCTTTTTAATTTTGCCCAGGCGAATTGTTGCCGGGCCTGGTTGTAAGAAACCAGAAAATAGCCGTCCATTCTGCTTCCTGTGAAAACTACCTGGATTTCTTTTTCTGAAACAAAATCACCCGGAACACCGCGCTGTCCGAATTCTTCAATAGGGATAAAACCCTCTGATTTCATGCCCAACCCTACTACCACACCTTCATTATCAACAGCCACAATTTTTACAGCCCTGATTTCGCCCGGCTTCGGGTCCCGCATACCGTTTATTGCTGCTTCAAAATTCATTTCTGTCTCTTCCATATATCTTAATTCCCCTTTTGCATAAATTCCCGCAAGCTTGAAACAACTCCGTCAATAATCCATTGAGGCGTTGATGCGCCTGCGGTGATTCCTACAACACCCTGCTTTCCAAACCAAGTCTTCTTTAAATCCCTGGATGATTCTATATGAAATGTTCTTACGTGCCGCAGGCATATGTCTTTAAGCCTTGCAGTGTTCCCGGAATTTTTTCCGCCTAAAACGAGCATAACGTTTACTTTTTTGGCTAATTTTTTTGCCTCATTCTGCCTTTCGTTTGATGCGTTGCATATTGTATTAAATATTTTCGCGGTTTTGTACTTTTTTTTAATTAAGGCAACCAATTTATTGAATTTCTCGCAAGATTGGGTTGTCTGGCTTACAACTGCCACGGGTTCTTTAAGTTTGAGGTTTTTGATTCCTCCGGCTGAATTAACTACAACAACTGTTTTTGAGGAGTACGATACTAGGCCTATCACTTCAGGATGATTTTTTTCACCTATAACCGCTATATTATATCCATCTTTCGATAATTTTTCAACAAGGCGCTGAACTCTTTTTACATAAGGGCAGGTAGCGTCAATTACATCTACTCTCTTTCTGCTCAATCTGCTCATCGTTGCTTTAGGAAGCCCATGAGTCCTGATTATCACTGTGCCTCTGTCAGCCTTGTCTATTGAAAAGAGCACATTTATACCTATACTTGAAAGCCTTTTAACTTCATGTTTGTTATGCATCAGCGGGCCTATGGTATAAATAGGTTTTCTGTTGAATTTCGGAGCTTTTTGTGCAAGATCAACCGCTTTTTTTACGCCATAACAAAAACCCGCGCTTTTGGCAACAATGATCTTCATTTGCCTCTTTGAAGTTCTTCCTTCATCTCTGACGCTACTTTATTTGTCAAAACAGTATAAGTATCCTGACCGTACTTTTCAGGAGGAAATACCGGTTCTAAAAAATTCACTTCCAGCCTTTTGAATTCTTTTAACTTGTTTGAATTTTTTATGCAACAGGGCACTATCGGAGACTGGGACCAGCAGGAAAGCATTCCGATTCCGCTTTTCACGTCAAAATTATCTTCATTCCTTCTGCCGCCCTGGGGAAAAACCAGGACTATTTCCCCCTCGGACAAAAGCCTCTTGACTGTGCGGATTGCACCCATATCGGTTCCTTTACGGTTAACCGGGAAAGCATTCACTTTACGTAAAATCCAGCCAAATACTGGCGAACTAAACAGCTCTTTTTTTGCCATATAGTGGATAGGCCGCCAAAGGCACGAACCTACCAGCGGGGGGTCGGCCATACTTAAATGGTTGGATGCTATGAGCACCCCGCCCTTTTTTGGAAAATTTTTTACACCTGATATTTTAACCCTGAATACAAGTGTATAAACAGATTTATAAAAAATCCACCCAATAAGGTAAAGCACGCTACCGATTGTTCTCATAATTTTGTAATCAGATCCCAGAAATTAGGAAATGAAATATCAACACACTCGGAATTATTTATTGTTGTTTCGCCTTCAGCGCACAACCCGGCTATCGCCATAGTCATTGCAATACGGTGGTCATTATAACTTTCAACCTTTTGAAAACCTTTGAGCTTTACAGGCCCTTCAACAATAAAACCGTCGGGTTGTTCGGTTATATTTGCACCCATTTTTTTTAGTTCGGTAGAAATTGTTTTAATCCTGTCGCTCTCTTTAATCCTTAGTTCAGAGGCGCCCGTTATGACCGTTCTTCCTTTTGCCTGTGTAGCCGCAAGAACCAGCAGAGGGATTTCGTCTATAAGTTTAGGAATGTATTCCGGTTCAAGCGTTATGCCCGACAATGAACCCGATTTAATTAAAATATTTCCGACAGGCTCATTACAAATTGTTTTTACATCTTTCAACTCTATCCTGGCGCCCATTTTTTCAAGAGCAAAAATAAGCCCGGTTCGCCTGGAATTTACTCCTGTGTTTTCTATGCAAATTTCAGAATTTTTTACCAGTAAACCTGCAACAATAAAAAATGCCGCTGAAGAAAAATCACCCGGCACAAAAATATCTTTTGCTTTTAGTTTTGCCCCGCCTTCCAACGAAACGGTGTTTGCGTTGACACGGATTTTAGCGCCGAGGTATTCAAGCATTCTTTCGGTATGGTCGCGTGATTCTCCCGGCTCGCTTACAACCGTTGTTCCATTTGTTTGCAATCCTGCAAGTAAAACCGCAGATTTCACCTGCGCGCTTGCAACAGGGAGTTGATAATCAACCGGTTTGAGTGAAGGATTGCCTTTAATGAGTAACGGAGGATATTGATCGTCTTTTGCCGAGATTTGCGCGCCCATTTTACGAAGCGGCTCTATTACGCGTTTCATGGGGCGCTTTGAAAGGCTCTCATCGCCGAAAATTTCGGTTGTAAAATTCTGTCCTGCAAATACACCTGACATCAGCCTGATAGTGGTGCCTGAATTGCCTGAATCAACCGGTTTTGCCGGGGCAGTAAGACCCTTTAGTCCTTTCCCGGCAATATAAAGCTTATTTTTTTCTTTCTTTATTTCTATCCCGGTTGACCTGAAGGCTTCTATAGTCCTTCGGCAGTCATCTCCGTCAAGATAATCATGCACAACACAATTCCCCTCAGCAAGGCTGGACAAAATTACCGACCTGTGAGTGATTGATTTATCCCCGGGAACTGTAAATGAGGCGTGGATTATTTCTTTGGGCTTTACTGTAAAAGTTGCCATCTGTTCTTTTTTGATTTACCGAAAAAAACCTTTAACTTTTTTGGTGAATTAAGCTCTGCCTTTACTTTTTTAAGAATTTTGATATATTCTTCTATGGCTCTGTTTAGTTCGAGCATATTGCCAAAACATATGGCCGCCCAATTTTCAGAATCAGAATCGGCTATTCTTGTCATATCCTTGAACGAACCTGCCAATAATTTTGAAGCGGAATTATTTTTTAAATTTGCGTTATTTACCAATTGCGTCAATGCGGCAGAAAGTATATGCGGTAAATGGCTTGTAGAGGCAACCAGCTTGTCGTGAATTTCCGGAGAAAGCTGAAGTATATTCGCCCCTGTTTTCTTCCACATTGCTGAAATGATTTCTATGACTGTTTTAGGAGTGTTTTTAAGAGGAGTAATGACAACAGTTGACCCTTTATACAGGTTAGGGTCGGCAAAACGCACGCCGGTTTTTTCTGAACCGGCAAGCGGGTGGGCTCCGACAAAATAAATTGATTTAGGCAATATTTTTGAAATCCCGCGGACAATATTTGCTTTTATGCTTCCGGCATCAGTTACAATGCACCCGGTTTTTAAATGAGGAGCGATCTTTTTAAATATCGGAACAATTGTATCAACAGTCGTTGCAAGAATGACAATATCCGCATCTTTAACGCCTGAAATGAAATCGGTTGTAAATTCATCAACTGCGCCGAGCTTTTTTGCCAGTTTGAGTTTTTCTATATGCCTGCCGATACCGCTAATTTTATAATTTAAAATTCGAGATTTGAAATTCTTTAGCGCTAATCCGATTGAACCGCCGATTAACCCTACTCCGATTATCGCAACTTTTTTTGCTCTCATAAAGACCTTCCGACCGCCGCCGAAACTCCTTTTAATTCTTTCATCATTTTAATAAATTGTTCCGGCAGGAGGCTTTGTGAACCATCGCAAAGCGCCTCCTGGGGTTTTGAATGGACTTCAACTATCAATCCGTCCGCGCCGGCTGCAATAGCCGCTAAACACATTGAAGGAATATACGCTCTTACGCCAACCCCGTGGGACGGGTCAACAATCACCGGCAGGTGGCTGAGATGTTTTATTACAGGCACAGCATTTAAATCAAGGGTAAACCTGGTCGAAGTTTCATAGGTTCTTATGCCGCGTTCGCACAAAATTACATTATAATTTCCCTTCGACATTATATATTCGGCGCTCATTAAAAGCTCTTCAACCGTAGCTGAAAAACCTCTTTTGAGCAGGACCGGCTTATTGAAACTCCCGACTTCTTTAAGCAGGTCGTAATTCTGCATATTTCTCGCGCCTATCTGCAGGACATCCGCATAACTGCCGATAAGTTCCAGCAAATTAGGGCTCATTATTTCCGTTACTATCGGCAAACCGGTAATTTTTTTCGCTTCTGCAAGGTATTTTAATCCCTCTTCACCAAGGCCCTGAAAAGAGTAGGGGCTGGTTCTTGGCTTGAAGGCTCCGCCCCTTAAACAGCCGGCACCTGAATTTTTTACGCGTTTTGCAACATCAATCATTCTTTCCCTGGATTCAACTGAACAGGGCCCTGCAATAACAGTTATCTTTTTCCCGCCGATTGATACCTTATTGTCAATCTTTACAACAGAATTTTCTTTTTTAAATTCCCTGCTGCAAAGCTTATACGGCTTCGAAATAGGAGTAACTGCCTCAACAGCCGCAAGGGTTTCAAATATGGCCCTTGTAGTACTGGCTTTTTCGCCGACAACTCCTATGACGGTTTTTACAGCACCCTTTGAAATATGCGCCTGAAAACCAAGTTCTTTTATTTTGTTCACAACCAGTTTTATATCCTTATCCGCCGCATGCGCTTTTAAAGTTAAAATCATAGCTGCTCGCCCTCCAGGCATTTTTTAAGCGCCTTAATGAATATTTTATTTTCATCTGGTTTTCCTATCGTAACCCGGATGAATTCAGGAAATTCATATTCGTCCATAGCGCGCACAATTACGCCTTGCTTTAACAATTCAGAAAATATTTCTTTCCCTTTCATTGGCGAAACATTCACCAGAATGAAATTTCCCGCAGAATTGATATACTTTAAACCCAGTTTATAAAATTCCGCATAAAGGTATTTTTTGCCCTTTTCAACAACATTGAGCGCCTTACGAATCTGCGCTTTTTCGTCTTTGAGCGCAGCCAGTGCAGCAGCCTGCGTAATCGTTGTTACATTAAAAGGCGGCCTTATCGTATCCAGGTATTTTATAACCTCGCTGTCCGCAATCGCATACCCGGCTCTGAGGCCGGCAAGAGCGTGAATCTTTGAAAAGGTTCTCAGAATAATTAAATTCGGATACCTCCGGAAAAGTTTCACTGAATCAGGATAGTCCCTGTTTATACGCGCGTATTCGCAATAGGCTTCATCTACCACTACCAAAAGCGCCGTGTTGGGTAAATCCGAGAGAAAACTTTCAAGATCTTTATCAGTAACGTACGTTCCCGTAGGATTGTTCGGATTAGCAATGAATACTATTTTTGTTTTACCAGTAACCGCGGCAGACATGGCCGGCAAATCATGCGTGTAATTTTTCATCGGAACGGAAATTACTTTGCTTCCCATTAAATCCCCTGCCATTTTATACCTGATAAAAGCGTGTTCGCTGACCACTATTTCATCTTCAGGGCTCAAAAATAACTTGCCCAACATTTCAATCAATTCGTCGGACCCTGAGCCGAAAATAACTTCTTTTTGGCCAACACCGCGCTTTAATGCTACGGCTTTTCTTAGCAAACAGCTCGCGCTTTCGGGATACACAAAAACATCAGAAGACGCTTTTTTTATAGCCGCTACCACCTTAGGCGAAGGCCCGAGCGGATTTTCGTTCGAGGCAAGCTTGGTTATTTTACCTTTAATTCCCAATTCCCGCTTAACCTCTTCAATAGGTTTCCCCGGGATATACGGCTGAAATCCCAAAATTTCTTTTCTTACAATTTTTTTTATATCCATTTCTTCCTCTTTAACATCCCATGCTATGCGCTTGGAAGCATATGGGATGCCTTCCGCTTTTCATTCTGCTCTCGGATAAGAGCCGAGTATTTTCAGGAACACGCACTGTTTTTCCAGCTCTCCCAGCGCCTGTTTTACCTTCTTATCTTCAATATGCCCGGCCAAGTCAATGAAAAATATATATTCCCAGGCTTTTCGTTTGGTCGGCCTGGATTCAATTTTTGTCAGGTTTATTTTATGCTTTTGGAAAGGTATAAGCATATCGTGCAGGGCTCCCACGCGGTCTTTTATCGAAAACATTATTGACGTTTTATCGCAGCCGGAACGGCTTGTAATTTGATTCGCAATTACAAGAAACCTGGTATAATTTTCCCTGCTGTCTTCTATAGCGTGCGCAAGAATTTTTAATCCATATAACTCCGATGCAAGCGAGGAGGCAATGGCAGCACCAGTCTTCATTTCACGCACCATTTTCGCGGCTTCGGACGTCGAAGGAGCCTCGATAATCCTGGCATTGGGTAAATTTACTTCCAGCCAAACCCTGCATTGGGCCAGCGGGTTGGGATGCGAATATACTTTCTTGACGCTTTTCAAATCCAAAGCGTTTGATAAAAGGCATTCCTCAATACGCAGATTAAGCTCCGAACAAATAGTTAAATCTGACTCTGTAAATAAATCAAAAGTATGGTTAACTATTCCTTCGGTAGAATTTTCTATAGGCACAACCCCGTAATCGGCCCGTTCTTTTTCAACTTCCTGAAAAACATCGCCGATACTTTTCATGGGGATAAAATCGCAGTACCTGCCGAAATTTTTTATTGCCGCCTGATGTGTAAAAGACGCCTCAGGCCCGAAATACGCTATTTTCAGCCTTGATTGCAGGGCGCGGGCGGAATGCAATATTTCACTGAATATGTTTTGCAAACTTTCTTTGGGCATCAAACCTGAACTATTTTTAACAATTCTTGAAAGAACTTCTTTTTCCCTGTTTGGTATATAAATTTTGCTGTTTGATACTTTTTTTAGTTTGCCGATTTTCAAGGCTATTTTTGCCCTCTGGTCAAGCAAATCAACAAGTTTCAAATCAATTTTATCTATCTCGCTTCTGATTCCGGATAGCTGTAGTTTTTTCATCCTTTCCTCTCTGGTACCCCATGCTAAGCGATAGGAAGCTTATGGGGTAGATTTCCTCTTCATTTTCTTGTTTTTCGGTGAGAACTATATTACCAAAACGTGCCTATTTTGTCAATTATTTTATATAATCACATTATGGAAACATTTCATATTCAATGGCACCTGACTGATACCTGCAACCTGCGCTGTATAGATTGCTATCAGGAAAAATACACGAAGGAAACCGAGCTTCCCCTGAACAAACTTATTCAGGTTTATGAAAACCTGGCTTCTGCCGTTAAAAAGTGGAATAAACGCCTGACTATTAACCTTACAGGCGGCGAACCGCTGATAAAAAACGACGTATGGGAACTGGTTGATCATCTTAATAATTCGAATTATGTGCAGGAGCTGGGATTGATAACGAATGGAACCATAATAGACAAACATATTCCCTGCTTAAAAGCATACAACAAACTCAAAACTATTTACATTTCTCTCGATGGAACTACACCCGAAATAAACGATTTTATCCGGGGCGCTGGCACCTTTAAAAAAACAATCGAAAATATTAAGCTGCTGAAAAAAAACAATTTGCCGGTAACGCTTATGTTTACACTGATGAAAAATAACCTGGCTGATGCAGTAAATTTGTATGATTTTTCTAAATCCCTGGGAGTTGACGGTTATATAATAGAAAGGTTCATCCCCCTGGGAAATGGATTAAAAATTTCGGACAAAATAGTCAACGGCGAAGATTTGAATGATTTATACAGAAATATTTTCCAAAAATGCGAAGTTGAATATAATCCGCAGGACCTAGTCCAGTACAGGGCCCTTCAAGTAAAATTTTCCGAAAAAGATGTTTTTGCCGCCCAATGTATAGTTGCAAAGGACGGCCTGGCGCTGCTTCCTGATGGGACGGTGCTGCCCTGCAGGAGATTTAGTATCCCTGTCGGTAATTTACTGACGGATTCGCTTGAAAATATTTGGAGTAACTCAACACTGCTCAATGATTTAAGAAATAAAAAAAACCTTAAAGGAAAATGCGGGAAATGCGGAGTTTCTGATTGTATCGGCTGCAGGGCAATGGTTTACGCTTTGACCGGAGATTATTTGGCAGAAGATTTTCACTGCTGGCTATAAGAGCATACTCTGTTTTTTCCGATGATTTTAGCTTTGTATAACCCTTTGTCAGCAATATCTATCAAGGTTTCTGGGCTGGCTGCATCTTCAGGAAATGCTGACACGCCCATGCTTACTGTAATCCGGCTATAAGATTTTTCAAAATCAGGGTAAGAACTTCATAAAAAAAGGCATCCAATCTGAGAATTCTATTTCTTCTATTAACCTCTTAAAAATTCTTTTCCTGGTTAGGAAATTTTACTCATTTAAGAGCATAAAGTCACTTTTTTACTTGATTTTTAGGGGATTAGTTTATATAATTTCAATAGTTTCAGTCAGTTCTTTTTATTTATCGGGCCCGTAGCTCAATTGGATAGAGCATCTGCCTTCTAAGCAGGAGGTCGTGAGTTCAAATCTCACCGGGCCCATATAAAAACAGTGCGACAAAAGTAACTCATCTTCGGAGAGTTCAGTGAGCGTTCACTTGTAAAAGTGAAAAGCGAACGACGATGAAAAGTTCATTGATAAACAAAGAAGGATGCGAAAGATGGTAGGTATAGCTCAATTGGTTAGAGCGCTTGGCTGTGGCCCAGGAGGCTGCCGGTTCAAATCCGGTTACCTACCCTTAATTCAAAATTTTTAGTAAATCCAGGCCTAGGAGGAATTGAAATGTTTAAGAAAATTGTTCTACAGGTAATTGCTTTATTGTTCGTTGCAAGTATCACCGGTGCGGCAGGAGCAGCTGGTACGGCTGTTAAAGCAAAAACAACCGAATCTCCGGCAAGTCCTGTTGTTAAGGAAACTAACGAAAAACCTTCGAAAAAAAGCGCTACTATGAAAGCAACTGGTTATGACGTGACTTATAACGCTCTTTCATTTAAAAACATCAAAAGCGACAGCAAAAGCACACAATACCTGTTATGCGTAAATTACGAAACAGCACCTAAGGGCACCGACAAATCTTTACTGGCCTATGTTCTCGGAATCAGGGGAAGAAACAAAATCTATTCAAATAATAATTTTAGAATTGATAAAATGTGCGGGCTGGTAATAGTTAAAAATGATACTCATTTTAACATTAATACAAACGGCATGGATATTCGTTTTGAATTTGGCGCCATTCCGGAATTGTTTATTACTGAGAGCCTTTCGGTGGAAATTCCGTTAGGAGCAAGTATTGTTGCGTATGGCGAATCTTTTTCAAATGCAGGCAACGGGCGTACCCAGATTACAACTTTCGGGTCAGGAGCTACTCTGGCAGGAGTTACCTTTCACTATTACTTCGGAAAATAATATAAATGAGATTACTGGAATAATTTAAGTGTTGTTTACTCTTTCAATTTCTTTTTTTATTTCTTCAATGATTTCAGTATTGTGAATTTTCTTTTTGTCGCCTTCTTTAATTGAAATAATATAAAATACCTTCCCCCCGTATTTATCGGCAAATTTCTTATGCGTCTGTAATTGTAATTCATGTTCCTTGAATATTTGCGGAATATGCGCTACCCCTCCAGCAGGTTTTATCTGTAGGCCAATATATTTTTCTTTTATTTTAATGAAAAAATCTACATTAAATAATCTGTCCCATTCATCCGGAGCAGGCTCTATTTTTACTTTGAGTATTTCTTCCAATTGACCATAAATAGTCTTTATCTCGGTCATATACCCGTCCTAGGTTCTATTAATGACAAGCTCAAACATGTAATCAATATAGTCCTTCTCGTTAATAGCTTCGATTTCAGCAGTAAGAACCTCGGTTATTTTAACATACAATTTTCTGCCAAGGTTTTCAATATGTTCTTTCGGTTTTACATTGGCAAAATAATACTTTTCCCAATCCTTAACATTTCTTGGAGTACACTTTCTAATTTCCTCTGAAACGGCGCCTACATTACGTTTAAAATTCAACTGAAACCGGTTCATAGCGCTATTCAATATCCATTCTTTTGCCATTATTATTTTGTCCTTAAAGATAAAAATTTTGATTTATACTTATAATCAAGTTTGGTATCGACATCAACAAGCCCCTGTTTTATTAGATGGGCATTTAAAAACGTTTTATTGTCCAAATAAAGGTAACATAATAGATTATTATCGCCATCATGTTTAATAGCATCAAAACGCATAAAAACACGATTGCCACGTATTTTTTCCTTTAAAAAAACAGTTGCACTTCCGTTTTTTTCAAGAGATTGTTTTATGCCTATTAGTTTAATTTTGAGACCATTATCTAATATCATCGATTCCGGACTCAATATTTCTTTCACGGTATGATATTCTTCTCTTTTGTTTGAAGAATCAGCGTTTATTTTTGAAC
>Ga0180009_10005927_pt1 | contig 12971 bp, 10 predicted proteins | sample OS_PC_MetaG_FD_123537 | JGI IMG/M metagenome (GOLD analysis project Ga0180009, IMG submission 123537) | Groundwater microbial communities from the Aspo Hard Rock Laboratory (HRL) deep subsurface site, Sweden - OS_PC_MetaG | ecosystem: Environmental > Aquatic > Deep subsurface > Groundwater...
CTCAGATCTTGCCCAGCAGCAGGAAGGAGATGATCAGAGAGTAGATGACCAGCGACTCGATCAGCGCCAGACCCAGGATCATCGGGGTGAAGATCTTGCCCGAGGCGCCGGGGTTGCGCGCGATCCCGTCCAGTGCGGAGGAGGCGGTGCGGCCCTGCCCGAGAGCGCCACCGAAGGCGGCCACGGCGATGCCCAGACCACAGGCCAGACCGATCCACTTCTTCATGTCGAATTCGTTGCTGGCAGCGCCATCCGAGGCAAACGCCGCCGCGGCCACCAGCATCACTCCCAGAGCGACGAGAGTCGACAGAACGTACTTTGAGGTGCGGTTAACCATCAGAGACTCCTCCTTTTGAACCATATCGAACGTGGAACTAGTGCTCCTCGTGTGCCACGGCCAGATCGATGTAGACCATGGTGAGCAGCGTGAACACCAGGGTCTGCACGACGCAGATTAGGATCCCCAGAATCAGGAAGGGCAGGGGTACCAGGATCGGGACCAGCACGAAAAACGACGACACCACCTTGTGGTCGGCAAAGATGTTGCCCATCAGGCGCAGCGACAGGGAGACCGGCCGCGCGATGTGGCTGATGATCTCGATCGGCACCATCAGCGGCGCCAGGTACCACAGGGGGCCGGCGAAGTGCTTGAAGTAGCTGATCCCATGCTCCGCGACGCCGTAGACGTGGGTCATGACGAAGACCAGCAGCGACAGGGCCAGGTTGGTCTTCAGCGTGTCGGTGGCCGGTACGAAGCCGGGTACCAGACCGATCAGGTTGTTGAACAGGATGAAGAAGACCAGTGTGCCGAGGAGGGGGAAGTACTTCTCGGCCTTCCTGCGGCCCATCACTCCCTCGGCGAGGCTGAGCGTGGCCTCGACGATCAACTCGAAGAAATTGCGGTTGCCCAGCTTCTGCTCCGGTACCAGCCGCTCCTTGTTGTCCTTGCCGATCCGTCCGCGGTAGCGGAAGGCAGCGAGGATCAGCAGCACGACGATGAACGCGGAGATCACGACGTGCGTCATGGTGAAGCTCGTGTCGGTGAACAGGATCGGCCACCGCCACTCGCGTTTGAGGTAGTGCTCGGCCCAGTGCTCGAGGTTCTGGTAGCCGGGGATGAGATTGAACCAGGTGCTATGCTCGCCCATGTTGGATCACTCGGACTTGAAGTTCGGTTCAGCTCCTCGCCGGACGGCGCGGGATTCCGTTGTTTCACCCCGGAGCGGCCCGCAGGGGCGCGAGGAACGGAATCCCTCGACGAAGATCGAAAGAACGACGACTGAGATGCCGCAGAGCAGCGCCACGGCATTCACAGGAATGAAGTGGATGACGAGGTAGATCGAGGCGGCCAGTACGCCGAACTTCAGCGTCAACAGCACCGCCATCGTGGTCTGCCTGCGGGAGCTGCCACCAACGAACAGCGCCCCGACGATGCGCCTGAGGGCGTAGAAGTTGCCCACCCCCATCAAGCCGCCCAGCGCAACACCGAGCACCCACTTCAGCTCCCACGTTGCCGCAAGGGTGATCGCCGTAGCCACGCCGGTCAGCAACAGTGCGAGGCGTTCGATGCGGTGGATGGCGCCCGATTTCACCGTCTGGTCTCCGCTGTCAGTCCTTCTCGTTGTCTTGGTTCTCTTCGTTTTTCTCGTTCTTCTCGTTCTTCTCGTTCTTCTCGTTCTTCTCGTTCTTCTCGTTCTTCTCGTCCTTCTCGTTCTTCTCGTCCTGCTCGCTCTGCCTGTTCAGCTCACGTGCCACCCGCACCAAGGTCATGAAAACCGCCGCGATGCCGAACAGAAGCCCGGTGAACGAAAGATACGGCTTCGTGCCCAGCTTCCCATCCAGCCACCATCCACCTCCGTACCCCAGGGCGACTGCCGCCCCCATCTCGATACCCACCGCACTGTACCGAAGTGCGGTTCGCCACATCTTTTTGACGTCTTCGTCGATTGTCTGCTCCGCCCACCCGCCCGCCTGACACCGACGGCCGCCTGACACCGACGGCCGCCTGACACCGACGGCAACCTCACGTAGCGGGCTGCCACATAACACGCGGCATTTTTGCCGTCAACCGAAAATGGAGGGAGGGTCTTGGCCCGTAAGTAGCTTAGAAATCAATATGATAACTTCGAGGAAGTCGAGTAGTTTTCGAGCGGCACTGTGCGGTGCGTCATGGCCTCAGGTCAGCTCGCGCAGAGACTCCTGGACCGCCTGCGCCGTGCGATCGAGATCTTGCTGGGTGTGGGCGGTGCCGAGGAACGTCGCCTCGAACTGGCTGGGGGCGAGCAGCACACCGCGGCGCAGCATCGCCTGGTGGAAGCTGGCGAAGCGGGCCGTGTCGCTTGTCTTCGCGTCCACGAAATCACCGACCGGGCGCTGTGTGAAGAAGGCGGTCAGCATGGACCCGACGCGGTTGACGACAAGGTCCACCGCTGCCTGGCCCGCCGCCGCCTGCAGTTGCTCGACGAGGGAGGCGCCGTGCTGCTCGAGAGCCTCATAGGGCGGAGCGCTCTCCAGAGCCCGCAGGGTCGCGAGCCCGGCGGCCACCGCCAGGGGATTCCCTGACAGGGTCCCGGCCTGATAGACCGGGCCCACGGGCGCGATCTGGTCCATGATTTTCGCCGGGCCGCCGTAGGCGCCGACGGGCAATCCGCCGCCGATGATCTTGCCCAGGCAGGTGAGGTCGGGACTGACGCCGTAGAGCTCCTGTGCGCCTCCAAGGCTCAAACGGAACCCGGTGATCACCTCGTCGAAGATCAGCAGGCAGCCGGCGTGGGTGCACAGCTCGCGCAGCCCCGTGAGATAGCCGGGGCCCGGAGGGACCACGCCCATGTTGCCCGCCACCGGCTCCACGATCACCGCGGCGATCTGTCTCCGCAGCGCTTGCGACGAGAACAGCTCCCCGACCCCCTCCAGATCGTTGTAGGGCACAGTCAGGGTGTCGGTGGCGACCCCGGCGGGCACGCCGGCGGAGTCAGGCACGCCCAGCGTCGCCGCGCCCGATCCGGCCCGCACCAGGAACGCATCGGCGTGGCCGTGGTAGCCGCCCTCGACCTTGATCACCTTGTCCCGTCCGGTGAAGCCCCTGGCCAGCCGCAGGGCGCTCATCGTGGCCTCGGTGCCGCTCGAGACCAGACGGACCTTGTCCACCGACGGGACGAGCTTGACGATCAGCTCGGCGAACTCGACCTCCCGCTCGGTGGACATGCCGAAGCTGGTGCCCAGCGCGGCCGCCTCGCAGACGGCGGCGATGACGGCCGGATGGGCGTGCCCCAGGATCAGCGGGCCCCATGAGCCGACGTAGTCGATGTACTCGTTGCCGTCCACGTCCCAGACGTGGGAGCCCTCGCCGCGCGCCAGAAGCACCGGCTCGCCACCGACGCTGCCAAATGCCCGCACCGGGCTGTTGACACCGCCGGGTATCACCAACCCCGCTCGGGCGAACAGGTCTGTGGAGCGGTCTCTCATTGGCTTCTCCTACTCATCTGTCCCCCCGGCCGGCGTCTCCTCGACCGGCGTCCCCTCGGCCGGCGTCTCCTCCGCTGGCGCCTCCTGCGCGGCTGTTTCCTCCGTCTCCGACGGCAAGTCGTCTCCGTTATCGGTCTCCGCCAGCCGCTCCACCGCCACCACGCGCTCCTCGTCCTCCATCCGGATCAGACGTACTCCCTGGGTGTTGCGACCGATGACGGAGATGTCCCTCACCGGCATTCGGATCACCTTGCCGTGGTCGGTGATCAGCATCAGCTCGTCGTCCTCCTCCACGATCTGGCTGCCCACCACGTTGCCGTTGCGCTCCGAGGTCTTGATGCTGATCCGTCCGATCCCGCCGCGTTTCTGCTCGCCGAAGTCGGTGGCCGTTGTGCGCTTGCCGTAGCCGAGCTCGCTGACCGTGGCCACGCTGGCCTCGCAGTCTGGAGAGAGCACTGCCATCCCCACCATCTCGTCGCCCTCTCGCAGGCCGATCCCGCGCACGCCGCGCGCTGCGCGCCCCATCGGCCGCACCTGGTCCTCGGCGAAGCGGATCGCCATTCCCTGGCGCGTGTTGAGGAAGACATGCATCGTCCCGTCGGTGAGCCGGACGTCGGTCAGGGCGTCCGGCTCCTCGATGTCGATGGCGATGATGCCGGTGGAGCGGATGTTGGAGAACTCCATCAGGTCGGTCTTCTTGACGTAGCCCCGCTGGGTGGCCATCACGACGTACTTGCCCTCCTCGAACGCCCCGACCGCCAGCAGCTCGTGGACCGTCTCCCCCGGCCGCAGCTCCAGCAGGTTGACGATCGCCTTGCCGCGGGAAGCCCGCCCCGCCTGCGGGAGGTCGTAGACCCGCTTGCAGAACACCCGCCCGGTGTTGGTGAACATCAGGATGTAGTCGTGCGTGTTGGCGATGAACAGCTCGCTGACGAAGTCCTCGTCCCGGGTGGAGACCCCGGTGACCCCACGGCCGCCGCGTCGCTGGGCGCGATAGGCGCTGATCGCGTTGCGTTTGATGTACCCGGAGTGGGTCACCGTGACCACCATGTCCTCCTCGGCGATGGTGTCCTCCAGGTTGATCTCGCCGGTGGCGTCCAGGATCTCGGTCCGGCGGTCGTCCCCGTACTGCTCTCTGGTCTGCTCCAGCTCCTGGACCACGACCTCCATCAACATCGCGCGGTTGGAGAGCAGAGTCCTGAGGTGGTCGATCTGGGCCATCAGCTCGGCCAGCTCCTTCAGGATACGGTCGCGCTCGAGGCCGGTCAGCCGCTGCAGTCGCATCTCCAGGATCGCCTGCGACTGGGCCTCGCTGAGCCCGAAGCGCTCGATCAGGCCGCTGCGGGCCGCGGGCGGGGACTCGGAGCTGCGGATCAGGGCGATCACCTCGTCGAGGTGGTCGAGAGCGATCCTCAACCCTTCCAGGATGTGGGCCCGCTTCTGCGCCTCCCTGAGCTCGAACGCCGAGCGACGGGTCACCACGTCACGCCGGTGCTCGACGAAGTGCCACAGCATATCCCTGAGCGGGAGCACCTCGGGGCGCCCGTCGACGATCGCCAGCATGTTGATGCCGAATGTGTCCTGGAGCTGGGTGTGCTTGAACAGCTGGTTCAGCACCACCTCCGGCACCGCGTCCTTGCGCAGCTCGATCACCATGCGCATGCCGTCGCGATCCGACTCGTCTCTCAGGTCGGAGATCCCCTCGAGGCGCTTCTCCTTCACCATCGAGGCCATGCGCTCGAGCAGCCGCGCCTTGTTCACCTGGTAGGGCAGCTCGCTGACGATGATGTTGGACTTCTTGCTGTTGGGGATCTCCTCAAAGTTGGCCCGGCCGCGCACCAGGATCTGACCCTTGCCCGTCGAGTAGGCCTGGACGATGCCCTCCCGCCCGAAGATCAGCCCCCGCGTGGGGAAGTCCGGGCCGGGCACCAGCCCCATCAGCTCCTCGAGCGTGAGGTCGGTGTTGCGGATCAGGGCGATCGCGGCGGTGACCACCTCCCTCAGGTTGTGGGGCGGGATGTTGGTCGCCATGCCGACGGCGATGCCCTGCGCGCCGTTGACCAGCAGGTTGGGGATCCTCGCCGGCAGGATCTCGGGCTCCTGCTCCTTGTCGTCGTAGTTGGGGACCCAGCCCACCGTGTCCTTGTCGATGTCGGCCAGCATCTCGCCGCCGATGCGGGCCATGCGCACCTCGGTGTAGCGCATGGCCGCCGCCGGGTCGCCGTCGATGCTGCCGAAGTTGCCCTGCCCGTCGCACACCGGGTAGCGCAGCGAGAACTCCTGGGCCATACGCACCAGGGCGTCATAGACCGCCTGGTCGCCGTGGGGGTGGTAGCGACCGATCACCTCACCGACGATGCGCGCGCTCTTCTTGTATGGCTGGTTGGAGAAGTTCTTCAGCCCGTACATCGCGTACAGAATGCGCCGGTGCACCGGCTTGAGGCCGTCGCGAATGTTGGGCAGCGCCCGCGAGATGATCACGCTCATCGCATAATCGATGAACGAGGTCCGCATCTCGTGTTCGATGGTTGTGGGGAGGGTCTGCGGTGCGGGATCGGTCATCGATGGTGATTCCTCGTACGGTCCTAACCGACGGAGATTCCGAAGAAAATTTGGAACAGGAATATCTACTGCACATCGAGGGCGGAGTCAATGGACTCTGTCGACCCATCGACCCGACGACGGCCAGCGGTGGGTGTCACGGCCATTGGTGTTGGTCAGATCGGCCTGCGGCGGACCACCTACGGCGGGCAGCCAAGGCTGTGGACATCGACGATTGTCAGCTTCAGCCCCGCGCTTGGATCCAAGTCCCCGCCGTCTGTCGCCACTGCCACGGCCAAATGCCCGTTTGACCGGAAAGCCTGAGGCTTGTCGTAGGGACCCGCCGTGACCTGACCAGCGTAGTACCGCAGCGGGCTATCCTCCTGCAGCCGGTAGTGAGTCGTGCGGCTGCCCTGAACGCGGTCCATGGTTTGGAACGGCGTGAATCCCTCTTCGTACCAGAAGGCAGCCTCGGTCAGGGGACACCAGGTCATGCAGTTCCCGGTCGTCGACGGGCTCCCAACTCGTTCCCCCTTGGCGTTGATCTGGGCGACCTTGCCGTAGGTCTGCAGCCGGTACCGGTCCTTGACCACCCCTTGCCCGTCCCTGATCCTCGAGTAGTAGCTGGAGGCGAGCCAGATGCTCTTGCAGACACAGTTGGGATTGGACAGCGGTTGGGCTCCGGAGCCCACAGAGCCCGCAGCGAAGCTCTCACCACATTCGGGCTGGGTCCAGACTCCTTCACAGTACAAGAGCGGCCCGCCGGGCTTGGTCGGATCGGTCTCTTGCGGATCCGGGGCTGGTCCGGGGACACCATTGAAGCCGACGTACATCACGTAGACCTTGCCGTTCTTCTTGGGTTGGTTGGGGTAGTTGCTCTCGGTCCAGGCGACGAGCCAGCGCTTCTCCACCGAGGACCAGGCAACCGCGGTCTGGTAGGCTCGAAAGCCGGTGCCTGTAGTGTGGAGAGGCAGGTCCAGGATCTCTGCTCCGGAGTTGTCGAGCAGCTTGAAGCGTACCTGTCTGCGGTCCATTGATCCTCCCCGAGAGATGTAGGCCAGGAGCTTCTTCCGCACATACTGGCCCCAGCCAAGGTACTCGACCCCGCTGTCGCCGGATGGCTCATAGCCGTCGAAGTACAGACCTATGTAGGTCCCGCCGTTTGCGCCCACAGCGGCCGTGTCAACGTCACCGAAGCTGTCCTCCCAGGTGAACCAGGCACATGTGGTCTCACCGGGGATGACCTGGCAGTTGTCGTCAAAGCCAAGGGAGTGGATCCAGCCAACGGTGGAGGCCCACGGGCTCAGCAGCTGCTCACCCCCAAGGAAGCTCTTGGTGTAGGTGTCCCACCGCCGTACGTAGATCCACTTGTCGATCTTCCGCACCCAAGCCACGGCGAAGCGTTCCTTGCCGGGGTTGGTGGGCTCCGAGTGGACCAGTTCTGCAGCGGCGGCGTGATTGACGTCAGTGGGGAGAACCGGATCGCCCCGGTGCGCGCCGAAGTAGTCGGTGGTGACCAGCCAGTCATACTGACCCGGGCACCTGACCGCACGCTGCAGGCTTGTGGGCGATTCGTCGCCGGGCTCGCTTCCACAACCGAGGAGAAGCCCGGCGGCCATCAACGCTGCCACGGTGGCCACGCTCGACAGGCAACTGCATCTCCAACCCATGTCTGACCTCCTGTTGTCGTCATCGAGTCGTGTCGATCGTTGCGGGTTCCGAAAAAAAAAAAGCAAGATAAACTTGTTAGGAGGAACAGCGGATCGAAGGAATGGCATGAGGCTGCTACTACCAGCTGTGGTCGACGCTCCGGGTCGCCTGCTCCCGTTCCTGGCTGCACTCGCCACAACGGCCGGACTTGCCTGCGATCCCGGACGCGCCTTGGGCACGGACTCTCGAGTGCTGGACGCGGTCGCCTCGGATGCCCGCGAGGAAGGGAAGGGGAGACCAGACGGGCCGCCCGGAGCCTGTCAGCATCCCGCGGTGACCAAGAGCTGCGCGGGCGGATGGTGCCGTGTTCCGGCGGGCTGCTTCACGATGGGCTCTCCTGCGAGCGAGCGCTGCCGGGAGCCATACGGGAAGAAGGAGACAGAGCACAGGGTCACCCTGACCCACAGCTTCGAGATGGCGGCAACCGAGACCACGCGAGCCCAGTTCCAGGCCCTGATGGGCTACCTGCCCGGGCCCGATCCCGGTTGGCCTCATCCTCCGTGCACCCTGCCAGCCTGTCCGGTCGGAGTGCTGACCTGGCAGCGCGCGGCGGCCTACTGCAACGCCCTTTCGGCGAAGAAGGGGCTTGAGCCCTGCTACACCTGCACGGGAGCAGGTCCGTCAACTGCATGCGGTGTGAGCTCGAAGTTCGGCGGCAGTGAGATCTACAACTGCCCGGGCTATCGGTTTCCCACCGAGGCCGAGTGGGAGTATGCCTATCGAGCCGGTACCCGGACAGCGCTTTACAACGGCCCCTTGTTGCCCCAACTTGGCTGCCATGGCCCGGACACAAACGCGGACAAGATAGCCTGGTACGAGGAGAACTCGAGCATGCAGGTCCACCCGGTCGGGCAGAAGCAGCCCAACGACTGGGGGCTACACGACATGGCGGGGAACGTGTTCGAGTACTGCAATGACTGGTTCCAGAATGATCTTGGAGTGGCACCCTCCGTCGATCCTGCCGGACCGTCAAGCCCTCAGGACCCGGACGGGCGCATCGTGATCCGCGGGGGAACAGCGATCTCGTCCGCAGCGCTGCTTCGGGCGGCCATCCGCGATGACTACACGAGTGACGCCAGCGCCGGTGAGCACGTGGGCTTTCGGTGCACGAGAAGCCTGCCCTGAGGCTGGACGGCAGGAAGCACCGCCGCGCGCGCCCCCGGCTACGCGCCGGGGGCCTGCCCCGCCAGGTCGGCCGCCTCCTCCTCGGCTCTCTGCGCCTCCTCCTTCGCCCTGTCCTCCGCCCGCTCGCGTCTGATGTCCACCTCCTCGACGAAGACCTGCACGATCCTGGGGTCGAACTGCGTCCCGGAGCAGCGCTTGAGCTCGGCGATCGCCACATCGTGGGACAGCGCGCGGCGGTAGGCCCGGTCGGTTGTCATGGCGTCGTAGGTGTCGGCCACGGCGATGATGCGGCCCATCAGCGGGATGTCGAGCCCCTTGAGCCCCTGCGGGTAGCCGGAGCCGTCAAAGTGCTCGTGGTGGCAGTAGCAGGCCGGGGTGAGGTGACGCAGGAAGGGGATCGGATCCAGGATCCGGCGGCCCTTCTCGGGGTGGTTGCGGAACATCGCCGTCTCTTCCGGCGTGAGCGGTCCGGGCTTGTTCAGCTTCTCGTAGCGAATGCCGATCTTGCCGATGTCGTGCATCAGGGCCGCCTGCACGATCGTCTCCACCTCGTGCATCGGCATCCCCAGCCCCTCGGCGATGCTGCGCGAGAACTGGGCCACGCGCTCCGAGTGGCCACGGGTGTACTGGTCGTTCTCCTCGAGAGCCTGCGCCAGCCCGACGATGGTCTGGCGGAAGTTCTCCTCCAGGCTCATGTTGACCGCCTCGAGGTCGCGGTTGGTGACGAGCAGGTTCTCGTAGAGCCGGGCGTTCTCGATGCTGACCGCGGCGCGGGCACAGACGATCGACAGCATCTTTCGCTGGCCCTCGGTGAACTTGTTGCCGCGCGCGAAGGAGAAAGCGTTGAGCATCCCGACGATCTTGTCTCGCACCTTGAGCGGGATCGAGCAGAAGGAGACGATGCGCGGCGACCGCGGCGGGATGGTGAAGAACTTGTGCGCCTTGACTCCGTGCACCAGGAGGGGGAGATCCTGGGCCGCGAAGTAGTTGATCTCCTCGAGGTTCAGCTCGCCGATCGCGACCTCCTCCTCGAGCCTGTTGCGGCGACAGCGCTCGGCGTATTGCTCGCTGCCCTCGTGCTGCTCCAGCATCAGCGTGACCACGTCGGCCTGCATCTCCTCGACCGTGGTCTGGGTGATCAGCTCCAGGATGTGTCCGAGGCTGAGGCTCTGGCTGATCGCCTCGGAGATCTTGTACAGGCTGAGGGCCTCCTTCAGGCGGATGTTCTCCTCCTGCAGCCGCTGGCGGTCGAGCCCCCGCTGGACGATGTGGACCACCTCCTCGACCTTGAACGGTTTGAGGATGTAGTCGTAGGCTCCCTTCTTCATCGCCTCGATCGCGGTCTCCACCGTGCCGAAGCCGGTCATGATCACGGTCAGCACGTTGAGGCTGAGGCGGTTGATGTTCTCCAGCAGCTCGAGGCCGCCCATGCGGGGCATCTTGAGGTCACTGATGACCAGGTTGTAGGACCGGCGCTGAAGCTCCTCCACGGCGGCCTCACCGTCCTCCACCGTGCGGACGAGGAAGCCCTCCATTGTGAGGAAATCGCTCAGAATCTCCCGGATGACCTTCTCGTCATCAACGACCAGGATCCGGGGAGACTCTTCATGCGCACCACGTTCCATGCCTGCCTTTGCTCTCGATGTCTGACGGTGGCACAAGTATACGCGTCTGGCCGAAAACCGTCAATGAGTGAAGGGGCTTACAGGACCGAACCCTTGCCTGGTCGTTTCAATGCAACAGGAATGCTCCACGAATACGACAACGACCCAACGCTTCATCTGCTGTTGGCGGGGTCGCCACGGTCCTGCGCGGGGCATCGCGTGGCGCTTCCGCAGCACAGTCTACCACCAGCCTCTCTTCGCCACGCGAAGCTGCCCGGGGCTCTCGGCCTGCCACCTTCACGATCGCGGCCACGACCGCCGCGGCGCTCGAATGGTGATTCGAGGATCAAGGCGTGAACGACATCCGAGCCCCGCGCAGGCCGTGGCGACCCCGGCGAGAGCGGGTGCACTCGGCGCCGGGGCGTGTTGCTCGTGGCGAAGGAGCGTTGGGGGCGCGAGGAGCCTCGGAAGCGCCACGCGCTTGCGCCGCGTCGGATCGTGGCCGCAGGTGCTGGTCGCTAGCCGATGGTGGGAAGGCCTAGGTCGCGCCGAACCAGGAGTAGAACACCTCCAGCTGCTGGCGCCGCTCCTCGTCCAGGTAGTCGAAGTTGTGGCCGCGGTCGATCACCTCCCAGAAGTCCTTGTCGGTCACCGCGAGCATCTCCTCGCGGATGCTCTGCAGGCGTTCCGGCCGCTCGTGCTCCATGTCGCGCCAGACGACGCGCGCCAGATCCTCCTCCCGGCGCATCAGGTAGTAGGTCGCCAGCTTGACCTGCGCCTTGCGCACCCCCCTGAGCGACTGCTCCTGCGCCTCGTTCTCCGGCACCTTGTCCACCTCGAGGAAAATGCCGAGGAGGTCTCGCTCGAGGGCGAAGCGCTCCTCGTGGGCCAGCTCGCACAGGGTGCACAGATCGTAGGCCGCGGTCTCGGTGACGAAGGCCAGGCCGACCTGGTTGGCCAGCTGTCCGTAGTACTTGAAGTGCGTCGCTACCTCCACGACCAGCTCGTTCCATCCCTTGCGCAGCACGTCCTCGACCAGCAGGCGGTACTGATGCAGCACGTTGTAGGCCGTGCGAACGTCGCGCAGGTTGAGGGTGGCGCGCAGGAAGGTGTTGAAGAACTTGACCGTCAGGCCGAGCACCTTGCGCTCCTCCACCGCGAGGGCCTTCATCCCGATGTAGCGCGTGTTGATCGCCACCAGCTGACTGATGTCCCGCATGCGGTTGACCGATTCGTTGTAGATCGTCTGGTACTGGCGCAGCACCTTCCACTCGACCCATGTGGCGCTCTGGCTCAGCGCCTCGACGCTGGCCGGGGCCATGGAGACGAAGTCGGGGTTGCGGCGCAGCATGTCGCCGATCACGAACCAGCTGGGGTGCAGCCGCGACTTCTCCTCGAGGTAGCGGATCGTGAGGTCCTTGAGGGCGTCGACGCTGCGCGAGGCGATGATGCGGTCCTTCTGGGAGATCGAGTTGACCGCCACGTCGGCCAGCTGCTCGACCCCCTCGAGGACCCGTTCCTGGCGGGGCTCGTTGCCCTCCGCGTGCCCCCGGCCGATCGCCTCGGCCAGCGACTGCTGCTGCAGCCGGGCCACGATCCGCGACGGGGCGAGGAAGGCGAAGACGTAGGAGAAGTATGGGATCAGGATCAGGATGGCGATGGTCATCATCGCCATCGTGGAGCAGACAAGCAGGTGGGGGATGAAGGTCTTGCGCACCATCAGCGTGACCCAGACGCAGTGCACCGAGGCGACGACGAAGAACGCCATCACCACGCTGTTGGCCCGGTCCTTGAAGAACATGTCCGTCACCCGCGGCGTGTAGCGAGTGGCGGCGAGCTGCAGGATGAAGGAGACCATGGTGATCGCGATGCCCAGGATGGCCACGACCACCTCGGGGAGGTTGCCCAGCGCGTCGCGGATCTCCTCCGAGCTGTAGGAGGAGACGACGCTCCAGAAGGTCTCGCCCCCCCCGGCGCGGAAGGAGAACAGGTAGTCGGCCAGGGCCAGCAGCAGGAACCAGGCCAGCGCCGCCCCGCCCAGCACGACCAGCGGGAAGAGCCACACGCCGCGCCTGTTGCTCGCTCCGGTCGCCATGCCGGGGACTGTAGATGGAGCGGGCCACGACTGCAACAGGTGGGCTGGCATGGTGAGGGTGGCTTTATCCAGGAGCCAACTCGTGGTAGCCATTGACCGCAGACCGGTAGGAGCGATCAATGCTGCTGGCCGTAGACGTGGGCAACACCAACACGGTGCTGGGTGCATTCGAGGGCGAGAAGCTGCTGGACCACTGGCGTATCGCATCGACCGCGGACCGCACGGCCGATGAGTACAGTGTCACGGTCCGCGGGCTGTTCGAGCTGAGCGGGATCGACCCCGCGGGCGTGGACGCGGCGATCATCTCCTCCGTCGTCCCCGCGACGGTGCACCCGTTGCGTCTGGCTTTTCGCGACCGCTTCGGGGTGACCCCGCTGATCGTCGGACCTGGCATCAAGACCGGCATGCCGATCCTGTACGAGAACCCCAAG
>Ga0180009_10005929_pt1 | contig 12967 bp, 13 predicted proteins | sample OS_PC_MetaG_FD_123537 | JGI IMG/M metagenome (GOLD analysis project Ga0180009, IMG submission 123537) | Groundwater microbial communities from the Aspo Hard Rock Laboratory (HRL) deep subsurface site, Sweden - OS_PC_MetaG | ecosystem: Environmental > Aquatic > Deep subsurface > Groundwater...
TACTAATTGCTGAGTTAAGTTCTTTTTCTCTTATTTCCAAAGCCAACATCACTTTATTATCTCCCCTTGCAAAAAATAACTTAACATTATCCGTAAATTTATTGAACCCAGAATAAGTTTGAGATTGTTCCTGAGCTAATACTAAAGGCGAAACTAACAACATCCCTAACAAAAGTAAAACCATCACTTCTTTTTTCATAAATAAATTAAGAAAGGAACATATAAAAAGTTATCCTTAAATGAAAAGTAAGATTTTCTACAAAATATTACTGCGTTTTTCCAATAGTCATTTAAATATTATGTTTAAAACATGATAATATTTTAGGGATTTTGTTATTCTTTTAATCTAAAGGAAGTAATCTTAAAAAGAGATTAATTTTTAGGAAAGGTTTTTTAATTACTATTGAGTGGAATAATTATGAAAATAAAAGACCTACCAGAATCTTCTCAACCTAGGGAAAGATTTCTAAAACATGGACCAGAAGTATTAAGTGATGCAGAATTATTTGCAATAATCTTGAGAACAGGAGTTGTTGGAGAAAATGTTATGGAAATGTCTAATAGATTGATAAGTGAGTTTGGACTTGTAAATTTATTTGATTGCTCACTAAAAGAACTTCAAGTAATAAAAGGCATAGGACCGAACAAAGCAATGCAACTTTTAGCAATGGTAGAATTAGGCAAAAGATATGATCAAGAAAAAAATTCAATAAAGAAAATAACCTGTGCAGAAGATGTTTTTAAATTATTTCATAGAAGACTCAAAGATAAAAAACAAGAGCATTTTCACATTATAATGCTTGATACTAAAAATAATAATATTGTTGAAGAAAAATTAATAAGTAAGGGCACCCTCAATGCTTCGATTATTCATCCCAGAGAAATCTTTAGATCTGCAATAAAAAACTCCTGCAATAAAATTATTCTCGTTCATAACCATCCCAGTGGAGACCCTACGCCAAGCGAGGATGATTTAGAAATAACAAAAAAGATAATGGAAGTTGGAGAAGAGATTGGAATTAGTGTGTTAGATCATGTTATTATTGGAGATGGAGAGTGGTGGAGTTGGAAAGAGAAAGTCTCAGAATAAGAAGAATTAATCTTTTTTCTGAGCAATATGTCCAATAAAATAGATGACTAAATATAGAACCAATAAAACAAAAATAATAGAACCTGTAAGAAGAATAATCGAATAAGAAACTTTTTCTATGGTGTTTTTATCAGATAACCATAAAAAATTCAATAACAAGGAGAGGACTGCTCCAAAAAATGCAGAAAAAGCAATCAAAAAACTATTAAAATAGAATTTTTCATTTGCCATTTTATCTTGCAACAGCATAAAGATGCTTTTGAAATCCAATAAATGTTTCTTTTATTCTACTCACCCCCCCTAGGGTTTTTGTTGCATCACTAACTTCGTTGTATTTTAGTCTTAATAATACTGGGAGTTTTTCTTGATCGAGTTCTTCTACTCCAGACTCAATATATTTGGATAAAACAAACTCTAAAAATTCTTTTTGTCTATCATCCAAGTCGTCAAGAATTTGTTCTTGTGCCTTTGCAACTCTTTCTTCTCTGCTTATTGGTTTTATTGCAAAAGAAATATATTCTAATACATCAAACAAATCGCTATTATCAGCACCCACTAACTTTTGTAAGTTCTTTAATTCCCCTATACCATAACCGGCACTCGCAAGTCTTAATAAAAACTCTTTTCTTGTTAAAGGACTTTCCCAAATTCTTCTTAATTGTTCTTCGTTTTTGAAAAATTTAGGCAACTCTCCATACATCTTTTTTATAAATTCCGGAGAAGAAATTGGTTTTCCATCTGGAGACCAAAAAGAAGTAGTAGCCATATGCTGTATTTCTCTAGCTTTCCCATCAGATAATTTAATTTTTAATTTTACTTTCTTCTCTTTTTCAGGATATTCTGCTTCAGGTTCTTTAACTCTCATTTTCTTTTCATTTTTAATAGATTCCACTGGCTCAATCGGTTCGCCATCCCATTCAGCATCACTAAAATTTTTATAAGCATCCACAAAATCATAAATTGTAAAGAAATATTTTTCATCAAATAATCTTGTACCTCTCCCAATTATTTGCTTAAATTCAATCATAGAATTTATTGGTCTCATAAAGATAATATTTCTTATGTTTTTTGCATCAACCCCTGTAGAAAGTTTTTGAGAAGTTGTTAAAATGGTAGGTATTATTTTTTCATTATCTTGAAATTCTTCTAAATATTGTTCTCCTTGTGCACCATCATTTGCAGTAACTCTCACACAATAGTTAGGTTCCTTACTTTTTTTATGTTGATTTATTAAATCCCTTACTGCAGCAGCATGGTTTTGTGTTGCACAAAAAACAATAGTTTTCTCATTTGGGTCCATCTCAGACATAAAAACCTTAACTCTCTTATCTTCTCTTTCTTTTATTTCAATAATCCTGTTAAAATCAGTTTCATCGTAAACTTTCCCTTCTTCTACTTCTCCCTCAATAATCTCATCATCAGTCGTATAAACATAATCATCCATAGTCGTTTTAATTCTTCTTACTTTGAAAGGTGTTAAAAAACCATCATTAATTCCTTCTTTCAAAGAATACTCGTAAAGAGGTTTTCCAAAATATTTGTAAGTATCTGCATTTTCTTTTCTTTTAGGGGTTGCAGTTAAACCTATTTGAAATGCAGGAGAAAAATATTCCATTATTGCCCTCCAATTCCCTTCATCATTTGCTCCACCCCTATGACATTCATCAATTATAATCAAATCAAAATAATCTTTAGGATATTGTCCAAAGTAAGGAGTATTACCTTTTCCACTCATAAAAGTTTGAAATATTGTAAAAAAGATACTTCCATTTTTAGGAACTTTTCCAGTTTTCTTTATTTGACTTGGTTTTATCCTTACTAAAGCATCTTCAGGAAAAGCTGAAAAAGTATTAAAGGCCTGATTAGCTAGAAAGTTTCTGTCTGTTAAAAATAATATTCTCGGTTGCCTTTTTCCATCTTTTTTTAAATTCCATCTTGAATAAAACAATTTCCAGGCTATTTCAAAAGCAATAATTGTTTTTCCAGTTCCTGTTGCAAGAGTTAAAAGCATTCTTTTTTTATCTTCTGCTATTGCATCCAGTGTTTTATTTATTGCTATTTCTTGAAAAAACCAGGGCTCGTATCTTCCAACAGAAATTATTGAATTAAATTTCTCTTTCCATTCATCGTGTTTTGAAAAGGTTTTAGTATACAATTCTTCAGGGGTTGGAAATGAATCAATAGGACATTCACTAACCTGTTCTCCTTTGTTATTAAAACAGATTTCATAAATCTCTTTTCCGTTTGTAGCAAAAGCTGTTTCTAGTCTTAACTTCATTGCATATTCTTTTGCTTGCATAACTCCCTCAGAAGCACTTAGCTCTTCACTTTTTGCTTCAATAACTGCAAGTTTTCTTCCTTTATACTCCAAGATATAGTCTGCAAATTTAGGTTGTCTTTTTCTTCCTTGTCCTTCAATCTTTCCAGGAGCAATAGGGTATTCACAGATAACTTTAATATCTTGATTTGAAGTATCCCAACCAGCTTCAGCTAATTTTGGATCAATTAAATCCTTTCTTGTTTGAGCTTCTTTTATGTTTGGCATTTTGATTATTTTTATTCTTTAATTAGAGTTTTATAGTCTTTTAAACATTTAGATAAATCTTCTTTTTTTAAAGTCTGTTTATAAATTTTTAGGTTTATCATTTTTTATTTTCCATTCTCCTCCTTTTTTACTTCCAATAAACTCAACCATGCCTTTTTCTTTTAATTCTTTCAAATCTTCTTCAATTGTACTTTTATTCATCCCAACTTTTTCAGCAAATCTTCTCTTTGTAAAAGTACCTTTTTTAATTTCTTTGATAATCATTTCTTGTCTTTCTTTTATGCCTGGTTTTTGGCTGGTTTTTGGCTGGTTTTTGGCTGGTTCCAGTCTAATTTTTCTTTTAAAAGTCACATAGAATTTTTTCCCAACCTGATGAAAATTTGTTTTAGGTTCAAGATTTAAAATCTTTCCAATACCTTTACCCCATCTTTCAATAAAATGAATTTGGTGCAATAGTTCAGCAATTAGTTCGTTTCTTCTTTCAGAAATTTCTTGTGTTGTAATTTTTTCAATAGTTAATCCCTCTATTAATAATCCTGGACTTCTAACTTCAACTCTGTCTTTGTAGATTGCTAAATGAACATAATCTTGACTCCAATAATCTCTATGGCAAAAGGCATTAATAATTGCTTCACGAAAAGCATCTTTATCTATCTCTGGGACATTTATTCTTCGCATACCTTCAATTCTCATTCCAATATGGATATTTTTTAGAAGATATTTTTCAGCTTCTTCAATTAAATCAAAAATATTTCCTTCAAATTCTTGCATATCTATTAATTCATTTGCTTCATCTGAGACTGCACATCTAAGTTTGGCGTTTCTAAAAAAGTTTTGAGGGGATTTTCCAAATAAGATTATTGAAGCATTTGTTAATTTATTATCTTTAATTAATCCTAATTTTTTAAAATCACTTTTTAGGTTACTGGGTTTTTTCTCTGCTAATGTCAAGAACCAAGCTAATCTTTTTTCATTAATGTTTTTAAGATTTGCTTCTTTACAAATTTTATTATCCCAATTCATTTCTTTTTTATTGGTTTTTTCAAATAATTTGGACAACTCTTCTCTTGTCATTTGCCTATCTTCATCACCTACACGAATATAATATTTTTGATATGCAGAATAAGGAATTTTCTCTCCTGTGAATTTTACTTCTATGCAATCTTTATTTTCAATTTTTATTAAATTTATTTCTGAGAATATTTTTGGTTCAATATGATTTGAAATTTCTTGAGATATTTTTCTAATAGTATCTTTACCTGTTTGTTGCCCTAAAACTTCTCCATTGTCTTTTATTCCAAAAATAATTTTTCCTGATTGATGTTTATTTAGGATAGCTCCAATTGAGATAATTGCTTGTTTTAGTTCTGATGTTGATTTCTTTAATTCAAGTGTTTCTGTTTCTTTCATTTTGTTTTGAGTAATATTTTTGTTTTGGATTGCTTATCTGCTTGCGGGGTAACTTGCTGGGTAGCTTGCAGGGTAGTTTTTTTTATCATGTTTTTAATTTTTATTTTAATCATTTAATTCACCACTAAAAGCTTTTTGTAACATTGATTTCTTAAGTTCTTCTAATGAATTTATTTTCTGTTGATATATGGATTCAAGTTCTTTTATTTCTTTTGATAGAGAGTTTAGTTTGGAGACTATTTGGGTTTGTTCGGGTAATGGGGGAACTATTAAATTAATACTTTCAATTTGTGATTTGTTAATTGAATTAAAAACCGCACCAGTATTTCCTGTAATGCTTTTTTCGTGCTTTAGAAGATGGTAAAATAAAAATTCTCTGTCAATCTTTTTCCCACCACGAATAGCAGCTAAACCTCTTCCAATACATATTTTTTGGGTTGAGAAATTAATTGGTCCAACAGGAGCTCTAACAGACATAAGAATATCTCCATTCTCTGCTTCTTTTGTAATCTTTGTAGTCCAAGTATTTGGTTTTCTAAGATATTTCGACCCGTATTCTTTTTTACCTTGATAAAACGGCAGTCCTTCTCCATTTTTATTATAATATTTTCCTTCTGGAGATTGTCCTGCAATAACCTCACAAACTTCTCCCAACTTCTTCTCTTCCCAATCTTCCTTTGGATTCGAGAAAACTTCTTCTAAATATGATTCAAATAATTCCTTTGCATTTTCCAAATTTTTTTCAGCATTTTCCTTTGATTTAGAAATTGATTCAAATACTTCATCAAGGATTTTTACTATGGCTTTTTGGGTTTGGAGTGGGGGGATGGGAATAATTAAAGATTCTTTTAATTTTGGAGGTCTAACTTCTTTAATTGTAGTTCCGGTTGCAATAGATTGGATAAAATCTTTTTTATAATTAAGAAAATAAATTAAGAAATTAGGAGATATCTTCTTTTTATCTACAACAATTCCCGATAATCCTTGTTTCGTAGCAAGAGGCACTTTAGCAAGACCAACCTTTCCTATTGTAGCTCCAAGAGAGATTATCACGGAATTAACTGGCCAAACTTTTGCGGAGCATTTTCTTAAACCTTCTTTAGTTAATTTTTCTTTTGTTTCAAAAATTTTAGGTTTTATGTCTTTTACAACACACCAATTAACATCTCCTTCAAAATATTCCTTTTTTTTCCTTGAAGGAGTTCCACCGTCTTTAATATCTAGTATAACTTCTCCAAGTTTTTTGGTTTCCCATTTATTTTTCATTTTTCCATTCTCCGTACAATTTGCTTAAATTTCCAAATTCTGGTCTAATATATTTCCTAAATTTCTCATAGTTTTTTATTAGTCCTGGTTTAAACAACTTCTCAGTCATTTTTTTGTCTATAATTTTTTCAAAATATAAGAATGAAAGATATTCATAAAAATTTAGCACTCTTTGTATTGCAATTTGACCTCCAATCTTTTCTAAATCTTCCCATAAGGTTTTTTCTATTTTTACTAAATCATGGAAAATGTTTTGTCCTTGAATTTTATTTGATTGTTTTAGTGTAAGTACTGCTATAATAAGCAATCCAATAGATACAGTAAACCCTCCAATTAAGATTATTTCATTAATCATCTTGTTTGTTATTTTCCTCCTCTTCATTTCGGATTAATTCATCTCGGACAACACTTCTATCTAACGCCTTTCTTTCTAAATCTCTGTTTAAAAATAAGATTATCTTTTGCTCTCCTTTTTTCTGTTCTGCTTCTTTGCTCATTGTTTGTTATTAGACTTTTTATTAATGCCAAATTTAAATTTAATAATATAACCTAATAATCCTAAAACATTTAATAAAATTACCATAAGATGTCCAATAAAAAACAAAAAAACAAAATCAAAATATCTAATGTTAATATCTTTAAATACATAGACCAAATTTTCCGGATAAAATAAGATTAAAATATAAGCAAGAATAGAAAAAGTAATTAGTGTTAAAATATGGTAAGATAATTTTTCTACAAGTTTTTCAGTTCCAACTAAAAGACACTTAAAACTTTCGGATACTTTATTTTTAATATCATTCCTTGTATTAAAAGTAATAAGAAAAATTAAAGAAGTTATCAAAAATCCAATTAATATAGAGAAAAAATTCAAAGTATTAAAAAATATATTTTTTATATCTAAACTAGTAAATAAATTTAACATTATTATTGAAAATAAAAAGGGAAGAATTATGAAACAAAATACAAAATTTAGCCAATTATATCCTCCGTTTTTACTTAAATAAAATTTATAATTCTCTTTCAAAAATCCAAACCTGTTAATTGGTGCAATCATTTAATTCCCACATTCAATTTATTTTTCATTTCTTTAAAATAGGGTATAACTTCTATATAAAATTTTTCTAACTTAGGGAAATCGCCTTGAAATTTGTAAGAAGTTTTTTGTTTAAGGTCTAACTTTTCTATACTTATTTTTCTAATATCCCCATCAAAAGTTTTAATCTCAGCCTTCACCTCCTCATACTTTTCACTATTTAGTTTATAATATCCATCTTCTTTTCTGTTTTTTATTTGGTCAATTATTTTATGTACAATTCCTCCAAGTTTCCAATTAGTTAAACTTAACATTCTCTCATCCCTAACAATTTTTTTATTCTTTTCAGATTCGTCCTCTATCAACTCCAGATCTGTTTCAGATTCAATATCATTTGGTTTGAGATGTCGAATAAAACTCATTTTAGTAATTTCTTTCAAGCTTTTTTTAAGAAGGTCGGCATCAAAAACTGGAAAGAAAATAATATTTTTATTTTCAAATTTTATTTGTTCTTTCAAAAAATCTTTTAATTTATCTTGTAAAACAGATTTTATGGAATAATTTTTAAAATAACTTAATAAAAAAACAGCCTTCTTTTCAAAAACTTGCATAATAAAATAAAAATCAATTTCATCAGCTTGGTTAGGGGTAATTTTAGATATCCTTTTTTTTGTTATAGTATCAATAAGTCCGCGACTAAAACCAAAATTTCCTGAACCGCAAATACCATATATTAATTTAGAGTTATCTTCGGCAAGATATTCTTTAATAGTGAATGTTTTTTCTTTTTCTTTAGAAACATCTATGGTCTTATTTTTATCTAAAAAATTTTTAAATAATTTATAAAAATCTAATTTAATTAAATTAATCCTTTCATTATTATCTAAATTTTTTATAAAACATTCATATGGAACAACATTTAATTTTATCACCATCCTAAACCAACCCCCTAACCCTCTCCAATATCTCCGCAGACTTTTCATCCAAATCCTTCATCTCCTCAATAATCTCCTTCGGCTCCCTTAAAACATTATCATCCTTCTTATTAGGATTCTTAACAGACAAATCATAAGTCTCCGCATCTAAATCATTAACACTAACCTTCCAAGAATTCTCACTATCCCTCCTATCCTTCTGCAATTCAACAAACTCTTCTAAATCCTTTTCACTTAGAGGATTTGTTTTTCCTAAATTCCTGTCAAGATTTAATTGATAATACCAAATATCTTTTGTAGGCTTCCCTTTTTCAAAAAATAAAACAACAGTCTTTACTCCTGCTCCAGAAAAAACTCCTCCAGGTAAATCCAAAATTGTGTGTAAGTTACAAGATTCTAATAAATGTTTTCTTAGAGAGCATGAGGCATTATCTGTATTTGATAAGAAGGTATTTTTAATAACAATTCCTGCCCTTCCACCTGCTTTTAATGTTTTAATAAAATGTTGTAAAAATAAAAAAGCTGTTTCTCCTGTTTTTATTGGAAAGTTTTGTTGAACTTCTGCTCTTTCCTTTCCTCCAAAAGGAGGATTAGTTAAAACTACATTAAACCTGTCTTTTTCTTGAACATCTCGGATATTTTCTGAAAGAGTATTAGTATGAACAATGTTTGGAGATTCAATACCATGTAAAATCATATTCATAATCCCAATAATATAAGCAATGCCTTTCTTCTCTTTACCATAAAAAGTTTTCTTTTGTAAAATTTCATCTGCCTTTGTTGATCTATCTTCTTTTTTCATATGCTCAAAAGCTTCAACTAGGAAACCAGCTGAACCAACGGCACCATCATAAACTTTTTCTCCAATTTCAGGATTAACAATCTTAACCATAGTCTTAATTAAAGGTCTAGGAGTATAGTATTCCCCGCCATTTCTTCCAGCATTCCCCATATTTTGAATCTTACTTTCATACAAATGAGACATCTCGTGCTTTTCTTCACTTGTTTGAAATCTTAATTCATCTATTAAATTAATAACTTCTCTCAAATTATATCCACTTTCAATAGTATTCCTTAATTCCCCAAATATTTCTCCAATTTTATATTCAATTGTATCAGGACTTTCAGCACTTAATTTAAATTTTTTAAGATAAGGGAATAATTTATTATTTACAAAATCTCTTAAATCATCACCAGTTAAGGCTTTATGATGATCTAAATTTCCATTTTCGTCTTTTGGAACTGCCCAGGTTTCCCAACTAAATTCTTTAGAGAGTATTCTTTTGTAAGGCTTTCCAGAAAGTTCTGCAGAAACTTCTTTATCTTTCTCAAAATCATCCAGATACTTTAAAAAAAGAATCCAAGAAGTCTGTTGAACATAGTCTAGCTCACTACCACAACCAGCATCTTTCCATAAGATATCATCTATTCTTTTAAATATTTGTTCGAACATTTTGTTTTTTAGAGTTATTAGATTTTAAGTTTATCTATTCATTAAAAAATATTTTCATCTTTTCGAAGATTAGTTTTGTTCGTTTTTTCAAAAATTCTTCGAAATTATCTTCTTTATAATTATCCATTTTTGGAATTAAATTTAATTCAGCATAATCTGCACTACGATTTCTTTCCTTAACCCAATTTTCAAATTTTTGATCATTTTTACGATTATTTGTGAACTTACCTAAGGGTTGGATATTTGCTATATTATTCACTTCTTTTCGATTAAATTTTTTAAGCAATCTGCTTCTAGAAAATAAATGATCTTCTTGAAATTCTTGGGGTAATTTAAAATCATAAATAATATTAAGAACTAACTTGCTTTTATCGGTTCCATATTTTATATCTTTTAATAAATCATTTAATCCTTCTCCTGATCGAATAACTTTATTTCTTTTCACAAATGCTCCAAAAAGTTCTTTTATTGGGAATTCATTTTTTTTATTAGAAGAAATTATTTTTCTAGAATCTAATAACATTGAATCTGATTGTCCTCCAAAAGCACCATTTAATAGAACTGAATAAATATATTCTCTTAAAATATCAAAATCAATAGAGGTTCTATCGATTTCTTGAATAGAGTTATGATATAGATAATAAATGATTGGAATTAAGGCATTACTACTTCTCAACATTTTCTTAGAATTTATATTAACCTCAGGGTGTTTTAAAAATTCTATTGTTGAACTAATATATTTTTTTATGTTTTCCCAATTTTCTTTTATTAATTTTACATTTTCTTTATTAAAATTTTTTACTTGATATCTTATATCTTTATTAATTAAAACTAAGGATGTTTTAAGAATAAAATTATTATCAAAATCAAAATCATTTCCATTAATTCCTTCTAAAAATTCTTTAAATTCTTCTCTTGCATCCACTTTTTTATCATCTTTCCAATATTGTTTTATTTTTGAAAATAAAAGATCTGAATAAGTTAAAGTCATTCCTCCTGAATTAACCCTGACAAATATCTCAAGAGCTTCTTCATCCTTTTTTTCCTTACCAATTTCATAATAAGAAATATTCTTCTCTGTGATTATTCTCCAAAATCTATTGAGATTATCTAAAATCTTATTTTTTTCTTTTCCAGTAATCTGATTTTTACTTGTAATTTCATCCCAATACTCAGTTAGGGATTCTGGATTTTTTAATAAAGAAGAGACTTTGTGCCAGATCTTTCCTTCTTTATCTTTAAAATAAATTTCGTCTGATTCAATTAACTTAAACTCATACAACCTTTCATTTATTTCCTTTGTTCCTTCATCCCTACTTAAAAGATTAAAATAAAGATATTTCTTTTTCTTTTTCCCATAATATTTCTCTTCAAAAACTCCCCTAAATGCCAGATTTAAAATAGTCATTCTTTGCTGGCCATCTAAAACAAGAGTCAAATTCCTTCCCTTAAAATTATCTAAAGGAACCACCTCATTACTCCCATTACTTTTTTTAATAAACTCTAACACAGAAATATTATCTTCTTTTATTCTTTTATCATTCACTTCCCAAAATAAAAAAGTTCCGATTGGATAACCTCTCATTATTGAATCAAAAAGATCACAAATTTTATCTTCAAATTTATTTTTATCAGTATTCCAAACAAATTCTCTTTGAATATCTGGAAGGAAATATTTTTCATTTATTTCTTCAACTAAGTCTTTAATACTTATATCTTGATATTGTCCCATGTTATTCCTTAATATTCTCCATATTTATTTCTTTCGCCTTCCATCATTTTCATTCCTCCCCAACATCATTCCTCCTACTTAAACTTATCCTCCAATCCTTCACAATCTCAACTTTATTCTTCACAGAATCTTCAACCTCTCCCTTTAAAACTTTACTATTCAATCTAGGATAACAGACCATACTTAACTCTTCCCATAATCCCTTGCTCTTTAACAATTCAATAAATTTCTCTTTTTCCAAAGGATCCTCTGGCATAACAATCTTATCAAACTCTTTAACAGAGCATTTTTTATTTGAACCATAAACAACATCTACTCCAAACTGCTTTGCATAAGCAATCAACATCTCCCTCATCTCCTCTTCCTTTTTCTTTAATTCACTCAATTGAGTCTTCACTTCTGAAAATTCATCAACTAACTTAACCCCTTCATCTTCTTTAAACTCTTCAACACTCTCTTTCTTATCCAATTCAACTTCGTGTTTAAATGAAGGACACATCTCCTTGTAAACACAATAATCACACAACCCACTAACCTTCCGAGGATACTCTTCAGCACCCTCAATTTCCTTAATCACACCAACAACTTCTTGTTGTAGTTTTTCTAATTGTTCATCTGTTCTTTCAGAAACAGCATCTTTGTTAAAAGCCAACATATGCCAAATTAGTTTAACACTTTTAGCATCTTTGAATTTATCTTTAACCCAAATTGAATATAAGGCTAATTGTCTGTCTTCATCAGCTTCTTCTTGGTCTTTCATTCTTGAGTTTGTTTTATAATCACAGACAAAATAATTCCCTTCTGAATCACAACCCAATTTATCAATCCTAACATGCCACTGGTTGCCATCTGGTAAAGTCATTCTATCCTGAGTTTCTAATCCTAAAATAGTCATTTCTTCAAAAGGTTTCATTCTTTCATAATAATGGGTGATATATTTCTCTCCCATTTTCTTATAATTGGTGGCTGTTAGATTCTCTTTCTCTGCCTTTACAATCAAAATATCATCAGAATAATTTTTATCCCATAAATCCCTATAAAACTTAATTAAAACATTTAAAGCAACTCTCTTGTTAAACTTCTTTAATTTATACAAATGTTCTAATGTTTGATGAACCATATCACCCATAAATGCTTCAATTGTTGTAAGAACATCTACCTTTACCTTATCAATATAATGAAGTTTATACTTATAAGGACAATTTTCATATGTGCTTATTCTTGAATGTGAATATGTTGCCATCTTATATTTAGTGGTAAAAGGAATGATTTAAGGTTTCCCTTGATGATAAAAATCTATCTTTTAAATGAAAAATAATGCTTATTCCTCACCACTATCTTCCTCACCCTCTTCATCCCCATCCCCTGAATCATCAGCCTTAACACCACCACCAACCATCATTGGCACATTACTTTTCGTAGAACCATCAATAGTATTCTTAGTCAAATAATCAACACTCTTATCTTTTTTTGGTTTCTTATCTGTCAACGGTCCAGTAA
>Ga0180009_10005930_pt1 | contig 12966 bp, 12 predicted proteins | sample OS_PC_MetaG_FD_123537 | JGI IMG/M metagenome (GOLD analysis project Ga0180009, IMG submission 123537) | Groundwater microbial communities from the Aspo Hard Rock Laboratory (HRL) deep subsurface site, Sweden - OS_PC_MetaG | ecosystem: Environmental > Aquatic > Deep subsurface > Groundwater...
CGCATCGCCAAGTGGAACAAGCTCGGCATGGCGATGGCGCCGGAGGTGAAGTGATGGCCCAGCGACTCGTCGTCCAACCTCAGTACTGCATCGGCTGCCGTGCCTGCGAGATGGCTTGCGCCTTCACCCACGGCGACAAGGGGCAGCCCGGCAGGAGCCGTTGCTTGACCTTGACCGTGGGCAAGGACGAGTACGTTCCGATGCTCTGCATGCAGTGCGACAACGCCGCTTGCGTGCAGGTCTGCCCGGTCGAGGCCATCACACGAGACGAAGGCACCAACGTTGTGCACGTCGACCCGGAGAAGTGCATCCAGTGCATGGCCTGCACGGTGGCCTGTCCGTTCGGCAACATGCATGTCGAAATCGCGAAGACCGAGGTCGTCAAGTGCGACCTGTGTGCCGGGTTTGGCGACAACCCGCGGTGCGCGATGTTCTGCCCCACCAAGTGTCTGTCGGTCGAGATGGTCTGAGCGGCGTTCGCCGTCGATCCCCACAGAAGACGCAGTGACCGCTGAATGCGGGCTTCCTTCCGCCCAAGAACCACGCTCCGGCACGCGGTCACGGCTTTGCGGCTGACCCACGCGAGAAAGTAACCAGCTTCAACCGGCTTCGGACTCTCCGCCAGCGTCAGCGTCGGGCTCATCGCCAGCGTCAGGCTCCCCTCCGCTGTCGGTCCCGGCATCGGGCGCGGAGCCAGAGCCCACGCACACGAAAGCGCTACCCACACCTGGCATGACCAGCTGCGTGCAGGACTCGCCCGCTTCGCATCCCTTTCCGGCAATCTTCGGGTCGCAGTACTTCATGCAACTGCCCGACGTCTGCCCTTGCAGCATGACGCAGGCGAGTCCCTCGTCGCACGTGGGGGAGCCCACGATGTTGACGCATGAAGAGCCCTCGCCGACGCCGGCCGCAGCGTTGAGACACTCGAAGGCGTTCTGCGCGGCGTTTGGCCAGCACACCTGCCCTGCAGGACACTCCCCACCGCGCTCGTTGCACGGTGCGGTCGGCTGGGTATCGGAGCCCTCGTCATCACTGCCGCAGGCGGTCAAGCCCGCGAGGCTCAGGCAAAGCAACGTCATGATCGTAGGCTTGTGGTTCATGACGCGGACTGTAGTCCGAGTGGCTCGAGGTCCACAACACGGTGCGCGACTGGCCGTGAGAGTTCCGGAAGAACTACGCCTGGCCGGACCGGCTGAGGAAGGCATGAGCCCGCAGATTCGAAAATCAACAACGCGCGGCTGACGGATTCCCGAAGCTACGCACCTGTACCGGATGAGCGCGTCGTTCGGTGAACCGAGGCTGACGCGTTCGTCTTCCGTGCGCGTTCGAAGCTGCCTGTGCTCTTCGACCTACGCGCACACCCGCGTCTTTACGGAGGTATCCATGCTTGCGTCCACGCTTCGACATCTTGGTCCGTGCTTGATTGCTGTGCTACTTCTCGGCTTCGTCGGCTGCGGCGACGGAGGCGACGGCAGCGGCGATGGCACCGGCGGGAGCGGTACGGGTACGGGCGGGGTGGGGACTCGCTCCGTCGGTCAGGGGCCCTGCGATGGACCGGAGGACTGCGCCGGTGACGTGTGCGTGGCAATCATCGACGGCAACAACCCGCCCGTTTACTGCACGCAAACCTGCGGGACCTGCCCGGACGGCTTCTATTGCGACAGCAGCACGTTCGGCCTCATGGGACTCAACTTCTGCCGGTATGGACAGGATCCCACCGTGACCGGCGTGGCGCCGGAGCCCCCGAAAGAACCCCCTCGCCTTCCGTGCAAGTCCGACGATGAATGCCCCGGAGATTCCGTATGTGCGACGTACCAGGGCGTGCGGGATTGCACCATTGTCTGCAATGTAGAGGGCGATTGTACGCCCCCCGCCTTGGGTGGCATTACGATGGATCTTTCGGAATGCGGCGCTGACCAGACCGAAGGGCAGAGTCGTACCGTGTGCCTTCCCGACCCGAATTGTTTCCCCGATCCGATGAACTGCATCTCCGGCATGCCGTTCTGATTCGACAGGGGCCTACAGACAAACGCCAGGCCAGCCGGGCGCTGCTTGGACGCAAGTCTGGCTCACGCAGTGCGACGGCTCGTAGCAGATCTTGCCGATCGAACCGTCACTGCAGTCTCCGAGCACGGGCGCCCCTGGTCCGCGAAGGCAGTCCCAACCAGACGGGCATGACGATGCATCCTCGCATTGCCCGATGAGGCAGATTCGATGCTTGTTCAGCAGGTAGCCTTCGTTGCATGTCGACCCAATCGGTCCCACGGGACAGGGGCCTGCGCTCGGACACGGAGGGAGCCCGTAGCACCTCGTCGTGTCGTCGAGCTCTTCGAAACACACCGCGTCCGGTCCGCAGCCATCTTCGCCCACAACTGTCTGATCTAGGTCGCAACCGGTGATGTTCGTCTTGACGGCGCAAAGCCCTCCAACACAGGTGAAGCCGTCAGGACAGGGCTGGGAAACGCCGCAAACGACCGGCGCGGCGGCGGCGAGGCCCGCGTCCGTCTTCGCGTTCTCGCCAGCGTCGATGGTGTTGTCGCAGGCCAACACGCTGAGCGCTACCACCAGGGCAACGGCATGATGAGAGAGGCGCGAATTGGGCATCGGAGATCGCTTCCTCACTTGGCGTAACACGGCGTCATAGCGCCGGGGCAATTCCTGGAAGCATGAGGCTTTCGGGGTGCTCGTTCTGAAAGTCTTCCGCCCGTTCCCGCGCTTCGTCCTTGCGACCGAGCAGGAGGAGGGCCTGTACGCGAAGCGCTTCGCGCTCTTCCGCGAGGCGTCCTCTCGGAAAGTCCCGGGCGTGGCGTCCTACGGCGTCGAGCGCTGCGGTCCCGTCCTTGCGCGCCACGGCGGTCCTCGCGATGTCGAGCAGCTGACGCTCCCGACGGAGCGTGTCGTCCCGTGCCGGGCTGTCGCCTCCGGCATCTCTGGCGGCGTTGTCCGTGCTTGCGGCTGCTGGGATGGCCTTCGTCGAGCGAGCGGGCTGCGGCTCCGCCACCGTAGGAAAACTCGAAGGCGTCCAGCGAGGGGCGAGCGGCTCGCGGGATGGGGAGACGGACGCGATCGGCGCCGCTGCGACCGTTGGAGCTGGCGCCACGACCGGAGCAGGCTCGGTCAGCGCTGCGTGTCCCGCGGCGCCGAGCGCGATGCCGGCGATGAGTCCACCGACCCCGAACGCGAGCTTGGAACCCGCGGCGGCCTGCGCCAGCGTGCTCGCGGGCGAGGATGACGCCGGCTGACCCGATTGCCCATCACCGCCCGACGGACCGCCGCCGGCGGGCCCCACGAACGGCGCGAGGGACATCAGGAGCGCTTCCCGGTGCTCCGTGGGCACCTCCGGACCTGGCCGACCGGATTGAAGCAGCGCTTGAAGCTCGGGAGCCAGTCCCTGTTGCTCGTGCTCGCTCATGCCCGTTCCCCCGGTTCCGTGAGCGCCCGAACCCGCTCGGCCAGCTCGTTGCGAGCGAGTCGAAGTCTCGAGTAGGCGGTGTTCAGTGGGATCGAAAGCACTTCGGCAATCTTCGGCACCGCGACACCATCCATGTCGTGCATCACGAGCACCGCCCGCTTCTCCATGCCGACTCCATCCAGCGCGCGAACCAACAACGCAGCTCGACGGCGTTCATCGATCGCTTCTTCAACGCCTCTTGCCTCGTCCGCGGGCTCGACTCCGTCGGTGTGAACCTCCCGACGATGCCGCGCCAAACGTCGATAGTTGCTCGCGGCGTGGTAGGCGATCACGAACAACCAGGGCCGCAGCGGCTCGCTGGGATCACACTCTTCGAATCGCTGAAAGACCGTGATGAATACGTCGTGTGCCACGTCGCGTACGTCGGCCTCATGCACCCCCAAGTACCGCAGCGTGTTCCAGACGTACTGGAGCTCGGCTTCGAACAAGGCTCGAAACGCCTGCTGCTGACGCTGGTCCTTTGCCTCCGCCGTCGCCATTACGTTTGCCAGTGATGATTCCGCTTGCGGACCGTTCCGACGATCGGGGTCCTGGTTCCAACAGGTGTGCAGCGGCACGAATCCGTCACAATCGGCCTCCAATTGCTGCGCCGACCCCAAGAAGGACCGGTGACGACGTCCACTGATCCCGGCCGTCGATCGTGACGGTCGTTCGGGTGAGTGCCGCGGCGAGATCCGCAGACACCGTCAGAAACAGCACCTCGGAGAGCTCGGGCTCCCAGCCGATGCGCCCCCCCATCGCGGCAAACAGGGCCCGATTCGTTCGTGGAACGTCAACCTCGGCCCCCTCAGCACGCAGCGACCCGAGCCCCGCCAGGGCGCACCCCTTCCACGGTCCCGCATGTCCGCAAGGAACGAGCCATGCGGACACCTGCTCGGTTCGGATGGAGCCCCCTTCGACATCGCTCTCCCGCGGCGGTTGAAACTGACCCTCGACGCCAACGGACCACGTGGGGCGCCTCCATGAGAGCTGCAAAGCAAAGCCGAAGGCGGGGTTCGGGCTCATTCCAACATTGCCAACAACGCCCACGCTGCCCCGCCAGAGCGTGCGCGTTGGAGCGCCCTCGTCGCGAGCCGGCAACGGCTTGACCGCCGTGGGGCTGGGGGTTGTTGCGGCTTCTACTTTCGGTTCGTCCACCGGCTCTGACGTTGGCGGCTCGGGGGGAGGAACCAAGGGCTCGAGCGCGACGCTGATGCCCACGGCCATCGCCTCGACGAGCTCCTCGCAGTCCCCGGACGAATCGATCTCGCGCTTGCCCAGAGAATCGCCGTCGCGGTCACGCAGCAGGATCGTGCCCCGCAGGCCGGCCGCACTGGGCGAGATTCGAGCTTCGACCAGCCAGGACGCACCCCGCTGAAAAGGGGAAAAACCCAACCTGGCCGAGATGGCGTCTTCCACGTCCTGCTGCGAGGGACATCGTGCGGCCAAGTCCCCGGCGTCGTACTTCAACTCGACGCCGCGCTTCGATTGCCCCAGCGCAGGCAGGCTGACCAGGCAAAGCGAGATCACGAGAGGGCAGGCCCAACTCACGGCAGGTTTCGACCCGAGGAATTCTCCGACGTGGATGCGGTCGTCGCTCCGTTCACCTGCTGTAGGCAACACCTTGGATGCGAAGATGCCACACAAAGGGGCGGGGAGGCCAGGTCATCGACGCGCGCCGATGATGGTGCGGAATCCGAACGCCAGGGCAACGCGGAGCGCATGGGTTGCTCGTCTACGTTCACGTCCGTTTGCAGATGCAAGGCGTCGTGCCTTCCGACATTTTGGGTCGACCTGAGGAGAGCTATCGGCGAGCCGTGTCAAGGCTTTTCGCCGTGCGCCCAACAATGGCATAGGAACGGATCGAGTCTGCCGCGAACGGTCCCAATTCAACACTAAACGCATGAAGCATTGTGCTCGGAACGTTTGCACAACTACCGCCTAATCGAGCAAGAGTCCGTCCCAGGCGCGACACTCGCTGGAAGCGGAGAGCTGAACAACGAGGCAGCGTGGCAACGAATTCGTTCAACGAATCGCCGACTTTCGCGGTAGGTGCAGGAGACACGATTCTGTTCCACACGGAGACGATTGCAGCGTAATCGCAGGCGATTTCGTTCCGGGCGTGAACACAAAAAGTGATGTTCGAGCCAGAAAACCGGATTGACAAAGTGGTAGTCGACTACGTAGCATCACTCCCTCAGCTGGCGGACATGACTCGGGAGTGGGGGACGCTGGCTGCCAACCAGCACGCCAACTTCGCAGGGTGTCGTGGACGCGACGCCTTTGGGGGAGCGAATGGAACTGGATGCCACCATCAAGCAGGTCGAGCGGCTCTATCAGTCGGTCACGGGGCAGGAGATGCCACCCATGGATCCCAAAAGTGCGGTGATTCCGCCGGAACGTGACCCGATGAAGCACGTTGAAGAACAGATCGGCCGGCTGGAGCAGGCGCTGGGCGAGCTGGGAACCGCGCCCACGCCAGCGTCGGGGCCGGCCTGGGCGCCGCGTCTGAGCGTTTGGGAGGCAGACGATGCCGTCTTCGTGTGCGTCAACCTGCCGGGCGTCCAGAGAGGGGACCTGAAGATCACGGTGAGCGGGCGGGCCATCGTGATCGAGGGACAGCGCAACGTGCCAGAACCGATTTCGAAGGCCAAGGCATCTCCCGCTTTTGGAGAGGACGTCTGGGGGCCTTTCGCCAGGACGATACCCATGCCGCCACACGCGCGCCTGGAAGAAGTGGAAGCCAAGCTCCAGGACGGCTTGTTGACCATTCGCATGAAACGGGGAGTCAAACCGGAAGAGGCCGAACGGACGATTCCGGTGAACTAACAATTGCCCTTTAGGGGGAGCCTGTCGTCAAGGCGGGGTCCGAGGGGTGGGGAGAAGCCCGGTCCAGTGTTTGCGGGGGCAAACGCAGGAATCGGTCCGGGCAGGAACGCCGGTGCGTTCCACTGTGTCTCTCTGCCTCGAAGATAGGCTCTTTGGTAGGGGGGACGGGCCTCGCCGCCAACTTTTAGCCGCAGTACGGATTGGAAGAAGGAGATTGATCATGGAAACCGCTAACGTCGATATCCGCAAGCTTCAGCTCCTGAATGATCGCATCAATCAAACCATCGAAGCGCTCCATCAAGTGCGGCTGTCCGTTCATGGATTGCAGCACACCGCGCCCGTGACCCAGAACCTTCCGTGGGGCTACCAGCAGAATCTGCCTGTCGGCCAGATTCCTATGCAGAACATCCCCGTCAACCCGATGGGCTATGGTATCGGCCACACCGGCATCGGCCACACCGGCGTCACCGATCCCCGCTTCATCGACCCGCGGCTGCTGGGACTCATCCCTGACCCGCGGCTGCAGGATCCACGCTTCGTCGGCACCATGCCGATGATGGGGGGGCTTTCGCACACCGAGCGCGTTGATCCCTTCTGGAGGGAGAGGCTCTTCCAGACGTTCCCGTACGCGACCGTACCGTACCCGGTCGTGTTCTGAACCGACATGAGTTGCTGACTCTACCGCCTCGAACGCAGAGGGGTCGCGCGCGTCCTCCCCGCTCCATGGGAGTCATGAGGAGGGAATAGCCCCAACGAGGGATTGCCCTTCGCGCGCGTCCGCGACCAAGTCGCGGTGACCTGGGCACCTCCCCTCTGCGCCGAGGCGGTTTTCTATTTCACCCTCACAACACCCTCCAGCCCGCGACCGCAAGGCACGAGAATCGCCTTCCTCGACCGAACGCGTTGGACTCCGCGGTCGGCAGGCGGGTTTGAAACCCGCCCCTACATCGGATTTGACGCCGTCATCTCCGAGACAACAACAACTCGCTCCGTGCCCTCAGTGCCTCCGTGGTGAGCTCTCGTCTCCCTCAGCGCGACCGGTCCACGGGCAAGGGTGGCGGTGGTGGAATCGTCGATGGCGGCCGGGTCGAGCGTCGGAGCGCCAACCCCTCCACGAATATCTCCGGGCCGAAGGCCAGCTGAACCGCTTCGTCGAGGTTCGACGCAAACCGCACGATCTCCTCGGTCACCTGCTTGGGAACGATGCCGTTGGTCATCAACTCGGCCTTGTTTTCGCTCGGCAACAACAACGTATTGAGCCCACGATGGTAGGCCGCCTTCACCTTGAATTCGATGTCCCCCACGCCCCGGATCGTCAGGACGTCGTGCGCATCCGTGACAAGAAGCCCTGTCGCCGCCAGGTCCTGAGACACGGGTCGCTGCATGAACACGGACAGGAAAGCCAGGGCGGTTGGCAGGCCGGCGGACAGGCCGCTCGAGGGTTCGTCTTCCTTGGTGACCTTGAATCCGTAGTTGTAGTCGAGGATGTCGGTGGTCAGGTGCGGCAGCTTCGTACGAGCATATTCTCGAACGGCCAGGAACGTGTTTCGCACGCTCTCCTTCATCTCAGCCGTAAGGTTTCCCAGGATGTTCTCCGCCGCCAACCACCCGCCCCGCCCAGGTGTGGCGAGCTGACGGGTCGCCCAAACCTCGTGAATGAGCCCCTTGGCTTTGACCACGAAGTAGTACACCGCAGCGGCCAGAACTCGGCCGACCGGGTTCAAGTCCCTCTGCTCGGCCTCCGCGAGCGCGAGCGCACGCGTTTCGGCCTGATGCGCTCCGCCCTCGTTGCCGTTGATTCGCTCCAGCGCCGACAGTTGCCGCCAGAGTGTAGGGCGGTGGGGCGTGACTCGGATGGCCTCCTCGATCGCCTTGCGGGTGGCCAGAAACACCTCCGGCGATGAGAAGTAGGCTCGCACGGTGGAGGATTCAGCCCGCCACGCGTTGTCCAGCAAGGACGAGAGCAGGCGGGGCTCGAGAGGATTCGACCGTAAGACCTCGATGAACAGATCCACGGCCCGCTGCTCATCGCCCTCCAGCGAAGCAATGTCTGCGAGATAGACGCGGTCGAGCGGCTCGTCCCCCTCGTCCAGCAACGTTCGTGCTCCCGCCCAGTCGCCGAGCAGGCAGCTCGCAACCGCCAACTCGCGACGTGACGCCGTGTCGCTGAGCTCGTCACCGTAGTACCGGAGCTCACGAAGACGCGGGAGGGGCAGGTAACGCTGCGCGGCCGCGCGCGCGACGTCCGAAAGCGTCAACCTGTGCATGCGTTTTCGGAAGGCCGCCAGATAGCGTGCTTCGTAGTCGGCGGCGCGGGAGGGTTGGTCGAGGCGACGATACAGCGAGGCCAGTCGACTGAACACGGAGATCTTGTGGAAGGTGCGCTCGACGTAGAGGCAGATGTTGACGGCTGCCTCCAGCGCCTCCGCGGTCCCGATCCGTTCATAGACGCGTTCGAGGGCGAGGACGCGGTCGGTGTCCGTCTCGAAGCCGCGCTCGTTGCCCAGGCGCTCGAGAACTTGACTGGCCTCGACGTACTCTCCGGACAGCTCGGCCAGCCACGCCTCGGCAAGAACTGCGAGCTTGTAGGTTTGCGGGTCCCGCGTTCGGTTCTTGGTGGCGAGGTCGTGACATCGAGTGCGAGCGGCCTCGGGTTGCCGTGCGAGGAACAATTGAAATGCATCTTCCAGCGCCAGCTGCGCGGCCGGTTTGCGCGCGAGCGTGAACGGCCCGAGTGCGAGGAACTCGCCACCACCGCGCTCCGGATCCCGGGCGACGTTCATGATGGCTCGCAGCTGGGTCAATGCATGCTCGCTGGTCTCCGATCTTGCCAGCAACTGCGCCCAGCAGGTGACCGCCTGCGATAGCTCGCCGCGCATGTGCTTGATGCGCGCGAGCAAGTTGAGCGCGCCCAACATCTCGGGGTCATCATCCAAGATGTCGGCGATGAGCAACGTCGCATCGTGCAACTCTCGAAGCTCCACCAACACGCGCGCATGGCGGAGTCGCTGTTCGTTGCTCGTGTAGTCCTGGTCCATCTCCCCCCCCCGGTCTTGTGATGTGCCGGCAACGCCAGCGCGCAAGCAAGCGGACCCCTCCATGCTCGCTCGCACTGCATCTCCCCCGACGTGTCGATCGTACTCAAAGACATGCCGTTGACAAGCGGAGCCGAGCGTAAACGGCCGCACCGTCCCTATGGCAATTGGGGAGGCTGGAGGCTGGAGTCCGGAGCCGAGCTGAGCGCTGAAAGCTGAGCGCTGAAAGCTGAGCGCTGAAAGCTGAGCGCTGAAAGCTGAGCGCTACTACGCGGCGCGCGACCAGACCTGCTCTTGCGACTCGCGCCGGACGAAGCGATCCGAGGCGAGGAGCAGGCGTCGTTCTCGCAAGCTCTCTCCGGTGAAGAGCTTGGCGACGAAGTGAGCCGCATCGACCACGGTGGCGACCTTGTCAGCCACCGCGAGCACCCAACCTTCACGCGTGCGGGGGGCGGGACCCAACGGGAACATGTGGGGAACGATCGCGCGGCACACTTCCGGTGCTTCGCCGATCTCGTCGGCCACGGACGCTGCGATCGCTCCATGCGTGGACCAGGTTCCCAGACGCGAGTGCAGATCGTGCAGGAGTCCAGCGCGTGCGCACACACGCCCATCCGCACCAACGACGCGAGCGATCCAGTACGCGTAACGCGCTGACCGCATCAGGTGATCGCTCTTTCGAACGGCGTGGTGGACCTGGGTGTGCGTCTCGACGAACTTGGGGTGATCGATCAGGTCGGCAATTTGCGCGTGGACAGCGGTGACGCGGGAGGTGCTGTGTCGTCTTTGCGCGAGGGAAACGACGTTGCGTTTCGCGGTAGCCCCAGTTTGCATCGTTCGCTGACCCGTGCATGCACCGTGCCGGCGTCACGATGTGATTTCAGGCCCTGTTCCGGGCACTTCTGGTGGGGAACCTTGCAATCCTGCAATCTCGCCGCACACATCCGAACGAAAGGGGCTGGCGGCACTTGTAGGCTCTTGCACACCCGATCCGTACTCTTCCCGACACTTGATTCTTACGAGGTCGGGTTCGCTACGATTGCGCAGGGACGCGTGGGGTGCCCGACCGGCCGACCCGTGATCGCAGGGGTGCTTGGGATGCCCGATCGGCCGAGATGGCCGCGAACGATCGATCAGCCGCCGGCGTTGCGTGAGCTGTCGCCGGGGAAGCCGAACGTGATCGGGTCCTGGTCCGGATCGAAGTCACAGAAGTGCTTGCGCTCGCCGCCCTCGATGACTTCCCGCTTCTTGCCGAAGCAGTACGGGCAGCTCATGTGTTCATCAGCCTTCTTGCTCTTGTGATTTCTCACACAGAAGACCGGCTTCTTCGGGTGCTCTTCCGACATCTCGAGGTAACCCTGGTACCCGATCCGGCCCGGGTCAAGTCGTCATGGCGTGGACGACGTCGGAGGGGGCGGCGGGGCCGAAACATCCGGCGTCGGAGGTTTGCGCACCTGCATCGTCACGTCGAGAACCACGCGCTCTCCGGGGGACAGCTGCACGGTGCGGCGCTCGTCAGGGGCGTTGGGGTGTCGAAGCGTGACGTGGTGCAGGCCCGGAGCCAGAGGGATTGGTCGAGCGAAGGGCGTCGTGTCGACCTGCTGACCATCGACGATGACATGGGCCCAAGGCTGAGCGAGCACGCGCAGCGACCCAGGATCTTCGGGAACGAGGGGGAGGGAACCTTGACCCGACGCGGATCGGGCGGCGATCTCGGAACGGAACACCACATGAATCACGGCGCCTCCGACCACGAGGAGTGCGAGCATCGCGAGCAACATGCGCAACGCGGGAACGATGCTGGGTCGAACCGCGGTGGAGCCGAGCAGCTCCGGTCGGTCGTCGTCGACTTGGGGCGGCCGTTCAATCAGCCTCGTTCGGGCGAGAGCAGCCGCGATCACACGCCGCCGCGGTGTCGTGGAGAGGTTGCCGTAGGCGCCTTCGAGTGCCGTGCACAGCTCCCGTGCGGACGCGAAGCGATCCCCAGGCAGCTTCTGAAGACAGCGCGCGACAATCTGCACGAGCGATCGAGGCACCGCGGATCGCTCTAGTGATTTCGGCTCGTCGTGGCGGATGCTGTGCGCGAGCGTGCGATCGTCGGTGCCTTGGAAGGGTCGGTCCCCGGACAACAGCTCGTAGAGCAGCACGCCCATGGCGAACACGTCGCTTCGCGGGTCGACATTCTCGCCGAGGATCTGTTCGGGCGACATGTACGACGGCGCGGTCAGCGTGGAGTCAACGTCGATGGGTTCCGGCGACGAAGGGATGTTCTCGGCGAAGGCGGAGCCGAAGTCGATCAGGGTAACGTGGCCGTCCTTGCCGACGAGAACGTTCGCGGGACGGACATCGCAGTGGATGACACCATGGTCGTGCGCGTGGGCGAGGGCGCGGGCCACCTCGAGCGCAAGGGCGACGGCGGCAGGCACGTCGAGAGTTTTGACCTCGTTGAGCACGTGGCGGAGGGTGAATCCGTCGACGAACTCGAGGACCATCCACATGTCGTGCTCGTCCTGGCCGTAGTCGAGGACGCGCGCGATGTTCTCGTGTCGCAGGGCGGAGAGGACGCGAGCCTCACGTTCCAATGCGACGGCGAAGGGCGAGGACGGAGCGATCGTTGGCTTGAGCGCCTTGACGGCCACGTCTCGACCGAGGGGCTGCTGCAGGGCGCGGAACACCCGTGTGACATGACCCGAGGCGATCGTGTCGACGACGCGGTAAGCTCCGAACTGCGTATGCTCCATGGTTGGCGATCGGGGCAGGCCCCGCCTCGGGGCGAGAATCTAACACTCCCTTGAGGCTTTGGTAGGATGGGTTTGGCCTCGGATCGCTGAGTTGTCGGGAGAGGGTCCGATCGGGGTTTGCGCAGGCCACCCGTCGCGCTACGAACAGGGACGTGGAGACACGAATGCACTCGATGTTTGCCCCCGGTCTGTTCGCGGGGCAGGTCGCCTTGGTCACCGGCGGAGGTACGGGAATTGGGCTGGCGGTGACCCGGGAGCTCTGCGCGCTGGGCGCGCAGGTGGCGATCGTGAGCCGTAAGAAGGAGCACCTGGAGCCATCGCGCGATCAGCTGCGGGACGAGGGGTTCGATGTCTTCAGCACGCCGTGCGACATCCGGGATCCCGATTCGGTTTCGCGGATGACCGACGCCGTCCTCGAGGCGTACGGCAAGATCGACGTGCTGGTGAACAACGCCGGCGGTCAGTTTCCCAGCCCTGCCAAGATGATGTCGCCCGGCGGTTGGGAAGCGGTGATCCGCAACAACCTCAACGGCACGTTTTTCGTCACGCTCGACGTCGCGCGCAAGGCGATGCTGCCGGTGAAGAGGGGGCGCATCGTCAACGTGACGGCCACGGTGGTCCGCGGGTTCCCTGGGATGGCCCACACGGGGGCGGCTCGGGCGGGGGTGGAGAACCTCACGCGCTCGCTCGCAATCGAGTGGGCATCTGACGGCGTCCGCGTCAACGCCGTGGCGCCCGGCAACAACATTCGTTCGTCGGGCACCGCACGCTACGGCGAAGAGCTGCTGGAGATCACCCGCAAGGCCACCCCGCTCAAGCGTCTGGGCACGCCGGAGGAGGTCGCGCGCGTGATCGTCTTCCTTGCGTCAGATGCCAACGACTTCATCACCGGATCGGTGGTATCGGTCGA
>Ga0180009_10005931_pt1 | contig 12961 bp, 12 predicted proteins | sample OS_PC_MetaG_FD_123537 | JGI IMG/M metagenome (GOLD analysis project Ga0180009, IMG submission 123537) | Groundwater microbial communities from the Aspo Hard Rock Laboratory (HRL) deep subsurface site, Sweden - OS_PC_MetaG | ecosystem: Environmental > Aquatic > Deep subsurface > Groundwater...
GGGGGGGGGGGGGGGGGGGGTTGGCGTCCCCGTCTAGGAAAACAGGCTTTCGCCGAAAGCGAAAATGTTAGAAACCGAGGGTTTCTAAAGAGCGAGCCCGAAGCGACCGCGTCAGACGCGGGAGCGCCAGAACTTTGTTCTGGAGAGGGCGAGCGATTTCGCATTATAATACCACTATGGAAACTATTATTTTTTCTTTAATCATTTTAATTTTTTCAGTGGTCATCCATGAAGTTTCCCATGGAATGATGGCAGATTATTTGGGAGATCCAACAGCCAAATTCTCCGGTCGTCTTTCCTTAAATCCAATTAAACACTTGGACCCTTTTGGCTCAGTCATCTTACCAATTTTACTTTTGATTTTAACTAGAGGACAAGGTCCAATTTTTGGTTGGGCAAAGCCGGTGCCAATTAATCCTTATAATTTCAGAGATAAAAAATGGGGAAACTTAAAAGTAGCAATTGCGGGTCCTGGTGTAAATTTATTAATGGCCTTAGTTTTTGGGCTTTTGATGAGATTTTTTCCCTTACCTGAACCGCTCTTTTATTTTTTAAGTATTATCGTGATTTTGAATCTAATGTTGGCAATTTTTAATTTGGTTCCCATTCCTCCATTAGATGGCTCCCATATTCTTTTTACTTTTTTATCTGAGAAAGCCTGGAGAATAAAGGAGATTTTCCAACAATATGGATTTTTAATCTTAGTTTTATTTATTTTTTTGGGTTTTCAATTGATTTTTCCTTTAGTTTTTTTACTCTATCGATTAATCGTTGGCCAGCCATTTTGAGTTGACCCACACTACCTAGTAAAATAGGTGTGGGATTTGACAATTTCAAATTTATTTGCTAAATTATAAACATAAGCGCCAAGCGCTTTATATTTTTAATTCCCAAATCACTAATTTATGCAAATTTACCACTAATTTCACAAATAAATATATTAGTGAGATTTGTGAGAAATTAGTGAAAATTCGCGATGGTAACTATTCAACAACTTATTAAAAGAGGTAGAAAAAAGCGAAAAAAGCCTACCAAAAGGCCGGCTTTGAAATTTGGCTTCAATGTCTTAAAACACCGAGAAGTAAGGTACCCTTCTCCATTTAAAAGAGGCGTTTGCCTAAAAGTCTTTACTATTACTCCGAAAAAACCAAACTCAGCCTTAAGAAAGGTGGCTAGAGTAAGATTGACTAATGGAATGGAGATTACTGCTTACATTCCTGGAGAAGGCCACGATTTACAAGAACACTCAGTGGTTTTAGTTAGAGGAGGAAAAGTTAAAGATTTACCCGGAGTTAGATATCATGTTATGAGAGGAGTTTTAGATACTTCTGGAGTTGAAGGGAGAAAACAGCAAAGATCAAAGTACGGCACCAAAAAAGAAAGAAAAACAGAGTGATTGAGGGGCTAAAAGAACTTTTTAGTCAATTTTTAAATTATGGCCAAGAAGAAAACCAAAAGAAATATTGCTACTGATCCAGTTTATAAAAATGTTACTGTAGCCAAATTTATTAATCAGGTAATGAGACGAGGTAAAAAAACCATTGCCAGAAAAATTGTCTACGGCGCTTTTGATATTATTGGAGAAAAAACCAAAAGGGACCCTTTGGAGGTTTTTGAGCAGGCACTCAAAAATGCTGCTCCTTTCCTTGAGGTAAGACCGAGAAGAATTGGAGGAGCAACCTATCAGGTTCCAATTGAAGTGAAAGGAGATAGAAGGACTACCTTGGCTATGCGTTGGATAATTCGGGCAGCTAAAGCCAAAAAAGGAAATTCGATGAAAGAGAAATTATCCGAGGAATTAATTGCCGCTTCTAATAATACTGGTGCCGCAGTAAAAAAGAGAGACGACACCCATCGCATGGCTGAGGCTAACCGAGCCTTTGCCCATTTTGCTTGGTAAAGCAAAATGGCAAAGGAGGGGTCGGGACTCCAACCCTCCCACCACCCTCCCACTTTTAGCGGGCCCCTCGGATTGGGTATCCTTCCGTGTAGGAAAACAGTGAGGCGAAGCCGAGCGTTAGAAACCGTGGGTTTCTAAGGAGCGGAACGAAGCGAACGAAGTGAGCGCTCGAACAAGCGAAGCGAGTGAGAGGAAGTGGAGTGACCATTTGGCGTGGTAGACTCCCTACAATATAAAATATTATGCCACGAGAATATCCAATAGAAAAATATCGAGATATCGGAATTATTGCTCATATTGATGCCGGTAAGACAACAGTCACCGAGCGGATTTTATTTTACACTGGAATTTCATATAAAATTGGCAGCGTTGATGATGGAACAACAATTACTGATTGGATGATTCAAGAAAGAGAAAGGGGAATTACCATTACTGCTGCTGCCGTTACTTGTTTCTGGACACCTAGAGATTATTCACCAGAATCGAAAAATCTGGAATATAGAATAAACATTATTGATACTCCTGGCCACATTGACTTTACAGCTGAGGTCCAAAGATCTTTGCGAGTCTTAGATGGAGCAGTAGTAGTTTTTGACGGAGTAGCTGGAGTTGAGCCTCAATCAGAGACAGTCTGGCATCAGGCAGATAGATTTAAAGTTCCTCGAATCTGCTTCATTAACAAAATGGACAGAATAGGCGCCTCTTTTGAAAATAGTCTTCAATCAATTTGGCAAAAATTATCACCTAATGCTGTAGCCTTTCAAATACCAATTGGCAAGGAGGATAAATTTGAAGGAGTAATTGATCTTTTAGAAATGAAGTCTTTAAAATTTGAAGGCGATTTTGGCCAGATAGTTAAAACTGGAGAAATTCCCAAAGATTTATTAGAGAAAGCCAAAGAGTGGAGAAAAAAATTAGTTGAAAAAATTGCAGCAGAAGATGCCGAAATTTTAGAAAAATTCTTATCCCAAAAGGAGATTTCAGTTGAGGAATTAAGAAAGGCTTTAAGAAAGGCAACAATCTCCTATAAACTTATCCCGGTTTTTTGCGGTGCTGCTTTGCGCAACAAAGGAATCCAACCCCTCTTGGATGGAATTTGTGATTTTCTTCCCAGTCCAATTAATCTCCCTCCTGTCAAAGGGATTGATCCTAAAACCGGAAAGTTGCTTGAAAGAAAACCCTCAGATTCAGAGCCATTTTCTGCTCTAGTTTTTAAAGTAGCAGCTGACCCCTATATTGGAACTTTAACTTATTTCCGAGTTTATTCTGGAACTTTTAAAAGAGGATCTTACGCTTTGAATCCGACTGTTAGGGAAAAAGAGAGACTTGGTCGAATTTTAAGGATGTATGCTAATAAAAGGGAAGAAATCGAAGCGGTTTTCGCTGGAGATATTGGGGCTACTGTTGGATTGAAAAAAACCTCTACTGGTCATACTCTCTGCGATGAGGACCATCCAATTTTGCTCGAAAAAATCACCTTTCCTGAACCAGTTATTTCTGTCCGTATTGAACCCAAGACTAAACAAGACCAGGAAAAATTAAGTTTAAGTCTCAAGAAGCTGAGTGAGGAAGACCCAACTTTTAAAATTAAACAGGATTTAGAAACTGGAGAGACAATTATTTCTGGAATGGGAGAACTCCACCTCGAAATCCTTACTGACAGATTAAAAAGAGAATTCAAAGTCGGGAGCAATATTGGAAAACCCCAGGTTGCCTACAAAGAAACAATAAAAGAGGAAGCTGAAGCTGAGGGAAAATACATTAGACAATCAGGAGGTCGAGGTCAATATGGACATGTTTGGTTAAGAGTTGAACCCCAAAAAAGAGGCGAAGGATTTGAATTTGTTAATCAAATTAAAGGGGGTATTATTCCTAAAGAATTTATTCCGGCAGTTGAAAAAGGAGTAAAAGAAGCTTTGGAAAAGGGAATAATGGCTGGCTATCCGGTTGTCGATGTGAAAACTACTCTCTATGATGGTTCTTTTCATGAAGTTGATTCCTCAGAAATGGCATTTAAGATTGCCGGTTCTGCCGCAGTTCAAGAGGCGGCTAAAAGGGCGAATTTAATTTTACTGGAACCTATTATGAGACTGGAAGTAATTGTTCCTTCAGAATTTTTTGGCGATGTGATTGCTGATTTGTCTGCTCGTCGGGGGAAAATTGAAGAAACCAAAGATAGATTAAATCTCAAGATTATTGGTGCCAAGGTTCCTTTAGCTGAGATGTTCGGTTATGCTACTGCCTTACGTTCTTTGACTGAGGGTCGAGGAACCTTTACAATGGAATTTGAGCGATATGGGAAAGTACCAGACAACATTGCCCAAGAGATAATCGAGGGAAAAAGAAAATAAGTCGCCCGAGAATAAGATGTTTAACATCGTAAGTTAAACAGGTAAAAAAATTTCAAATAATTATGAATTTTAAAAAATTTCTAAAACCAGACTGGAGAAAGATTGTGGTATTTATAATAGTTTTGTTTTTATGGCTAATTTTATTCACTTCTACCATCGTAGTTTTTCCTGAATCATTTCCAAAACTTTCAGTACGCCCAATGCATATATCCACCGGAGTCATCGTTGGATACCCAGTATTTTTAGTTAAGCTCAAATACGTTTTTATCAATAATATTTTTTACCCCTTTTATTATATCTGGAACTTTTCCAATTTGTTAATTAATATAACAGTCTGGTATCTCCTTTCCTGTCTCATAATCTGGATTTACGATAAGGTGAAGAAGAAATTGTAATTTGTTTAGTAATTCGTGTAGAAAAACTAACGAGGCGGTGGCGGAGCCACCGCCTTTTCCTTTTTTAAAAGAATATGTTAAAATAAAAAATATATGGAAAAAATGAAAACAAAAATTAAAGTGGTGGGAATAGGGGGTTCAGGATGCAATGCTATCTCCAGAATGATGAAAGCAAAAATCAAAGGAGTGGAATTGATTGCCATCAATACCGATTTGCAGGATTTGAAAAAAACTAGAGCCCACTTTAAAATTAGGATTGGCAAAAATTTAACTAAGGGTTTAGGAACCGGGATGAATCCTGAAGTCGGTAGAAAAGCTGCCGAGGAGCAAAGAGAAGAAATTTTTGAAATTTTAAAAGGCGCGGATTTGGTTTTTGTAACTTGCGGGCTTGGTGGAGGAACTGGCTCGGGGGCTTCGCCAGTAGTGGCTGATGTTGCCAAAAAGCAAGGAGCTTTAACTGTAGCAGTAGTAACTCAACCCTTTTCTTTTGAGGGAATTTTCCGCCAAAGAATTGCTGAAGCAGGTTTAAAAAAAATAAAAGAAAAAGTAGATAGTCTAATTCCGATTTCCAACGACAAACTTCTTTCAATTTTGGAACCCAATGTCTCTTTGGTCTCTGCTTTTTGGTCTTGTGATGATATTTTAAGGCAGGCCGTTCAAGGAATTTCCGATTTGATTTTGCTTCCTGGTATCATCAATGTTGATTTTGCTGGTGTGCGAGCAGTTTTGGAGAATTCGGGTACAGCTTTATTTGGAATAGGCCGGGCCCGAGGCCCAAAAAGAGCTGAGGAGGCGGCAATGGCAGCAATCAACTCTCCTTTACTTGATCTATCTTACAAAGGAGCAAAAGGAATTTTGTTTAATGTTTCTGGTGGAAAGGATATCAGTCTTTCTGAGATTAATGAAGTAGCCGAAGTTATTACTCGAGAGATAAATCCTGAAGCCAAAGTGATTTTTGGAGCGGTTCAGTCAGAAAAATTGATAAAGGGAGAAATAAAAGTGACCGTTATTGCTACAGGATTCTAATCAAAAGGACTTTTCCACAATTTTTTGTTTGACAGAGGTTTGACCCTGTTTTTTGTTTGCGTTAAAATATACTAATCTTTTCAGAAAAATTTCTTCCACTATGCTTAAGAACAAAATTACTAAAGTTCAAAAAAGAGATGGAACAATTACTGATTTCGATGAGACAAGAATCATCGAGGTTATTTTTAAGGCCTTAACTGCTACTGGTCAGGGCGATGGTAGGCGAGCAAAAAAACTTTCAAATAAAGTAGTGAAAATTTTAAATCGCCGTTTCAAAAAAGAAGAAATTCCTCATGTTGAGCAGATTCAGGACATTATCGAGGAAATTTTAATTTTAGAGGGCCTGGTTGAGACTGCCAAGGCCTATATTTTATATAGAGAACAAAGAAGGAGAATAAGGGAGGCAGTAAAGGTAGCCGAAGAAGCCGTAGATCGGATTGACCAATATTTAGAGAAGTTAGACTGGGAGGTTCAGGAAAATGCTAATATGGCTTTTTCCCTGCAAGGACTCAACCATTACGGAGTTTCTTATATCGTAAAAAAATATTGGTTAAATAAAATCTATCCAAAAGAAATTAGAGAAGCCAATGAAAGCGGAGACTTTCATATTCATAACTTAGATACCCTCGGCCCTTATTGTGCTGGTTGGGACTTATACGATCTTTTGTTAAAAGGTTTTGGAGGAGTGGTAGGAAAAGTTGAATCAAAATCAGCCAAACACTTCAGAACGGCTTTAGGTCAGGTAGTCAATTTTCTTTATACGCTCCAGGGAGAAACAGCTGGAGCGGTTGCTTTTTCAAATTTCGATACGTTATTAGCTCCTTTTATTCGCTATGATAATTTAAATTATCAGCAAGTGAAACAAGCAATGCAAGAATTTTTATTTAACATGTCTATCCCGACTCGGGTTGGCTTTCAAAATCCTTTCAGTAATATTACCTTAGACCTTAAACCTTCTCCAGTTTTTGCTAAACAACCAGTGATTATCGGTGGTCAGCCCCAAAAAGAAACTTATGGTGAATTTGAAGAAGAAATGAAAATTTTTGACAAAGCTTTATACGAAACAATGCTTGAAGGAGACAGATCTGGGAGACCATTTCATTTTCCCATCCCGACTATTAATGTCACAAAAGATTTTCCCTGGGAAGATCCTGCCTTCGATTTAATTTTTGAAGCCTCAGCAAAATACGGAACAAACTATTTTGCAAATTACATTAACTCTGAAATGAAACCTGAGGATGTAAGGTCAATGTGCATAGATGGAAAAGAGGAGGTTTTAATTAGGAATTTGAAAAAGATAAAAAGAGCTTCAATTAAAGAAATAGCTAAGAATTATAAAGCAAAAGATTTTGATAAAGAAGATTGGGCAGATTGTAAAGAAGAAGGAAATTTAGAGGTCTTATCATTAAATCCCCAAACCTTAAAATTGGAATGGTCGCAAGTGAAAAGATTCTTAAAAATTGTCGATACAAAAGGAGTAGAGATTATTACTGAAGATGGTAAAAAAGCGATATTCTCTTTAAAACACCCAATGGCAGTCTATACCTCAGAGGGAATTAAAATGAAGTTTGCAAAAAATATTCAGAAAGGGGATTATCTTTTAACTATTAAAAAAGCAAATGAAAATATCTTCTCCAAAAAATATCAAAAAATTGAGAATCTTACTTTAAATGAAGATTTAGCAAAAATTTTAGGATATTTTGTGGCAGACGGGAATTATCTTTTTGAAAATAGAAAAGGCTTCACTCATTATGGTGAGCCAAGAGGATTGCAATTTAGTTTCAAAACTGGAGACTTTGAAAACTTAAATCTGATTAAATCTTTAATTAAAAAAGTTTTTGGCTTAATAGGTAAAGAAAAACAAGACCCAAGATACAACACTTATTACCTTTACATTTATAATACTGAAATTTCAAGAAAGTTATATAAAGATGGCTTTAAAAAATATGGAAGGCTACCTCAAATTTTATTTAATAGTCCAAAAAGCGTTATTAAATGTTTCTTAGCCTTTTATTTTAAGGGAGATGGTTACGAAAAAAGAAAAGAAATTCATTTGAATGACTTAGAATTATCCCGAGATTTAGTTTTGCTTTCTTCTTTAATCGGGCAACCTGTGACTTATAGATTAAGAAAGAAAAGTCAGGTAATTTATTTACAACATGCTAAATCAAAGATAAAAAAAGGAAATGGATGGATGAATACCCCAATTTTAGCTGAAAGAGTTCCAGGGTGGATGGCAGTTTCTACTACTAAAGTTCCTGGACTCAAAAAATCAAGAATGGTGGGATTTGATACTTTGGAAAAATATAATGCTCATACCAAAGAAAGTTTAAAAATTAAAAATAGTGATATTTATTTAGTAAGAATAAAAAAAATAAAAATCCGAAAATATAAGCAGCTAAAGGAATTTTACGATATAGAATTAGAAAAGAATCATCTTTTTTTGCACTCTCTGGGTCAAATTTCCTTTAATTGTTGTCGTTTGAGACTTGACTTAAAAGAACTTTACAATCGAGGAGGGGGAGGACTTTTTGGAGCTGGAGCTCTAACTGGAAGTTCGGGAGTGGTGACAATCAATCTGCCGCGAATTGGCTATTTGTCAAAAACAAAAAAAGAATTTTTCGAAAGATTGGCAATAATAATGGATTTAGCTAAAGAGAGTTTGGAAATTAAAAGAAAAGTATTGGAAAATTATATTGAAAAAGGATTATATCCTTATTCAAGATATTATTTGCAAGGAGTGAAGAAAATGAGAGGAAAATATTATGCCAACCATTTTTCGACTATCGGGTTAGTTGGAATGAATGAAGCACTTTTGAATTTTATTGGGGAAAACATCGCTTGCAAGAGGGGAAGAAGATTTGCCCTAGAAGTTTTAGATTTTATGAAGAAAAGATTGGTCAAATATCAAAAGGAAACTGGAAATATTTACAATTTAGAACAAACTCCAGCTGAATCAACTTCCTATAGGCTAGCCTTAAAAGATAAAGAAAAATATCCAGATATTATTAAAGCCGGGACAAAAAGGGTACCCTATTATACAAATAGCTCGCAGCTTCCAGTGAATTTTACTGACGATGTATTTGAAGCTTTAAAACTCCAAGATGAGCTCACTTGTAGATATACAGGTGGTAGTATCTTTCATATATTTCTGGGAGAAAGGATGCCAGATACTCAATCGGTTAAAAATTTAGTTAAGAAAATTTTTGAGAATTTCAAATTACCCTATATTACTTTGACTCCCACTTTTTCAATTTGCCCTGCCCATGATTATTTAGAAGGGGAACACTTTTTTTGTCCGAAATGTACAATTAAGCAACCTTGCGAAGTCTACTCAAGAATTATTGGGTATTACCGGCCAGTTCGACAATATAATGTCGGGAAAATTCAAGAGTTCCATGAAAGGAAGGTATTTAAAATTAAAAAAACCGAATTAGCAAAAGTTTAATGCAAATTGGTGGTTTACAAAAAGTAACTTTGATTGATTTTCCCGGCCGCATTGCGGCCACTGTTTTTCTCATTGGTTGTTCTTTTCGTTGCCCTTGGTGTTATAGTTCTGAATTAGTTTTACCTGAGAAAATTAAAAGACAACCGAAAATCTCTCAAAAAGAATTTTTTCAGTTTTTAAAAGAAAGAAAAAAGTTATTAGAGGGCTTGGTTTTGTGCGGAGGAGAACCAACAATTCATAAAGAATTGCCAGATTTTATAAAAAAAATAAAAAAAATGGGCTATTTCGTTAAATTAGACACCAATGGATCCAATCCGAAAATGCTGAAAGATTTGATTGATAAAAACTTGATTGACTATGTGGCAATGGACATTAAAGCCTCCAAGGAGAAATATGAGAAAGCAACTGGGGTAAAAGTTGACATTAAAAAAATTCAAAAAAGTATCGATATTTTAAAAGAAGAACGAGTTGATTGTGAGTTCAGGAGCACGATTGTTCCATCTTTGCATAAAAAAGAAGATATTATAGAAATGGCAAAATGGATAAAAGGTGCTAAAAAATATTTTTTACAAAACTTTCGCCCTGAAAAAACAATTGACCCGAAATTTGAAGAAATAAAACCTTATTCTCAAGAAAAGCTAATTGAAATTCGCGATGCCATAGCCCCCTTTTTTGAAGTTTGCCAGGTAAGGTGAATAAAAAACGCTGCCCTTCCTTTAGTTGACAAAATTGCAATTTTTCATAAACTATTAATAGTACCTAATAATTTCCAAAATAGAAAAGGAGTGATAGAAATTGTCGAAATATGATGAAAAACTTGATATAGGGATTCGACCTCTGGTTTTAGCTATAAGAAAAATAGGCTTGCCCACTTGGTCATCTTGTGAGGGTCACCTTGAGTCCAAAGAGACTCATTATCCTTACGTATGTTTTGAAGCTAACATCCCAGCAAATTTTCCTAAAAATTTTCTGATATTGAGATTACTTCTCAAAAAATGGAATTCCAAAAGAAGTTTGAAGTGGTGTCTAGTGGATAAAAAACCTTATCCTTGGATAGAATTAAGACCGAAGTCAAAGAATTCTAAACGATATCCTCAAATACTTCAAAAACTTCAAGAAGAAGCCAAAGAGTTAGCAAGGTTTTTTTCAGCAGAAAACATCACCTTAGAGGAAGAAAGAGAAATAGAAACACTACTAAAAGAAATTGATTGGGCCAGCAAGATGGTTCCTAAAGGAAAATTTTTGGAAATATCTAAAGAAATTAAAAGAAGGGTCAAAGAGATTTTAAATCGAGCCTCTTAAAAGGAGGCTTTTTTAATTGCAACGCATTTTATTTATTATTTGAAAAATTTTAAAAATTGATTAAGATGTTCTAATGACTGTCTCTAAAATATTCTTGTATCTTTGTCTTTCCTTTATCGGAGGAATTTTCATCAATTCAATCATTTTCATACCTCAGCTGATTTTGCTGAGTTTTTTAATTTTAGGAACTTTATTAATTTCAGTTCTTTGGAAATATAAGCGACTGGTAGTCATTGGCTTTTGTTTGATATTTTTAGTTTTGGGAATTTCCCGCCACCAATTGGCTCTGTCGAAAATCGATAATTCAGCAATTAAAAAATTTATTGGGAACGAAGTTACCTTAATTGGTTTAGTTAGTGAAGAGCCTGAAATAAGAGAAAAAAGCACAAAATTAACTGTCAAAACAGAAGAAATTCAATACATCGAGAACGGTTCTCGATGTAGCGGTGAGAAGGTTTTAGTGACCACTTGGAGATATCCGGAATATCAATACGGGGATAAGTTAAAAATTCGAGGATTATTAGAAGAACCTGAAGTATTCGAAGGTTTTAACTATAGAGATTATTTAGCCAAAGATGGGATTTTAGCTGTAATTTATTTCCCAGAAATCGAATTGATAAAACAAAATCAGGGAAATTTTCTAAAGAAAATTTTAATATCTTCCAAAAATAAATTAGAAGATAATTTAGGTAAGGCGATGCCAAGACCTCAATCAGCAATTTTGGAGGCTTTGTTTTTTGGAAAAGAAGAAAACATTTCCCAAGAATGGAAAGAAAAGTTAAATTTAACCGGTACTCGCCATATTACGGCAGTTTCAGGAATGAATATTACCATTATTACTTTTTTAATTTTAAGTTTTCTTTTAATGCTCGGTTTTTGGAGACACCAGGCGTTTTATTTTTCAATAATTTTAATAATTCTTTACATTTTAATGATCGGGGCACCCTCATCTGCAATTCGAGCAGGAATTATGGCTGGCCTTTTACTTTTAGCTCAACATTTTGGTAGGTTGTCTGCTGCTTCTCGAGTCATTGTTTTTACTGCAACCTTTATGTTAATTCAAAACCCTTTGCTTTTAAGATTAGATATTGGATTTCAATTGTCCTTTTTGGCAACCATGGGTTTGATTCATTTGCAACCTGCTCTTTTAGATTGGTTTAAAAAAGTTCCCAACTTCCTCCAATTAAGAAATAATTTAGCAGCAACTTTAGCCGCCCAAGTTTTTGCTCTTCCAATTTTGATTTATAATTTTGGCCAAATTTCAATGATTTCTCCTTTAGCAAACATTTTAATTTTACCTTTGATTCCTTTCATTACTATTTTGGGATTTATTTTCGCTTTCATTGGAATCTTTTGGGAAGTATTAGCTCAAATTCTCTCTTGGCCAGCCTGGCTTCTGGTAACTTATACTTTAAAAATAATTGATTGGTTTTCCAAAATTCCCTGGGCTTCTTTAACTTTTAAAGATGTCCATTGGATTTTTCTAATAATTTCTTATTTAATTTTAGGCCTTTTCATTTTCTGGCTAAACCAAAAACGAAAACTAAAATTTTTGAATTATTAGCCTCATTCACTACGAGAACCGTTCTCGTAGTATTAAAAATTCCGAGAAAAACCATGCCCCGCACCGAACTTCGTTCTGGTGCGGGGTCTCTGGCGGGGGCGGAAACAGAAATTACAATTTATTTAAAAGCAAAAACTGCCTAATCATAGACAGTTCTTGCGTTAATTTCTTTACCCTGAACTGTGTTTTGATTTAGTTCAGGGCTTTTTCCAACCCACAATTTTACAGAGGACAGTCCTCTGTAAATCTCTTTATGGGCTCGAAAAAAGAGGTCGTGCTTGACATATCATTTTCAATATATACAATAAAATTAGTATGGCTAAAAAAGTTCGAAAAATTCTTTCATATTTCGCTGTGTTTGATCCTGCTAAAGAAGGGGGGTATAATGTTTCTTTTCCTGATTTTCCTGGTTGTGTAACTTTTGGAGCAACTTTTGAAGAGGCAAAAGAAAACGCAAAGGAGGTTTTAGAATTATGGTTAGAAGAGTTAACTTCTCAGAAACAAGAAATTCCAGTAAAAACCACAAGACCAATCATTGATGAAGTAAAAATAGCTTTTTCAAAAAGAACTTAATTTATGAAACCGGTAAATGCCAGAAAGTTGATAAAGATTTTGAAAGAAAATGGTTTTGTGCTTTCTCGTCAAAAAGGAAGCCACATGATTTGGAAAAACCCAAAAACTAATGTAATTGTTCCTGTGCCCCTACATGGAAAATCAAAACCTATCCCAATTGGCACCTTAATGGTAATTATCAAGCAGTCGAAAATCCCCAAAGAAAAATTTAAATAAATATTTTTTATTCAGCTAAAATAGGCTGCTTTTTTATTTCTAAAGAACTAACTCTTTGCCCTGAACTGTGCTTCTTGCCCCGTAGCAAACTTGTTCTGCTTCGGGGTACTCTGGTTCAGGGCTTTTTCCAGCCCACAATTTTACAGAGGACAGTCCTCTGTAAATCTCTTTATGGGCTCGAAAAAA
>Ga0180009_10005932_pt1 | contig 12958 bp, 10 predicted proteins | sample OS_PC_MetaG_FD_123537 | JGI IMG/M metagenome (GOLD analysis project Ga0180009, IMG submission 123537) | Groundwater microbial communities from the Aspo Hard Rock Laboratory (HRL) deep subsurface site, Sweden - OS_PC_MetaG | ecosystem: Environmental > Aquatic > Deep subsurface > Groundwater...
AATGACTTCGCTCCACCTAAAACATCTGGAACGTAAAACAGGGTCATGGCAGGTAAGAGAACCAACATAACTCCCGCAATAATGCCGGGTTTAGTGATGGGTACCACCACGCGAAACAAAATACGAAGCTTACCAGCGCCTAAATCGCGTGCTGCATCGAGCAAACGCCAGTCAAATTTTTCCAAATTGGCATACAACGGCAAAATCATGAAAGGCAGTGAGATGTATACCAAACCAATCAACACAGCTGTTTGCGTAAATAAAAGATGCAAAGGTTGATGAATCAAGCCCAACCACATTAAAAGATGGCTCAACCATCCTTCTCCACGAATCAAAACAATAATGGAATACACGCGCATCAATGTGCTTGTCCAAAACGGCAACATTAGAAAAAAAATTAAAACGGGTTTTACGGCTTTTGGCATACGCGAACAAATATATGCAAAGGGGTATCCAAGCATGAAACAAAAGCTACAACTCACGACCGATAAATAGAGAGAACGAACGAAAATCTTGAAATAAATGGGATGAAACAATTGAAGATAATTAGTGAACGTAAAATGCCAAACAAAGATATTCGTATCACCGCTCTCAAGCACGCTAGCAAGACACACCAACACAAAAGGCAATAAAGCAAAAAGACCGATCCATAGAAACAGCAATCCAACAGAAAAACGCTTAAACAAATGGTTATTCATCATGCGGCAATACCACCTCCCAGCCTAACGTCCATTCCACCCAAACATTTTCTCCTCTTTTAAAATCCAAGTTTTCATCGTCTTCATCAAAAAATTCCGTCGTCGACAAACGCTTTCCGCTCTTTGTTTTTAAGATCAAATCAACAGTAGATCCTTTATAAATTACTTGTTCCACTTTCGCTTCAAACATGTTTGTTGTGTCATCAACTTCTGTGTTATACCAAGAATGCAAATCTTCTGGACGCACAATCACAGAAACGTTCTGTCCTTTTTTGAATTCCCCTTCATTATCTAATTGATATTTTTTCCCTTCGATAAAGACCTGAATGGTGTCCTCTGTCGCTTCAATCACTGTGGTTTCAAAGATATTGGCCGCTCCAATAAATTTTGCGACATATAACGTTTTCGGTTCTTCATAAACATCCCGAGGAGTTCCAATTTGTTCAATACATCCATGATTCATTACCACAACACGATCAGACATCGACAACGCCTCTTCTTGATCGTGTGTTACTAAAATAAAAGTAATCCCTAATTTTCTCTGTAGCGCTTTTAGCTCGATTTGCATTCTCTTTCGTAAGCTATAATCCAAAGCACTTAATGGTTCATCTAGCAACAACACCAACGGCTTATTAATAACAGCCCGCGCAATCGCAACCCGTTGTTGCTGTCCGCCACTCAATCGATCTGGTTTTCTATCTTTTAGATCATCCAACTTCACCATCGACAGAGCTCCCAAGACTCGCTCATGAATTTCTTGTTTAGGGAGATGTTTGCATTGCAAACCAAAGGCAACGTTTTCATACACCGTCATATGTGGAAACAACGCATAACTCTGGAAAACCATGTGGACATGCCGCTCTTCAGGCGGCGTATTTCTCATATCCTTTCCATCGATAGCAATAACGCCACCGGTTAACGTTTCAAAACCAGCCAAAAGACGTAATAAGGTAGTTTTTCCACAACCGGAAGGACCTAAAAGCGTTAAAAATTCACCGCTTTTGACATCTAAATTGATGCTGTTCAAAACACGTTGGTCTTTAAAATATTTATCAACTGCTGCGATTTCGATGATGTTTTTGCTCAATGTCACCCCCCTACTTTATTGTTTCCATCGTCATTCCCGCGCAAGTGGGAATCCAGATTGCCTAAATTCTTAGGGGAAAGCCTGACCGACTTCCCTCACTTTACCCCTGTTTAAAACGTTCGATGCCTTCCAAAATCAAACGACAGGCCTCGTTGTAGTCCAACCATCCTTTGATCTTGACCCATTTGTTGAGTTCTAAATCTTTGTAATGCGCAAAGAAATGTTGGATCGCATTTTTTTCAACAGGAGAAATGTCTTCAATCGAATGAATGTGCGAATAAATAGGTGTCAGAGCATCCACTGGAACCGCTAATAATTTTTCGTCTGGGCCTGCTTCATCTTCCATGTCCAACACACCCACAGGACGACAACGCACAATCGCACCGCTCATCACAGAAAAAGGACACAGCACCAGCACATCACAAGGATCTTTGTCTTGAGCTAACGTCTGAGGGATATAACCGTAGTTGCAGGGATAGCGCATGCTCGTATTCATAAAGCGATCGACAAACAACAACTCGCTCTCTTTATCAAATTCATATTTCACGGGATCACTTTGAGAAGGAATCTCAATAATTACATTTATTTCATTAGGAACATTTTGACCGGGCAACACTTGCTTAATACTCATCCTCACATCCTCCGAAAAAAGGGCTGCGCATTGTATGAGTTAAGTGAAATTACTCAAGAACGGACCTTGACCGTAACAACGGCGCAAAGACTGAAAATGACGGCCTTACGAAATAACACTATAAAACTAGATCCTAGTTTTACTCGACCGTAAGATCTGGCACCGTTTCACCATGTAAGAATTAAGGAGAAAACAATGGAGCACCCAGATTGTTTGTTTTGCAAAATTCTGAACAAAGAGATTCCAGCAAACATCATTTATGAAGACGATTTTGTCATTGCTTTCGACGATATTTATCCTAAAGCCCCCATTCACAAATTAATCATTCCAAAAAAACACATTGCAACACTGAACGAACTTTCCCCAAAAGAAGAAACACTTGTCGGGCATATGGTTTATGTGGCTGCTCAATTAGCGAAAAAATTTGAAATTAATGAATCAGGGTATCGGACTTTGCTTAATTGCAATCAAGACGGTGGACAAATGGTGTTTCACATTCATCTACACTTATTGGGAGGCCGCTCTCTACTGTGGCCGCCAGGATGATTTTTTGTCGCCATCCCCGCGTACTAGATCCTTAGCTTTCGCGGGGATGACTATATAAAATTATTCAACAACGGCTTCTTGGGCCATCAAGGATGGTTTCATGGTGAGTCGGATACGACCTTGGCGATCAATTTCAACGACTTTCACTGAAACAGTTTGGCCTTCAGACAACACATCGGTCACACGCTCAATACGTTGTTCACTCAATTGTGAAATGTGCAAGAACCCATCTTTGCCTGGCAAAATGTTAACGAACGCGCCAAATTCCAAAATCTTATTAACCTTGCCTTCGTAAATTCTACCTATTTCAGCTTCTGCAACGATTCCTTCAATCCGCTGTTTTGCTTGTTCACAGGCTTCTTGAGACGGCGCAGCAATGCGCACCAAACCAGAATCATCAATATCAATAGAAGCGCCTGTTTGCTCAATAATCGAACGAATGGTTGAGCCGCCCTTTCCGATTACTTCGCGTACTTTTTCAGGCAACACCTGCATGGTTTGAATCACTGGGGCATGCGGCGATAACTCTGTACGAGCAGTCATAATCACATCATTCATGTGCTTCAATATATGCAAACGGCCTTCTTTCGCTTGTTCCAATGCTTTTTGCATGATGAATTTTGTAATGCTTGCAATCTTGATATCCATCTGCAAAGCAGTAACGCCTTCTGCGGTTCCTGCTACTTTGAAGTCCATATCGCCCAAATGATCTTCATCTCCCAAGATATCTGTCAAAATGGCAAATTTATTTTCTTCTTTAATCAAACCCATCGCGATGCCTGCCACAGGCGCTTTAATAGGCACGCCCGCATCCATCAAAGACAAACTGGACCCACAGACAGTAGCCATGGAACTGGAACCGTTTGATTCTGTAATTTCAGACACAATACGCAACACATAAGGGAAGTCCGCATCTTCTGGTAACACGGCTTGTACAGCACGTTTCGCTAAACGACCGTGACCAATTTCGCGACGTTTCACACTGCCTAAAGGAGCTGTTTCTCCGACCGCATAAGGAGGGAAGTTGTAATGTAATAAAAAGCGATCTCTATAATCGCCTTCCAAGCCTTCCACCATCTGCGCATCTCTTTCTACACCCAATGTTGTCACGACTAACGCTTGCGTTTCTCCTCGAGTAAACAATGCAGAACCATGCACTCTGGGTAATACACCGACTTGAATATCTAAAGGTCTGACCGTGCGTGTGTCACGCCCATCAATACGAGGATGACTTTGTAAAATACGATCACGCACAATGTGTTTACTTAGTTTTTCAAAAGAAGCTTTAACATCGTGTTCCGATGGCCCTTCTTCTGTATCAACCAGCAATGCGCCCAACAATTTCGTTTTTATTTCATCGATTTTTTCTGCGCGCTGTAATTTATCGGCGATTTGAAAAGCGGCGGTTAATTCTTCTTTCGCTAACTTTTCAATATTTTGATCGAGAACAGCATTGTCTTCTTTGATTGCCCAATTTCCGCTAGCACGTCCTGCCTCTTCGACAAGATCTTTAATCGCTTGAATCGCTATTTGCATTTCCTGATGACCAAACCAAACCGCTTCTAACATCACGGCTTCCGGTAACATTTTGGCTTCGGATTCAACCATCAAGACGCCTTGTTCCGTACCTGCAACAACCAAATCCAGTTCGGATGTTTTGAGTTGCCCAGTTGTCGGATTCAAAATAAAGCTATCTTCTTTAAATCCAATACGAGCAGCTCCAATAGGACCGTGAAAAGGAATGCCCGACAACATTAAAGCAGCAGACGCTCCCAACAGAGCTGGAATGTCAGTATCAATTTCAGGATTAATGGAGACAGCTGTCGCAATCACTTGAACATCATTAAAAAAACCTTCAGGGAACAAAGGCCTAATCGGACGATCGATCAAACGCGACAATAAAGTTTCCCGCTCCGTAGGACGTCCTTCTCGTTTGTTAAACCCTCCTGGAATGCGCCCAAAGGCATAAGCTTTTTCTTGATAATTCACAGTGAGAGGGAAAAAGTCTCTCCCTTCAACTGCTTTTTTCGCACACACAGCCGTCACTAAAACGGTTGTTCCGTCCATATCCACTAATACCGCAGCATTTGCTTGTTTAGCGATTCTGCCCGTCTCCAAGGTGACCGTATGTCCCCCGTATTGAAAAACTTTTTTACAAATATTCACAATTTAAATTCCTATATTGAAAAGATGAAAAGAAGGGAGCAGAAAAATAATCCCGAGAAAATTGAAGAACAATAAATGAGAAGAGATAAATAGAAGCATTAAACATCTTTTAAATTGAGACGCTCAATCAACGTTTCGTAACGATCTCTATCTGTGCGTTTTAGATATTTGAGTAATCGACGGGAACGATTCACTTTCGCCATCAACCCTCGAAGTGAATGGAAATCTTTTTTATTAGACTGCATATGCGCAGTTAACCCACTAATTTCATTAGTCAATAAAGCAACCTGTACCTCAACAGAACCGGTATCTCCTTCAGATTTTTGATACTCCGCTATAATTTTTTGTCTTTCTTTTACAGACGCTCGCATTTCATACCTCTTTACATTTCAGCTAAAAATTTTTCTGCCCTTTTTAAAGCGCGCGGATTCTACCATCCAAAATATGCCTCACAAGGACTTTTCTTTGTCTAAAGACTCTTCAACATCTGTAAGCAGTTCCACCATGCGCTCACTGTTTTGCACAGAGTCATCAAAATAAAAATGAAGTTCAGGCATTTTTCGTAATTTCATCTCTTGCGCTAACAAATAACGTAAGGTCTTAGCTTCTTCGTTCAAAAAATGTACCAACGGCTGAGGGTCCTGGTCAGAAAGCAAAGAAATATAGACCTTTGTATAAGATAAATCGGGGCTGACCTTAATTCGCGTAATAGAAATCACTTGGTCTCGCCATTGCTCATATCGATTATGAATCAAAACGCTCAGTGCACTTTTCATGACCGATTCGATGCGTTGTATACGTTTGTACTCTTTTACCATCACGTTATGCCTTACAAAGTTCGAGCAACCTCGATCATTTCAAAGACTTCTATTTGATCCCCCACCCTGACATCGTTGTAGTTTTTGACACCGATACCGCACTCCATACCATTACGAACTTCATTGGCATCTTCTTTAAATCGACGCAATGACTCTAACTCTCCTTTGTAAATCACTACTTGATCACGCAAAACGCGAATCGGACGATTTCGCTTCACGACACCTTCGATCACCATACAACCAGCAATGTCTCCAAATTTTGGAGAATGGAAGACATCCCGAACTTCTGCCAAACCAATGATTTGTTCTTTGATCTCAGGCAAGAGCAACCCACTCAGTGCGCGTTTCACAACATCAATGACATCGTAAATAATGCTGTGATAGTGCACATCAACACCGTTTGCTTCGATCAACTGTTTTGCCGAAGTGGCCGCTCTGACGTTGAATCCAATAATGACGGCTTTCGAAGCGATCGCTAAATTCACATCGGAATCCGTAATTCCACCAACACCGCTTGAAATGATTTTTACTTTCACATCATCCGTCGACAATTTCACCAACGCTTCTCTTAATGCTTCCACGGACCCTTGAACATCTGCTTTTAAAACAATGTTCAAAGTACTGACTTCGCCTTTTCCTAAACCTTCGAACAAGTTATCCAAACTCACTGTCGCATTTTCATTTTCGAGGCGAACCGTACGGTGTTTGTTTTGTCTAAACAAAGCGACTTCACGTGCTTTTCGTTCATCACGTAACACCACGAATTCATCGCCAGCATTTGGAAGCCCTGACAAACCTAACAATTCCACGGGAATCGAAGGGCCCGCCTCTTCAATTCTATGTCCTAATTCATTTAACAATGCTCTTGCATGCCCAAACTGATCTCCGGCCAACACAATATCACCTTTATGTAAGGTGCCTTTCTGCACCAAGATCGACGCGATAGGCCCTAAGCCTTTGTCCAAACGAGATTCAATGACAATCCCGTGAGCAACGCCTTCACTGACTGCTTTTAATTCCAACATCTCTGCTTGTAATAAAATGGCATCAAGCAACAGATCCACGCCTGTTCCTTGCTTGGCGGAAATAGCAACAAACATGGATTCTCCACCCCATTCTTCAGGCACCACTCCGTACTTCGTCAATTCGGTTTTCACTTTCTCAGGATCAGCATCCGGCTTATCAATTTTATTCACTGCCACAATCATTGGCACATTGGCTGCTTTCGCGTGTTCAATAGCTTCGATGGTCTGAGGCATCACCCCATCGTCTGCTGCAACAATCAGCACCACAATATCTGTCACTTGTGCTCCTCGCGCACGCATCGCTGTAAATGCCTCATGCCCGGGAGTATCAAGAAAAGTAACAATACCCTTCTTGGTTTCAACGTGATAAGCACCAATATGTTGCGTGATACCTCCCGCTTCCCCAACCGCCACTTTCGTGCGACGAATGTAATCCAAAAGAGAAGTCTTCCCGTGATCGACATGCCCCATAATGGTTACAACAGGTGCTCGAGACGTTGCCTCTCCTTCCTCTTCTGTCTCAGCCAAAGCGGCTTCTTCAAAAGCATTTGAGCTTAATAAAGCGGGCTTATGCCCCATTTCTGTGACAACAATTTCGGCCGTATCTTGATCGATCGATTGATTGATCGTTGCCATGATTCCTAACTTCATCAACTCCTTAACAACAGCGGCTGCCTTAACAGACATACGTTGCGCCAATTCAGCAACGGTAATGATTTCGGGGATTGATACTTCTTTAACGATCGGCTCAGTAGGTTTTTCAAAAACATGTTTTTTGATTTTCGTAACAGTTGGCTTATAAGTCTTTTTACGAAATCCAAAAGATAGAGGTCGCTCTTCTTCTTCCTCTGTTAGATCAATCGAACGGACATCGATTCTCTTCTGTGCACGCTCTTTAGTAATTTGTTTTGCTTTTGCTTTCTTTTTCGCTTTCTCAAGCTCATCTTCCGTATCTACTTTTCGCCCTTTCTCTTCCTTTTCGTGCTTCTTTTCTACAACAGCTGTTTTCTGCTCAGGCACAACAGTTGGAGCTTCTGTCACCACTGTTTCCGGCTTCTCGACGACTGGTTTTTCTTCCACCCATTGAGCTTCTTGAACTAGCTTCTTTTCTTCTGCATGTGTTGCTGCGATACGTTCTCGATCTTTTCGTTCTTGCTCCAAAATAACACTACGTTTGATATAGGTATGTTTTTTACGCACTTCAACATTAACAGTCTTTTGGCTTCCGCTTTGCGACCCCGTCACTTTTAATTTGCTAAGTGTTTTACGTTTTAGTGTGATTTTTTTCGGTTCTGTTTCAGGAGCTTCTTTTTTCAAACTTAACTTGGCTTCTTTTTTTGCAACTGGGTTGTCCGTTTGATCCGTTTTAGGTTGAACAACTGTTTTAGCAGTCACCATTTTCTTGGGCTCGGTTTTTTTTAATCCTTCCAAATACGTCACGATTTTTTTCTGTTGTTGAGCAGAAATCTCTTGTTCGGCATCTTTAACACGCATGTTGGCTGCATGAAAATGTTCTAACAGTTCATCAACCGAAAGGTTTAACTGTTTTGCAAATTCAATCACTGTCATTTTTGCTGCCATAAAATTTTCCTCCTGAACACACTCAATTCATATATTCGTATGTTCTTTAATTTCTCCTACTGTCATTCCTAGCTTCGGCAGGAATCCAGTTATATCAGTTATATATACGACAGACATGTGATCGCCCGAAGATTCCGTGCTAATGACCGCGTCTACTCCCTATTTAAACCATGGTTCTCTTGCCGTCATAATCAAATTGCCCGCCTTCTCTTTCGTCATGCCTTCAATTTCCATCAATTCGTCAATGGATTGTTCTGCCAAATCTTCCATCGTCTTAATACCATGGGAGGCCAATACATGTGCGAGAGCTTGATCCATGCCTTTCATATTTACCAAATCATCGCTGGGATGCGCTTGGCTGTCTTCTTCACTAATTTTTTCCTTCGCCCGTTCACGCAATGCTTCCACGATTTCTTCATCAAATTCTTCGATATTCAAAAATTCTTGCACGGGGACATACGCTACTTCTTCTAAAGTCGTAAACCCTTCTCTCACCAAAATTTCTGCAACATCTTCATCAAGATCCAAACGGTCCATAAACATCTTCTGCAATTGATTGGACTCCTCTTGACTCTTCTCTTCTGCTTCTTTGGTAGACATCACATTTAAGGTCCAACCGGTTAATGCGCTTGCTAATCGAACGTTTTGACCGCCTCTGCCAATTGCTTGAGACAACTGATCTTCATTCACTGCAATATCCATCGCATGAGTATCTTCATCCATGACGATCGACGCCACTTCCGCAGGAGCCATCGCATTAATCACGAGCTGTGCCGGATTGTCGTCCCACAAAATAATATCGACACGTTCGCCAGCTAATTCATTCGAAATAGCTTGCACACGAGAACCTCGCATACCAACGCATGCGCCAATGGGATCAATTCGCCCATCATTCGTTTTGACCGCCACTTTTGCACGCAACCCAGGATCACGAGCAACAGCCTTTACCTCGATGGTTTCCTCTCCCACTTCCGGCACTTCGATGCGCAGAAGTTCGTGCAACATCTCGTTTTCTGTACGACTGGCTAATAATTGAGGACCACGCGCATCGACTTTGATTCTAGACAAATAGGCTCGAAGACGATCGCCCATGCGCACAGAATCATTGGGCAACATCTCTTCGCGAGGAATAAAGACTTCGGCATTGTCTCCTAAATCTAAAAAGACGCCTTCTCGTCCTGTCTTTTTCACAGAGCCATTAATCAATTTACCAATTTGAGAACGATAAGCGTCTACCATTTTGGCGCGTTTTGCTTCTCTCACTTTTTGAATAATAACTTGTTTTGCTGTCTGCGCAGCAATGCGTCCAAAATCAATGGATGGAATTTCTTCTAAAAGTTGATCTGTCAACGTCGGTTCATACCCTCTCTTTTTTGCTTCTTCCAAATCAAAACAGGCAACGCTTTCTGATGCACATAAAAACCAACAATGCACAGTTTCTTCTTCTGGTTGAGTGTCCTCTTCATCTTCACGATGTTTGATTCGTGTTTCGGTCTGAACTTCTAAACATTTTTTTTCTTCAATTTTTTGAGAGGCATCTTTCAAAGTGAAATGAATCTCTGGATTAAATTCGATGGCTTCGTCCTGTTCATCTACTACGGTCCATCGACGATAAGTTGCGTAATGCCCTGTATCACGATCAATGGACACCTTCACATCAATGTTAGCTAAATGCCGTTTCTTCGTCGCAAGTTCTAATGCGGCTTCGATCGCTAAGAAGATCACTTCTTTCGATACATCCATTTCGTAAGAAACTGCTTTTACAACATCCAAAATTTGTTTGTTCATCATTGTTGCCTCATACAGAAATTAATCATTAGAACCGAACGCATATTGTCGTTCCAAATGCGCTTTTTGAATCTGTTCAAAAGGAATATTGACTGTTCCTTCTTGTGTTAACACCTCAATTACATTGTCTTTTACAGCGTTGATACGCCCCTTCAATTGGTTATGTTCATGAATGGGTTGTGCGAGATGCAGCACCACTTGTTCCCCCACAAAGTGTTCAAACTGTTGCAACGTAAACAGCGGGCGATTCGCGCCTGGAGAAGAAACTTCTAAGCGATATTTCCAGGAAATCACATCTTCAACATCTAAAACCGCACCAACCTGTTTGCTGACCTTTTGACAATCCTCAAGTGCAATGCCTTCAGAACGATCAATATAAATACGCAACGTAGCAATACGGCCCGGCAAAAATTCTATGCCAACAAACTCGTAACCCATCGTCTGAATGACAGGTTGTAACACTTGGTTAATCGCTTCGATATTCACTATTTACAAACCCCAGTTAACAAAAAACCCCTAAACGGGGTTCCAAAAATCTTTGAATTGGTAGCGGGGGTAGGATTTGAACCTACGACCTTTGGGTTATGAGCCCAACGAGCTGCCAAACTGCTCCACCCCGCATCAAAGGGCGCGCACTATACAAACAATACATAGAACTTGTAAACAATCTTTCGTTATTCCTCAGGGCTGTCCCATTAAAATCGTCGTCATTCTTAGCTTCGGCGAGAATCCAGACTAAAGTCATTCCCGCGGAAGCGGGAATCCAGTTCTTCAGACATATCGATTTCATCTACCCGTTCAGTCATTCCCGCGGAAGCGGGAATCCAGTGTTCTCTGGATCCTTAGCTTTCGCGGAGATGACGGTGGAGCGCTTTTTCGGGGATGACGATAGGACAATGACTAAAGACGCATGTGGGGGAAAAGGATGACGTCTCGAATGGATGCGGAGTTTGTCATGAGCATCACCAAACGATCGATACCGATGCCCTCTCCTGCGGCTGGAGGCATGCCATATTCCAAAGCGGTGACGTAATCTGCGTCGTAGTACATCGCTTCTTCATCACCGGCCTCTTTTTGCTTTACTTGTTCACGGAAACGATCGGCTTGGTCTTCGGGATCATTCAGCTCGGAAAAGCCGTTCGCTATTTCTTTACTCGCCATAAAAAATTCAAAGCGATCTGTAATAAAAGGATTTTGATCATTACGGCGCGCGAGCGGTGAAATTTCATATGGATATTCCGTAATAAAAGTAGGTTGAATCAGATGATGTTCAACCGTTTCTTCAAAAATCAGTGACTGCAGTTTTCCTAAACCATCATGCTTCTGGAACTGAATGTGCAATCGCTCAGCCACTTGCCGCGCTGAATCCAAATGATCGATGTCTTGCGCTGTGATTTCAGGATTGAAATGCAAAATGGAATCGCGCATCGACATGCGCGCAAAAGGTTTGCTCCAATCAAATGTGTATTCCTGATAGGTGATGACGGTCGTGCCCAAAATGCTTTCCGCCAACGTTCTTAACAACTCTTCGGTGAGATTCATCAGCTCTGTGTAATCTGCATACGCTTGATAAAACTCGAGCATCGTGAACTCAGGGTTATGCCGCGTTGAAATACCTTCATTGCGAAAATTACGATTGAGTTCAAACACGCGTTCAAAACCACCCACGACTAAACGCTTCAGATACAGCTCCGGAGCGATACGCAAATAGAGCGGCATATCCAGTGCATTGTGATGAGTTACAAACGGACGCGCGGAAGCACCTCCCGGAATAACTTGCATGATCGGCGTTTCCACCTCGATGAAATGACGTGCTTTTAAGAAGTCACGAATGCCGTCGATGATTTGTGTTTTGATCAAGAAAACACGGCGCGATTCTTCATTCATGATCAAATCTAAATAACGTTGTCTGTAACGCGTTTCTACGTTTTGCAATCCATGAAATTTATCCGGCAAAGGGCGCAATGATTTTGTGATCAATTGGACAGTTTCTGCATGAATCGAAAGCTCTCCGGTCTTTGTTTTAAAGACGAATCCTTCGACGCCCACAATGTCGCCTAAATCCCATGTTTGAAAGGTTTCATAGACCCCTTCTGGCAAATCATTTTTACGCAAATAGCATTGAATGCGGCCTGACATATCCTGCAATTGAATAAAGCTCGCCTTCCCCATCACGCGACACAACATCATGCGACCCGCAACGGAGACACGAGCCCGCTTTTCTTGAAGCGTTTCATTGTCTTCATCGCCATACATCGCATGCAATTCTTTCGCCACCGCATTGCGTCGAAAATCATTCGGAAATGCGTTTCCGTCGGAACGCAAGGTCTCTAGTTTCGCCCGCCGTTGTGCCATTAAATCGTTTTCACTAACAACAGCGTCCAAAGTGGTGTCAGTCATGATGAGTTCCTTATTAGTATTGGGATAAAAAAGGCCGCGTAAGATAAGCGAAAGCAAATAAAAACGGTAGGAAGATATGGTGTCTCATCATGCCGCGAATTGACTCATAAAGAAGGTTACCGGGGAAAAATGAGAGCTGTATAAAAAATGATTCGTTGACTCATAGTAATAGGTTACCCAAAAACAGAGGACCTATTATGAAAAAACGTATCGAAAAT
>Ga0180009_10005933_pt1 | contig 12957 bp, 8 predicted proteins | sample OS_PC_MetaG_FD_123537 | JGI IMG/M metagenome (GOLD analysis project Ga0180009, IMG submission 123537) | Groundwater microbial communities from the Aspo Hard Rock Laboratory (HRL) deep subsurface site, Sweden - OS_PC_MetaG | ecosystem: Environmental > Aquatic > Deep subsurface > Groundwater...
AAATGCGGAAGGCGCCACAGCTCACATGTTTATTGTGAATCCATTGAGCGGAAGATCCTTTGCAAAATTATTTTCAACTCATCCCGCTGTAGAAGAAAGAATTAAGCGATTAGAAGAAATTGCACAAGGACGAAGATAATTTTTTGAGCTGTTTTTAATAGTTCTAATCGTTAGTTTTTATTGGGGAATAAGTCTAAAACAATATGATGAAAATAAAAATCATAATTACGTCTGCTTTGTTCTTCGTTTGTTTGATAATTACAAACGCTCAGACGGATAGTAACCTGAATGAATTATATAAGTTAATTGATTCTTCCGTTCAGCAGTTAATTGATAAAATTGAGTTTGGTAAATCCGAATACGGATTGAGCCTAACTTCGCTGCCGGAGTATAAATCACTTGAGGACAGAGTTTACACTTCCTTTTCGAAGGGAAAATTTGCGGTCAATTTAACCGACTCTTCCAAAACCGATAGAATTGAGTTTGGAATAAAATCTGCAAAAGTAAATTATTCGGAATTATTTAGAGATGGATTTTTCGGTTCATATAAAACTACAAGGGAAATTCATCTAAATACATTAATCACAATTGTGGAAGATAACAAAATTGCTTTCTCGGAAAGTTTTAACGCAAATTTTACAGACACCGTTGACTATGATGAAATTAGGAATTTGGAAACAGCATCCCTTCCGTTTACAAAAAGCAAATTGCCGGAAGAACCCCTGTTTCCAGGATTGATTGAACCTGCAATTGCAATTGGCGCTATTGCAGTTTCGGTATTTCTTTTATTCAGTGTACGCAGTAAATAATTAATCGCCGAATCTTGGATTTACAATATTGTTGTAGATCGATCCGAAAGAATAAGAAAAGCCAAAAGAGCCCCAAAATTCAAATTGAGTTTCTAGCTCTCTGCGTTGAAGAAGAACTTCTTCTAAACTCACATCTCGTTTAGGAAGTGCAATTTGATCATGAATTGCAGAAATTCCGCCGTCGAACTCTAAAGACAATCCCTTATAAATATTTACCGTTACTTCCGATTCAATTTCTATGTGGTTAAGTGTAAAATCGTGAAAGTAACTTGATCCTGAGATTGATGTGCTTACATTTCCCCACGGTTGGATCAATTCAAGGGTTGCAGAGATCGATTGCCGGAAAAGTGTTTCCCGGAGTTTAAGGTAAATTGTTTCCTCTAAATAATTATTATGCTTTGCCCAAATTATATAATTTAATCGCAATTGTTTATGTGTGCTCTCAGAATAAGGGAAAATGTTATACTCAATACCCGATGCTACTTCGGCAGCAAATTCAATATTTCTATAACTGGATGAGTTAAGATTATTCAATACACCAACAGACCAGTTGCTACCTAAAGATTTAACTATGCTCGATTCCCAACTGTATGATCTTCTAATGTTTTTAATCATTTCGTCTTCGTAGTCATAACGGCTCTCGTTATAGTCGCTGTTCAGCGATAAATGTATTTTCCATTCTTCTGTTACGCGGGATGCAGATAAAGACGACCGAGTATTAACATAGCTTGAAGACTCTTCTCCTCTCATGAATCCATGAAGACTTACACGATAAACCCAAAAATCCCAATCATCGGTTGATTTATCTTCTTCCTTTGTTTCATCAATGTACTTGATGGATAATTTTTTAGCTATGGGTGAATCAATAATATATCTAAGCAGACCGAGCTTAAAGGTGTTCACTAATTTTATTCTCTCGGTGTCTTCTGTGTCTGTCTGATCTTCAAAAAATTTGAGAGTATCATTAATACCTTCAAATCTATTTTGCCCCAAAAAAGTTAATGTGAATTCACGGCCCAGCCCGCCGGTGTGCTGCGATGAAGTAAAAATGTGAACATCTGCGTCTTTTCTATCGCGTACAAAGTTTACAAAATTAACTTCCTTCTTTACGAAATCAATATCGCATCTCTGGCAGTCAAAATAAATGTTTGGAGCGTCTTTAATAATGCTTCCGTTTTGTGCAATTGAAGATGTTGATAGAGTTATCAATAAAATAAAGCTAATAGCAACAAATATTTTGTTCAACTGTAGTCTCCACAAGAGTTATTCAATTTTGAACTTATTTAATAATTATCATTTTCTTAACTATTTGGTTCACACCGGAATTCAATTTATAATAATATGTTCCGCTTGATAGACTTGAGCCGTCAAATACAACCTCATATGTTCCAGGTGCTTTTTGTTCATCTACGAGCGTTTGAATTTCTCTGCCGAGAATGTCATAAACAATTATTCGTACGCTTAAAGATGTTGCTCGCAACGTCTTCATGGAAGGTATTGAATACTTAATTGTTGTGCTTGGATTAAACGGATTAGGATAATTCTGGAACAATTCAAATTTAGTTGGCATCGAGGCAACAGATGTGTTAATTCCCAATACGATATCTGTTTGGAAATCGTCTATTAAAATACTTCCAAAATTTTCACTGGAAAAATCAGATTCAATTGCAATTCCAATAAAGTTAATTAACGGCTCCACAGTGTAATCCTTTGGAAGAATGTTAATTAATTTCCATCCTGTATAACCAATTGAATCGGCAAAAACTTTTATTACCTCGCCCGCATTTGTTTCAAAATATAAATGAATTTTGTTGCAGCTTAAATCGCCGTAAAGCCAGAAGCCAAAATTAGACGAGGCGGTTACATTATCGAGCGGTTTAGAAACGAATAAAATTCCTTGATCAGAAGCGAACTCATACTTAATCTCACATGAATTATTGCCGGATATTTTCTTTGTGGAATTCAGAGAGATATCAGTTTGCTCATAATTTACATTCGAATTAAATATGTTGATTTCGGAGATACTCCAATCGGAGATTGTTTCAACGGAATCGATAATAATTCCTGTTTCATATTTATTATGCGAAATAGAAAAAACAATAATTTTTTGATTGCCAAAATCTAATTTGTGAACATCTTTTATTCCTGGTTTTAAAGTAATTCTATATTGTTTACCGGTTTGCAAAGGATTTCTGGGTTCGAACTTAAGCCAGCCTAAATTGTACACTGATCTATCAACAATAATATCAACGGGATTATTTTCTGAATCTGTAAACAAAACATTTCCCGGAAGAGATGTCTGGTCAAGCGGTCCATCCATTTTAATCAGCACGTCAAATTGCTTTGAATCTACAACTGAATTTTCTTTTGGGAAATAATTGTCAATCAAAAGATTAACACGCTTAGTTGTGAAGCAGGTTATAAACTTCTCTTTGAGTTTCATCCCACTGATGTCTTCAGCGCTAGTGTCAATTTCAACAAAATACAGAGTCTTACCCTTTAATTCAGAGCCGGTTAAAGTGAGAGTCTTTGAATCGGAACTCCAATTGATTTGATAAATGCAACTGGGAGACACGCTGATAGAATTCTCCACGCTTTCTTTATTCATCGGCTTATTAAATGTAAGCTCAATATTAGCGTTTAGTTCAATATCTACGGCATTATTTTGAGGTACGCAATTAGCAATGGATGTGGGAGTTTTAATGACAATCAAATTATCAAAGTAAAGTTTGCCCGTATTGATGCCGCCACTACTCTGCCTTATTGCAACGCAATTGAAGGTTTTAATTGAGTTGTTAATTTCACTAACAGGAATGTCAATAAATTTCCATCCGGACCAGTTAATTTGCTTTTCCAGATATTTGGAGATAGCTCCGTTTGCATCGCTTATCCAAAATTCTAAATTGTTTTTGTTGTTATCGCCAAAGACCCAAAGTCCAACGGATAAAAATTCATCGCTTCCAAAATTTGGTTCGGGATTAAATAAAATGCGGCAGTAGCCCTGGCTGGAAGTATTAAATTTATAATCGAGTTTTGCCGAAGTAAAACCATCGTGACTTTTTTCGCCGCTCAAAGACAATTTTGTATAAGAATTATCAACTCCCGAATAAAGCAGACTATAACCGCTCGTGTATTCAAAATCGTTAAGAACTTCACCTGTAATTTCCCGTTCCCTTTCAGTAAAGAATTCAATTTTTTGCTCATCAGCAAAAGCTAAACCGTCAACATCCATAATTCCATTTTTAACTGTAAAGGAATATTTCTTTTCCGGCTGTAAATCAGTCCTTGGTATGATAATTACTTTGCCTTCTTGAGAGAATGAAAAATCAACAGTGAAATCAATCTCTTCAAGCGATTCATCAGTTAAGTAAAATTTATCAACAAAGGAATTTGAATCAAGTTCACCGTAAAACTGGAGACAAATTTCAGCGCTGATGCTCACATCGCTTTGATTGTTCTGCGGATACGATGAAACTAGCGGAAGAGTAATATTGTATCTTGCAGTAACAGCCCAAACAACAGGAGTAACTTTTATATGACCGGTATTTGCATCCGCCCAATCATAAATTGCATTTTTCCCGTTATAAATTGCGCCATAACTGCCTGCGTTTTTATCGCCATAAGGGTCGTTAAAATAAAGCGAGTGTTGATCTCCGTATTGCTTAATTGCAAGCACAATGTGTGAGCTTGTTAAACTTGTCGTGCAAAGAATATGCGGATAACCCAAATTAATTTCGTTCATTACTTTTGACCAAGTTACGTTATCCGTTCTTGATGCTTCAACGCCGTGCTTTCCCAAAAAGGAAACTGTGTTGCTGTATGGACTTCCGTTATTCCACATAAAACCGTGCGCGCCTGTATAAAATCCCGGATTGCTGGGCGGCGTAATATTAAAACCAGAAAAAGTAAAGCCATTGTGGGTATAAGAATCGGAAAGGTAAATGCCGTAATTGCTGACGTGACCGTAAGTTGTTATTGGTTTGGGGAGCAAAATTTTATACGAGGCAAGAACCTGCATTGCGCTGGTCGCTCCGCAGCTTAGATAACCCTGATGCCTGCCATTTACCGGATCTTTTGTCCATGAACCGCTGTCCCGGCTGTCGAAAACCTGATGTATATGAACCCAGTCTATTTCATTAATTGATTTTTTTTTAAGACTTTCTTTTGCTTTTAATTCATAGAAATAGACAGGAAGAGGTTGATGCATTTTATATAAAAGCTGTTCGTCAGAATTCCCCGAAATGTTTTTTCTGTGCAATTCCCGTGTATTGAAAGTATGGAATAAAACTTCATCATTATTTGAGAAGCTGGCGTCCATTTCAAAAACTGCGGGAGATAAGGTTAAATTTTTCTCTTCGCGGCTCGCAACATTAAAAATATAAATGTCAGACTCAATGAGTTCATAAGTGTAAAAATCAATTTTACGTTTGTGATAAACAATATTTTTTGAATCACTCGACCACCTTGCATTTTCGCCGTCATCAATCTTAAAAAACTCTTTACTTTGATCGTGATAAATAAACAATTGCGCGTTTACAGATTCACAAATGATGTACTCGCCATTTGGAGACCACTTCGCATTATAATAACCGTTTTGATTATCGGTTATCATCTCTCTTACTTCAGTGTAAAGATTGTGTTTCCAGAGTTGATCGTCATTGTCTTTGAATATTACAAAATTACCATCCGGCGAAATTGGGGCTCTATTAGAAAACAAACCAAGATTGAATGATGATCTCTTTCCATCTTTAATAATTACTAAACTTTGTTCGTAGGTGAATGCTATTGCTCCGTCATAGGAAAACGAAACCTGCCCGGCCTTACTTGTAGGTTCTGCGAGAAGCTGTATTTGATTTGTTTTAAGATTATAAATTGCCGGGGTTTGAAGCTGAGTATTTTCATCGATCTTTTTAAAGCCGATAAGCGACATATCTTTGGAAAAAGATAAATACCTTCCGCACCCAGGCGAATTTGTAAGCACAGTTAGCATACTGCCATCCAACAAATAAATTGCAGATTCGTATTCATCTGTTAAAACAATGCCAAAGGGAGTTTCTACCGGATTGATAAAATATCCCGCCTCAACTTTATGCGATTGTGACCTGCCGATTGTTGACGTTACAAAGATCACAATTAATATATACTTATAAAGTTTTCTTACTGCCATTACGTTATTCCCGAAAAAATCATTTTTGCCAGTAGGAAATTCCCAAATGGAAATTTGAACGCTCTAAATATATGGTTTACAGTAAATAAATTCAGAATTATTCAGCGGTAAATAGGATTTTTTCTATGTTGTTACCAAGAAGATTTACAGCATTCTTAAAAAACAAAATTGGTTTGTATTCAGTATCTTAAGCAGTATTTTTTGGATGCAATCTACAAGAAACAAAGTGAATAAAATGAAAACAAACATGAAGTATTTTCTGAAAAGAACATTATTAGTTTTAATTCTATTGTTATTTAGCGCGGCAATTCTCCCGGCTCCTGAAGAAGGAATGTACCCTTTGAGTGAAATAAGCAAGATTGATTTAGTGAAAGCGGGATTAAAAATTTCTCCAACTGAGGTTTATAATCCGGATGGTATTAGCTTAATTGATGCGTTGGTAAAGGTTGGCGGATGCACCGGTTCGTTCGTTTCGGAAAAGGGATTGATAATCACAAATCATCATTGTGCTTTCGGGGCAATAAGCAGAGCTAGTTCCGAAGAAAAGAATTACCTCGAAAACGGATTTCTTGCCGAGAACTATGAAGATGAAATTCCAGCTAAAGGATATAAGTGCAGAATTACGGAATCGTATGAGGATGTGTCGGATAAAGTACTTTCCGCCGTTCGTGGTATTGATGATTTGGCAGAACGCGCCAAAGGAATCTCAAAGAAGATGCAGGAAATTGGTAACGAAGCGACAGACGACAGAAACTCGATTGAAGGCAGCGTTTCAGAAATGTTCGCGGGGCAAACTTACATTTTATTCAAATACAGAATAATTGAGGATGTTAGAATTGTTTATGCGCCGCCAAGATCAATTGGAGAGTTCGGCGGGGAAACAGATAATTGGGTTTGGCCAAGACACACCGGCGATTTTACTTTTATGCGGGCTTATACAGCTCCCGCTGGAAGTTCGGCTGAGTATTCTGAAGATAATGTGCCTTTTGTACCAAAGAAATATTTAAAAGTAAATCCAAACGGCGTTGAAGAAAATGATTTCGTTTTCATTTTGGGTTATCCGGGTAGAACATTCAGAAATTATTCATCACACTTTATCAACTATCAATTAGAATATCAGCTTCCATATATCTCCGAATTATATTCATGGATGATCGATCAGTTGGAAGAGGTTAGCGCAAACGATGAATCTCTAAAATTGAAGTTTGCTTCTCCAATTAAGGGATTGGCAAACACAATGAAAAATTATAAAGGCAAGTTAAAAGGATTGCAAAAACTGGATTTGAGACAGAAAAAAAGAAACGAAGAATTGGTGATGCAAGAATTTGTTATGAGTAACGCCGAACTTTCAGATAAATATTCCGGATTATTCATAGAGTTGGATAATACTTACGAAAAAATGTACGGCTATTCTTATGCAAATATGTGGTACGATAGATTTAAGAGACTCTCTACAGTTTATGCTTTGTCCAATTTTATTATTGATTATGCTGAACAGAATGCGCTGCCGGATGATGAAAGGAAGAATGCCTTTAAAGGAAAAAATATATTGGCAAGTTTTGAAAGATTGATGCAAGCTTATTTAACATATAATGAAATAATCGAAAAAAGAGTCTGGAAAAAAATGTTTGCCGATGCTTCCGGTTTTAAAGACGACTCAAAAATTCAATTTGTTCAGCAATTCGATTTTATTAAAATCGATGAATTCGTTGATAAACTAATTAATAACACAATTGTGCTGAATAAAGAAATATTTAGCGGCTTAAAAGAGAAATCCTCTGAAGAACTTGTCAAACTGAATGATCCGGCAATTAATCTTGTTTTAGAATTAAGAAAACAGGATAAAGAAATAGAAAAAGTGTTTGATGAAATAGAAGGCTCTTTAAGCGTACTCTCTCCCAAATACGTGGATGTAAAAAGCCGCTGGAACAAAACATCTTTTATACCCGATGCGAACGGTACTTTGAGATTAACTTATGGATTTGTTAAAGGCTATTCTCCGCAAGATGCAGTTTACTACGAACCCTTCACAACATTAAGCGGAATTATAGAAAAAAGTATTCTCGGCGGCGATTATGCGGTTCCCGATAAATTAAAAACACTTTATTACGAAAAAGATTTTGGGAAATTCTATAACGAAAAAATTGAAGGAGTTCCGGTTGGACTTTTGTATAATATGGACACAACCGGCGGAAACTCCGGAAGCCCAATCTTGAACGCATTCGGAGAATTGGTTGGAGTAAACTTCGACAGAGCTTATGAAGCAACTATTAATGATTTTGCCTGGGACGAATCGTACAGCCGTTCAATTGGCGTTGACATAAGATATGTTTTATGGGTTACCCAAAAGGTTGGGGGAGCAAATTATTTATTGGAAGAAATGGGAATTTAATGCACTGTACAAGGACAAATTTTGGCGAAGCATAATTTAAAACGGTTAAAAAAAGAATTAAAATTAATAGACGTATACGTAATAGCGACCGGCACTACGTTAAGCGCAGGGTTTTTTATTCTGCCCGGATTAGCCGCCCAACAGGCTGGCTCTGCTTTCATACTTTCTTATATAATTGCTGCAGTTGCGCTGATACCCGCAGTTTTTAGTATAATAGAATTAGCAACCGCTATGCCCCGTGCTGGCGGAGTTTATTATTTTTTGGATCGGTCCCTCGGACCTCTCGTAGGAACTATCGGCGGTATCGGCACCTGGATGGCTCTAATATTAAAAGTTGCATTTGCACTAATAGGAATTGGAGCTTATTGCAAATTGTTTTTTCCTGAAATTGAGATTACTCCAATCGCAATTGGCATTTCGTTTGTGCTTGGATTAATTAGCTTACTCGGCGCAAAAAAAACGGGTGGGTTTCAGATTATTTTAGTTTTAGGATTAATTGTTATTCTAGCGCTGTTCATCTCATTCGGAATTCCAGAAATTCAATTTGCCAGACTCAGCGGAATTTTTGATGTCGAATTTATGTCGATCATAGAAACGGCGGGTTTAGTATATATCAGTTATGCGGGCATTACAAAAATTACCAGCCTGTCAGAGGAAGTAGAAAATCCAGAAAGAAATCTTTCACTAGGAATTTTTCTTGCGCTTGGAACTGCGATTGTAGTTTATGTTTTAGGCACGATAGTTATCACGGGCGTTATGCCTTTGGCTGAACTTAAAGGTAATATTACACCGATTGCCTCTGCGGCTAAATATATTTTCGGGGAGTATGGCGCAGTCGCCCTTTCTGTAGCGGCGGTATTGGCGTTTGTTTCGTTAGCGAATGCGGGCATTCTTTCTGCCTCACGTTTCCCGCTTGCTATGAGCCGGGATCATATCATCCCGCAGATTTTCAGCAGACTTACTAAGTCTTCAACTCCCGCATATTCAATTATTGCAACAGTTATTTCAATTGTCGTTATACTATTAGTCTTTGATCCTATGGGAATAGCAAAACTTGCAAGCGCATTTCAACTGCTCATGTTTGCGTTAGTATGTTTAGCTGTTATAATAATGAGGGAAAGCGAAATAAACTCCTACGACCCGGGTTATAAATCTCCTTTTTATCCGTGGATGCAATTGTTCGGCATCGTGATTTCAATTTATCTAATTGTTGTAATGGGAATTCTTCCGATATTATTTTCAGCGGGACTTGTAATTATTTCTGTTGTCTGGTATTGGTTTTATTCAAGAACACGCGTCAGCAGGAACGGAGCGATTTACCATATCTTCGAAAGATTGGGGCAGCAGCGCCACCATGGACTTGATGCAGAGTTGAGAGGTATTTTGAAAGAGAAAGGACTCCGCAAGGATGATCCATTTGACGAGATTGTTTCGCGAAGCAAGGTCCTTGAAATTGGCAAAGATGAATTTGAAAATGTTGTTAACCGTGTTGCGGAATATTTGGATACAATTCTTCCTTTAACTGCTGAGGAAATTACTAAGCAAATTATGGAAGGAACAAGATTAGGCGCAACTCCAGTTATGCGCGGCGTGGCTCTGCCGCACTTCAGAGTAAGCGACATCACGCATCCAGAGATGGTTCTCGTTCGTTCCAAGGAAGGCGTAACCGTTGGGCATTTCAATCCTCTAACGCATCAGGAAGAATCATTGGAAACAGTACACGCAATATTCTTTTTAGTCAGCCCGGAAAGAGATCCAACACAGCATTTACGTATTCTTGCACAAATAGCCGGGAGAGTCGATGAAGATTCTTTCACAACAGATTGGGCAGATGCAGCAGATGAGCAGGAATTAAAAGAAGCTCTTTTGCGAGATGAAAATTTTCACTCTTTATTTATCTGCACAGGTTCAAAAACAGAAGTAATGGTTAATAAACAAATTAAAGAAATTAAGCTTCCCTCGGGATGTCTTGTAACTCTCCTTCGTAGGAATGCTATTATAATTGTGCCCAAAGGCGGAACTGTATTAAAAGAAGGAGATAGACTTACAATCATTGGCGATCCGGCAAGCATTAAAGATCTACAGAAAATGTACGTACACTAAAAAAAGATTTTTACATGAACGATTCATTGAAACATCAATTTCAAAAGTTCGAAAACTTTCCAAAATATTCGGAAGAGGAAATGATAACCAAATCTGAAGAGTTTCTGAAATTGATGAAGAGCAGGCGGACGATTCGCTCCTTTTCAAATAAAGCTATTCCGGAAGAAGTAATTTCCAATTCCATCAAATCTGCCGCCACTGCTCCAAGTGGCGCTAATTTTCAACCATGGCATTTTATTGTTGTTTATAATAAAAACATCAAAAAGAAAATTAGACTAGCTGCAGAGAAAGAGGAGAGAGAATTTTATTCGGACAGAGCGCCTGAAGAATGGCTGCAAGCCCTTGCGCCATTGGGAACCGACGCGAATAAACTATTTTTGGAAGAGGCGCCGGTTTTAATTGTTATTTTCGAGGAAAAATTCTCGACCGATTCTAAAGCAGAAAAGATTAAGCATTATTACACTAAGGAATCTGTCGGCATCGCCACGGGGATTTTGATTACTGCTCTGCACAACTCGGGTATTGCAACTCTTACGCATACGCCAAGTCCGATGAATTTTTTGAATGATATATTAAATAGACCTAAAAACGAAAAGCCGTACTTAATACTCGTTGCGGGCTATCCGGCTAAAGAAGCTGAAATTCCTGTAATCGAAAAGAAGTCATTCGAAGTTGTTGCAACAATCTTAAAATGATTTTTGTTTGAGATAAAAAACTGTTAATTTGCTCTCGGTTCTAAAATATTGAAATTAAATATGGATATTTTGTATCTTAGCTCAATTATTTTAAAAATATTAACTAAGGTAATACCATGTCCGAAGAAAAAAAACCAAAACTGCTTGTAGCGGAGGATGACTACGAAAATCAAAAATTTCTTCAAATATTTTTAAAACGCAAATTTGAATTGGAAATCTGCGACTCTTCTGATACTTTTTACGAAAAATTAAACGCTCATACCTTTGATATAATTTTAATGGATATCTCACTCAGGGGTAAAAAAGACGGCTTGCAGATAACAAAGGAATTGCGGGCACGGGATGAATATAAAAATCTACCTATTGTTGGATTATCTGCACATGCATTCCAGAGAGATAAAGACAATGCTTACGCTGCCGGTGTTAATGAATTTTTGACAAAACCGGTACAAAACGACGTTTTAATGCGTACTCTGCTCAACGCATTAGAGGGTAAGACGACTAAGCCATAATTTTTTTTGTGCATTGTTATTTTTTTTGTAACATCTACGTATAAAGCTTCGTCTAACGATCAGAATTTTTAAATCTAATGGAGCCGTATATGTTTAAAAAAGTTCTATTCACTTTAACCATTTTACTTATTTCTTCTTTGGCATTCTCGCAGAATGTCAATTACAATTACTCAACCGATTGGGACCATGATTGGAGTTACGACTTTTGGGAATGGAGCCATTCAAGACCTTTAATAGAATTAAATTACGGTCTTGGCGAACCAAAGCACGATAAGTTTCTATCGAACCTCGCTAAAGTTGGAATCTCTGAACTAAAACTTGGTTATAGCGATTTATCCGTTTATGATAAGCGTAATGCCGATTACATTCTTGAGTTGGAAGACCATTATGTCTTTGGATCGAAGTTATCGGATAAAGTTAAGCAGGATAAGTCACCCGAGGGCGAAATCAAAACCGATATGATTAGATTCGGTTTTGGTGAGCGCAAAGGATACGGATATGGAACAGAATATTTTTCTATTATTCCGTTTATACAGTCAGCGTTAGCGTTGTCAAAATTGCAGAATATTGACGAAAGTCTGAAACTAATAAACGCAGCCGATTACAAAATTGCAGAACGGTATTTGAATGAATTCAGATTCGGGACTGTTGCAGAGGCTGGCGTTAAGATTGAACTTGCCTCAATGCTTGCAGTTAATGCCTCTTACGAAGCAGCTGTAATTTATCCGCGCTATTTAGTTTGGAAACAACTGGGAAGTTACGCGCTGGAATTTGTTGGTCTCCACGCAATTGATGATTTTGTTGAAGAAATAATGGACAGAACTCCTTTCGCGGGACCTATTGTAAGCATTCTTCTTAAAAGCGGATATTCTTATGCATTCTATATGATGAAAAAAGAAAATATGAACTGGCCTTTTAAGACAGAAACACCTTTAACTTACGAAACAATGAAGCTGGGAGTAACTTTTACCTTTTAAACCAAGCTTTGCTTAACACAGCAATTGACTCCAAATTCCCGAAGTCTTTATTACAAAAAAAAATGTTTACCAGACTTCGGGAATTTATAATATTCGTCATCGCGATCCCGATGTGTGCCCCTATTTTTCACAAGGTAATCGGGAGAAGCGATCTCAACTTTGAAGATTTCCCATCACTCAATGTGTAACCTCGAAGGTAAAAAACAGCAACCTTCGAGGTTTAGGAATTCTTAATCACAATCTTATTCTTAATCTTGAAGCCTCTCTAGACTATGATTAGGACAATGATCATGACTAGGATT
>Ga0180009_10005934_pt1 | contig 12955 bp, 14 predicted proteins | sample OS_PC_MetaG_FD_123537 | JGI IMG/M metagenome (GOLD analysis project Ga0180009, IMG submission 123537) | Groundwater microbial communities from the Aspo Hard Rock Laboratory (HRL) deep subsurface site, Sweden - OS_PC_MetaG | ecosystem: Environmental > Aquatic > Deep subsurface > Groundwater...
ACGTTGCCCTTGTCGCCGGTGAAAAAGTTGTCCAGGCAGAGCACCTCGTGGCCCTGCGCCAGCAGCGCGTCCACCAAATGCGAACCGATGAAACCGGCTCCGCCGGTGACCAATATGCGTTTCAACTAACTATCCTCCCGCCCCGCCCTGGGAGGCGGTGTAAATATCCGATGCTGGCCGCATTATCCTAGAGGCCGGGGGGCAGGTCAAGGCCGCCGGGCTTGCCGATTCCCCTGACCCATGCTAAAAATTCATTTTATAACCTATTCGCCAGCGAGGTAAGCAATGGCCGGTGAAACCTGCCGAAATCACCCTGACCGCCCGTCGGTGGCCATGTGCCAGAAGTATGGTCACGGCTATTGCATGGAATGCCTGGAAACCGACGCCCACTGCTCCGACCCTGACATCTATTGCAAGTTCCGGGAGCAGTGCCTGGTGTATTTCCATTACAAAGAACAAAAACGCGAAGCAGCCAGGGGGCGGGCATGAGCAACCAAGCGTCTTTCCCGGGTTTCATCAAGGACCTGCCCCAGGCGGCCCTGGGTATAAAGGATGTCACCGGCTATCTCTTGGCCGGGCCCAAGGGCCAGGCGGTTTTCTTCGACCTGCCCGCCGGGGCCTCGGTGCCCCTGCACAGCCACGGGGCCCAGTGGGGCATCGTGGTGTACGGCGAGTTGGAGTTGACCATCGGCGAGGAGACCAAGGTGTATCGTAGCGGCGAGTGCTACGACATCCCGGCCGGGACGGCCCACGGGGCCACGGTTCTGGCGCCCTCGCTGGTCATAGACGTATTCGCCGAACCCAATCGCTACTCTTCCCAGGGCTAGCGGTCGGCTTCCACCACATAGGGCATTTTCTCGCCGCAAGGGCCGTCGTTCCATCCATAAAAGCTGTGCCAGCCAACCTCGCCGCAGTGTTCCTTGCCGCCGGAGTTGTTGGGCTCCCCGCCGCTCCAGTTGGTGTACTTAACGGGTTGTCCGTTTACCCACCACCAGCGCCCTTCGCTGCCCTGGTCGCTCAATCCAATCCAATAGGTCCTGGTGTTGCTGTGCTTCTTAACCAGGTCGCGGACGAACTTGTTTTCATCGGCATCATTGATGCAGACCAGATAGCCGCCCAACTTCTGGGCCTGTTTGCGGGCGGTGTTCCAGTCGGTGGCCTTGGTGATGACCAGGTAACGGTGACCCCGCCAAGTGACCCAGGGGTCCGTGGGCGGGGGCGCTGCGCTGCATTTGCCCCACACGATGGCATAGCCGGCATTGCCGGATTGGGCGTTGTGGGACCAACTGGCCCGGTCGGACACGTTAATCTCATAGGTGCCCGGCCCAATGGTCAGGTTGGACGGATTTACGATCCAGTTGGCGTTGGGAAGGTAGTAGTTTTTCCAACTGCTGAGTCCGGGCCGGGCGTTGAAGGCCCAGGAGCCAGAGGTGCCGTCCACGCCCTTGATGTAGATCTTGCCGGGCACCTTGCCCCGGTAACGGTTGTGATGAAAGGTTTGGATTTCGGTGATGGTGCAGCGCCCGGTCAGCCTGAAAACCGTCTTTTTCGAAGGGTTGATGTCGACCCCGTTGCCGTTGAAGTTGTTGAACAGCACCTTGCCAGGATAGCCGCCACGGGCATAGGTGGAGCAGGCCAGGTGGGTCGGCTGGTTGTTGAAATGAGCCATGAGGTTATAGATGTAATCTTGCTTCTCCAAGCCGGGCACCTGGGGGCACTGTTTGCCCTGATGGCACCAGAAGCTGAAACCCCTTATGGAGTCGGGGTTCCACATCAGCCTGACCTCCTGCTTTTGGTTGTTGTTATAGGTGATGATCAGGCGCTGGATGCCGCCGCTCTTTTTGTACCAGTACATATGCTTGATGCCGGCCGGGTTCTGGCTTAGCTGAACCTTCTGCACCGGGCCGTAATAGTCGAACAGGTAAATGAGCATCTGGCGGCAGGTGGAAGAGGCGCTGTATCCTGGCGAGGTGGCGCCGATGGCGGCGGCCTGGCCGGAGCCCGCCGCGGCGAGGGTTAACAAGAAAGCCGCCAGGCAAAGCAGCGGCGCCAAGTACCGAAAAGCGGGCAGGCGGACCATGACAAAATCTCCCATACGCACCGACTCATCCCAGGCAAGAGGACGGCACGGGTCGCCGCCCGGTTTTATCGGCGTTTTTTGCTCCTGAACATCCCTTTCGGGTCAGACTCACTTGTAATCGGCCGGTTTGCGGTCTTTTATCCTGCCCAATATGGCCCGCGCCCTCTTATCCTGCGGCTCCATACCGACATAACGCTCCATGTCCCTCTGCGCCTCCGGCCACTTTTGCAGGCTCCAATAGGCCAGACCACGGTTGTTATAGGCGTTGGCCATCTTGGGGTCCAACTGGATGGCCTTGGTCAGGTTGGCCACGGCCGAGGAATACTGGGACATCTTGATGTAGGCGGTGCCCCGGTCACGATAGGCGCCCGCGAACTTGGGGTCGGTGCTGACGGCCGAGCCGTAGCTCTGGGCGGCCTTGGCGTAGTGCCCGAGACGGTACCAACAGGTGCCCCGGTTGGCCAGGGTGCGCGACAGGCTGTAATCGGAAAGGGCCTGGTAGGCGATGGCCTTGTCGAACAGATCGATGGCCTGCTGGTATTTCTTGGCCTGCATCGCAGCCATGCCCTCCCGCACCTTTTGCATGGCCAGGGGCTGCTTGCTTTCTTTTTCTTTTATCTTTGCCTTCAGCTTGGCCAACTTGGCCCGCGCCGCCTGGTCGCCGGGCGCCAAGCGCAGGTAACTGTTCATGTCATCCACCGCTTCGGGATAGCGGTCTTTCTTTTCGTAGACTATGGCGCGGTTGCGCCAGGCGGGGGCGAATTTGGGGTCGGCCTTTATGGCGCGGGTGTAATCGGCCAGGGCTTTAGTTAGCGCGCCGTCCTCCCTGTAAAGGTTTCCCCGGTTGTTGTAGGCCTTGGCATAGCCGGGGTCATGGATCACGGCCATGCCGTAATAGGTGAAGGCATTTTTTCGGTAGGCGGATCGCTCCTGAAAAGTGCCCCCTCGCTTGAGATAGAGGTTGCCCAGGTTGTAGCAGACCATGGCCCGGTCGCGGGCGGGCAGATTGCCGGATTTCAGAGCCCCCTCATAGAGGGCGATCGCCTGTTGCAATTGCCCGGCGCGGTAGGCGTCCTGGGCTTTCAGCAGGTCTTGCTGGGCTCCGGCCCAGGCCGAAGTAACGGCTATCAAGAAAAATAAGGTCGTGCCCGCCAGGATCGTGCGCAAGAGTTTCATAATAACTTCCGCCATGCGTGTTGCACTTTTATCGGCCGGCGGGCCGATCATTTTTCTCTTCAGGTCGTTCCCCCCATTTGCCCAATCGTGTATCACAGATGCAAAATTTCGCGCCGATGGTCTACCAAAAACCAAAACAAGCTTCCATGTCAACCCAGGATCGGATATTTTCACCGCCGAAACATGAAAACGGCCAGCCGTAACGGCGGGCCGCTTCTGCTTTTTTTCATCAAAGGTACAGCCTAGGTTCACTACCGGCACAGCCAGACGCCGCAGGGCAAGGCGGCAGGCGAACGAGGGACGCAGGGGTAGCAGGCCTACCCCGAGGACCGAGCGGCGCCGACAACGCAGCCACGCGGGTTCTGGCGCAGCCGAGCAGCTTTCATGAAATATGGGACTAGAATTCAGTGACCTCGCCTCCCCGGATGGCCCGGCGCTGGCCGGAGTTGAGGTCCAGGGTCACCCCAGGCTCGATGATGCCTTCCCTGGTGTAGCCCCGGTCCTCCCAGAAGCCGCCCAGCATCCTGTCGCCAAAGGTGACTCCCGCCAGCCACTTGGCGCTCTTGTAGCCCCAGAGCTGCGGCACCAGCATGCGCAACGGTCCGCCGAAGTCCATCTCCAGGGGCTCGTCCTCGACCCCCAGCACCAACATCACCCGGGGGTGGTCCAGGTCCTTCAGGCTCACCGTGGTGGTGTAGCCCCCGCCCTGGCTGGTGAAGGTGGCGTGGCCGGCCCCCGGCTCCGGTTCCAGCCCGGCCAAAAAGTCGCGCCACAGCACCCCTTGCCAGCGGGCCCGCAGGCTGAAGCCCGACACCGAGGTGAGGCGGGCGTCAACCTCGCTCTGGGGCATGGCCCTTATGTCATCCAGGTCGAACTCGCGCTCCGTGGTCACCATGCCGTCCACGGTGAGCCGCCACTGGTCCGGGCCGATGGTGGGCCGCCCTCCCGCGCTGAAGGCGGGCATGCGGTGCCTGCTCATGAAGCTCATCTGACCTCCACCTCCAGGCTGCGGCTCTTGGCCGGTTTCTTGTCCTTTTCCCAGGGCCGCACATAATTGAGCACGATCATGACCCGGCCCGGCCCCATGGCCTGGAAGGTCCACACCTCATGGCCGCCCGCTCCCTTGCGCAGCCTGCCGTCCGGCCCCTTGGCGTTGTCGGGCACGTAGTTGTTGGTGACCAGCTTGACCACCTTGGCATCGGGCACCTTGGCCAGCATCCACTTGTAACCGGTGGTGTGGTTGGCGGCCAGGGTCACCTGGAACACCTGCTCCTGCTGGAGCACCAGGGTCTGCACCGGCCCGGCGGCCCAGACGGACCCGGCCATAAGCAACAGAGCCAACAGCGCCGGCAGCCTCAACCCGCGAAGCAAGGCCCTACTCCGAGAACTTGAAAGTGAGAAGTTGGCCGCCGTCTTGTTTTTCGCTCTTCACCTTGACCTCCAGGTTGTCGTTGCGCACCCCCAGGGCCAGCAGGGCCTTGATCTTGTCGCCCTCGGCGTGGGTCATGGCCCGCACCGCCTCCAGCACCTTGGGGCCGATCTCCGCGCCCGGTGAAGGCAGGGTGCTGGCCCGGTATTTGGCCTTAACCATGACCTCGCCGCCCGGAGCCTGGAACAGGGTGATCTTCTTGGCCCCGGCATTGACCGCGTGCAGCACAGTGAGCGCCAGCCACTTCAGGGCCGCCTCGTCCTTGTCCTGGTCCTGGGTCAGCTTGGACATCTCCTCAAGGTAGTCGGTGGTGGCGAAGCAGTCGCAAAGCTCCTGAACTTTCAGGTGCAAATTCCTCTTGTCTTCCATGGTATTGCCTTACTCCATTGCAGAAGGTGTTTTGCCTATATTCTAAAATTGTAAGCCATGCCGCCGGACGAGACCAAATCATTCGCCACCTTGGCTTGCCCAGGCGGCTAAGGTTACTTATCCTAGAATAAAACTGGGCAGCCAACCCCACTACCAGAAAGCGGCCGCGATGAACTACGAACCCATTCCCTTCGAGCGCCTGAACTTTTTCCTGGAGCAGCTGGAGCTGGACCACCAGGCCCAGGAGCGCCTGTCCCCCTGGCGGCAATATTTCATGGAGCAAAGCCATGAGTTCGGCCGCGAGTTCTGCCGCTATTTTCTGGCCATCGAGCGCACCAAGCACATTCTGGAGCAGGGCGACAACCTGCCCCGACTGGAAAAGGTGTTGGGCCAGTGGTTCCACGCCCTGTTCAGCGAGGAGTTTTCGCAGCACTTTCTCACCTACCTGTGGAACAGCGGGGTGCGCCACGTAAACTTAAGCCTGGACCAGCGTTTCGTGAACCTGGGCTACGCCATGGCCCGCCAGTTTTGTCACCGCATCGTGGACGAGAAGATACCTCCCGACCAGCAGGAGGGCGTGGCCGAGGTGGTGGACCGCATGCTGGACTTCTGCGTGCTGGTAGCCACCGACTCCTTCATCACCATGACCTCGCGCTGCGACCGGCAGATGATCGAGGGCATCGCCCACCAGGTGCGCAATCCCATCACCATCATCGGCGGCAACATCCGCCGCCTGCAAAAAAAGACCGACCCTGCCAGCCCGGCCTTCCAGGCCTACGAGATGGTGCTCAAGGAAAACCAGCGCCTGGAGCGCATGATGGGCGACATCGCCATGTACACCGGTATGTTCCAGGAAGACCCCGCTCCCCAGCTCTGCGTCCTGGCCGATTACCTGGACCTGGCTCACCGCTGGGTGCTGCAACGGGGCCTCATGCAAGGGGTGGCTTGGCGGCCGGAGCTGCCCCCCGGCTTCGAGCAGGTGCTTTGCGACCCGCAGGACCTGGAGGCCATGCTGCGCTACGTCCTGGAAAACGCGGCCGAGGCGGCGGACCCGGAGCATCCCTTGGTGGAGGCGTCCTCGGGGCCGGACAAGGACCCGCACCTGGTGTGCCTGGCCATCAGCAACAACGGCAAGACCCCGGAGGCCATGAACATGGACGACATCCTGAGCCCTTTCCACTCCACCAAACCCACGGGAACCGGCCTGGGTCTGCCCATCGTCTCCCTGGCCGCCCGGCGCAACCTGGGTGCCCTCAGCCTGGAGCCCAACCCCGAGGGCGGGGCCGTGTGCCGCCTGAGCCTGCCCGCGCCTGCCATCAGCTAGTCTTGGGATAAAAGCAGATTCACCAGGGCCTGCTGGTGGGCGGGCAGCGCCCTGCCCTTGCGGCTAAGGATTACTATGCGGTCGCTGGGCAACAGATGCTCCAGGGACAGGGCCCTGAGGTTCCATTTGCGCAGCCCCGGCGGCTCCCCGGCGATGGAGGCAAAGGCCAAGCCCAGGCCCTGCTCCACCAGGGCGGCGCTCACCTCGGCGTTGGCCGACTCCATGATCACCCGGCAGGGCAATCCCCGGCTGAGAAACATCTCGTCCAAGGCGGCGCGGTGGGAAAAATCCGGCGAAGGCGGCGGCAGCACCAAGCGGTAGCGGCTGATCTCGGCCAGGTCCAGGGGACGGCGACGCCTGCAAAGGAGATGGCCCTGGGGAACCAGCAGCACTGGGCGCACTGTTTTCCAGGCCTGGGCCTTGAGCCCCCGAGGGGCCTGGGATGCCAGGGCCAGGCCCAGTTCCGCCTCGCCGGAGCGCACCAGTTGCACCACCTGGCCCTGGGGCCGGTCCCACAGGGTCAGCTCCACGCCGGGATGCTCCCGGCCATAGGCGGCCAGCAACGGCGGCAAAAGCTGCACCAGGGTGGTCAGGGGCGCGGCCAGGCGCAGGCGTTGGCGGGGTCCTTCGCCCAACTCGGCCAGTTCCTCTCTGAGCGTCTGCTCTTCCTGGTTGACCAGTTCGCAAAAGGCCAGGAGGCGCTCTCCAGTCCTGGTGAGGCGCACCCCGCCCCGGCCGGAGCGCTCCACCAGCAGGCAACCCAGGTCAGCCTCCAGGGCCTTGATCTGTTGGCTCACCGCCGGCTGAGTGCGCAGGGTGAGTTGGGCCGCCTTGCTGAAGCTGCCGGTGCGGGCCAAATGGCGAAAAGCGTTTAGCTGCTGCCATTCCATAATTTTTCCTTATATATTTATTCAATTTTATTAATTTCACTTATTGCCTGTCCACCTCCATAGTGAAAGAAAAACCAAGGAGGCAAACATGCTCCCCAGCCTCAAGCCGGGCCTCAAGTTCACTTTCGACTACACGGTGCCCCCGGAGCGCACCGTGCCCTGCTTGTTGCCCGAGTCCCCGGAGTTTCAGCAGATGCCCCAGGTGCTGGCCACCGGCTACATGGTGGGCCTGTTCGAGTGGGCCTGCATCCAGGCCATGAACCCGCACCTGGACTGGCCCCGCGAGCAGAGCGTGGGGGTGGAGGTTCGACTGAGCCATCTGGCGGCCACGCCGCCGGGGCTGACCGTGCGCATCAGCGGGGAACTAATTAAGATGGAGGGGCGCCGCCTGGAGTTCGCCATGCGGGGGCACGATGGGGTGGAGCTGATCTCCGAGGGCACCCACGGCCGCTACATCATCGACGCGGGGCGCTTCAATGAAAAGGCGGCGGCCAAGCGCGCCGCCGCCATGGGGGAAGCTACCTAGGCTACCGGCTGAAACTTCTCGTGCACCGCGCCGCACACCGGGCAACGCTCCGGCGCGTTGCCCGTGGCCAGCCAGCCGCATATGGAGCAGACCAGATAGGGCCCGGCCTCCCGGCCGCCCTCTGCCAAGGCCTTGGCCAGCTCTCCCTGGCGCTGGGCCACCTGGGCCGACTGGTCCAGGGCGGTGCCCTCCACCCGCCGTCCGGCCTGGTCGGCCTGGGCCACCAGTTCGGCATAGCCCTGGAGCAGGCCGGGCAGCATCTCCTGCCTGGCCTCGTCCAGGTTGGCCGCGACGTCGCCCAGCTTGCCGCGCATGAGCATGAGAAAGCGCCGGGCGTGCACCTTGAGCGACGCGGCCAAGGCGTCGTAAAGCTCGGCCTCCTGGGGGTGCTGTTGGCTGCGGGCCTGCTGGGCGAACATCTCCAGGCGGGCCCGGGACAAGCTGGCCTTTAGAAAGGCCTCCTGCAAATGAGCTTGAGGGGCTTGGCTCACGGGGCTCCTTTCAAATATCCTTGAAAACCTTGGCCAGGGACTCCCCGGCCACGTGCATCTTCCATTCGTTGAGATAGCCGAAGGGTGTGGCGCTCACCTCGTAGCCGGTGTCGCCCAGGCGCTGGACGGCGCGGCTGGCCAGATCCTGGGCCAGCTCGGGCGGGGCCTTGCTGGTGGAGAGATGACCGAAGGAGTGGAGCACCACCCGCTTGGTGTCGAACTTGCCCGCCAGCCACTTAATGTTCTTGAGCATCTTGCTGAGCACCTTGGCCTCGCGGCCCTGGTCCTCGGCCTCGGCGTGGTAGAACACCACCACTGCCGCGTCGGCCTGGCCGCCCTCCGGGGCGTCCGGGGCCTCTTCCAGCGATTTGGCAAAGGGGCGGTGCCAAAAGCTGGGCGCGTAGAACATCAGTAGCTTCACGCCCTGCCCTTGGCCCTGCTCTGCTTTTCCCGCGCCTTTTCGGCCAAGCGCACATTGCGCCGGCTCATGGCCTCGGCGTTGCGCCGCTGCTCGTCCGGCGTCTCCAGGATCAGGCCGGGCACCGGGGCCGGCTGCTTGTTTTCGTCCAGGGCCACGAAGGTGAGATAGGCGCTGGCCACGTGGCGCACCTGGCCCTTGCGGGGGTTTTCCGCCTCCACCCGCACCCCTATCTCCATGGAGCTTTTGCCCACCAGGTTCAGGCCCGCCTTAAGGAACAACAACTCTCCCACGTAGACCGGGTTGTGGAAATCCAGGCGGTCGATGCTGGCGGTCACCGCGTTGCCCGCCGCGTGGCGCAGGGCCACCACCCCGGCGGCGGAGTCGATGTTTTTCATGATCACCCCACCGTGTACGTTGCCGGCGGGGTTGGCGTCCGCCGGTTGCATAACCACGGCCATGACCACGCTGCTGTCACTGACGCGTTTACTTTCCATGACAATCCCTTTTTGACCTGTCCGAGGTGGTACTTTTGCCCTAAGCTTACCGGTATGAAGCGCACAATGGCAAACAAAGGTGAAACGATATGAGCCAGCCTCGAAAAACCAAAATAGTGGCCACCATCGGCCCGGCCAGCGCCGACCCCCAGGTGCTGAGCCGAGTCATCGCCGCCGGGCTGGACGTGGCCCGCTTGAACTTCTCCCACGGCGACCACGCCAGCCATCAAAAAACCATGGACCTGGTGCGACGCCTGGCCGCCGAGCAGGGACGCACCGTGGCCATTCTGCAGGATCTGGCCGGCCCCAAGATTCGCCTGGGCGATCTGCCCGAGCCCATGTGGCTGGAGGCGGGCCAGGAGGTGGAGCTGACCCCCGGCTCCACCGCCGCGCCGGGCGTGCTGCCCGTGGATTATGCCGGTTTGGTGGAGGACGTGGCCGCCGGTCAGAGCATACTCCTGGCCGACGGCCTGGTGGAGCTCAAGGTGCTGGCCACCGCGGGAGGCAAGGTCAGCGCCATGGTCAAGGTGGGCGGCGAGGTAAGCTCCCGCAAGGGGGTGAACTTGCCCACCAGCGAGTTGGGCATCAGCTCCTTCACCGCCAAGGACCAGCGCGACCTGGAGATGGGCCTGGCCGCCGGGGTGGATCTGGTGGCCTTGTCCTTCGTGCGTAGCGAAAAGGATCTGACCCCGGTGCGCGAGCGCCTGAACCACTGCGAGAATCCTCCCCTGCTGGTGGCTAAGATAGAAAAGCCCCAAGCCGTGGACCGGTTGCATCAAATAATGGCCGCAGTGGACGGAGTCATGGTGGCGCGCGGCGATCTGGGGGTGGAAATGCCCCTGGAGCAGGTGCCCCTGATCCAGAAGCGCATCATCGCCGAGGCCCGCCGGGCGGGCAAGGTGGTGGTCACCGCCACCCAGATGCTGCGCTCCATGATGGACAACCCCCGCCCCACCAGGGCCGAGGCCGCCGATGTGGCCAACGCCATCCTGGACGGCACCGACGCGGTTATGCTCTCCGATGAGACCGCCATGGGCTCCTACCCGGTGGAGTCGGTGAGCATGATGGACCGCCTGTGCCGGGCGGTGGAAGGCAATGTGAACAGCGAGACCCTGCTCAAGGAGGAGCTTAGCCCCTTGCTTCCGGCGGTGGCCGCCGCCCTGAGCCGGGCCGCCTGCTGGCTTTCGCGGGACCTGAAGCCCGCGGCCATAGTGGCCTCCACCACCAGCGGCGGCACCGCCCGGCTCATCAGCCGCTACCGCCCGGAGGCCACCTTGGTGGGGCTAACCCCCGACCCCTCCACCTGCCGCCAGCTGGCCCTGTCCTGGGGCGTGGTGCCGGCCCTGGTGGAGCCCTTCGAGGACATCGAGGAAATGGCCCAGCGGGCCGCAAAGTGGATACTGGACAATGGCTTGGCCCAGCCGGGCGAACACATCATCCTCACCGGCGGCGTGCCGGTGGGGACCCCCGGCACCACCAATCTGCTCAAAATCCTGGAGCTTTAAACTAAAATCCGGGCAGGGCGGGTGAAGCCAAACCCGGCCCTGCCCACCGGCAGAACCGGTCATCGACGATAATATTTATAAATACCCATTTGACTGAAAAAACTTAATTGAGATACGCTCAATCCCGCATCCCCTAAACAGGGCCAACATATTCACGCGGCGGCCTTTCCCTGTTTTAGCATGGGAATCAGATCAATATGCAGACCTGGGTCGACAACGCCTGGATCGTTTCTCTGGTAAGCGCTTCCCTGTGTCTGACCGCCGCCATCCAGCTATGGCGTTACCGCGACAGTTGGCAGGTAAAAAGCCTTCTGGTCATGATGTGCGCCCTGTTCCTGTGGGCCCTGGGCTATGGGATGACCTTGAAGGTCACCTCGGAGGCGGCAAGGCTGTGGTGGGTGGGGGTGGAGATGACCGGTGTGGCCGCCATACCCGCGGCCTTGGTCATGCTGGCCTTGAGCTACTCTCCCTGGGCCTTCGTGCTCAACCGGCGCACCCTGCCCTGGATTTTCCTTCTGCCGGCCGTCACCGCCGTACTGACCTGGACCAACCCCTACCACCACCTCATTTTCGGGCCTCCGGTCGGCGTCCAAGGCAAGGAGGCGCTTCAACCGGTGTTCAAACCTGGTTTCTGGGTGCTGTACCTGGTGTATCCCTACCTGGTGTCCACGGCGTGCGTGCTGAGCATATTCATTTCTTTTTTCCGCGCCAAGGGACAGGAAAAGGAAGAGCTGCTGTTCATCCTTCTGAGCTTTTCCCTGCCGACCCTGTTGGTTTTCTACTACCACACCCACTTGATCAAACTGCAGGTCCCAGACCCCACCACCGCATCATTTGCCCTGGCCGCCCTGTTCATCTTTTACGCCATCTTCCGTTACCGCGCCCCCCAGCCCCCTTCCATGGAGACCTGGAGCAAATCCACGGAGCTTAACTTCAAGGTGCACGTGGTGCGGGCCCTGACCGTGGTTTTGATCCCCACACTCACCTATTTTATTGCCGCTAATCTCAGCGCCGGATGGATTTTCGCCGGCACCATCAATATCCTATTTCTGTGCACCATAATTTTTTCCGCCATATTGATCGTCAATTCCACCTCCGTCCAAACCATCGGCTATTTGTTCAAGGTGGCCGTGATCGTCTTCGTGGGCCTGCTCTGGACCCTGTGCACCTATTTCCTGACCCATGGCATCAGCAGCGGCACCATCCTGTGGTCACTGGCCATGCCCCTGGTGTGCATCCTGGCCTTCGGCTCCTACTGGGGCCTGGCCCTTTCCCTGGTTTATCAGGCCGTGTCCATGCTGATCAGCCTGCATGTGGGCACCTTCGACACGATCTATTTTTCCAGCTTCGGCATCCGCTACATCGTGGTCTATCTCATCCTGACCATAAGCCTGTTCTACATGGACAAGAAGCGCCTGGAGTTCCTCCGGAAAACCGCCAGCCAGAGGGACTCCCTGCTGGAGTCGGACCGGCGCTACCGCTGGGCCACCGAATCGGGCTCAGTGGGTGTGTGGGAGATGGACATCGCCGGACACAACCTGCACATGGACCGGAACATCCTCAAGATGCTGGGCCTGCCTCGCGGCTTCAAGCTATCCAGCCTGACCGAGCTGCTGGAGCTGTGCCCCGAGGCCCAGCGCCAGCAAGCGCGGCGCAATTGGCGTTCCCTGGGCCAAGGAAGCGTGGAGCGGGTCTCCTTTGAGATGCCCCTGTTGCACAGACAGGGAGAGGCTAGCTGGTTTTTGATCCGCGGCCAGATGCTGGAAGGCCTTGGCGAGCACCAGGGCTCGGTGTACGGCACCATCACCGACATCACCGAGCGCAAGCGAGCCGAAGAGGACAAGACCCGTCTGGAGGCCCAGTTGCGCCACTCCCAGAAGATGGAGGCGGTGGGCACCCTGGCCGGAGGCATCGCCCACGAGTTCAACAACCTTTTGGCGGCCATCATGGGCTACGCCGAGTTGGCCCAGGATGACGCCAAGGGCCAGCCCGAGGTGCTGGAAAATTTGGACCAGATCGTGGCGAGCAGCCTCAGGGCCAAGGAGCTCATCAGACAATTGCTCACCTTCAGCCGCAAGGGAGTGCCCCAAGTCAGGCCCCTGGAGATCAACAACGAAATCCTGGCCGGCCAAAGGATGCTCCAAAGGCTGCTCCCTCGCTCGGTGGAGTTTGCCACCCATCTGGACCCGGAGCTGAAGATGGTCGAGGCCTCGGCCAGCCACATCAACCAGATGCTTGTCAACTTGGTGA
>Ga0180009_10005935_pt1 | contig 12953 bp, 12 predicted proteins | sample OS_PC_MetaG_FD_123537 | JGI IMG/M metagenome (GOLD analysis project Ga0180009, IMG submission 123537) | Groundwater microbial communities from the Aspo Hard Rock Laboratory (HRL) deep subsurface site, Sweden - OS_PC_MetaG | ecosystem: Environmental > Aquatic > Deep subsurface > Groundwater...
AAGAAGTTTCTTAGATGATCTGAACGAAGCGAAGCGGCCGAGGGCCCAATTGTTTGAGCAAAGCGAGTTTTGGGCTCTCAGCGAAGCAAGTTTTAGATCATCTTGAAACGGATCCGCAATTGAAACAGGTCCATTGCAGACACGGGATTTAAAGCTTAACTAAATGGCATTGGATTAAGAGTAAGATTAGGATGAAGATTAAGAAAATCTTAAACTTCAGTTCCAACACCAGCCGCAGTCATTCGGGCACTGAATTCGCGAAACTCGCGAATTCAGTGGGTCAAGCCCGAAATGACGAGGGGGAGAGTTCCTGTTTTTCCTAGTCCCGACCGATAACCGAAACCGCGCAGACGTTCCAGTGAGGCATACCGCCCAGGTTATGGGTCAGACCCATGCGGGCGTTCTTGACCTGGCGTTCCTCAGGCACCCGCTCCAGGAGCTGCTCGTACATGGCGTAGATCATCCGCAGACCGGAGGCCCCGATAGGATGTCCAAAGCACTTCAGTCCGCCGTCCACCTGGCAGGGTGCTTCCCCGTTCAGATCGAACCGACCGCCCATGACATCATCGTAGGCTCCGCCTTTCGGGGAGAGCTGCAGGTCTTCCATGGTGACGAACTCCGTGATGGAGAAGCAGTCATGAACCTCTGACATGGAGATTTCGTTGCGGGGATCCTTGATCCCGGCCTCTTTATAAACCATTTCAGAACACTTGCGAGCGGTGGCGAAATGGGCGCCGTCCCAGGTGTTGAATCCTGCCTCTTCACCGGAGCTGCCCACCACCTGGATGGACTTGACCCTGATCAGGTCCTGGTTGGGCTTGAGCTTTTTCGCGATTTCCGGGGTTGTGACAATCGCACAGGCTGCCCCATCGCTCACACCACAGCAGTCAAACAGCCCCAGGGGATAAGCGATCATGGGTGCAGCCTTGATCTGCTCTTCTGTAACCACTTTTCTCAAGTGGGCCTTGGGATTGAGCGCTCCGTTGGCGTGGCTCTTGGCCGAGATATGCGCAATGGCGTCCTTGATCTTGTTCATGGGGAGTCCCCAGACGCGGCTGTAAGCGGTGGCCAACTGGGCGAAGCCACCGGGAGCGGTCAGGTTGGCCCCCATCTGAAACGAATCGACACTGTTGATATCGGGCAAACCGCCGTAGCCGGTGTCCTTGAGCTTTTCAACCCCCAGGGCCAGTACAATATCATAGGCACCGGATGCCACAGAATACGTTGCAGCTCGAAAAGCTTCTGTAGCGGTGGCACAGAAGTTCTCCACCCGGGTCACCGGGATGAACGGCAGCCGTAGGGTCAGCGACAAGGGGGTTGCCGCCTTGGAGACATTGACCTCGTCAAAATGGGTGCCCAGGAACGCCGCCTGGATATCTTTCTTGTCGATACCGGCATCTGCGATACACTCCTGGAACGCCTCGACCATCAGGTTCTGTGCACTGGACTCCCAGCGCTCGCCAAATTTGGTGCATCCCATACCCAGGATGGCGACCTTATCTCTAATTCCACTAGCCATTATTTATCCTCCTTTACAGGAACGGCTTTCCAGAAGTATCCGGAGACGTCCCGTTTTGCATCAAAGTATTTTCGCCTGAAAGACATGGTGACCGCCATTTCGGTCTTTAACTCGTCCATCTTGCAGTCGGTGAAATCAAATAAAAACTTGCCACCCCCTTCGAACTCGACCTGACCGTACATGGCCGGCGGGTCGACGGAGGCTGCCAGGTTGTCGGCAGTGAAACTGAGGATGTGTCCGTTCAGGTGGGCAAATGCGTATGGCTCCTGTGTCCCAACCGCTTCACAGTCCGGATTAACACAGATATCCATTGCCGGATACTGGGCAGTGCCGCATTTGGAACATTTGCCGCCTTCCAGGGCCAGCACGGTTTTGCGGTTGCGCCAATTGGCCGAATGCCGCGTCCAGTTGTCTACCTCTTTCCGCTTGCCGAAGTCTCCTGGCATGATTTCCCGCCAGATGAGCATCTTGTTGTAGTTGTCCAGGTCCGCCTTGGCAGCCAGGGTCGCTGAAATGGAACCGTTCACGCTGTTGGTGATCCCGTCGGTCACTTCAAAGCAGATGGCATCGCAACCACTTCCGAAACTGACCACCATCAACTTGTCGCCCGGCTTTGCATCTTCGAGAGCTGCGGCCAGCATGACCAGCGGATGGGGGGTTCCGGTTTCGCCGACGACACCCTGCAGGTTGTCCTGGTCTTTTTCCAGTGCCATGCCCAGCTTCTTGGCAATACTGCGGCGGGCCGGGGCATAAATACAGGGATAGATCACCTTGGCGAAATCGCCGATCTGAAGTCCGGTTTTTTCCAACAGGCCATTGATGGCTTCGGGAATAAACTGGTCCATGCCCAGGTCCCGGATCCAGCGGTCTTCCCACTGATCATCGAACTTGGAATTGGCACCGCGATAATGGTCCCCAAAGTCGTAGGTAACGGAGAATGAGCCCTTGTAAGCCGCGATCACATTCTCGCTGCCCACAACAACAGCGGCGGATGCATCGCCAAACAGCATCTCCTGGGGTGAGCCCGGCTTGCCCAGTCGACAGTCGGCGGCCGTAACCAGTGTTTTTGCGGTGCTGCCCTCTTTTACGCCTTCCAGGGCAGCTATCAGGGCAGAGGTCGCAGCCTTGAGGGAGCCGGTAAAATCCGCAGCCCGCACCTGATCTTTCAATCCCAGGGCCGGAACCATGATCCCGGCATTCAGGCGCTCCTTGTAAGGCAGGGTGGTGGAGGCGAAATAGACGCTATTCACCGTGTCGCGATCCACGTTCTGTAGTGCCAGGTTACCGGCCGCCACACCGAGTGTGATGCTGTCTTCATCAAAATTCGCCACTGATTTTTCGCCGCGGGCCAGGGCGATGGTTGCCGGATTCATCCAGCCCATGGCTCCGAATATCAGCCCCCGGTTCAACCGGTAGCGTGGGATGTACCCACTGTAAGAACAGATTCCAATCATATTGAAACTCCTTTGGTGATTTCAGATAGTGTGAAAAAAAGAAACGAAAAACCGGTGTTTCCCTTGTTTTTCATGTTGAAGTTACTGGTGCTTGGTTTCTGCTGGTAGCTGACTAAATCTCTACCAGAGGTAAAACAACACCGGGACCGGATCCCGGGGCTATGAAAAAAATATTCAGGAAGCAGAGCCCCACAGCTCGATAAAATCGGGGACCTTTTCCTCCAACTCGCGTGCGATGATTTCCAGATGCAGATCCGTCCCGCCACAGTCGTAGATCATGCTTCGTGTTCTTAAATGGTACAGCCCGATATCCATCTCCTCGGTCCAGCCGATGGCGCCATGCAGGTAGATGCCGTAATGGCCGACATTGTCATAGACCTCGTTGGCTTTGGCCTTGGCAGCGGAATTCAGGAGTCTGGAGGGTTTCCCGGCAGCGATATGCCAGGCAGCTTTCCGTACCATGTACTTGAGACTATCCAGGTCTGTCCGCATATCCACCAGCCGGAACTGAACCGCCTGGTACTGGCCGATGGGCTTGTCAAACTGTTTTCGTTCCTTGGCATACGCAAGGACAATCTCAAAGGCAGCCTGCGCGCCGCCGGACATCTCCGCTGCCTTGAGCAGGGCCCCCTGCTGCTGGATGTCATCCAGAATATCCCAACCCTCATCGACCGGCCCCAGGATGTCCGCTTTGGCCACCTGGACATTTTCAAAGACCACCCCGCAGCGGCCATCCCTGGCAACGGTCGGAATCCCTTCAATCCGGATGCCGTCATGCTTGGGATCGACGATAAACAGCGTGACCCCGGTTTGAGGGTCATCTTCGTTGGAAGTGCGGGCTGCGACCAGCATGCGGGTGGCCACATGGGCATACGGTACAAAAATCTTGGTTCCATTGAGCAAATAGGTGTCGTCTTTTTCCTCGGCGGTCAGCTGAATTTCCGAGGCCTCATTATTGCCTTTATCCTCTGTCTGCGCCAGGGTCCAGATGTCTCCCTTTTCCGCGATCCCGGGCAGGAAGGCTTCCTTCTGCTTATCGCTGCCATAAGCCATCAGCGGCAGGGCGCAAAGGGCGACAGTTGAATAGTAAGGCATGGGCACGATATTGCGGCCGACCTCTTCCATGAACAGCGCCAGCTCCACAAAATCGCCGTCCATACCGCCGAATTCCTCGGGAATGGCCAGCCCCTGGAAGCCCAGCTTGACCATTTTTTTCCACATTTTCGGATCGTATGCCCTGGGATCGGTTTTCAGTTCCCGCACCTTCTCCTTGGGGCACTCTTTTTCGAAGAACTCCCGGGCGGACTTTCTCAGCATTTCCTGTTCTTTACCAATTGAATAATCCATGTGTGACCCCCTGATCTAATATGCTCTGGGCAGTTGAAGGCCGAACTGGCCCATGATGTTCCGCTGTGTGTCGGTTGTTCCGGCAGCGATGGCAAATCCGATATTATAGTGGTACAGGTGCTCGAAGGCTCCCCTCAAACGGCTCCAGCGGTTTTTGTACGCCGCCGGATCCATCTGGGAGAAAACCCCGATAATATCCGAGCCGATGCGTCCCAGCTTTTCCTGAAGCATGTCACCGAAGGCCTTGTCACGGGATGGTTCATGCAGCACGGGCTTGCCCACTGTTTCCATCCAGACCACTTCGTGGGCCATCACCCGGGCCGCTTCAATATCGATTGCCAGGCGGGCCAGCTTTTGTCGGATCTCGGGCTGCTTGATCTGGCCGGTGCCCTTGGTGTAGATGACCAGCTCGTCCAGGAGCCGCTGGGCGCTTGCCGTGGTACCGATAGCAGTGCCCCGCTCGAAAGAGAGAGCGGTCATCAGCTGCGACCAGCCCTTGCCCTCAACACCGACAAGATTTTTAACCGGAACCCGGACATCCTTGAAGAACAATTCATTGAAGACGTGGCCGCCCACATAGTTTTCCAGCGGCCGAACCGTTAACCCCGGGCTTTTCATGTCGACGATGATCAGGCTTAGTCCCTGGTGCTTTTTCTTGGCTTCGGGGTCGGTGCGGCAGGCCAGCCAGAGCCAGCGGGCATAATGTGCACAGCTGGTCCAGACCTTCTGCCCGTTAATCACGTACGCGTCCCCATCCCGGATGGCCGACGTCTGCATGGCGGCCATGTCGCTACCGGCATCCGGTTCACTGTATCCGGTGCACCAGACCCCGTCCGGCTCGCCTGTGGCGATCTGGGGGATATACTTTTTTTTCTGCTCTTCGGTGCCGAACAGCATCAGCGACGGTCCCACCCAGGCGGTCCCACTGATACCCATGCCGAGACCGGGAATGCCCCAGTAGGATGCCTCTTCAGCAAACACCACCCGTTCCCAGCGGGAAGCATCCATGCCCCCATACTCCTTTGGCCAGGACATGGTCAGCCACCCCTTTTGCGCCAGTTTCTTAGACATGGCCATGGAAAAGGCCCAGTCCTCGTCATTGGTCTCTTCTTCAAAATACTTGCCGATATAGTGTGGCGGCATCTCAGCCTTGACAAATTCCCGAATCTCGGTCCTCAGTCTCTCTTCCTTTTCTCCAAATTGAAATTCCATAAACCATAAACCTCCGAAAAAAGGGTTCCAAAGTGTGGGTATCTAAATGATGCCCTGAGTCGTTTCCGGGTTTCCGACGGCCCGCCAGACCACCGCAAAAACCGGTTCCAATTCTTCCGTCAGCCGTCTGCCCTTCCCTTTGTATACCCAGTCAATAAAGGCCCAGCTGGTTGTGGATACCAGCAGGTTGACACACAGCGCCGTGCGGATGTCGGAATCGATCGTGCCCCGCGCCTGACCTTCCCGCAGAATCTCCAGGATGATCTCCAGCAGTGGATTGTCCTCGTAGGCCTTATCGGCCATCCAGGCCGAAATGGGGGTCCGTATCCAGATGATCCGACCGATCGCCTCGTTCCGCTCAAAATAGTCCAACTGCACCCAGATGAGTTTACGCAACTTTTCACGGGTGTCCTCGATCCCCTGCAGATGATCCCGGATCCGATCCTGCAGGACCGTGAACCAGAACTGGACAAACCCAAACAGCAAGTGATTCTTGTTTTTATAGTATTTGTAAATGGTGCTGAAACTCATCCCCGCTTTGCGGGCAATCTCGCGCATGTTGGCCTGGTCAAAATCAACCTCCGAAAATACCTCGATCACGGCCAGTTCCAGCCGTTTATGAATTTCATCACTGGCCCGGGGAATTATGTCAATCACGGAAATGTCCAAATCATTCATGGTCGCGTCATACCACACGGGTTTCTCAAGACTGAAACCCATCAAATGATGGAATCGGTTTTTGAGATACAATAACATCATTACTAATTCAAAAAATCAAATCTGTCAAATTAATTTATATTCATAAAATCAGTGAATTAAATTGTGTAACCAAATTATCCATCAAAAGATCGAATTTCTTGGCTTTTCACCCCGACATCGTCCTGGGTCCCTTTGTTCAAGGGATCTGGCAACCTGTCACAATCCCATCCGCAGCCGGCAGGAGACGTTAAACGGTGGTTGTTGGCTGACGATGGGTGTTCGAGGTGGTGCGGCGGAACGCTGACCGGCTTGTCCTGTTGCAGAAGGTTCCGGTCAGGGGTGTGATGCCCGGGATGGGTCCCGGTTTCTCAATGAAAATTGTTGCAGGCAGTCAAATCGGTCAGTTTTTATTTGTTTGTTGGATTAAACCGCGCTATTCTAATGGATATCGTTCGGGTATTTTCAACCACGCTGCAGCCCGGAAGCCGTTTTTCCCTTGATCAATCACCACTTTCTGCTTTGGGGGATTCCTGATCGATCACCGTTGAAGCAGATAAAGCCAGAGACCGGAAGATTTGCCATGTATATGGAACCCCATCTGATGATCACCTACCTGATTGCCATCACGGTTTTATCCATCACGCCGGGACTGGACACCATGCTCGTCATTCGGAACACGGCCAGGGGGGGATGGCAGGACGGTGTGACCAGCAGTTTTGGTATCTGCTGCGGGCTGTTTGTCCATGCCACCGTCTCTGCCGTGGGGATTTCCGTCATTCTGCTGCAGACAGCCTGGGCCTTCGCTGTATTGAAGATGGCGGGCGCCTGTTATATTGTCTGGCTGGGACTGGGAAGTCTGCGGAAACTCTATCAGGGAAAAACCGCATTGGCACCCGGGCGGCTCTCTGCTGTGCAGCAGCCTTACCAGGCAGTTCGCTCCCTGCGTGAGGGATTGCTGTCCAACGTGCTCAATCCGAAGACGGTGGTGTTTTATATGGCATTTCTGCCCCAGTTCATCAATCCGCAGCACTCCGCCTGGATACAGTCCCTGTTTCTGGCCGGATGTCACTTTGTTATTGCTATGATCTGGCAGTCGTTCCTGGCCCTGCTGGTCAACCAGGCGAAAAACCGTCTGTTTCAGCCGACCGTGGGGCGAATTTTTGACGGGCTGACCGGTACGATTCTCGTCAGCCTGGGGATTAAACTGGCATTGGATAACTGAAGGCGATACAGGCGGCTGCCGGTTGCCGAGGAAGGTCTCAAGATGGATGCGAGTATGGTTCATACACTGGAAGCTGCAGTTGAACTGCCACGGGACAGAGCCTCCGTTTTTGAATTTTTTGCGGATGCCGGCAATCTGGAACAGATTACACCGCCCGAACTGCGTTTTCGGATTATCACGCCCCTGCCCGTCCAGATCCGACAGGGCACCATCATCAACTACCGTCTGCGACTGTATGGCATCCCCTTCAACTGGCAGACCCGGATCATCCACTGGGAACCCCCGGTCAAGTTCATCGACTCTCAAATCAAGGGGCCATACAGATCCTGGATTCACACCCATCGTTTCAGTGAAACGGACAGGGGGACCCTCATGGAGGATCGGGTTGAGTACCAGCTGCCGGTCAGCCCGCTCGGGGAACTGGTATCGACGCTGGTCAAGCGGCAGGTCAAGCGTATCTTCGATTACCGGCAGGCCACCATCCTTCAGATTCTGGGGCAGGCCCCGTCTTCACGCAGCCTTGCCAGATAGCGGGGCGTGGCCGATTCCCGGCCAGACCCGGATCGTTCCGGCAACGGCTCTTGCTGTTATCCAGATCACCGTCACCACCCAGAGCATTTCCAGCGTAGCCATTCCGTAAACCTCGAGCAGGAAAATCCCGATGAGACCGATTGACGTGGCGACGATCATGCCATTTCTCAGATAGGCGAAATCCCCGGTTCCCCAGTGAATTCCGTCTGTGGCAAAGGCGATGGCGTTGATCGGCTGGGAAAAGGCCGCGATCAGCCAGGGTACTGCAAACAGCCCGACAGCCTCGGGGGGGACCAGCAACCTGACAAACACCCCCTGTCCAACAACCATGATCCCTGTCAGCAGGAATCCGGTGATGACACTCCAGAGACAGATCACCCGGGCAACCCTTTTTGGCTGCTGTTTCTCCTGCATCCCGATAAAATAGGCAATGAGACTCTGGGCGGTTACTGAATAGGCGTCAAGGAAGAGCGCCGTAAAGGTCCAGAACTGTCGGATCGCCTGGTGGGCGGCCCCGGCTTCCGCGCCGATACGGGTGGCAGTGCGGGTGGCCATCAGGAGATAAAACAGCAGTAGCCCGGTTCTGAGAAACATATCCCAGCCAATCCGGATCAGTCTTTTGATATCTGCCGCCCGCAGCTGTCGGGGAAGGGACAGCCTTTTGTAGAGAAGGATGACCGCGACAGCCGCTCCCAGCCACTGGCTGAACGTGGTTGCATAGGCAGCCCCGGCGATCCCCAAAGCAGGGATGGGACCCGTCCCGAAGATCAGTACGGCATCCAGCAGGATATTCATCAGGTTGATCAGAACCGCGATCCACAATGGGGTGCGCATATCTTGGCATCCCCGCAGCACACCAAAGGCCGAGAGGGTGATCAGCACGGCCGGTGCTCCGAACAGCCGGATGGTCACATAGCGGACCGACATGTCGTGCACGGCATCGGTGGCTCCCATGTAGGTGACGATGGGGGGAACCATCCACCAGAAGACGACAATCAGGAGCATGCCCAGGCAGAATCCGACCAGGACAGCGAGAAAAGCGATTTCTGCTGCCCGCTCCTGTTCCTGTCGTCCCAGCGCCTGCCCGACCTCCGTCTGGGTTCCCACACTCAGGAAATTAAACACCCAGAAAATCCCGGAGAGTAACATGGTCCCTACCCCCAGGGCGGCCAGGGGTTCGGCGCCCAGGCGCGCTACAAAAGCGGTATCCACCAGCCCGGTCACCGGCTCGGCGATCATGGAAAAGAGGACGGGTACCGAGAGCAGGAGAAAGGTGCGGTGGGGCTTTGTGATAAAGGGATGAATAGGCTGGTTCGGCTCTGGTTTCATGGGAAACGGATTCGGTTTTCAGATAAAAGGGACAACAACGGGTGACTTTACCCTTATGGTAATCATTCAGCATACACTCAGCTAAGGAGCCTGAACCTGTATGTTATTGAACTCATTCTCGACAGGTGAGAAGCGAGGCTCGCAGCTTCGATCATGCCTGTCTCCGAGGGCGGTCGTTGCCATTGCCATCCTGGCGATGATTAACCACTCCCAATCCGTTCAATCACATACAGGTCCCGACTCCCCATTGGCTCAGTGAAAGTTGTGAATAGTTACCCCTTATGTATGCCATCATCCAGAATGTGTCCAGCGGTTTGCCGCCGGAATCATGGCAAAATCTGAAGCTGGATCAATCCCGATATCCCGGTTTAGATTCATTCCAGCCCGGGGTGGGTTGATTCCTCCCCGGGTGGATGCAGGACGGGCCGGCTGAACCGCCCAGTGCTCCGGGCTGTCAACACCGGGTTTGAGATGTCTGAAATTCTGCGGGCAATGGTTGTTGGGTGCACCAAAAACATGTGGATATGTGATCATAACCGCTTCAAAAGGTTATTTATTCAGAAAAACGCATGAATCCATCCTTGGCGCTCCTGGAATCCATCCCTGCCTTCCAAGGTTTTCTGAACAAACAACCTCTGTCCGCTTACAGGTACCCATACATATTTGGTGCACCCTGGTTGTTCGCGCAGTTGACAAAAACCCTGAAAGCTTATAACAAACCATCATGTCCCATTGAACGGAACTCAGGAAAAGATGCGGCCCAACAGCCGTCAGGAAATATTCAGATAAAAGGAGAACAGGATGGCGAAACGCGTATTACGTACAAAACTCTGTGACATGCTGGGAATCGATTATCCGATCCTGAGTGCAGGGATGGGGCCCAGCCTGGTGGGGGAGAAAACCGGGGCTCCGGTTGAGCTGGTCGTTGCCGTTTCAGAGGCCGGCGGCATGGGTGTGCTGGGGGCTGCCGGGTTTACGGTGGAGGCGATGCAGGAAAAAATCCGGGAGATTAAGAAACTGACCGGAAAACCCTTTGGTGTGGATCTGCTGCTTCCGAGCCAGACTGTGGAAGCAGGAGACCAGCCTTTCAAGGAGGGCGGGGAATACCCGCTGTCAGAGATCATCAAAAGCCTGCCCAAAACCCACTATGAGTTTATCCTCAAGCTCAAGGAGGAAATGGGTCTTCCCGACATGCAGGCTACCTATAAGGAGGGCAGCACGGTCACGCGACCCCACGCCGCGGTAAAGGTCTGTATCGAGGAGCGGGTGCCCCTCTTCTGCTCTGGGCTTGGAAATCCGGGCTTCATGGTCGAAGATGCACACCGGGCCGGGATGAAGGTGCTGGGTATCGCCGGAAATACCAAGAACGTTGCAAGAATCGCCCGCTCCGGGGTCGATCTGGTGGTTGCCCAGGGGCATGAAGGGGGCGGGCATACGGGACGGGTCGGTTCCATGGCACTCTGGCCCCAGGCGGTGGATATTGCAGCGCCCACACCACTGCTGGCCGCCGGCGGGATCGGAGACGGCAGGGGTCTTGTCGCGGCACTGGCGGTAGGATGTATCGGTGTCTGGGTGGGCACGCGGTTTCTGGCCTCGGAGGAGGGTGGGGCACTGCCCATTCACAAGGAGAATATCGTTGCAGCAACGGACGAAGATACCCGTAGAACTTATCTTTACACGGGGAAAACCTCCCGCGCCATTTACAATCAGATGCATGACATCTGGGAACGATCCGGACTGAAAGCTCTCCCTTTTCCCCAGCAGGTCCTGTTTGCCTCTGCCCTGGCAGAGATGTTCAACCGTGCGGAGAAAAAAGAGTTTATGGGTCCCTTTTCAGGTCAGATATCCGGTCTGATCAAGGAGATCAAACCGGCTGCTCAGATTGTTGCAGAGATGGTTGAGGAAGCGGCGGATATTCTGACCCGGAAACTGCCGCAGACGGTTGAAGTCAAGTAACCGGTGCCGGATCCTGCAAAATGCGGGAGATACCATTCAAGACAGGGATAGCCGGATATGTCACGCCACTGGACTTCATTGACAGGCACTGATGGGCAGTGTTAGGTTGAGCCTTCGAAAACAGGGTGCTTCAATGGGAGTTCGGTCAATCGGCTGACCTGATACAGAAATCATATCAAAAGGGATACCATGCTCGTAAAAAACTGGATGAGTCCAACCGTCATTTCTCTGGATGTCAATGATTCAGTCCAAAAGGCCAATCAGCTCCTGATCGATCACAGGATCCGTTCTCTTCCCGTACTTGAAAATGGACGTCTCGCGGGTATCGTCTCCGACAGGGATCTGCGGACTGCCTCGGTTTCAGACAACTCGGGACTGGACCGTCACGAACTGGTCTATCTCAATACCCGACTCAAAATCAGGGAGATCATGACCCGGAATCCCATCAGCGTCTCACCGGACATGACCGTGGATGAAGTCGCTGAAATCATGTATCAGAAAAAGATCTCCGGTCTTCCCGTTGTTGATGGCAAGGGCGATCTGGTTGGGATCATCACCCAGGGTGATATCTTCCGGTTGCTGATTTCCCTGACAGGCATTGAAAAGAAGGGCGTGCAGGTAGCAGTGCAGCTGAAGGACGAATCGGGCAGTATCCGGGAAACGGCTGATATCCTGCGACGATACGGTGGACGTGTTGTAAGCGTCCTGACATCTTTCGAACAGGCTCCGACAGGCATGCGGAATGTTTACTTCAGGGTCTCGCAACTGGACCTGACCCGACTGGATGAGTTGAAAGCCGATGTGGCCAGCCAGGCGACCCTGTTGTATGTGGTGGCCCACAGTTGAGGTTGCGAATCTTAACAGATCTCATCCGGCGGGTTTGAAGAAGGACAGGATGTTGCATACCTTTTGATAAAAACTGGACGAAACACCCTCTTTGATTCATAATGAAGCCACGTCGTCAAAAACAGATCTTTCGGAATGGGTACGAATTTGACAACACCTGACACCATTAAACCCACTGGCAAAAAACCGGCCATGGTCGAATACGCGAACATTCCAGAATACAACCGGAACGACTCCGTGAACAACCGGTTGGTGGCATTGGTGCGACTGGAGCAGTTCATGGATGAGAAGTCATTCACGCCCGGCGTTATCGACGATCTGGAGACAATTGCCGAAACTGCCCGGAATGCTGGTGAAGCCAGGATACAGACGATCGCCGAACTGATTCTGAAGCAGAGCCGGAAGTATTTGACGAAATAGGCTATTCTGGCGAAAAAACGCGCGAAAGCAACCCCCCCGCATTTCTTCATGTCAACATCCGTCTCGAGAAGGAAACCAGGCGGCGGAGTTTTCATGGGATGGTCTTGCGGAGTGGCGTGGGCGGATGCTTTGACAAACCGATATAAGAAGGGACAATGGAAAAGAAAATAATTCTCTGGACACAGGAACTCGCGACCGATATCGCCTGGCAGGATTTCCAGCACCGGGAGTTTTTGAAATTCACCAACCAGCTCTTTGATGAATTTTACACCAACAAAGGCTATCTGGACCTGGATCCTTCCATGCCTATCCGGTTATCACAGGCTGTTGGCCTTGAAAAACACAGCCTGCTGGGCTTCTTTGGGCATTAGATAGCCGACCACGTCGGCTGTACCCTTGGCCGCCCGCTATTGTCATT
>Ga0180009_10005936_pt1 | contig 12951 bp, 10 predicted proteins | sample OS_PC_MetaG_FD_123537 | JGI IMG/M metagenome (GOLD analysis project Ga0180009, IMG submission 123537) | Groundwater microbial communities from the Aspo Hard Rock Laboratory (HRL) deep subsurface site, Sweden - OS_PC_MetaG | ecosystem: Environmental > Aquatic > Deep subsurface > Groundwater...
GGATGGGCGCGGCGAGAAAGCGCATCTCCACGCCCTCGTGCAGGGTCTCCTCGATCTCCACGTTCAGGGCGGGCATCTCCGAGCGGGTGCGTCGATAGAGCAGCACCACCTTGCCCGCGCCTTTGCGCAGGGCCGTGCGACAGGCGTCCATGGCCGTGTTGCCGCCGCCGACCACCATCACCAGGTCACCGAGCTCCACCTCTTCGCCATTGGTGGCCTTGGCCAGCAGCTCGATGCCGGGCATCACGCCCTCGGTGTCCTCCCCGGGGATGCGCGCCGACGAGGCGGCCTGGGCGCCCAAACCCAGGAACACGGCGTCGTAGCCCTGCGCCTTGAGGTCAGCGATGGTGTAGTCCTTGCCGAGCCAGGTGTTGAACCCCCACTCCACCCCCATCTGGTCGAGCTGGTGGATCTCCCGGTCGAGCAGGTCCCGGGGCATGCGGAAGGCCGGGATGCCATAGCGCAGCATGCCGCCGGCTTTGTCCTGGCCCTCGAAGATCTTTACGGCGTGGCCCAGCTGGCGCAGGTAGTACGCGCAGGACACGCCCGCCGGTCCGGCGCCCACGACGGCGACCTTCTTGCCCGAGTCCGGACCCACTTCGGGCACCCAGCGCTCGCCGTCCTCCAGGTCCGGATCGCCGGCCACGGCCTTCAAGTTGCAGATGGCGACGGGAGAGTCCACCTGGCCGCGACGGCACACGTCTTCGCAGGGCCGGGTGCACACGCGACCCAGGGCCGACGGCAGAGGCATGGAGCGTTTGATGATCTTCAGCGCTTCGCCGGGCCGGCCGTGGGCGATCTCCTCGATGAACTGCGGGATCTCGATGCCCGCGGGGCAGGTGATGTGGCAGTGGCCGTAGCAGTCCCCGGTGTGTTCCGAGGCCAGCAGCTCCAGGCACACCTTCCGCGTGGAGCGAATGCGCTCGGACTGGGTCGCGACCACCATGCCCTCTGCGGCCGCCGTGGAGCACGAGGGCACGGGATTCTTCTGCCCCTCCACGTCCACCACACACAGAAAACAGCTCGTGTAGGGCGGGTGGTCGGGCAGGTGGCACAGGGTCGGGATCTCGATGCCCAGCCCCCTGGCCGCCTCGAGGATCGTAGCGCCTTCGGCCACGGATACCTGTTGCTCGTCGATCGTGAGGTTGATGTCTGCCATCTTGAAATTCCTCTATCACGTTCGGGCGCGATCCACGGATTCGCGGCCCCGCTGGTTACTCGATGTGGATCGCGTTGTCCTTGCACACTTCGGAACAGGAGCTGCACTTGGTGCAGGCCGCCTGATCCAGGACGTGCACCTCTTTTTTAATTCCCGTGATGCACTTGACCGGGCACACGCGGGCGCAGAGGGTGCAGCCGGTGCAGTTGACGGGATCGATGCTGTAGGTCAAAAGCGGCTTGCACACTTTCGCCGGGCACCGCTGATGCTCCACGTGGGCCTCGTACTCAGAACGGAAGTACTTGAGCGTCGTGAGCACCGGGTTCGGGGCCGTTTGTCCCAGCCCACACAAGGACGTCTCTTTGATCTTCACGGCCAACTCCTCGAGCAGGTCGAGGTCAGACATCTTGCCCTTGCCCTCGGAGATGCGCTCCAGGGTCTCGAGCATGCGCAGGGTGCCGACCCGGCAGAAGGTGCACTTGCCGCAGGACTCCTTCTGGGTGAAGTCCAGGAAGAACTTGGCGATGTCCACCATGCAGGAGGTCTCGTCCATGACCACCATGCCGCCCGAGCCCATGATGGCGCCCGTGCGGTTCACCTCGTCGTAGTCCACCAGGGTGTCGAACAGCCGCTCCGGGATACAGCCCCCCGACGGGCCGCCCATCTGCACGGCCTTCAAGGGGGCGCCCGTGTCCGAGCCGCCGCCCACGTCTTGGAGGATCTCCCGGATGGTGATGCCCATGGGAACCTCCACCAGGCCTCCCCGCTTGATCTTGCCGGCCAGGGCGAAGACCTTGCTGCCCTTGGACTTCTCGGTGCCCATGGCCGCAAAGGCCGCGCCGCCGTTGCGCAGGATCCAGGGCACGTTGGCCAGGGTCTCGACGTTGTTGATGTTGGTGGGCTTGCCAAAGAGTCCCGAGTTGGCCGGGAAGGGCGGACGCTTGCGTGGCATGCCCCGGTGGCCCTCGATGGAAAAGATCAGCGCGGTCTCTTCGCCGCACACAAAGGCGCCGGCGCCCTCTTTAATTTTGATCTTGAAGGTGAAGCCCGAGCCGTTGATGTTCTCGCCCAGCAGGTTCTTCGCTTCGGCCTGGGCGATGGCGATGCGCAGGCGCTTGATGGCCAGGGGATATTCGGCCCGGCAGTAGACGTAGGCCGCGGTGGCGCCCGTGGCGAAGCCGGCGATGGCCATGCCTTCGAGCACCGCGTGGGGGTCTCCCTCCAGGATGGAGCGATCCATGAACGCGCCGGGGTCGCCCTCGTCGGCGTTGCAGATGATGTACTTCTGATCCCCGACGGCGCCCTTGGTGAACTTCCATTTCAAGCCGGTGGGGAAGCCGCCGCCGCCCCGGCCCCGCAGGCCCGACGCGAGCATCTCGGCGATGACCTGATCGCGGTCGTTGTCCGCCAAGGCCTTGGTGAGGGCCGTGTAGCCGTCCTGGGCCAGATAGTCCTCGATCTTCTCGGGGTCGATGACGCCACAGTTGCCCAGGGCGATCCGCTTTTGCTTGGAGAAGAAAGCCTCCACCTCGCCCGCGATTGCGCCCTTCTGAAAGGTCCACTCCTCGATGGGGGCGCCGCCCTTCAGGTGCTTTTCGACGATCTCTTCGGCCTGGGCCACCGTGACGCCACCGTAGGTCCAGTGGGTCCCGCCCTGGTACACCTCCACGATGGGCTCCCGGTGGCAGGCGCCGTTGCAGCCCGTCTCCTCCAGGGAGGCCTTCACCCCGTGGGCCGTCAGGGCGCCGGCGATGGCGTCTTTGACGTCCTGGGCGCCCGCGGCGATGCCGCAGCTTCCCAGCCCGATGACCACGCGCAGCCCGTCGTTTGCCGTCTGTGTTTGTTCCATGTCTGGTTCCTCGGAGTCCGGTCCCGGTGCGGGGTATCCGGGCTAGGACTGCTCGGTAGCGGCCTTTTTCTCCGCCTTGTTGTATTTGCGCATGAGCTTGCGGGTGGACGGGGCGTCCAGGAGGCCGTGGGTGGTCCCATTGATCACTACCACGGGCGCCAGGCTGCAGCAGCCCACGCAGGCCACGGGCTCCACCGTGAAGAGCCGGTCGGCGGTGGTATCCGCATCGTCGGCCAGCTCGAGGATCTCCCGGGTCACCTCATGTACGCGGCCGCCGCCCTGCACATGACAAGCGGTGCCGAGGCACACGCGCACCATGTTCTTGCCCACCGGGGTGAGGCGGAACCGGTTGTAGAAAGTCGCCACGCCAAACAGGTGGCTCGCGGGGATGCCGGTTTTGCTCGTCACGTGCCGGATGGCGTCCAGGGGCAAAAAGCCGAATTCGTCCTGAATGCCCTGGAGCAGCGGAATGGTGGCCTCCATGCCGGAGCCAAACTGGTCGATCAGCCTATCCACGGGAGTGAGATCCGTTTGGGGGGTGTCACCGTTCATGGTCTATCCTCGGAGGGTTGAAAATTGAACCGATTGTTCTGCCGCTATAGCTGTGTTGCGGGGGCATGTCAACCGCGACTATTTCAGGTGTATTTCCCCGGAATATTGAGTGGTTGATCGAACGCGTTGCGTCATCCCCGACGAGGCTGGAGGTAGAATGTGTACCTGCTTTTATCGGGTATGAATGACGGTGAGAGAGAGGGTTTATTTCGTGACGAAGTAGACGATCACACCGACCAGCGCCGCCACGAGCAGGACCACGGCGATGAGCAGGCCCTTGTTGGCCCCCTTGGCGCCCAGGTCCTTTTTGGTGAAGTACTGCTGGGGCGCGGCGTCATAGCCGTCCTTGGCAGCCGCGGCGGCATAGCCGGCGTTCTGGGCGAGGTAAGGGTTGGCCACGGACTCGCCACTGTTGGGCTGCGCCTCGGCGTCCGGCCCCACGTTGGGCACGGGCATCACCCGCTGACACTGCTTGCAGACGACGGTTTTTCCGGCAAAGACATCCTCCACGGCGAGGACTTGTCCACAGGTACAGTTGACCATGATTGGCATGGGTTCCTCCGTTCTGGTCCCAGACTGTAGCCGAAACCGCGGGTCAGGCCAATAGTTGCCTCCGCGGCGGCTCACGGTGGATAATCCTTGCAGCGGGCGCAGCGGTCGGATACGTAATCCCGAACGAGTGGTTGGCGCCGCCGCGAAGAGCGCACAGGCGTTGTCGCGAGGATGGCGGAATTGGTAGACGCGCTGGATTTAGGTTCCAGTGGGAGATCCCCGTGGGGGTTCGAGTCCCCCTCCTCGCATAGCTTGGGAGAGGTTGCGATGACGATCAAGACGACTTTCAGACTCTGCCTGGTATGCTCCCTGGCGCTGGGCTGGACGGCCTGCGGAGACGATGACAACTCCATCGTGCAGCAGGATGCCGAGGTCCAGATCGACGCCGCGTTGTTCGTGTGTGGCAACAACTTCTTAGAGCCCGGGGAGCAGTGTGACGACGGGAACCGGGTCAACGGCGACGGCTGCAGCATCGACTGCCGCTTCGAGTCCGTGTGTGGCGACGGCGTGCAGGGTGCCCCCGAGGAGTGCGACGGCACCGACGGCCTGCCCACCTGCGTGCAGCTCGGCGAGATCGACGGCACCACCACCTGCGACGCCTCCTGTCACATCATCGCGGACTGCTCGGACAATGCGGACGACCTGGTGGCCTGGTACAAGCTCGATGGCACCGTCGGGATCGTGGTGGATGAAACCAACTCGGGCAACGGCTGTACCACGTCCGGAGGGGTACAGCGCGGCATCCCCGGCGTTATCGACGAAGCGTTCGGGTTCGACGGCATCGACGGCTACGCAAATTGCGGCGAGGGCGTACAGATGGACGGCATGGACGGCTTGACCCTCGAGGTCTGGGTCAACATGCTCGCTTTTTCCAACGAGGGCATGTTCATCTCCCGGGCCAGCACCGTGGACGCCTCGAACCTGTCTTATTTCCTGGGCATCGCCGGCAACTCCTCCTTTGGCGCCAACCAGTACCACTTCATGTTCGCCGCCTCTGACCCCGGCTCCATCGCCTTTACCAGCACCCTGGTGCCCACCGGCGAGTGGCACCACGCGGCCGGCGTTTACGAGGGCGGCGCCTTGACGATCTACCTGGACGGCGTGGTCAGCGGCGTCGCCTTCCAGACGGACACCGGCCCCATCCGGGCCGCGGCCCTGGCCCGGACGTTCATCGGCTCGATCAACGACAACGGCGGGCAGCCCGGTTGGTCCACCTTCTTCACCGGCTACCTCGACGACATCAAGATCTGGAAGGTGGCGCGCACGGACGCGCAGGTTTGCGCCGACGCCGGCGGCAACCCCGTGGGCGCAAACGGCTGCAGTATCCCGGGCCTTTAGTGCGGAGCGCCTTGGCAAAGCTCACCTGCGCGGCCCTCGGCGTGCTGGCCCTCGGCCTGGTGTGGGGAGACGCGCGGCGGGCCCTGTCCTATCCCGGCGCCCTGCCCACAGCGAACCGCGTAGAGATCAGAATCTCGGCGGTGGGGGACATGATGTTCGGTCGCTACTCCAAGGCGCGGGTTCATCACCCGGTGAACCTGGACCGACCTTTCCGCCACGTGAAACAGCTCTGGCGTGGTGACGACATTGTCATGGGCAACCTCGAGACGCCCATCAGCGCCATCCGGTATCGCAAGCCCTACCGTGCCCTGTCATTCCGGGCAGATCCCAAGGCGGCGAAGCTGCTCAAGGACGCGGGTTTCACCCTGGCGGTGACCGCCAACAACCACTGCTGGGACCAGGGTGACCGGGGCATCCGCGACACCATCGATCACCTCGCCGCGGTGGGGCTGCCGGTGTCCGGCACGGGCAAGACCCGGGCGGCGGCGTTTACGCCCTGGGTGTTTACCAAGGAGGGCGTGCGGGTGGGCGTGCTCTCGCTGACCATCCTGCGCAACTTCCCCACCCGCGAAAAAGTGGGCTTCGGGGCCCTGGTGAAGTACCGCCGGGCCCACCGGGACCTGCCCGGAGTTGTGCGGCGGGCCCGGGCGCGCGCCAAGGTGGACTTCCTGGTGGTGAACCTGCACTTCGGCGCGGAGTGGACGATGCGCGTCATCCGCTGGGAGCAGACGCTCATGCAGAAGCTGGCGCGGGCCGGCGCGGATGTGGTGTTCGGTCATCATCCCCATGTGCTGCGCCCCATCGAGCGCCGTCCGGGCTACGTGGTCTTTTACTCCCTCGGCAACTTCCTGTTCGACTTCCATCGCAAGCACACCGAAAAGAGCGGCGTGGCCCAGGTGACCCTGGTCAAGCAGGGCGCCCGGAGCTTCATCGGCCGGGTGGGATTTGTGCCCACCTGGCAGGACTGGCTCAAACCGCCCAAGCCCGCCACCGGCTCCCGCGGGACGCGCGTGCGGCGGCTCGTATACCGCTTCACCCGCCAGATGGGTGTGCGCAACAAGTGGCTGCGCCGGGGCGAAGGCGTGGAGATCCTGGTCAAGTAGCCCGGGTGCCCAACCGGTCGCGGGGAATGCGGCGCGCGCGCTGCGTGTTGCCGTTGACAGGGTATGGTGTTACTCAATTGACCACCGGGCGCTGCCGGAGCCGGGGCGGGGCGCGCGGATGGAGAGGCAATGCACGGCAAGTCGAAACGTACGGGTGGGAGTGCCGCGAGTCCAAACCGGGCCCGCCTGGCAGCCTTCGGCATGGTGTTCGTGCTGGGCGCCGCCCTGGCCACGGCCCGCTGCCTGCCGCCCCCCGAGGGCGTGCCCCAGAAGGATGCCGCCGCGCCGGACAAAAAGGCGACCGATCCCGCGGCGACGTCTCCTGAAGAGAAGCTGGACGCGGCCGTTCTTGCTCGTATTGCACCTTTGAAGGGGATGCGGCGGGTGCACCTGGTCAGCCTGTCGGGACCCCTGGATGGCAAGCTCGTGGCGAAGCTGAGTCAAGCGCTCGCCCGGGTCCCGGCCGGTGAGGCGGTGGTCTTGGAAGTGGACGCGGCGGGCGGCACGCCCCAGGCCGCGGCGCGGGCGTACAAGCTGATCTCCGAGGCCAAGCCCGTGGTGGTGACGTGGGTGCGAGGCAGCGCCACGGGCGAGGCGGCGATTCTGCCCCTGGCCGGTCAGGTGGTGGTGCTGGCCCCGAGCGCGCGCTGGGGCGCCCTGGGTCCGGCGCAGTTTACCGGCGCGCGGCTGGCACCGGCCGATCGTCAGCAGCTGACGGCGCTGTTTGCCACGGCGGCGACGTTGCGGAAACGTCCGGTGGCCTGGGCTCGGGCCATGGTGACCGCCGTGGGCCCGGCGAAGCCCGCGGTCATCCAGCCGGTGGCCATGAAGCCCGACACCCTGAAACCGGCGGCCGTGAAGCCCGACGACAAAAACGCGCCACCGATGGGCAGGCTCGTGACCCTGATGGCTCGCGAGGCGCTCCAGCAAAGCCTGGCCGAGCTCATCGCCATGGATGTGGGTGGGTTGCTGCGACTTCTGGGTCTGCAGGAGGCCAGGTTGGTGCGTGGTGGCAAGCCCGTGCTCATCGCCCTCGGCGGCGCAAAGAGCCCAAGGCACCCGCGGTTCAATCCCAAGAGGCTCGTGGCGGGCACCCGGCGGATCGTGGTGGTGGACATCAAGGGCATGGTGGATCTGGGCATGCTCTCCTTTGTCCAGCGCGTCATTGGCCGCACCAAGCCCACGGACCTGGTGATCATCGACGTGGACACCCTGGGCGGGCGCGTGGACGCGGCCATCCGTATCCGGGACGCCCTGTTGCGAGCCAAGGGCAAAACCCTGGCCTTTATCCATCCGAGGGCCATTAGCGCCGGGGCACTGATCTCGCTGGCCTGCGACGTGATGATCATGGCGCCGGGGGGCTCCATCGGCGCGGCCACGCCCATCACCGTGTCGGGCGGCAAGGCCAGCCCCGTGGGGGAGAAGTTTGTCTCCTATATGCGCAAGGAGATGAAGGCCACCGCCGAGGCCAAGGGCCGTCGGGGGGACCTCGCCGAGGCCATGGTGGACATGTCCACCGATGTAAAAAACGTGTCGCCCGAGCTCAAGGAGTCCATCTCCGGGCTCAAGAAGGGCAAGCTGCTCACGCTCACCACCAAAGAGGCTCTCAGCCTGGAGCTGGTGGAAGGGACGGCGACGAGCTTCGACGATCTCGTGGGTCAGCTTGACCTCAAGGGCGTGCCCGTGGTGCGCCCCACGGAGAACTGGGCCGAGAAGCTGGCGCGCTTTTTGATCAACCCGGCGCTCACCGGAATCCTCATGATCGTGGGGATGCTCGGGATCTTCATCGAGATGCGCACCCCTGGCTTCGGTGCGGCGGGTATCCTGGGCATCACTTGTCTGGCGGTGGTGTTGTTCGGCCACAAAATAGCCGGCCTCGGGGGATGGGAGCCCGTGCTGCTCTTTGGGCTGGGGGTCGTGCTGCTGTTCGTGGAGATCTTCATCACGCCGGGCTTCGGCGTGCTCGGGGGGCTGGGCATCATCGCTGTGCTTACGGCCTTGGTGTGGGCCATCATCGGTGCCGGCGGCATCCCGCTGACCATCTCCTGGGATCAGGGGTACATCACGTCGGCCCTGGCGCGGGTCTTTGGCGTGATCATCGTAAGCGCGGTGATCGGCGGGCTGCTCATGTGGCTGCTGCCCAAAGCCGGCGGACCCTTTGCGAACCTGGTGCTCAGCGCGGAGTCGGCGGGGGACGCCTCGGCCGGGGCGCACGATCTGCCCGAGGGGATGGAGGACCGGCAGGGCCTGGTAGGGCTGACGGGCGTGACCGACAGCGCCCTGCGACCCACGGGCAAGGCCCGGATCGAGGGCAAGCGGCTGGAGGTGGAGAGTCGTGGTGGGTATGTCGATCGCGGTGTCAAGGTGAAGGTCGTCGAGGTGGTGGGGCGCCGCATCGTGGTCAAGGAGGTGCCCGAATGATCGCCGATGCAATGCCATACGTCATGGCGGCAGGTTGGACCGAGGGCCAGTTCGTGTCGCTGGTGATCGCGCTCCTGGTCATGGGTTTTTTGCTGCTGGCGGCCGAGGTCTTTGTGATCCCCGGCTTCGGCGTGGCCGGAGTGCTGGGTCTGGTGAGCCTGGGCGGCGGCGTGACCATCGCCTGGGCGAGCTGGGGCCCCATGGCCGGCGCGACCCTGCTGCTGGGCAGCCTGGTGGGCACGCTGGTGTTTGTGGTGCTCTTTTTCAAGAGCCGGGTAGGCGACCGTTTGATGTTAGGGGCCACCCTCAAAAATACCTCGGCTGTGTCCGACAAGGACAAGCGGCTCCTGGGTCGTCGGGGCGTGGCGGTGACGATGCTGCGCCCCTCGGGGGCCGCGGAGTTCGGCGAAGATCGGGTGGAGGTGGAGACCGACGGTGATTTCATTCAAATGGGTCAGCCGGTGGTGGTCATCGCCGTCGAGGAGATGGGGCGCGTGGTAGTGGAGTTGGCCCCCGCAGAAACAGTCCAAGAAACGACCGAGAACACAACGGACGGGTGATCGTCTGTGTCAGTCATTTTCTCAAGTCCGTTGCCCAGGCGACGGGTGAGCAAAAAGGAGCGTCGAAATGCCAGTTTTCATGGAGAGTGATCTGAGTAAGTTCGGGGGGCCGTGGGTCATCGCCATCGGCGCGGTAGTGCTGCTGGTTCTCCTGATGATGTTTGCCATGATCCCCATCCGACTTTGGCTCGCGGCCCGTTTCTCCAAGGCCCATGTGGGCCTGTTCTCCATGGTGGCCATGCGGCTGCGTCGGGTGCCGCCGGAGCGCATCGTGAATCCCTGGATCAGCGCGGTGAAGGCCGGGCTGCACAACGAGGTGGGCATCACCGTGGAGCGCATGGAGGCCCACTACCTCGCCGGGGGCAACGTGAACCTGCTGTTGAACGCCCTCATCAGCGCCAACCGCGCCGGCATTCCCCTGGACTTCGACCGGGCGGCGGCCATCGACCTGGCAGGCCGGAACGTCTTCGAGGCCGTGCAGATGAGCGTTAACCCAAAGGTCATCACGACGCCGAAGATCACCGCCGTGGCCAAGGACGGCATCCAGCTCACGGCCATCTGCCGCATTACCGTCAAGGCGAACATCGACAAGCTGGTGGGTGGTGCCGGAGAAGAGACGGTCATCGCCCGCGTGGGCGAGGGCGTGGTCTCCACCATCGGCTCGGCCGCCGACCACAAGGCCGTGCTGGAGAACCCGGACATGATCTCCCAGACCGTGCTTGCCAAGGGGCTCGACTCGGGCACCGCCTTCCGCATCCTGTCCATTGACATCGCGGATGTGGACGTGGGGGCCAACATCGGCGCCAAGCTCCAGACGGAGCAGGCCGAGGCCGACAAGCAGATCGCCCAAGCCAGGGCCGAGGGCCGCCGGGCCATGGCCGTGGCCACCGAGACGGAGAACCTGGCCAAGATCGCCGACATGCGCTCCCGCCTGGTGGAGGCCGAGGCCCAGGTGCCCCTGGCCCTGGCCGAAGCCCTTCGGACCGGCAAGATGGGCTTCATGGACTACTACAACTTGAAGAACATCGTCGCGGACACGGAGATGCGCACCGGCATCGCCGACGCATCGTCGCCCAAGGACAAAAAGGACAAGTAGATGTTGAAGCTGCCCGAACCTGTCGCCGGGCAGGGGCCGCGGCCCCTGCGCCGCGACGACCCCTTCTGGTGGCTCCGGGACCGGGACGCGTTGGTGCGGCGCTTTGTGCTCTCCCAGGCGCTGGGGGAGCCCAAGAGCCGCCAGCCCCCCGGTCCGCGCCAGCCCCCCGGTTCGCGCCAGCCCGGCGGCCGGAGGTAGTCTGTGGAGGAGCTGCTCTTTGCTCTGCTGGTCGGCTTGTGGAAGCTGATCGTCCGCGCCTACAAAGGCGTCAGGGCGTGGTGGCAACGACACCAGGCCCAGAGCGACGCTCAACCCTCTGTGCGGCCCAGCGCCGAGCGGGCGTCTGCGTCGCGAGAGGAGCTCGATCCCTTCAGCCAGCAGCGCAAGGCCGTGCGGGATCAGCTCAGCGTCCTGGAGAACGAGGCTTCGGCCCAATCGGCGGCCATGGCGCGCAGCGTGGCCAACCGTCCTGTGGGGGAGGCGCTGGACCGTCTGGTGATGCAGCAGTGCCTGGGGTTCCGACAGGAGCTCGATCGACTGCCGACCGATGTGTCGGGCAACGTGGACCTGGCGCGGATCGCGGCGGGAAGTCAGAGTCTGCGGCGGACCTCCGAAACCCTGGTGTGGATCGCCCGGCAGCGGGAGCACGCCAACTATGCGGCGCCCCTGGCCGCGGCGGATCGGCTCGTGGAGGCCTGCTACCGCCCGCTGCTCTCCTTTGCCGGGCATCGCTTCGCCGTGCCCGACCGCGCCCCGGTCTCCTTTGTGGGCGCGCGAGATCGGCTGGATCTGCGGACCCTGCCCACGGCCGGTCTGACGGCGGTGGCGCTGCCCAATGCCTTCCCGGATCGCCTCGCGGGCTGGTCCATGGTGGCCCACGAGGTGGGGCGGGACTTCCTGGAGTCGGTGCCGGGGCTCAAGTGGGAGTTGCGCAATCGCTTCGGTCTGCCCGACCGCTACCCGGTGCCCTTCGCCTCCCGGGGCTACCTGAGCGAGGATGAGGTGCTGCTGCCCTTCGGCCCCTGGCTGGAGGTGCTCTTCGGCGACCTGGTGGCCTCGTTGCTGCTGGGACCCGCCTATGCCCGCGCCCTTGCCGAGCTGCTCGCCAACCCCCGCAACCCCTCGGCCGTGGCCGCGGTGGGCACGACCTCTGACGGCTCCTCCTACGCGTCCGAGCCTCCCGCTCACCTGCGCATGGCCGTGGCCGTGGCCGTGATGGACGATCTGGGCGAGGGCGAGGAGCAGCAGCGGATCTGGCAGTCCTGGAACGAGCAGCACAACTGGCCCCGGGTGATCTACCTGCCCACGCGGGTGGAGGGTTGGATCGAAGCGCCCGTGTCGGCTTTTTCGGACATGGCCGAGCGCGTGGCCGACCTGATGTTGCTCGAGCCCCTCGGCGCCCTGGGGGCTCAGTCCCTGGACGGCGTGTCCGGTCTGGCCTTTTCCGAGGTGCAGCAGGCCGCCCAGCAGCAGGTCAAGGAGGTCGCGCTGGCGGTCGGGGACGGCGCGGCGTCGGATCCCCGGGCCCTGCTGGCCGGCGTGCTCGCGGCCGAGCACGAGGCGCCCCACCGGTCCCGGGAGCTGCTGCGTTGGCTCACGCGCACCCTGGCGCCCAAGGCATCGCCCTACAAACGGCGACGGACCCGGGCGACCACGGCGGCGGCCCGGGATGAGGGCGGTGACGATCTGGCCACGGCCCTGCGGGACGCGATCATCCTGGACGCGATCCTCACCCGGCCCAAACCGGGGTCCCGGTTCGCGGCTCGGCGGTGAGGATCGGTCCCCATCAGCTCGACGTACCGGTGATGCTGGCGCCCCTGGCGTCCATCTCCACGCCGGCCTTTCGCATTCTGTGCGAGGAGCGGGGCTGTGGGCTCACCTGGACCGAGATGGTGTCGGTGCCCGGGCTCGTGCGCGGCAACGCCAAGATCTGCGGGCTGGTGCGTCAGAGCTCCGAGAACCGGCCGCTGGCGGTGCAGGTGGTGGGGGCGCGGCTCGACGAGATGGAGCGGGCTGTGGCCTGGGTGGTGGAGCACGGCGCGGACATCGTCGACCTGAATATGGGCTGCCCGGTCAAAAAGGTGGTCAAGACCGGCGCGGGCGTCGGCCTCATGCGCACTCCGGACCTGGCCGCGGACCTGGTGCGGGCCGCCCGCCGGGGCGCCGGCGACAACGTACCGGTCACCGTGAAGATGCGCACGGGGCACAAAGAAGAGCGCAACGCCGTGGACTTCGCCCGACGCCTGGAGGACGCCGGCGTCGCGGCCCTCACCGTCCACGGCCGCTACCGGGAGCAGGTCTTTCGAGGCGCGGTGGACCAC
>Ga0180009_10005937_pt1 | contig 12951 bp, 5 predicted proteins | sample OS_PC_MetaG_FD_123537 | JGI IMG/M metagenome (GOLD analysis project Ga0180009, IMG submission 123537) | Groundwater microbial communities from the Aspo Hard Rock Laboratory (HRL) deep subsurface site, Sweden - OS_PC_MetaG | ecosystem: Environmental > Aquatic > Deep subsurface > Groundwater...
GAAGCTCAAAAGGTCAATGCTGAGGGTACACCGTGTCATTGCTCCCCAGCGCGAGGTTATGAATCGCCTGAGCCGGGGTGAATTCCCGATTATCAGAAGCGAGGCCCAGATATTTTACCGGGATGTTTATGACCACCTGGTGCGGATTGAGGACCTGAACCAGAATATACGCGACCGGGCGGATAACGCACTGTCTACATACCTGTCATCGGTGGCCAATCGTCAGAACGAGACGATGAGAGTCCTTTCCATCGTGGCCACCATTTTCCTGCCACTGATGCTGGTTGCCGGGATATATGGCATGAACTTCAAATATATGCCCGAACTAGAGTGGCCTTGGGCCTACTTCGCCGTGCTTGGTTTTATCGGCTTTGTCATCCTGTTCGCATTATGGCGGTTCTGGGCGAGAAACTGGATTACGTGGGGGCGGCAGAAGGTCAGACGGGTGAGGCTTTTCGCCATAGAACCGGAGAAGCTCGTCTGGCATATTGGGCACCTGGCAAAATGGCCCAGGCATCATAATAAAAAATAACTGGTCAGAATTTGGTCAAGACTCAAAAACATTTCCGTGTTATGAGGAGGTAGCATGAAAAGGTTGCCGAGAGTTAAAGCTGCTGATATGCCCCATCGTGAGGCATTACTGCTCCGCATTGAGCGTTTTACCGAGTTGCCGCTCCTTGTTCTTGCCTTTGTTATGATTCCACTGCTCGTGGGCCCTTTTCTCTGGGAACTTTCACCGGCCGAAGAAGCGATTTTCATCGCGCTTGATACTTTTATCTGGGCCCTATTTGCCGTTGATTTTTTGGTTAAGGTCACCATTGCCCCACACCGTCTGGCTTACCTGCGCCGGCACTGGCTTGAAGTTCTGATTGTCGTTGTGCCTTTCTTCAGACCTTTAAGATTGATTCGTCTATTTGTCTTCGGCTCCCGTGCTTTCGTTGGCGCCCGGCGGTTGGTCCATGTGGACTTTATCCTTGTCTATGGAATAGGCCTAGTTATTATTGCCGCCACCATCGTTGCCTCAGTGGAAGGAGGGGTAAATGCTTCCATTCATTCCTTCACTGACGCTCTCTGGTGGGCCGTAGTTACGATTACAACCGTGGGCTATGGTGATATGGTACCGATAACCGCCGCCGGGAGAGCCGTCGCTTTTGTCTTGATGTTTGGTGGCATCGCTTTTTTCAGCGGACTCACCGCAAACCTGGCTTCGTTTCTGGTCCGCGGAGAGGGTCAGCAGCAAAAGTTGATTTCAAAACTCGTCACCGAAGTGGAGGGGTTACGGCAGGAAATTATCAGATTAAGAGAAGGCCAAGCTCAGTAATTGCTTTTCTTAGAATTTATTATCAACCGTTTGAATATTGCACATAAAAGGATATTGACTTCTTAATTAAGAAGTTACTACTCTAATAAGGTGTTAATGATATCTTGCCAGACCAGAGTTACGGCGTTATTCTTTGTACAGGAGGCAGAAAATGAAAGGGAAAAAAGCAATTCGATTTATCTGCATGATTTCACTGGTAGTTATGTCCCTGACGCTGGCCTTGCCGGTGTCAGCTCAGGTTGTGCGCAGCATTGAACTGGAGCCAGATAGCGGGAAAATCGGTGATAAAGTTACCGTAACCGGCACTGGCTTTAACAAGAGCACCGAAACCACTGATAAATATGCCGCTATTTTCTTTTCCAGTCAGGAAGCCACCACGCTGGAGGACATTGATATTGATGTAGTTACCTATGAAATGGTGAAAGAAGGCGTCTGGCTCAATGGAGACGGGGATTTTAGAGCCACCTTCACTGTGCCGGATGAACTCAACGACGGCAAAGTTGATGTAGATGTAACCAGCGGCACGTACTACGTCTATGTCTGTCACTACCAGAGTTCAGCTCCGGTTACACTTGCACCTCGCATTCGGGCGGTGGCGACTTTTAGTGTAATGAAGGGAGAAATTTCGATTTCACCCAAAAAAGGAACTGTTGGCACTCTTATAGAGATTACAGGGACTGACTTTCCTAAAAGCACCGGCCTTACCTTCAGGTACGACGATTATGCAGTGCCTGTAGATTCAGGGAATAAGAAAACCAGCAGCCTGGGAAGTTTCATCAGTATTATTAAAGTCCCTGATAGTACTGCCGGACCTCATACGGTAGGTGCGATTGCATCCAATACGCAGGTCAGCACAACGTTTACGGTCAATCCCGAAATCATACTTAGCTCAACCTCTGGTGAAGCAGACAAAAGGGTAACGGTAACCGGCACTGGTTTCAGTAGCAAATCTAATATTGACATCTGGTTCCATAATGTCCAGGTCGCGGTAGCAACAACGAATACGGCAGGTAAATTTAGTATATCGTTTAAGGTGCCCAGCCTTAATGCTGGACTCTATACGATAGATGCAGAAGGGTTGAATAATATAGCCAAAGCCAAGTTTACCGTCGTGGTACCGCCTGCGCAGCCGGCACCGTTACCCGCACCTTCTCCTACAGCTCCAAAAGCAATCGTCAGCACCAGCGCCACCGGAGGTCCCGTTGGTCAGACGATGGTAGCCAGTGGCGCCTCGTTTAAAGCTGGCAGCATCGTCGCCATCAAGTATGATGGCCAGACTATTACCACAACCAGTGCCGACAGCAACGGGCTTTTCGCGGCCAGCTTTGTTATTCCGGCGAGCAAATACGGTGAGCATATCATCACCGCTGATGATGGCACCAATGCCGTGGAGGTGAAGTTTACCGTCGAAGCAATACCGCCGCCCATACCAACGTTACTTTCTCCAGAACCGGGAGATAAACTGCAAGCTCCGATTGCGTTTTACTGGACGGGTGTTACCGATAATAGTCAGCCGGTGACCTATGAACTTCAAATCGCTACCAATAAGGAATTCCCTAGAGATTCAATAATCATCGAGGAAAGAGAGCTGGCGAAAACGGAATATACGATAACCCAGGCAGACCAATCGAAGTTGGTCAGGGCAAAAACCCCCTACTACTGGAGGGTCAGGGCCATAGACGCCGCGTCTAACGAAGGGAACTGGGCAAGTCAGGGCATGTTCTACGTTGCTTCCGCTTTTCCCGCTTGGGCTCTGTATACCTTGGTTGCAATTGGCATCTTACTGGTTATTGGCCTCGGCTACTTGATCAGCATGAAAATAGGTTCAAAGAGGAAGATAACAAGCTCCTAAAGTTGAAAATACTAACTTAAAAGGTGGACCAAATTATCGGGGCAGGTCAATTTCATCAAGCTGTTTGACGAAGACTTGGACCATCATCACGCTAAGAACTATTACACGGAGAGGGAATAGCGTATTACCGGGAATCCTGTGCAAACTAGGCTTAAGTTCTCCTTGGCAGATCTGAGCCACGTTATGGTTCCAGAAAGATTCGGGGCTCAGTTGTCGAAAGAAATAGAAAACTTGCGCGGAGAATTAGCCAGGCTGCGCGGAGACGCCACAGGATGAGCATATGTTCAACTCGACTGCAGCATATACATCCAGTAGCTAAAATCGGCGCAAATATATAGTATAATAGCAGCATATAAATCGCTACAGATTGAGTTGCAACATGCCGGTTGTAGAAGGTAAAACAAGAGTAATTATTGAAGGAGTCCAGCCTGAAATTGATGGGGGACACTTCCCCATTAAACGGGTGATTGGCGAGAAGGTTATGGTTGAGGCAGACATATTTGCCGATGGCCATGAATCCCTCTCGGCCTGCCTCCTGCACCGCAGTGAGGACGAGCCAAACTGGACCGAGACGCCTATGGAGTTCCTGGTAAACGACCGATGTCGTGGCTCTTTCGTTGTCGAAAAAATGGGGTGCTACCGATATACCCTAATTGCCTGGGTTGACAAGTTCAAATCATGGCGCCAGGACCTGGTCAAACGCGTGGATGCCCGACAAAAGGACATTGAGGTCAATCTCCTGGTCGGTGCCCGGATTATTGCGGGGGCACAGCCAAGAGCCTCCAGCCGGGATAGCAGGCTAATAGCAGAGTGGATAGACACCCTGCAGTCGAAGCAGGTTACCCAGAAAGAAAAAGTGCGGCTTGCGCTGAGCGATGCGGTAGGCCGGATTATGGAGCGTTGCGCTTACCGGCGATTTGCCGTTACCTATCCTAAGGAACTGGTGGTATCAGTTGACCGCGAAAAAGCACGCTTCAGTTCGTGGTACGAGATGTTTCCCCGCTCCTGTGTCCCGAAGCCGAACCAGCACGGGACCTTCAGGGACTGCGAATCCCGCCTCCCTTATATCGCGGAAATGGGATTCGATGTCCTCTATCTGCCGCCTATCCATCCTATTGGACACACCAACCGCAAGGGAAAGAACAATGCCCTCACCGCGGCACCGGACGACCCCGGAACCCCCTGGGCCATCGGCTCCGAGGAAGGGGGACACAAAGCCATCCATCCACAGCTCGGCACACTGAAGGACTTCCAGAAACTTGTCCATAAGGCCAGAGATTACGGCATCGAAGTTGCGCTTGATATAGCCTTTCAATGTTCTCCCGACCATCCCTATGTCAAGGCACATCCGGAATGGTTCCAGTGGCGCCCTGATGGCACGATTCAGTACGCGGAAAACCCGCCGAAAAAATATCAGGATATCTACCCCCTGGAGTTTGAGTCAGAGAAATGGCAGGAGCTCTGGGAGGAGCTTAAAAGCGTGGTGCTGTTCTGGATAGAGAGCGGCGTGCGCATCTTCCGCGTTGACAATCCCCACACCAAACCGTTCGCGTTCTGGGAGTGGTTAATCAGCGGTATCAAAGCTGACCACCCCGATGTCATCTTTCTGGCCGAAGCGTTTACCCGTCCCAAAATCATGTACCAGCTCGCCAAGTTAGGTTTCAGCCAGTCCTACACGTACTTCACCTGGCGCAATGCCAAATGGGAGCTGGAGCAGTACTTCACCGAGCTGACCCAGACACAGGTGAGGGAGTTCTACCGCCCCAACCTCTGGCCAAACACGCCAGACATCCTGAATAATTACCTCCGGGACGGGGGCAGGCCTGCTTTCATAGTGAGGCTGGTCCTGGCCGCCACCCTTGGGGCAAACTATGGGATTTATGGGCCCGCTTTTGAGCTCTGCGAAAACCGCCGCAAGGACACCGTAAGCGAGGAATATCTGAACTCGGAGAAATATGAAATTAAACACTGGAATATTGACAGACGGGATAGCTTAAAGGGTATTATAAGTCTGGTGAATAAAGCTCGCCGGGAAAACCCGGCGCTCCAGAGCGACCGCGGCCTGCGTTTTCATGCCGTGGACAATGACCAGCTTATCTGCTACAGCAAGTGCACCCAGGATTACTCCAACGTGATGCTGGTCGTTGCGAACCTGGACTACCGGTACCGGCAATCGGGCTGGGTAACCCTCTCTCTCGATGAACTGGGGATTGCTCAGGACCAGCAGTACCAGGTACATGACCTCCTCGATGATGCCATTTACAAATGGAAGGGCCCGCGCAACTACGTGGAACTCGGCCCCAAGAAACTGCCTGCCCATATTTTCCGCGTGGAAAAACGGAGCAGGAGAAAGCGAGGGTAGCACAAAATGTCACCCAGAGCCAAAGAATATTTCTGGCAGGATAGCGACCCCCTCTGGTATAAGGACGCCATCATCTATGAGCTCCATCCCCGGGCTTTCTACGACAGTAATGGAGATGGGATAGGTGACTTTCCCGGGCTCACCGAGAAGCTCAATTATCTGCAGGACCTGGGGATTAATACCATCTGGCTGCTCCCTTTCTATCCGTCTCCCCTCAAAGATGACGGTTACGATATTTCCAGCTACACCAACATCCAGCCCGAATACGGGACGATACGGGATTTCACACTTTTCCTGCGAGAAGCCGATGCCCGTGGCCTGCGCGTTATCACCGAGCTCGTGCTCAATCACACCTCCGACCAGCACCCGTGGTTCCAGCGAGCACGCCGCGCCAAGAAGCGAAGCCGCCTCCGGGACTTCTATGTCTGGAGTGATTCACCGGATAAATATAAGGACGCGCGAATTATTTTCAAAGATTTCGAGTTATCAAACTGGTCCTTTGACCCTCTCGCCAGAGCCTATTACTGGCACCGGTTTTACTCCCACCAGCCCGACCTGAATTACGATAACCCGCAGGTCCAGAAGGCAATGATAAAGGCGATCAATTTCTGGCTGAGTATGGGCATATCCGGCCTGCGCCTTGATGCCGTTCCCTATCTCTACGAGCGGGATGGGACCAACTGCGAGAACCTTGAGGAAACACACGCCTTCTTGAAAAAATTGCGCCATGAGCTTGACGGGCAATTCCAGAATCGCATGTTGCTGGCCGAGGCTAACCAGTGGTCAGAGGACGCGATAGCTTACTTTGGTGATGGAGATGAGTGCCACATGGCATACCATTTCCCACTGATGCCACGTCTGTTCATGGCTATTCGCAGGGAGGACCGCTTCCCCATCATTGACATCCTGCAGCATACGCCAGCCATTTCAGACACCTGTCAGTGGGCTTTGTTCTTGCGTAACCACGATGAGCTCACTCTTGAGATGGTAACCGACGAGGAGCGGGACTATATGTACCGGGTTTACGCCTTTGACCCCCAGGCAAGGGTGAATTTGGGCATAAGACGCCGCCTCGCCCCTCTGCTCAACAACGACCGCCGGAAAATAGAATTAATGAACGGGCTTTTGTTTTCACTGCCCGGCACGCCGGTGCTCTATTACGGGGACGAAATCGGTATGGGGGACAACTTCTACCTCGGCGACCGCAATGGTGTCCGCACTCCGATGCAGTGGAGCCCGGAGAAGAATGCTGGCTTCTCCAATGCCAATCCCCAGCGGCTCTACCTGCCACCGATTATCGACCCTGAATATCACTACCAAGCAATCAACGTGGAAAACCAGCAGAACAACGCCGATTCCCTGCTCTGGTGGACAAAGCGCTTGATCGCCCAGAGGAAACGGTTCCAGGCTTTCGGACGGGGCAGTCTCGAATTTGTACAGGCTGACAACAGAAAGATTCTGGCCTTTACCCGCCACTTTCAGGAAGAAACCGTTCTGGTGGTGGCCAACCTTTCCCGATTGGCACAGCATGTCAACCTTGCCCTGGCTGCCGATGTAGGTAAGATACCTGTTGAAGTCTTCGGGCAGTCCGACTTCCCTATCATCGGGAACTCTCCCTACCCGCTCACTTTAAGCCCTTTCGCCTTCTACTGGTTTTCTTTAGAATCGAGACAGCCAGTTGAGATAAGCCCAACAGCGACACCGGCCGGGCTCCCTGTGCCCATGCTCCGCATCAAGGGAGACTGGATGAACTTGCTCAAACGTGAAATCCGACCCTTTTTGGCCACAGTGCTGCTCAACCATATGCGCCAGAAGCGCTGGTTTGGCAGCAAGGCGCGCCAACCTCGTGCTGCGAGCATACGAGACTTTGTCAGCATACCGTTCCATAGTTCCAGTGCCCAGTTTATTTTCCTGAACATAGAATACACCGAGGGAGACCCTGAGACCTACCTTATCCCCCTTGCTTTCGCCTCTGGGGAGCGGGCCAATGAAATAGCCAGCGAATCGCCGCAGTCCGTTATTGCACGGGTAGAGTTAAAGAGCAGGGGTGAAAATAGTGAAGGCATCATCTTCGATGCCCTGATTGAGAATGATTTCACCGCCGCTCTTCTTGAGGCCATCGCCCGGCGCCGACGTTGGAAAGGGCAGGAGGGAAGGATAGTCGCCTTCCCGACCCGTGTTTTCCAGAAGCTGCGGGGACCAGCTACGGAAACGCTGTCCCAGACTGTTCTGAAGACGGAGCAGACCAACACCTCAATCATGTACGGTGACCGTTTGATGCTGAAACTCTTCCGCCGCGTGGAAGAAGGAACGAGTCCAGAACTGGAGATAGGCCGGTTTCTCACCGAGAAAGTGTCTTTCCCCAATGCGCCTCCTGTGGCCGGTGCCCTTGAATACCACAACCGGCTCATTCCGGAACCGGTGACACTCGGTATACTTCACGGCTATGTACCCAACGAGGGTGATGCCTGGCGCTATACCCTGGATGAGCTCGGCTTTTTCTTCGACCGGGTGTTGGCCCACCCGGAAGTAGCGTCGCCCCCGTTTATAAAAGGTTCTTTGTTAGATATTATTGAAATGAACATACCCGCGGCAGCAGAGGAGACCATTGGCTCTTACCTAGTATCGGCGCAGCGCCTGGCGCAACGAACCGCCGAGCTGCACCTGATGCTGGCATCAGCCAGTATTGACGCCCGGTTCACGCCGGAGCCATTTTCTCTCGCCTACCAGCGTTCCCTCTTCCACTCCATGAGAAGTTACACCAATCAGGTGTTGCGCCTTCTGCAGCAGCGATTGACAAGACTGCCGGATGATGCCAGGCCCAATGCAAAGGCAATCCTTGACGAGGAAAACACCATTATCCAGCGTTTTCAGAGAATCACCAGGCAAAGTATCACGGGTATGCGCATCCGATGCCATGGGGACTACCATTTAGGCCAGGTGCTCTATACAGGCGATGACTTCGTCATCATTGACTTTGAAGGCGAACCCGCCCGCTATCTCACCGAACGACGCATCAAGCACTCCCCGCTCAGGGACGTGGCGGGTATGATACGCTCCTTCCATTACGCCGCATACGCTGCTTTGCGCAACCGGGCATCCCCGGTGCTTCGCCCGGAAGACCTTCCCATACTGGAGGAATGGTCTAAAGTCTGGTACCTGTGGGTATCGGTGGCGTTTCTCAAAGCTTATCTGGAACTGATTTCTGATTTACCGATACTGCCAGCAACCAAGGAAGGTAAAAAAGTCCTCCTCGATGCGTATCTCATGGAGAAGGCCCTTTACGAGGTAAACTACGAACTGAACAACCGGCCAGATTGGGTTAACCTGCCACTACAAGGCGTCCGGCAGATGCTGGAAGCTGAGGAGTGAGATGAGTGCGGCTACAGGGCATCTCCACGAACTTGCCCACCTTTACGGTGTGCAAAAGGCGTACTACAACGTTCTCCACCAACGCCGACCGTCCTCTGTGGACGCGCTGCTTTCCATCCTGAAAGCCCTGGGAGCTCCTCTGGAAAGGCTGGAGGACGTCCCTTCAGCCCTGCGGGAGCGACGAAAAGAGCTCTGGCAGCGCCCCCTTGAGCCGGTGATCGTGGCCTGGAATGGCCGTCTCCCCTCGCTCCAGGTGCGGCACCCTTCATCTCTGACAGGGGCGGCATTGGTCTGCCATCTGACGACGGAGGACGGCGAGCGCCGGGAACAGTCATATCTTACCAGCGAACTCAAGACCCTAGAAATGACGGAGGTGGAGGGGACGAGGTACGAAGTGAAGGAACTCTACTGGGAAGACATGTTGCCATCTGGATACCACCGACTTTCGCTCCGGCTCAAAGGTAAGGCTGCGGAGACTCTCGTCATCTCCGCCCCATCCAGGTTTTATCACCCCTCTGAAGCGGAAGCATATCGAAGATGGGGTGTTTTTGCCCCCCTGTACGCCCTCACCGGGGTAAGGGGGTGGGGCAGCGGCGACCTTTCCGACCTCCAGAAACTCGTTTCGTGGGTAGGTGATATGGGTGGAAATATTGTCGGAATGCTCCCGCTGCTCGCGTCTTTTCTCGATGGCAACACAGATCCCAGCCCATACATTCCAGCCAGCCGGCTCCTCTGGAATGAGTTCTATCTCGACATTATGAGTGTCCCAGAGCTGGAGAGTTGTCCGAAAGCCCAAGCCCTTCTAGCATCTACGTCATTTCAGAAGGAGATTTCGACGCTGCGTAACGCGCCTCAAGCGGATTACCACCGCATTATGATAAAGAAACGACAGATTCTGGAAGAATTATGTCGGTGCCTGTTCGCCGTACCCTCAAAACGTCGCGACGCGCTTTTACGCTTCATTAAAACAAACCCTGTCGTTGAGGACTACGCCTGTTTCCGTGCCGCCAGAGAACGGCATGGGCCCTCATGGCAGGCGTGGCCTCGGCCACTTTCCAATGGCGTTGTCGGGGAAGGAGATTATGGTGAGGAAGCAAAACGGTATTATCTCTACACGCAGTGGTTGATACAGGAACAGGTGGAGCGCCTGCTGAAAACATCACAAGCCAGCAATGTCACGCTATATCTGGACCTCCCGCTCGGCATTCATCCCGATGGCTATGACGTCTGGCGGGAGCGTGATGCTTTCCTTTCTGGCATCTCCGCGGGGGCACCTCCAGATGCCGTTTTCACCAAGGGACAGAACTGGGGCTTCCCACCGTTGCACCCCGAAAGGATACGGAAACAGGGCTACCGCCACTTCATTGCCTATCTGCGCCATCACCTCAAATCTGCTGGCGTGCTGCGCATTGACCATGTCATGGGACTGCACCGTCTCTTCTGCATACCGGAAGGTATGTCTGCCAGCGAGGGGACATACATGCGTTACCATCCTGATGAGCTCTACGCCATTTTATCCCTTGAATCCCACCGCAGCCGGACAGTCATCGTCGGCGAGGACTTGGGCACAGTACCTCACTATGTCCGACCGGCGATGAAAAAGCATGGTGTCTACCGCATGTACGTTATGCACTACGAACTCGCCTCCACTGGCACAGGGAAAATCCTCAAACACATTCCCGGTAACTCTATAGCCAGTCTTAATACCCACGATATGTTTCCCTTTGCCGCTGTCTGGAACGGGACAGATATCGAGCAAAGGATAGCCCTTGGTATTCTGGGCAAGGATGTTGCTCATCTTGAAAGAAGGCTCTGGGCGGAAAGGAAAAGGGCGCTGGTCAGACTGTTGCAGGAAAAGGGGGTTCTCGATAAGACACCGGCCAGCGCTGAAGCCGTTCTCAGGGCCTGTTTGGCGTTTTTGAGCGCCAGCGATGCGGCAATGGTGCTGGTTAACCTGGAAGACCTCTGGCTTGAGACCAGACCACAGAACATACCGAGCACCACTGATGACGTTTATCCGAACTGGCGCAACAAGGCCCGCCACCGCCTTGACGAGTTTTGCCAGATGCCCCGGGTAGTTGATACACTACGTATGGTGGACCGAACCCGAACGAGAGGAGAATCTCCGCGATGACACGGAAAAAGGAGCCTCAAACGAGCATGAAGGGTGCTGGAGGCGTGTCCTCCGAGGTTACATTTCTTTCCGATGACGACCTCTACCTGTTCAACGAAGGTTCACACTACCGGCTGTATGATAAGCTGGGCGCACACCCGGCCTCCGATGGTGCCGAGCACGGAACATACTTTGCCGTGTGGGCACCAGACGCCCGGCAGGTCTCCGTCGTTGGCGATTTCAACGGCTGGAACAACACCAGTCACCTTCTGAGACCACGGGGACAGTCCGGCATATGGGAAGGATTTATTCCGAGGATGGGCAGGGGCAGCCTTTACAAGTACCACATCGTCTCCCGCTACAAGGGATACCAGGTTGACAAGGCCGACCCGTTTGCCATTTTCACTGAAATCTCACCCAAGACGGCGTGTGTTGTCTGGGACACGGAGTACTCCTGGGAGGACGGGGAATGGATGGCAAAGCGGCATAGTCGCAATGCTCTCGATGCCCCCATCTCCGTCTACGAGGTGCACCTTGGCTCCTGGCAAAGGGTGCCTGACGAAAATTACCGTTCGCTCTCCTACCGCGAACTGGCACCGCTTCTTGCCGACTATGTAAACAAGATGGGGTTTAGCCACGTGGAATTTCTCCCCGTGATGGAGCACCCTTTCTTCGGCTCGTGGGGCTACCAGATAACCGGCTACTTTGCTCCCTCCAGCCGCTACGGCAGCCCGCAGGATTTCATGTACCTGGTTGACTACCTGCATCAGCAGGGCATCGGCGTCATTCTGGACTGGGTACCCTCCCATTTCCCGACCGATGAGCACGGGCTTGGCTTCTTTGATGGCACGCACCTGTATGAACACGCTGACATGAGAAAGGGCTTTCACCCCGACTGGAAAAGCTATATCTTCAACTACGGGCGCGGCGAGGTGCGCAACTTCCTCATCAGCAACGCCCTTTACTGGCTGGACAAGTACCACATCGACGGACTGCGCGTGGACGCCGTTGCCTCCATGCTCTACCTGGATTACTCGCGGGAAAAAGGGGAGTGGATACCGAACAAGTACGGGGGGCGGGAGAACCTGGAAGCCCTCGATTTCCTGCGCAAGCTCAATGAGGAGATATATCTGTGCTTTCCAGATGTGCAGACCATTGCCGAAGAGTCTACCGCCTGGCCCATGGTATCGCGGCCGACCTACCTCGGCGGACTCGGCTTCGGTATGAAGTGGGACATGGGCTGGATGCACGATACGTTACAGTACATGCACCGGAACCCTGTCCACCGCAAATACCACCACAGTGACCTCACCTTCCGCATGTTATACGCCTTCAGTGAAAATTTCATTCTGCCCCTCTCCCACGATGAGGTGGTTTACGGCAAGGGTTCCCTCCTCGGCAAGATGCCCGGGGATGATTGGCAGAAACTGGCTAACCTGAGGCTCCTCTTCGGTTACATGTATGCGCAGCCGGCAAAGAAGCTGCTCTTCATGGGCGGTGAGTTCGGACAGTGGAGCGAATGGAACCACGACGGCAGCCTCGACTGGGAACTGCTGGACTATGACCAGCACGCCGCCGTGCAGAAGTGGGTACAGGCGCTCAACCGCGTATACCGCAACGAGCCGGCGCTGCACGAGCTTGACTGTGAGCAGGCTGGCTTTGAATGGATTGATACTGCTGATGCTTTGCATAACACCCTCAGCTTCATCCGACGGGGAAAGTCAAGTGATACACCTTTCCTCGCCGTGTGTAACTTCACCCCGACGAAGTATGACCAGTATCAGGTGGGCGTCCCGTGTGGCGGCCGGTGGGTTGAGGTTCTGAACAGCGATGCTGCTGAGTACGGCGGAAGTGGCCAGGGAAATCCGGAAAGCATTAAGGCATCCTCGCCTGGCTGCCACGGTCGCCCCTACTCCCTCACCATCACTCTC
>Ga0180009_10005938_pt1 | contig 12950 bp, 14 predicted proteins | sample OS_PC_MetaG_FD_123537 | JGI IMG/M metagenome (GOLD analysis project Ga0180009, IMG submission 123537) | Groundwater microbial communities from the Aspo Hard Rock Laboratory (HRL) deep subsurface site, Sweden - OS_PC_MetaG | ecosystem: Environmental > Aquatic > Deep subsurface > Groundwater...
CGCAGTTGTTTCATCCTGTACAAACAGAAAGATATGATCGAGTTCTATGTCCATCTAGACAGGATCGATTATAACAGAGGCATTGGCAATGTTTTCCAAGCCAAGACGTCGTTATGACGGGCCTGTCGATTTAAAAATTTCACGAGAAAATAGAGGCGTGCTCATCGACATCATGCGTTGGTAGCTACTGGATTCTCGGGGCAAAGAGCATCTTGATGTAAGAGCGAAGAAGCATCACTTGTTGTGCCGTTATCCTCGGCTCACCAATGGCACGTGACATAACAATCCCGCCCTCGATCACGGAGCTGACCATGTCCGATAAATGGTCGAGATCTACTTCGTCGTGAATTGGATAGGCTTGGGCAATTTCGTCGAACATTGCCCGGAAGCGGCGACGCCAACCTAGAACCGCACGACGGTTTGCCTCATGGACGTCACGATCAAACAAACGATCCTGATAGACGGCTGTCGCCACGATGCATCCGGGATGTCCGCCAGGCATGTCCTCAATCAGTTCGGCCAGCAACTTCATACCAATTAACGCCGCCTGCAATGGGTCGTCCGATAACTCCCGCGCCCGGCCAAGCAAGTCGTCGAAGAGATCATCCTCCACCTCGATATGTCGTTCGATGAGTGCCCGCGCGAGCGCATTCTTATCGCGGAAATGATAGAAGAAACCGCTTTTCGTAATCTCTGCACTGGCGACGATCTCCTCGATCGAGGTTGCGTCGAAACCTTTTGCCAGGACAGAGTCCTGCGCCACATCCAATATCCTTTTGCGGGTTTCACTGCCACGCGCCACGGTACTACCTCCGAAAAACCCCACCGCAGGTACAGTACCAACGGTACAGCGTTTTAATTCGCATGACGGCACCCGTTACGAACGGGCTGCGTAGGTCATTGTTTTTTCTGTCAAATGTCTGAATAGGCAAAGTGTACCGCAGGTGGACTAGCATCACCAGCGCGTTCTGCCGCATACCGCTTGCAGACCAATCTATAGCAAGTGGAGATTGACATGAAAGATTTAGAAAAGCTGCTGGAAACCAAGACCCCGTTTCTTACCGATGGTGGATTTGAAACTTGGTTATTCTTTCAACAGGGATTCGAAGCTCCGGAGTTTGCGGCTATCGTACTGCTCGATGACGAGGCTGCTCGTAGCGCGATGCGGACCTACTGTGATGGTTTCTTGCGCATGGCCGCTGCCGCCGAGAGCGGGTTCGTGCTCGACACAAACACGTGGAGAGGTTGCACCAGCTGGGGCCCAAAGTTAAACCGCTCAGAATCCGAAATGCTCAAACTCACCGAAAATGCGGTAGAGCTAGCCAAAGAGATACGCTCCGGCTGGACGTCTCGTGTGTCACCAATACTCGTTAATGGTGTTGTTGGGCCCGCTGGCGATGGTTATGCACCCGGCAAAATACCTACCATCGCGGAAACCCGTGAACTACACCGGCCGCAGATCGAGACATTTTCCAGTTCGGGGGTCGACATGATTTCCGCCATTACCATGACGAATATCTCCGAGGCGATCGGCATAACACGGGTCGCAATCGAGGCTCGGCTGCCAGTCGTGATCTCCTTCACTGTGGAAACCGATGGTAGATTGCCCACTGGCGACGCCCTGGGCGATGCAATTACGGCTGTTGATGAGGCGACCGGCCGCGCGCCAATTTATTACATGGTCAATTGTGCCCACCCCAATCATTTCCGCGATGCAATCGCGAACGGTTCTGAGTGGGTACACCGCATCGGTGGTGTTCGTGCAAACGCCTCTCGCCTGAGCCACGCTGAACTCGATGAGGCCGAGAACCTTGATGATGGTAATCCGGTCGAGTTTGGGCAATTGCATGCCGAACTCATCTCGCTTTTACCCAACCTACGCGTTGTTGGTGGCTGTTGCGGCACTGACCATCGCCACGTTGGCTGCGTATCGGATCATATCCACCGGAAGAAGGTGGCATGAGCATGATGGTAAGGGCAGCAGAAACTTGAGCTGCCCTTGCCAACAATTTTTCGAGACTTGGAAACAAGACTTACGGCGCTTCGAGAGCGCCAGCGAGAAAGTTTTGCTTTCCGTTCGATCTAATCGAATGTTTGAAGTGGGTCAGTCGCATTTGCCTGTGACGTATCTTGACTTTCCGCTCGTAACGCGCGAGCGGACGAACCTCGAAGCGCATGTTGCTGAACTGGACATGGCCGTAATTGAGCCCAAGCCGCCGAAGTGCATGCGCTCAACAAATGTGTTGCATAGAGAGCGAACGCTTGGATCGGCGCGTGGTGCACCGCAATACTTCATGCAGAATGGCCGACCGCCAGGAATGTCCGGGTGACCTCCGAGACCTGTTTGGTTCTGTTTTTCTTTGAGGGCCATAAGCCGCCATCGCAGGCTCGGTAGGCCGAGGCTTGAAGTTCATCCGCTCCTTGATAGGCTAGCTGACAGTCAGAGGGGGTCGGGAACGGTTGAGTTTGATCCAAAGTAGCCAACGTTCAAACAACCCAGTATGAAGCAAGCCCACTCCCGCTTTGCTCTGCCGACAGGCCGCAATCAGTACCGCAGAACATCAACCGACGTTCTTTTTCTCAGGGAACAGCGTCTCGAAAGGCATCAAGATCGCCTTGACGACAGGCATGAGAATGGTGCCCAGGACGAAACCAATGATCGCGTCGCACGTCGCCGTTACGATCCAATCAAGCGAGCCGGAGGTGCCGTTGCCGGACAAAGAGTAGGCGAAGGCTTTGATGGCCTCGAACGGCCACGATATGTGCAGTTCGTGCAAGCTGTGGATGACGATGCTGCCACCCACCCACAGCATCGCCGCCGTTCCGATAACGGCAATGGCCTTCAACACCGTCGGCATCGCGATGACAAGGCCGCGGCCCATGGCCCGCCCGATCTCGAGCCGGCTGGTCCGAGCCAGCCTCAGGCCCAGATCGTCGATCTTCACCAGGAGCGCGACAGCGCCATAGACGAGAACCGTGATCAACACTGCCACGACGGCCAGCACGATTGCGCGCATCCAGATCGTGTCGGCGTCGATTGTCGCAAGCGCGATCGTCATGATCTCCGCGGAAAGAATGAAGTCCGTCTTGATGGCACCGGCCACTCGCCGTTCCTCGATGTGCGCTGCGTCGAGCGTTTCCGCGGTCTGCGGTCCAGCCTCTTTCGTGTGGGTGATCGCATGCAAGATCTTCTCGGCACCCTCGAAGCAGAGATAACAGCCGCCGAGGATGAGGAGCGGTGGAATGGTCCATGGTGCCACCAGATGCAAAAGGAGCAGCAGCGGCAGTAGAATGATGAGCTTGTTGAAGAGCGAACCGCGCGCGATCTTCGCGACGATTGGAAGTTCGCGCGCCGCGGGCAGGCCGCTCACGTATTTCGGAGTCACCGCGGCGTCATCGATGACGACGCCGATCGATTTACTGCCAGCCTTGGCCGCTTGCGCCGCGATGTCGTCGACTTGGGCCGCCGCGAGCTTGGCGATGGCCGCGATGTCGTCCAACAGTGCGAGAATGCCGCTCATAATTACCGGTCTATTGCTCTTGGCGACGCTGCAAACGACACGCCGGAGCAAGTCGCTCGCGGTGTCCGTTGCCTGATAGCCCTTGTTGTACGTGGCGCGCTGCTGATTTGGCCAGCCCCGTGGTTGCGCGACTGCACTTTCCAGTTGCAGGCAGACCACATCTGGACTTGCCCGCTAACCTCATCAAATGAGGTCGAGCGTTTTGCCCGCGTCCGCAGGGCAGGGATGACAGCTTCGGGCCAAGCAAGGAACGAACCCGCTTACGCGGGAGAGCGCTGCGCGCAGGTCGGCGGCTGGTTCGGGCGGCGGGTCCAGATAACGGGGCCACGGTAACGGAATGAGAAGTGCCCGGTCTTGAGGATCGAGGGGTCAAGCACTCCAAACTCAAGACCAGGAGCACCTCAGATGACCTCCACGAACCCTCGTAAAGCCATCAGCCCGCTGCGCCAGCGCATGATCAACGATATGACCGTGCGCAACTTCGTGCCCGATACCCAACGCGAGTACATCCGCGCCGTCAAGAAGCTGGCGGCGTTTCTCAAGCCCTCACCCGACACCGCAACAGCAGAGGACCTGCGCGCCTTCCAGCTGCACCTGACCGAGACCGGCACCAATCCGCCGACCATCAACGCCACGGTGACGGCGCTGCGTTTCTTCTTCTAGGTGACCGTCGACCAGCCGGAGACGACGCGGCATCTGGTGTTCGTCTACGAGCCGCGCAAGCTGCCACGCGTGCTGTCGCCCGAGGACGTGTTGCGGCTGCTGGACGCGGCACCCAACCCGAAGTCGAAGGCGGCGTTGAGCGTTGCCTACGGCGCCGGCCTGCGCGCGATGGAGGTGGTCGCGCTCAAGGTCACCGACATCGACAGCCAGCGCATGCTGCTACGGGTCGAGATGGGTAAGGGACGCAAGGATCGCTTCGCGATGCTGTCGCCGCAGCTCCTGGAGCTGTTGCGCGACTGGTACCGGATCGCCCGGCCCCGCATCTACATGTTCTCCGGTCGCGACAAGATTGGCCCGATGACGACGCGCCAGCTCAACCGCATCTACCACATAGCCGCCGAGCTTGCTGGATTGCCCAGGTGTGTGGCGCCGCACACGCTGCGGCACTCGTTTGCGACGCATTTGCTGGAGAGCAACATCGACGTGCGCGTGATCCAGGTGTTGCTGGGCCACGCCAAGCTCGACACGACGGCACGCTACACCCAGGTTGCGACCAACTTGATCCGCGATGTGATGAGCCCGCTCGACCGGCTGACGCCGTTGGGCCCCAGATGCAAAGACTGGCGTAAAGACGGGTCGGACAAGTAGTCCGGCTCGACGGTGTCCCGTCCAGCCCTGGAGTTCGCGGATATCTTCCGCGACCACGGCCCTGCATGGCGCCCGGCCAACCGCGGCCACCTGAGCCTTGGACAGTTGAAGGTGATGAGTGAGATCGAGAGCTGCCGTACCGCGGCACTCGGCGGTCATGTTGCGCGCTGCCAGAACGAGGCTTGCGGGCACATCACCATTGCCTACAACTCCTGCCGCAACCGGCATTGCCCAAAGTGCCAAGGCGCGGCAGCGCGTGTGTGGATGGCGGCGAGGGAGGCGGAGTTGCTGCCCGTGCCGTACTTCCATGTCGTGTTTACGCTGCCATCCGAGATCGCAGATATCGCCTACCAGAACAAGCGGGTCATCTACGATCTCCTGTTCAAGGTGTCGGCAGAGGCGATGCAGACGATTGCTGCCGAGCGCAAGCACCTCGGCGCCAAAATCGCCATCACGTCAGTCCTGCACACTTGGGGTTCGGCAATGACGTACCATCCGCACGTGCACATGATCGTGCCCGGCGGTGGACTGTCGCAAGATGGGGAGCGTTGAATTGCCTGCCGGAAGGGCTTCTTCCTGCCCGTGCGGGTGCTCTCAAAACTGTTTCGGAGGTTGATGGTCGAGAAGCTCGTTGCCGCTCACGCCGCTGGTGAACTGAACTTCTACGGCGCTCATGCCCATCTCACCGAAGCACGCGCCTTCAAGGCATTCCTGAGACTAGCACGCCGGCGCAAGTGGTTCGTCTACGCCAAGCGCCTATTTGCCGGACCGAAGGCCGTGCTCGCCTACCTGTCGCGCTACACCCATCGCATCGCCATCTCCAACCGCCGCCTTATCAAGGCCGATATCACCAGCGTCACGTTCAAAGTTTAGAACTATCGTGTCGACGGCCCCGACCGATACACCACGATGACGCTCAGCCCGGGCGAGTTCATCCGCCGCGTGCTGATCCACGTGCTGCCGAAAGGTTTGCACCGCATCCGCCACTACGGACTGCTCGCTGCGAGCACCAAGGCGGAGATGCTGGCCAAGGCGCGCGCGTTGCTGGGCGCGGTTGCGCCGGAGCCTGAAAGCGAAGACAACGACGCGACTACGGACGAACGGCCATGTCCCTGCTGCGGCGGTCCCATGCGCGTCATCGAGACCTTCGAGCCAGGCTACCAGCCGCGACATCGGCCAACAGTGACGCCAGTCGTAATGAGGATCGATACCTCATGAGCCAGATTGAACCGGCCACAAGCAATGTTGGGATGCTGGCGTTCTGGTTCTCGCCCGGCTGCGACGGCACTTGGCCGAAACGCGATCCGGCAATGGGGTCGATCGGGGCAATATCGCTCCGTTGCGGCATTGGCACTGACCAGATCGCGATCATCGCGTCTGCCGGACCATCACATTGCTGGACGGCAGCCCGGCGCACCATCGCCCCGATCGCAGCGCCGTCAACAAATCCCCATAGCAATAGCAGCACCACCTGAGCCACAATCACGCGGGTTCCTTCCCTGGAGGCTTTCCGACGACGGCCCCACAGGTTGCGTCAGCGTGCGCGATGGGCCGTCATCCGAAACCCTTCACAACAAGAGCCCTTAACAGTGTTCAGTCGACTCCCGCAGTGCCTCCGATACCGACCGGTGCAGGTGCAGCGTCCGGTCGACGACGCGATAGGCCCGATACCGTCCGTAATGCTGCACTGCGGCAGATTTTCGAGATGGGCCAATAGTGACCGTGATCCGCCCGTTCATGCCCCACCAGCACCGGGATGAGACTATTCGCCGTAGTCGGCAGTTCACGGTTATGATGTCGTCCTGCTGCATCATTCACCCTAAGTGTTTGCTTACCGACTTCTAAGACCTTACCATTGGAACGAAGCCTTCTAGACCCTCGACAGCTGCAAGCCATGCTCTGATGTTAGAAAACGGGGCGATGTCGAGATCGCCCTCGTTGGCGACAGCGATATAGGAGTAGCAAGCTATATCGGCAATTGTCGGACGGTCGCCGACAAGCCATGTGCGGTCTTTGAGGTGCTCGTCCATCATCTTGAACAAGACCTGGCTGACTGCAACGGCTTCGGCGTGATCGGCAGGTTTGCCGAACAGCTTTATGAGGCGGGCCATGTTGGGCCCACGGAACATGACGCCAGAGGCCACACTTAGCCATTCGTTGACTCTGGCCCGTGCGAGAATGTCGTCGGGGATCCAGCCGGAGCCGGGAACATACTTCTCAGCCAGGTAGATAAGGATCGCATTCGAGTCGCGAATGACCGCATCTCCGTCAACGATTGCCGGGATCTGCCCAAGCGGATTGATTGCGAGAAACGCCGCTCCCTTGCGCTCGCCTTCGAGGGACGTGATCGGGATCAGCGTATGCGGGACCCCAAACAGGCTTGCTGCCAAGCGCACGCGGTGGCAGTGGCCGGATTTGGGCGCGTCGTAGATCTGGACGGTCACCGAAATTCTCCTCAACGCAGTCTGGAAGTTGGGGTAGGTGTCGCGTGGAGCGGCAGTCGTGGCCTCACCGTTTGCGGCGCTTTATCTCAAAACAAAAAACCGTTGCTCCTTGTATCGGGGCTTCCTTCTTCCAATGGGGCACCCTCGATTTCGGGATCGGTGCTGTAGCGGACGGTTCGGTCGCGCATTGGTTGATGGCGTTTGCGGTCGACGCTGAAATCGAAAACGTCGAATCGATTGTAGTAACCGGCGAGGTCATGGTGCTGCTTCAGCTCGATCGCGCGCAAAAGGTCCAGTTCGCCATATATGATTGTTTCCTTTTCAACGGAACCTTCGGAGATGACGTCGCCTTCGGGACCGACGATGAACGATGAGGCTCGTGGCGTTGCCTTTAGGAGAGCCATAGCGGTTTCGTCGCCATCGGAGAGAACCTCCAGAGACGCCTCGTCGAGGTAGCTGGAACTGACGATGGAGAACACCTTGCCTTCGAGGCAGTGGGCCGACACGCGGATGCGGTTTGCCGCGCGCAGGTCATAAGCTTTCTGTTGTCCTAGCGGATTGCGGAACGGCCAGACCGATGGAAAGCTTGCCGTGTGGATTTGCTCGCCCTGTGCGATTAACGAAAAACGCGCGAGAGTGTTATTGTTTTCCCCGCATATCAGCGAGCCGATGCGTCCGATGCGTGTGCCGCAGACTTTCAGGCCTGCTCCATCGCCGCTCGCCCAGACAAGCTTTTCATAAAACGTGGGCACCAGCTTGCGGTGGTGATTGAGGATGCTGCCGTCGTCACCGAACAGGATGTTGCTGTTCCATAGACACCCGGCGCTGACATTTGAAACCTCGGAAAACCCGAGCGATACAAAGATCTTGTTGCTGGCTGCGGTTTCCGCAATCTGGCGGATTTCTGGACTGGGTACGGCCAAGGAGTTGAGTGCGAAGCGGGTGAAGAATTCATGGTTGTCGACAGGCTTCCTGTAGGACGTCCAGACGGGGAAGCCGGGAACGAACGATTCTGGAAACACAACCAACTGTGCGCCGCCCTTTGCCGCCTCGCGGATCAATCCGCACGCCTTGGCGACAGTAGCTGCCTTGTCCAACATCACCGGTGCCGCAAATACGCTGGCAACCGTAACGGCTTCGTGGGTTGTGGGCGCGTTGGTCATCATGGGTTGCCTTTTCTCATTTCAATCTGCGTCAGGTCCGCCAGCGAGAGCCGCATGACTCTGATTGGCAATGGGTGACGTTAGGAAAACCAACTTCTCATTGCTCAACCGATGCGTCAGCGTATTTCTGCGCGTTCCTGGTCCGATCCACGTAGGCCCATACCATCCAGCCCGCAAAGGCCATCGGCGTCAGTGCGTGCCAAATGGCGCCTTCGAGGAACAAAGTTGCGCTGAACAGAGCCGGGCCGGCGGCAAACACAGCGTAGCGCTCGCCGATCGAGAGTTTGCGCCCGGGAATGGCGCCATAGATCGATGCTGACAGCATGAGCGTTGCGATCGCGAATGCTCCGACCATGGCCCAGGTTTCGGCGACTAGGTTCGGGAACCCAAGAATGTTGGGATAGGCCACGAACAGGAATGGCACGAGGAAGCAAACGGCTCCCAGTTTGAAGCACTCCCAGGCGGTGCCCATAAAGGTGCCGTTGGATATGCGAATAGCCGTAAGGATTCCGACAGCGACTGGCGGTGTCAGGGTCGAGAAGATTGCAAAGTAGAAGCCATAGAAATTCGCCACCAATGGTTCGATGCCGAGGTCGATCAAAGAGGGCACTACGACAATTGCAATGAGCGCATAAGCAGCAGGGGTCGGCAGTCCCATGCCGATGACGAGCGACACGCACATTCCAAGGATCAACCCGATGGCCAGATTGCCAGCAGACAACTCGATCATCAGCCGGCCCATGGACAGTCCAGCCCCAGTGGTCACCAGCATCTGAACGAGAATTCCAATGGCCGAAAGTATAACCGCCAGACGTGCGCCGGTCAGCGCGCCCTCAAGCAGCCCCGATGCGACGCCGGAGAAAGTCGCGCGGTATTCCTTGGGTCGCAGCACGCTCAACATCCCAACGATAACGAGGCCCCAGAAAGCGGCCATGGGTGCCGAATAGCGATAGGCAAGCAGGTAAACGAGCACCGTGAACGAGGCCACGAACGATGGTGCGATCCAGGCGATGAGGCGCCAATCGACGGGCTGGCGTTTGTAGGGAATTGTTTTGGACGCGGAGATCACGCAAACGATACCGGCGAAGACCGCAAACAGATAGAGTGCTGCCGGGATGATCGCTGCAATGGCAATCTCGACGTAGGATATGCCGAGGATCTCCGACATCAGAAATGCGCCGAGGCCCATGATCGGAGGCAGGAGCTGGCTGCCTGTGGAGGCGAGGACCTCGATGGCCCCAGCCTGGTTGCGCGTGAAGCCGGTGCGTACCATGGTCGGGATCGTCATGCTGCCAGACAGCGCGATGTTGCTGACAGACTGTCCAGTGACCATGCCGATCAGCAGGCTTGCCACCATTGCAGAGTAGGCGACACCGCCGCGGAACATGTTGCCGATCGCGTTTCCGACTTCGCCGAACATGTCGATGACTCGCGTTCCGTGGAGCGCGCCACCGTAAACGAGAAGAAGGAAAATCACGTCGGCCGAGAGCGGCGCATAGGTCAGGACCCCGCGAGGGCCACCCATACCGGCCAGGTAGCTCATGATCAGGTTGGCGTCGTAGGTGCGTCCTGTCGCTAGAGCTTCGGGAAGCATGTTGCCGAACGCGAAGTATACAGCCCCGAGGATACAGATCACGGCGAGGGGCCAGCCCCAGGTCAACCAAGTGACAGCTAAGATGACGAAAACCAACACAGCCCCAAAGACAAAATCCCTTTGAGAAATGAATGGCTGTGAGAATTCGAGGATTTTGGCCTGCATCACAAAGTAGATGCCGGCGGCCAGCATGCCGACGGCCAGGAGCAGGGTAAACGAGAACATGATCCGGCTTGGCGCGCGGATCTCCTCTTCGCCAGTGGTCACGCCGAGTTGTGCCGTGCCGCCTCCGTAACGTCTGGCGAGATCTGCAATGGCCAGCAGGAAGACCAACGTTACGTGGATCGTATAGTGCTCCATCGCGCCGGTCAGAGAGGTCCAGACCGTAACGATGCTATACGCGATCAGGATCAGTGCGACACTATACGCAAAGCCTTCTAGCAACTTGTCCGAAAGGGGGCGCGCCGCTGTCATCGTCTACCGCTGGGGTTGACTGGATCACCAGGATCACAGAAGTGAAAAATGGGGGAAGCGCATGGAGGTCACGCCTCCCCCCCTCAGGGCCGGGCAGCACTATTTGATGAGCCCAAGTTCCTTGTAGGCTCGCATGGCGCCGGGGTGAATGCGGTCGGGTTGCAAACGAGCAATGTTGGCAATGGAATCAGCGTCCCAGATGCCCCCGGTCGCATTGTACTTGGCCACAACGGGACCCATCTTCACCCACAGTTTGACGAACTCGTAGGCGAGATCTTCGGGGAAGTCCTTGTGGGCCGACAGCAGTACGTTGTTCCCGATAGTGGTGACTTCGGCTGGCTGGTTGCTCATCGTGTTTGCCGGGATGGTGCGCACCATAAAGGGAGCGCCGGTTGTCTTGATGTAATTTTCGATTTCGGGAACGGGGATGCTAACGTAATGCCACGGTCTTCCCGACGACTGCAGCGTCTTGAAGGGGCCGGCCTCGAGATTTTTCTTCAGACCCATCGCTGAGTGAAGCACGACGGTGCCGACATCGGCACGGCCATCGAGCAAGGCTTCGACATTGGCGTTGGGTCCGAGGGGGCTGTAGCTTTTCGTTTTCTCGGTTACGCCAAGGCCATCTAGGATAAGCCGCTGGTGCATGCCCCATTCATTCTGGCTCAACAGCCCCGTGGCCACGCGCTTACCGACGAAATCGGCCGGCGACTTGATCGCCGGATCGGTTGCTACAAACAGATTGCTTGATTGGCTCAACGTTCCGATCACGCGGAAGTCCTTGACCGCGTCGAGCGGCGTATCGAAGAACGGCGGCTTGCCATTGACGGCTGCCCATTCGACGACTTCGCCGGAGCCAAACATCGTGGTTTTCCAGATGGTCGGATTGGTTGCCGCGAAGCGGACATTATAGACGAAGCCCGGAGCCTCTACGGCCTTTGGGCGTAACCAATCGTGATGATCTTTGGCATACGTCTGAACGGTAGCCCAAGCCAGATATGGCCCAGTTCCAGCAGGCGACATCATCAGATCGACCGTGACTTCCTTGTCTTTCGACAGGGCCTGAGGCGCTGCCAGTAAGACACAGGAAAGAGCGATGCCGGCGAGACGCCCTAGTCTTGCCGAAGCCCCCTTTGGTGAAAACTGCATGAATACCTCCGAATGGCGTATGCGGTGAAGAACGCGTCCTTCGGGCCTTGGTTGGAGGACACTCGAAAACCAATCCCGGTCTGGAGCCTGCAAAAAGCTCGATGCATTTCCCGACCAGACGCTGACATCGCGAGAGTGGCGTAGCGCACGGCTATATGCATAGTATTATTTTCTAGTGGCAAACATAGGATAAGCCTATGAAGTGTACCTTGCGTCAGCTCGGCTATTTCGTAGCCGCCTCCGATCATGGCTCGATTTCAGCGGCCTCGAAAGCGCTCAACGTTTCCCAGCCTTCCGTGTCTGTCACCATCAGCCAGATCGAGAAGAGCTACGGCGTGGAACTGTTCACGCGAAAGAACTCTGTTGGCATCAATTTGACGACGGCTGGCCAGATCGTGCTGCGCGAAGCGCGCATGCTGCTTGCCCATGCCAACGACTTCGATGCGCTGGCAACGGATGTCGCACAAGAGGTCTCAGGCGAAATCCGCATCGCCTCATTCGTGAACATTGCGCCAATCTACATGGCCTCGATTATCCGTTCGTTTCAAAAATCCCACCCGGACGTTTTGGTGAAGACGTTCATCGGTAATCAAAAGGAGATCCTGGAGGGCATTCGCTCAGGCCATTTCGAGGTCGCCGTATCCTTCGACCTTGGGCTATCGAATGAGTTCCGCATCGATGTCGGGCGTTCATTGCCCCCAAGCTCGTCGTCCATGCAGATCACGTCGTGGCCAATCGCAAGGCAGCGTCCCTTGGTGATATCATCAAGGAACCCTTTATCTACCTCGACCTACCCTATAGCCGAGATTACTTCTTCTCACTGTTCGAGCGTAGCGGCCTGAGGCCGGAACTCACGACGCCTGTCGCATCGTACGAAACGATCCGGTCTTACGTCGGCAACAGACTGGGTTTTTCGATCCTCAACCTCGTACCCCGCAACGCGACGAACTACGATGGAACGAAGGTTCGCTATATATCTCTGAAAGAAGATCATCGGCCTTTGAATATCTGCTGCGTCAGCCTCAAACGCGTGGTCCAGCGCCGTGCAATCATTGCTTTTATCGATCACTTCAAGAACTTCTTCGCTCGGCTCCCTAAGGACTGACGTCTGTCTCCAGCACACGAGACAACACCCAAGCCGAATCGGTAGGTAGCGCTCCAAGGTTGGAGGGCAACTAGTGGCCTGACTCATCTAAATTGCTGGATACAGGCTCTTGAGTTTTACACGGGCGTCGGCGCAGGTGAAGTGCCAGTTTGCCGTGACGTTGTGCTGGTTGCGGCGGGCGACCCAGGCAGC
>Ga0180009_10005939_pt1 | contig 12950 bp, 10 predicted proteins | sample OS_PC_MetaG_FD_123537 | JGI IMG/M metagenome (GOLD analysis project Ga0180009, IMG submission 123537) | Groundwater microbial communities from the Aspo Hard Rock Laboratory (HRL) deep subsurface site, Sweden - OS_PC_MetaG | ecosystem: Environmental > Aquatic > Deep subsurface > Groundwater...
CGGTCGTCCGACTCCGGCAAGGGGGATTGAGGGCATGAGAAAGATATCGATCGATCCCGTGACGCGGCTCGAGGGACACGCCCGTATCGACTTGTTCCTCGACGACGCCGGAAACGTGGGTTCCTGCTATCTTATCGTGCCGGAGATTCGGGGATTCGAGAAGTTTCTCGAAGGGCGTCCGGTCGAGGAGCTCGCGCGCATCACGCCTCGCATTTGCGGGGTTTGCCCGGAGGCGCACCACGCCGCAAGCGCCAAGGCCATCGAGGACCTGTATGGGGTGACGATACCCGCGGCGGCCGAGACCATCCGACGACTCCAATACAACGCCTTCGTGGCCGGGGACCACGCCACGCACTTCTTCGCGCTCGGTGGACCGGACTTCATCGTCGGTCCCGATGCTCCCGTGGCCGAACGCAACCTCATCGGTGTGATTCGCAAGGTCGGGCTGGCCCTGGGCGGTCAGGTCATTCGCATGCGCAAGGAGGCCCACGAGGTCGCCCGACTGCTCGGCGGGCGAAGCCTCGATCCCGTCGGCATGGTGCCTGGTGGTCAGTCCAAAATCGTGACGCCGGAGATGCGCACCCGCCTCCTCGAAATCGGCGGCTACATGGTCGAGTTCAGCAAGCTCGCCCAAACCATCTTCGCTGACGTCGTGCTGGCGAACGATGCGTACCGGGCCATGATGTTGTCCGAGGCCTTTTCGAATCGCACCCACTACATGGCCCTGGTCGACGACGACGGTAACGTCGATCACTACGACGGCATGCTGCGGGTGGTCAATCCGGCGGGAGAACAGGTCCATCTCTTTCCGGCGTCTCGGTACCTCGACTTCGTAACCGAGCGAGTCGAGAGCTGGACCTACTTGAAGTTTCCCTACCTCACCGAGCGGGGCTGGCTCGGGTTCGTGGACGGCCCGGAGTCCGGACTGTATCGCGTTGGGCCGCTCGGCATGCTCAACGCCGCCAAAGGCATGAAGACGCCGCTGGCGCAGGTGGAGCACGACAAGCTGTTCGATACCCTGGGCGGCAAGCCGGTCCACGCCACACTGGCCTACCACTGGGCAAGACTCGTCGAGATGCTCCAGTGTTCCGAGCTGGTTCTGCAACACGCAAATGCGCCAGAGCTGACTGACACCCACGTTCGCGTCATCCCTACTTCCACGCCCAAGGTAGGTATCGGCGTCGTGGAGGCGCCTCGCGGCATCCTCGTGCACCACTACGAGACCGATGAAGCCGGGATCGTGAAGCGGGCGAACCTGGTGGTCGGCAGCACCAACAACCACGGGCCGATCCAATTATCGGTCAAGAAGGCGGCCGCGTCCCTGCTCGATGGTGGCCAGGAGCCGACCGAGGGGGTCCTCAATCGCATCGAGATGGCACTCCGAGCCTATGACCCGTGCTTCGGATGCGCGACTCACGCGTTCCCTGGTCACATGCCCATGTTCGTGCGTGTTCATGACCAGAACGGCAACCTTCGCCAGACCATCGACCGTCAAGATTCCGGCTGCACCCGTGTCCGCGAGGAAGGGAAGCCATGACCGCCGAACGACCCAACCTGCGCGCCGTGCGCGTCTACCTGTGCGGCTGCGGACCCTTGCTCGCCGACGCCCTCGATCTGGACGATCTCGCGGCCCAGGCCGGCGAACAGGACGGTGTCCTGAGCGTGGCGCGACACCCGACGCTCTGCTCGCCGGATGGCCAGAAGTGGATGGAGCAGGATCTCGCATCCGTGGGCGATTGTGCGGTGGTGATGGCGGGATGCTCGCCGCGCGAGCACCAACAGACATTCATGTCCGTGTGCGCCCGAGCGGGCGTCAACCCGTACCTGCTCACGATCGCCAACATTCGAGAGCAATGCGCCTGGGTCACGCCCGTGAAGGCAGAAGCCACCCGCAAGGCCGTCAAGATGATCCGCGCGGCCGTCGCCAGGGCGCGGCAATTGGCTCCGCTCGAACCCAAGGAAACGGCTTGCCGAGACGAAGTCCTCGTTGTCGGTAGCGGCGTTGCAGGGTTGACCGCCGCCGAGCTCCTGGCCGCCGCCGGACGCCACGTCATCCTCGTCGAACGCTCACCCGTGCTCGGTGGCCGATCCGCCCTGCTGGCCAACGTCTTTCCGAGCGGCGAATGCGCATCCTGCATGATGAGTCCCCTCATCGACGAAGCGCTGCACCACGATCGCGTCGAGACGTTGATGTTGTCGGAAGTCGTGGAGGTGCTGGGATACGCGGGCAACTTCACCGTACGCATCCGACGACGCGCGCGCCACGTCGACGTCTCCGGTTGCATGGGATGCCGCAACTGCCACGAGGCGTGTCCGGTGAGCGTACCGAACGAAGACGATGACGGCCTGTCCCAGCGAAAGGCCGCGTACTTGCCCTACGAAGGCTGCCTGCCCCACGCCTCCGTCATCGACGAGGAGGCATGCGTTCGATTCCACGGGCAGGCGTGCGATGCCTGTGAACGCGCCTGTCCAATGGGCAACATTGACTTGTCGGAGCGCGAAGAGGTCGTCGAGCGCAAGGTGGCGGCGATCCTGCTGGCTACCGGCGCGAGCAGTCTCCCGTTTTCGTCCGCCGAGCCGATGGACCGTGTGGTGCCTTGGACAGCCGTCGAACGGATGCTTTCGTCGGCTGGCCCCACAGCGGGCCAGATCCTCACGCCGGCGGGCGGCGTACCCGGAAGGATTGCCCTACTTCCCTGTGCGGATGAAGGCGGATTGGGCTCGACGGGCCCGTGTTCTTCCCTCCGCGCGCTGACCCTCGACAAGCTCGCAAGGCAACTGCGCGATGCCGCGCCAGCTTGCGAAGTGGTGCAGTTCTCCTTCGAGGGTGCGAGCCACGCAGGGTCGCCAACGCATGGAATCGAGCGGATCAATCTGTCGCACCGTGATCGCGTGTCCATCGTCGACCGGGGTGCTGGGATACGAATCCGTGTTGGCCGTGACGCCGGGGTCGAGGATCTCGAATTCGACATGGTGGTGGTTGCGCCGCCGCTTCGCGGTTCGGCCGGCGTCGGGGACCTGTGCAAGATGTTGCGCATCGGGGTAGATTCAGAGGGTTTCGTGATCGCGGACCATGAGCATCTTCGCCCCTTTCGGACTCGGGTGGAGGGCGTGATGGTGGCGGGTAGCGCGGGAGGTCCGAGCGACATCCGGACTGCGGCGGCCCAGGGAGCGGCGGCGGCGGGAGCGGTGCTGAGCGCCTTCATTCCGGGTCGGATGCTCGCGCTCGAGCCGGCGTGCGCGGAGGTTCGCTCGGAGCTTTGCGGAGGATGCCACACCTGCGTGGTGACGTGTCCCTTTGGTGCAGCGCAATTCGATGTATCGGAGCGCGTTGCGAAGGTGGACGGGTTGCTGTGTCGAGGGTGTGGTGCGTGCGTGAGTGGTTGTCCGACGCACGCGATGGTGAACCACCACTTTGATGAAGGGCAGATGGCGGCGGAGCTGTCGGCCTATTCAGCGCCACGAGGCGGGCAAGACCGGCAGGATGCCGAAGCGGAGGAGTAACGATGGCTACGATCAATCTGGATGCAAAGGGACTGCGGTGCCCCCAACCGGTGATTCGAATTGCGGCGAAGTCGGCCGTGCTGAACGCGGGCGACATCTTGGTCGTCGCCGCCGACTGCCCGACCTTCGAGCAGGACGTGCGCAAGTGGTGTGGTCGGATGCGCAAAACCTTGCTGGCGGTCACGCAGCAAAACGGCGCGACGATCGCCCAAATTCAATTCTAGGAGAAGCTCGATGGCCAACACTGGTGCGACACGAGAGATCATGGCGGGGCTTGGAGATCCTGCGTTCCAGGTCGATGGGGCCATGAGAGTGGTCGACGGCAACGCCGCCGCGGTGCGACTGGCCGGTTCCATCGAGCTGTCGGGACTGGACCTGTCCGCGGTGGCGGGCCCTGGTGTCTGCGAGGATGTTGTCGCGCCCTGCCTGGCGCAGCGGGAGCTATCGGCGAAGAGCGAATGCAACGTACGCCTGTGGGACGGGACCACCTCGAAGAGGTTGGCCTACGCGTGGCCGAACGAATCGGGGGGAGCGTTCGTGGTGCTCCACGATGCGAAGCAGGTGGAGTCGCTCCAGGCCGAGGTGCAGACGCACAAGGAGTTGGTGCAGGAGTACCACGACTCGACGATGGAGCTGGCCATTGGGATTTCCGAGTTGTTCGAGGTGCTCTCGGAGATGCGGAAAGGCAACTTGGATGCCCGCGTGAGCGAAACCACGCTGGAAGGCGGCAATGACCTCGTGGCGCAAATGGGACAGGCGGTAAATCGCACGATTGCGGAGATCCAGGATCAACTCGAGCTCATTCAACGTCAGCAGTTTGCGATTCAGGAGCTCTCGACCCCGATCTTGCAGGTCTGGGACCAGGTGCTGGCGCTGCCGGTGGTGGGCGTCGTCGACTCCCGTCGAGCGGCGATGATCATGGAGCGCTTGTTGTCGGAGATAAAGGTACGGCAGGCGAGATACGTCATTCTCGACATAACGGGCGTTGAAGTGGTGGACACCAAGACGGCGGATCAGTTCATCAAGGTAATCCGAGCGGCGGAGCTTCTGGGTACGAAGTGCATTCTCACGGGCATTGGTCCGGCGGTGGCGCAGACGCTGGTGGACATTGGCGTGGACCTTTCGACGATCACGACGCTTCGTGACCTGCAAGATGCGCTGTGGGAGTGCTTGCATCAAATGCAGATAAAAGCCAGCGCAAGCGCGCCGATCACCCACGTTCGTTGAGGCTCGCATGAGTTCCTTCGTCCGCATTCCGATCATCAAGCTCTACGACAACTTGATCGTCTCGATCCAGGTGGCCCTGAGCGATCGTCTGGCGCAGCAGCTCAAGGACGACATCACGGATCAGATTCAAAACACGAAGGCCAAGGGGCTGATTATCGACGTTTCCGGGGTGGACCTCATCGATAGTTATCTATCCCGGGCGCTGCGGGACATTGGCCTGATCTCACGGATGATGGGTGTGCGGACGGTCATCTGTGGTCTCGATCCTCTCATCGCGATGACGCTGGTCGAGATGGACATGAGTCTGCAGGGGGTCCGTACGGCGCTGAGCTTGGAGCGCGCGGTGGAGTTGCTGGACGAAGAGCGGAAGCACCAGTCGCTGGCGCTCTTTCGCAAGCCGGGTGAGCGATGACGGTCAACGATGGCCAGGTCCTCGCCGTTTTGCGGGACTACATCAGCGAAATCACCTCGCGTTCCATGCTCGCGGCAGCGACGCGGTGGTCCAAGGTCGAGATCTCGCGACTTGGACCAGGCGATGGCCGCCATCTGCTCACGGAGTTGCAGAAGGGCATACAACTCTACGTCAAGAGTCCGATGCAGCGAAGAGAGTGCCTTGATCGGCTCGCGCTGCTGCTCGAAGACGCGGCCGAGGCGCCGGCGTCGTCCCGGGGCCCGAAGAAGATAGTCATTCGGGAGGAGTCGGACATCGTATCGGCGCGGGGTGCAGCGCGTGCGCTGAGCGGCGAGCTCGGGTTCACGCCCGCGACCCAGATCAAGATCGCGACGGCGGTGTCCGAGTTGGCCCGCAACATTGTGCAGTACGCGGGGAGCGGTGAGATCACGTTGATTCCCTTCCACAACGGCCGCCGCGAGGGCATCGAGATCACTTCCTCCGACCAGGGGCCCGGAATCTCTGACACGGCCGAAATTTTCGAAGGCAGAAATCGGTCACGAACCGGGTTGGGCATCGGTCTACGCGGGACTCGCAACCTCATGGACGAATTCGACCTCAAGACGGCGCCCGGACAGGGCGTCGAGGTTCGTATCCGCAAGTACGTCCAATGAGCGTTGAGGTGGGGGTCGCACAGCGATCCATGGTCGGACAGTCCGTCTGTGGCGATGGCTACGTGATTCTGGAGGGACCGCCGCTGCTCGTGGGCGTGGTGGACGGTTTGGGTCACGGACCCGAAGCCGCGGAGGCCGCCGTCGCGTTCTGTTCCTATCTTCGAGACCATGCGCCCGACGACGTTGACCGCGCCTTGCGGGGTGCGGACCGCGCCATGGCCTCGACCCGCGGCGGTATGGGTGCCGTGATTCGCGTGGACACCGAACGACGTCGTCTCTGGTACGGCGCCGTCGGTAACATTGGAATCCAGGGTCAGGGGACCGACGCGATTCGACCCATTTCGACGAGCGGAATCCTTGGGAAGTCTGCGCGCAAGCTTCGTGTGTTCGAGTACGAGCTGACGGCGCCCCACACGCTCTACATCTACTCCGACGGGATCTCTTCGCGATTCGATCCCGGCGGATTGCGCGGGCTCAGTCCCCAGCGCGCGGCCGATGCGCTGCTGCGAGACTTTGGCAAGGCCCACGACGACGCCACCGTCGTGGTGCTCTCCATCGACCCTGTCGATGTGTCGGCCTCACGCGTGAAGTCCGTGGAGCTGCCCAACGCGGCGCCACTCGGCCCCAACCCCATCCGACAAGAGTTCGATGCCGTGTGGTGCTCGCGCGATTGCAGCGCATTCGCTCGCAGCGCCGGGTTCAGCGCGAAGCCCGCCTGGGAGATCGCCATCGTCGTGAGCGAGCTGGTGAAGAACGTTGCACGACATGCGGGCGCGGGGACCATCACCATGCGACGGGTCGACGGCGTCCCGGTTGGCATCGAGATCGTTGTCGAGGACGACGGCCCAGGCATTCCGGACGTGAACGCGGCGATGCTGGATGGGTACTCCGGAGGCAGGATGTTGATGCCCGAGGAAGTGGGCCGAAAGGGCAGAGGTCTCGGGTCGGGTCTCGGCGCCGTACGGCGCCTCATGGATGAGCTCGAGATCGAGAACAAGCCGACGCGCGGCCTGCGTGTGACGGCGCGCAAGTGGCTGAAGTGACTCACGGCGCGCAGGCGCAAGTGAGATAGTCGTCGTACGCCGCTGCCGGAACCGGGTAGTCATCCCGACATCGATCCAAGCATTCCTCGAGCGTCAGACTGCTGGAGGTGCATGTCTCGACGCAGTCCTGATGCGGGCCGCGGTCGGGCGCAAAGAGGTAATCGAACGTCGCCAACGTGCAGACCGATTGGGAAGTGCAAGTGCCGCACGCAGTCGTCAGGCCGGCGCTCGTGCACGTCTCGGTGCACGCGGCAGCGCAGTCGTCCTCCTGGTACCCGCACGTGCACAGCTCGTAGGCCAACTCGAACGCGCAAGCCTGCGCGTGGCTGCTGCAGCAGTCGTTGATACACGAATTGTCACTGCCGCAACCGTCGTTGCACGTGAACAACGCGTCGCGGCCCGGTGCGTTCAACGCTTGCGAACGATGCTCCGCGCAAACGGATCCGACGCAATCGGCGCACAGGCCTCCGATCGTTCCGTGGGTTGCGCATTCGTCGGCGCAGGGAGTTTCGCAGCTCACGAGGGGCGGTGGGCCGGCGTCCACGTCTTCTGCCGCATCCCCGGCTTCGACGACGTCTGCGTCCTCCTCGACGACGGGCGCGTCAACGAGCGCGTCGGGCTCGGTATCGACGGCAGCATCGCGTACTGGTGTGGATTCGTCCGAGCCGTCGGAGCTGCAGCCGAAACTCATTGAGAGGCAGGCTGAAGCCAAGAAGAGGGTCGTGAGGATTTGCGGTCTCATCGGGTCACCCGGGTTGTAACAGTTGACCATAGCAGGGTGTGCGCGCGTGGCCGCGTGTGCAATGCTCGGTACGGTTCATTTGCGAATCGTGTCTTCCATCATGCGGAATCGCCCCTGGGTCGCGGTCCTGTTGGGACTTGGCGCATCGTGCACGCTCGCGCCCGAGCGTCTGCCTCCGTATGGGCAGGTGGTGGTTCATGTGGACACGGACTTGCCGGCACCCGCCATTGCGGGCCGGGTTCGCATCGATCTATTCGACGCGAGCGGGCGTTGGTTTGATTCGCGGGACCTGGCTCGCCCCAACCCGGATGACTGGCCGCTGAGCTTTGGCGTCTGGGTGCAGGAGGACGAATCGCGCGACGTGTGGGTTCGCCTGCGCGCCTATCCGGAAGGCAAGTTGAGGGATTATCGGGGCGAGCGATACCAGGACTGGCCCGACGTGTTGTCCGGGCCTGCCGAGGGCGGTGGCGAGCCAAGACTGATTCGCGATGGCGAAGACATCACACCGACCACGGAACCCGAGCCGTTGGTGACGGTCGATCGACTCGTGTTGCTGCGCATTCCTCGTGAGGAAAAGCGGAACGCGGTGATCGTACTTCATGGTGCTTGTTCCGGGACCATGGTGCACATGGCAAAAGCGTCCGAGCGAGGCCCCGCGTACGGTGAAGCGATGTCGTGCGTGGATGCAGCCGAGACCCGGGAGCTCGTGGAACCGTGGCCGCTCGTTGAGCAAGTGCCCGCCGGGGAGCCGCTCGGCGGATCGTGGAACCACCAGCCTTGCGACGCCGAATCGGAGGACGACCGCGCGTGCATCCCAGGCGGGGCGATGCTGCTGGGTAGTCGGCGCCTGCTGATGGCGGACTTCGCGTACGCGGCACCGGAGCGGCTGGTCGCCCTGGATCGATTCTGGATCGATCGCCAGGAAGTCTCGGTCGGAGACTTCCGCGCAGCGTTGAGCGAAGGATTCACCCCACCTGCGTTGCCCAAAGTGGGGGATGACCCCCTGCCCGACGACAAGCTCGAGCGCTGCACCTTCACGTCGGTCGCGGCGGATCGTGAATCGTATCCGCTCAACTGCGTGACGTGGGAAACGGCGCGAGCGTACTGTCGTTTTCGAGGAGGCGAGCTGCCCACGGAAGCGCAGTGGGAGTTCGTCGCCACCACCTCCGGACACCCGCGCAAGGTTCCCTATCCTTGGGGCGAGGACGAGCCGAACTGCGAGTCCGTGGTCTTCAACCGTGAACCGTTCGACACGCCCGCGTTCTGCGAGGCCCAAGGGCCCGGCCCGGTGCCCATCGGTGTTGGCAATGTTCAGGACGAGAGTCCTCGGGGCGTCACCGACCTCGCCGGCGGGCTCGCCGAATGGACACTCGACGTTGGATTGCCCTACGCCGATCCATGCTGGGCGGAGCGGATCGTCAATCCGAGCTGTGCCCAAAGTGATATTCAAGATCGCTCGGTCCGCGGCGGGTCCTGGAGCTCGCCCATGCCCATGCTCGTCGGAACTTTTCGCTCAGCGCTGCCGGCGAGAGCAACGGCGTCGTTCGTCGGATTCCGCTGCGTGAAGGGGGCGATGTGAGAAGAGCGCTGGGGCTCACGTTCTTCGCGCTGCTGGCCTCAGGGGCCTGCGGTCAAGAAGCGTTGCCGCCGGAAGGGCAAGTCGTGCTTCACGTCACGACGGACACGCGGTTGCCGCTCGGCGCAGGTCAGCAAGCCGACCGGGCTCTGTTCGACCGGCTCAGCATCGAGGTGTTTCCTTCGGGGGCAGGCGAGCCCTGCGAAGGATGTACGCGGGAGTTCGCGCTCGATGCGGAGCTGGTGGACAAGGGGCAGGCGTCGGTCGGCATCGTGCCGCCCGCCGGCGTGGGCGAGGTACGAGTGCGCGTTCGAATGTTTCGCGCTGCGCTCGATGCTCCGGCGCCGCGCGCAGCTTCCACGGTGGAGCAGGTCGTACGTTTGCCGGCGATCAAGGCGGACGCGGTGCAGCATGTGACCGTGACGCTGCTCACCGAGGACGTGGGCGTGCCACGGGGGACGTTGGAATCGCCCGAGGAAGCGGTGCTGGGCGTGCCCGCGTCCGGGTTGGTCGGCACCTGGGCGGGGGTCGCGCCGACGACTTGCGCGGGGGAGGCCGGCCCCGACGAAGTATGCATACCCGGTGGTGCGTTCTGGATGGGCGATCCGAGTCTCGACTTCACGGGCGTGGCGGACGTCCAAGGCGGCGCAGAACGATTGGTGGTGCTGTCGCCCTACTTCCTGGATCTGACCGAAGTTACGGTTGGAGCGTTTCGCGCGTCAGGATTGGCGGAGCCCCCGGGCACCCTCGCAACGGGAAACCCACTTCCCGCTGCGCCGGGAGACTGGTGCACGTACCGCGAGATCGCCGGTGAGTACGACGCGCTTCCGGTCAACTGCCTCACGTGGCGGATGGCGCGTGCGTATTGCGAGTCCGTGGGCAAGCGTCTTCCGACGGAGGCCGAGTTCGAATTCGCTGCTTCCAAGCTCGGGACCAGTTCCTACGTTTGGGGCGAAGAGATGCCTGACTGTGAGGACGCGATTCACGATCGCAGAGCAACGGGACGATGCGGGGCGGGTGGACCGGAGTTCGTTGGCAGCGGTGTCCGCGACCGATTGTTCATCGATGGGCGCGAGGTGCTCGACCTGGCGGGCAACATCATGGAGTTCGCCCAGGACTTCTGGCAGCTCGACGACGAACCGTGTTGGGGAACACCCGGCGTGCTGTGGGATCCGTCGTGCGAAGAGCCGAGTGCCTTGGATCAGATCGGGCGATCCGTACGGGGTGGAGACTTCAGCGACCCGCCGGTGTTTCTCCGGGCCGCACCGAGAACCTACATCCCCGGGGAGTCGAAGTCCGCCAAGGCGATGGTCGGGTTTCGGTGCGCTCGATCGGGCGCCCACCGGTAGGACGGGACGGGCGCGCTACCATCGATGGCCGATTGCGTAGTTCCCTCAGCGGGGAGCGATCGTGCGGGTGACGCGCTGTTCATCGACGTCGAACAGGTGAATCTGGCTGTCCCTATCCTTGAGAAGCAACAGCTCACCGCTCGGCACCATGTTGATCGACACCGGAGAGAAGGAGAGCCCGACGGTCCGCGACTGCGCGGCAGGAATGTCGAGCTCGAACAACGTGGTCATGTGCAGGCCGTAGACGTACTCCGAGTTGGGGAGCAGCACGTAATCGTCCAACAGCACATAGGCCCCCTCGACCGTGCGCAGCGCCCGCGCTTCGACGTCGAGAATGCGTACGTTGTTCGCACTTGCGTAGGCGTCCACGAGAAGCATTTTGCCGTCTGGGGTCACCGCATAGCGAGGAAGCTCCTCGCCCACCGGGAGGGTCCCGTACTCGAGCGTATCGACGTCGATGAACATCAAGTGGAAGCGGCTGTCGCTTTGCTTGACCTCGTCGGGAAGCGGAGGCGCCGACGGATCGTTGGTGGCCGCATCGATGAAGGCGACGGCGGTTTGCGCGTTCTGGGAAAGAGCGACCGGTCCGAATCCGGGCAGGTTCTTTTCGAACGTGCAGCCGGTCAGATCGAGCACGGAAACGGGATCGTGAGCACAGAACGTGGGAGCGAGGAACGCCCGCCCACCGTCCGGGGTCAACACGAGCTCATCGGCGCAGTTGGGCACCTCGATCTCACAGATCGCCGACGCATCCGCTGCGTTCCGAATGAACACGGTCGTGTACGGCAAGCTTTCGCCGTCGACGGTCTTCCAGACGGTGTCGGTGGTCACGATGAGCTGCCCGGTGTCGTGGCGCACGTCGACGTCCCGGATGGCAGAAGTGGGCGCCATGGTACCGACGATGCTTCCGGTATCTTGGCTCAGCACGCGCAGCCAATCCTCCGACCACACGACGATGGAGCCATCCTTTTCGCTGACCTTCAGACCTCCCCAGGAGGAGGGTATTTCGACGGACCAGCGCTGTCGTTCCCCGTCGTAGTCATAGGAGGCGATGCGGTGCCCTCCGTCTTTTGCCCCGATGACGAAGAACCCCCGCCCTCGATTGCGAGCCCAGAACGCGACCTTGGAAGGCACCGGCAACGAGGTGAGTACCCGGACGGAGTTGGCGTCGAGATCGCCGACGGCGAGCCCGTCTCCCTGTCGCGACAGGAAGTAGCGCCCGGTCGGATCGACGGCGAGGTGACCAAGTCCGACATCGATGCCATCGTCTCCGCTTCCGGGGGCGTGTCCGCCTTCATTGGCGCCGCCGGCGTTGCCCGAACCCAGCATGAGCGGGAGCGCAGCAGCGAGGGCAAGCTTGGCGGTCATGCGACCGATGGGGGACGGACGGCGCGCTGCTGCGCCGAGCGCATACGCGGAAAGAGGCATGACAGTCAGGGCGACGAGGTCGGAGGGGTCGATCCAGGTGACCCAGGGCAATCCGAGCGCGCCCAGCGCGTGGGAAAAGGCGAGGGAGACGGGTTCTGAAAGGTTGATGGCGGCAAACGCGACACCGGTGGCGACGTGGCAGGCACCCCAAGCGCGATTCGAGCGAACCCGGAGCAGAACCGCGAGCACGACAGGTGCGACGATGAGTCCACCGAAGTCGGAGAGCTTTCCGGTCAGCCACATGGGAACCATGTCGCTGCCCTTTAGAACGTGGTCGTTGAGCGCAAGGAGCAGCAGCGCACCCATCCACAAGGGATGGGCCAATGCACGCGACGGCACGAAGGATTGTGTCCCACGTACCCTCCCCTCCTCGCGCTTGCCCTTTAAGAAAGGAAGACGAGCAAGCATGATGGAGAACTACTCGTAGCAATCCGTACGCCAGCTCTGAGTTTCTGCATATTCGCGCGTGTGCTTCGTCGAATGGAGAGCCGCGTGAGGTCTCTAGGGATCCTTTTGTGCCGGGATGCATGACGCGGCTGTCCTTGGGTGTATCCGATTTGCCACAGGGACGAGCGAGCCGAGCACGAACCTCGTCGAGCAATCTGAGGAAGTACGAGGATTCGGACCGCACGGGACGGGCGGACTACCGACCGATCTGTTTTCGCATTTCGTCCACGACCGACTGCATGGCGTCGATGAGCCCTTCGGCCGTGTCGAGGCAGGGAACGCGTTCGAGCCAGATGCCGGCCTCCTTGGCGATGTCCCGCGCTTCGATGTCGAGGTCGTAGAGCGTCTCGACGTGTTCAGCGGGGAAGCCGACAGGCACGATGATCACGCCCTCGGCACCCGTTTCCGCCGCCCGCTTGAACACGGAGGGAAGGTCTGGCCCAAGCCACGGCTCCGCAGACATGCCCTGACTCTGAAACGCCAGCATCGACGGTAGCGCGTCCTGTCCCAATTCCTTGACCACAGCGTCCGCGGTTTCGGCCACGAGCTGCGCGTAGGGGTCGCCTGCC
>Ga0180009_10005940_pt1 | contig 12949 bp, 10 predicted proteins | sample OS_PC_MetaG_FD_123537 | JGI IMG/M metagenome (GOLD analysis project Ga0180009, IMG submission 123537) | Groundwater microbial communities from the Aspo Hard Rock Laboratory (HRL) deep subsurface site, Sweden - OS_PC_MetaG | ecosystem: Environmental > Aquatic > Deep subsurface > Groundwater...
ACAAGGTTCAGGGTAAAGACGGTATTGATTTTTTCACCCAGAACAAAGTGGCAACAGTTCGCTTCGTCCCCCCAAAAGGATATAAGACCGAACAGGAAAGAAAAGTTTTGCCAGACAGTTCAATAAGATCATGCGTGGCCCAGTAATGGACCCATTGCAAAAACAAAGAATATTTAACTGGGTGGGGTAAAGTATAGGGAGTTTAAGGCAATGCCCCCTCGCAATAATAATATAAAAAGGAGTTAAGATGAAAAAATTTTTAAGTATTTTAATTGTTGGTCTGGTTTTAATGGCAATATCAGCCTCACCTGTTTTTGCCGGGAAAAAGAAAATTTGTAAATTGGGGCATGTCAACTCACCGGCATCCATCTTCCAGTTCGGTGCCTTGGCATTTAAAGAAGCTGTGGAAAAAGAACTTCCCGACTGGACGATCGAAGTTTATCCAGCCGGCGGTCTTGGCGGAACCCTGGCCATGATTCAGGGATTGACTCTTGGAACCGTTGATATTTATACGGAATTTATCAGCACCTTTGCCGGGTTAGTTCCTGAATATGATGTTTTTGGTGTTCATTATAAATTCGATTCTGTGGATGAATATGAACTGTTCATGAACTCTGCCACCTTTGCCAAGATGAACGAAAAAATGATTAAAACAAACGGGATTACCTGTATCGGCAGCATGAGGGCAGGCAGTGTGTACAGCCAGTTCAGCAACAAACCAATGTATACAGTTGAAGACGCCAAGGGTGTGGTTAATCGTGTGGCCCAGATGGCTCCACTGGTAAAATGCTGGAACGCCTACGGAGCAAAACCAACTTCAATGGACTGGGGAGAAATATATACCAGCCTTCAAACCGGCGTAATCACTGCCATTGACAACCCCATACTCGATATGTACGATGAAAAATTTCATGAAGCCATCAAATATGTGAACAAAACCAACAACCTCTACAACATGATCTCTTATCAAACAAGTATGGCATTCTGGAAACAACTCAATGAAAATGAAAAAGATGTTTTCAGAAGAGCTGTAAGGGTCGCAAGCATAAAAGGTGCGTTGGAGGTAGAAAAAAGGTTGGATGGCGTAATAGCTGACTTGACGGCGAAAGGGATCAAGTTCATCGATACAGACCCCTCTGGTTTCAAAAAAGCAGTCCAGGATAATATTAACACCATTCTTGGTGGTAACAAGGACGCTATTGCCGTTTACGAAAAAATCATGGCAAAGGATTTCTAACCCAAAGTATCTGCTAATGCAGACAACTTATAATGACAGGCTTCCTGCAAGAGCTCCAGAGCTCTTGCAGGAAACTGCCGGTTATTTTTTAAAAGATAATCAGCAGTTCCGAAGAAGACAGGTATGGTTGCCTTTACTTAGATAAAATGGGAGATCCAGATGAATATCGTTCAGGTTTCAGATAAAATACTTGATACCATTAATACCTTTATGGAATACCTGATGGGTATTTTGTTTCTCTCTCTGGTAATCATTACATTCCAGGAGGTGCTTCGGCGGTATCTGCTTAATGACCCGACCCACTGGGCCTCGGAAGCGAGTCGATTTCTCCTGATATGGATGACCTTTACAGGGGCCTGCATCGTTACTCGGCTGGTCACCCATCTCACCATGGGGTTTACCATCCATAGGTTTGTCAATAAATCCATGAGTAAATTTATCAAGATACTCATTTCCGCGGCTGCTGCGGTCAGCATGATCGTTCTGACGTATTACAGTGGAAAAGTGACACTGCTGGCTGGATACCGACCCGCCCCCATGACGGGCATTCCCATGTACTACGTCTGGTCGGCACTTCCCTTTAACGGTGCCATCATGTCCCTGTATATGATCGCAGAGACGGTTAAACATATATTTGAAAAAGAAGAGGAGGTGACTCAGTGATTTATATTTTTATCGCCATGTTTATCTTCTTCTTTTTCGGTATGCCCATCGCCTTTGGTATATTATCCAGCACCATCTATTACCTGCTCTTTTCAGGAGAGTCCCGGGAATTACTCGCTTTTTCCACCCGGGTGATATCTGCCTCAGACTCTTACGTTCTTTTAGCCGTCCCTTTTTTCATGCTTGCAGCTGAACTGATGAACGAAGCTAAAATAACCGACCGGATTTTTTCTTTTGCCAGAGCCCTGGTGGGGCACATCCCCGGAGGGTTGGGCCATGTCAATATTGTCGCCAGTATGATCTTCGCCGGTATGTCCGGCTCTGGACTGGCCGATACAGCCGGTTTGGGAAAAGTAGAAATTAAAGCTATGAAGGAAGAGGGATATGACCCGGCCTTTAGTGCAGCAGTAACAGCATCTTCAGCTATTATCGGCCCCATCATACCACCCAGTATCTGTATGGTAGTGGGCGCAGTGGTGACCAACACCTCTGTAGGCCGGATGCTGGTGGGTGGTATTATCCCCGGCATCATGATGGGAATCGGCCTCATGTTGGTAGTTTATTTTTTATCTAAAAAAAGAGGTTATCCAAAAGCACCACGTGCGACCATGAAAGAGATTTGGAAGCAATTGACTGCTACAGGGCCTGCCCTTCTGACACCGCTTATTCTGGTCGGCGGTATTCTCTCCGGTGTTTTTACTCCCACGGAGGCAGCCGCAGTGGCTTGTATTTATGCCATGATTCTGGCAATGGTTTTTTATAAGGCCTTCGGCTTAAAAAGATTATTCCGCATTTTTATCAATGTCGGAACTGCTACCGGCGCGCTACTCTTTGTTATGTCCGCGGCAGCAGCCCTGGGTACCCTGGCTTCCCGGGCTCAAGTACCCCAAAACCTGATGAAGCTGGTCATGTCCATAACCAGCAGTCCGACGGTGACCATATTTATTATTGTTGGTGTTCTTATTCTGCTGGGCATGATTATGGAGGATCTGTCGCTGCTGGTGATTATGGGGCCGTTGCTGCTTCCTGTGGTTCTCAAGCTCGGAATCAACCCGGTTCACTTTGGGGTGATCATGGTACTGACCCTTCAACTGGCCATGATTACACCACCGGTGGGTATGGGATTCTATATTACCTGCCACCTGGCCCAGGTGGATGCGGTGTCCTACTCTAAAGAGATTATTTGGTTTGTAATGATTCTTGTTGTCGTTGTAATTTTGATGTGCTTGATTCCGTCTCTGGTGACATTTCTGCCGGATCTGTTCTTTGGAAAGTGATTCCAGGACCCAGGTTTAGCACAAATTATTTTTCCCCCCGGTTATCCGCCACTATATATTGCCTGATAACCGGGGAATATTTTTAAGAAAAGGAGATTTCGGTGTTTAAAACCATACTATATCCAACCGATTTTTCAGATAATGCGGGCAAGAGCCTGGACTATCTTAAACAGCTGCACAAGGCCGGGGCCGAAAAAATCATTCTTCTTAACGTCATCCACCAGCGAATCCTTGATACCCTTGAAACCATCCACAAGGCCGCATATTTTCAGGATGGCCGATACCATGAGGACAGAGATGAATCAGAGCTGAGACTTGAAAAAGACCGAAAGAATAAGATAGCTCCCATCGCAGCAGAACTGGAAGCTGCCGGCCTTGAGGTTAAAATCAGAATCGAAAAAGGATATCCTGTCAAGGAGATTCTGAGAGTTGAAAAAGAAGAGGCTGTTTCCGTTATTGTCATGGGTTCACACGGCAGGAATAATCTTTTTGGGGCTCGCATCGGATCGGTTTCCGAGAAAATTGTGCGTAGATCAATAACACCCGTACTTCTTGTCAAGCGATAGGCTTGTGCATGACCTTTTATTTTTGAATAATGCACCGGAACTCCTGATACGAGGATTGGAAACAGACAACAGCGTGACGTTTTCCGGCACTAAAAAGGGGAAAGTGAAAAATGAAGATTTTGAAAAAGTTAGCATTTACCCTGTTATTGTCAGCATTGTTTTTTTTGGTTTTGCCGATAATTCCTGGAATTGCTGGTGAAACCGATGTTATCAGGATCGGCTACACCGCCCCCTTTACCGGGGCAGCCGCTGAATTTGGCAGCAATGGCTGGCGCGGTATTCTCCTGGCCCTTGAAGATATCAACAAAGAGGGAATTTCCATCAATGGAAAACAATATAAAATTCAAATTTTCAAATATGACAGTACATGTACACCGGATCAGGGAATTTCGAACGTTGAAAAGATGATTTCAAAGGATAAGGTAGTGGCCATCCTCGGAGATCACTGTAGCACCGTTTGTAGCGTCATCGGGCCGCTGTGTGAGCAGTATCAGATCCCGGGGCTTACCATCGAATGCGCTGTGGACAGCGTCACCAACCCAGGTCATGAATTTTATTTCCGCATGCGGCCCACCGTTAAAATGATGATCCCCTCGGTAATGCCCAAGATTTTTAAAACATTTGACTTTAGAACCGCCGCATTTCTAGTGGTTAATGATGAATATGGGAATATTTTTACTGAATCAGTGGAAAATGAGCTGGGGTGGCGTGATGTGAAAACTATTGCACGGGAAACCTTTGAAAGGGGAAGTGACGAGTACTGGCCACAGCTTGCACGAATAAATCGCACCAACCCGGATATTCTTTTCTATGTTGGTACTGCTTCCGAAGGCGCCACGATTCTGAAGCAGGCCAGAGAGTTGGGCATGATGCCCCGTACCAAGTTCTTTGGTTCCGAAGAGATGGGCGAAATGGAACTTCCCATGAGAGCTGGCAAAGATGCAGTGGAGGGAACATACGCAATTTCCCTATGGGGGAAAGTCCCCCTGAAGTTTAAAAGGCGGGTGCTCCATAGTTTTAACAAGCCCATGCATTATGCCATTATTTTCGGGTATGATGCCATGCATGTACTGGCAAAAGCAATTGAATCAGCTCAATCGCTGGAACCGGTCAAGATCAAAGATGCGCTGAAAAGAACTGACTATAAGGCTCTTGAGGGCCACATACGATTCAAGGATTTTAATGGCTACAGGAACCAGGGCAAGTTTACACCGTCCTTGATCCGTTGGGAAAACGGCAAGCGGATACATTTGGATATTTTCCTTAAATGGGGAGACTGAAAAGATATTGAATTTGATATTTTCCGAGGGCTGATCTATAAAGGCATTGTTGTATCACGTTATGCTTCCTTTAAGGTTTTGTGTGGTGCTTAATCTATAAAGGATGACTCGTGAATAATTAATAGTTTAGAGATGCCTTGGGCAGTTTTCGAAACTTTGGTAGATGCTGAATAAACGGATACGTGCGTGAGAATGAAAAAGTGCATCAGTATATTGCTTTTTACCATAATGATGACAGGCTGTTCATCGTCAAATTCCATCGATCTTGCCGGACAGGGTAAGCCAATTGTGCTGACACAGTCTGAACAAGAGTGGATCAGGGAGCATCCAGTCATTTTATGTGCGCCTGATCCGGACTTCCCACCTGCTGAATTTTTCAATGCATCCGGTCAGTATGAAGGGCTGGTGGCAGATTATCTTGATCTTATTCTCAAACGTGTGGAGCTTGAGCCGAAAATTGTCAGACTGGAAGGGTGGTCTGAGGTACTGGCTCATGCCAGGGAAAAAAAGATTGATCTTGTGACTGCTGCCTCAAAGACTTCCCAGAGACAGGCATTTCTTGATTTCTCAGAACCTTTTGTTGAACTCCCTGCAGTGATTATAGCCAGGCAGCAGGTGGACCGGGAGTTGACACTTGAAAAACTCAAAGGAATGAAAGTTGCTGTTGTCCGCGAGTATGCTGCCCATGATTATATTGTTCTGAATTATCCTTACCTTGACCTAGACATTGTACCGAATATTCAGACGGGTTTGAGAAAGGTCTCTTTCGGGATTGTTGATGCCATGGTAGTCAATATTGCCAGTGCTTCCTATTATATTGAAAAGGGAACGATTACAAACCTGAAAGTGGCCGGAGAATCCGGGTTTACGTATAAGCTGTGTTTTGCACCCAGAAAAGACTGGCCTGTAATGACCCATATACTCAATAAAGGACTTGCCAGCCTGAATTCTGATGAAAAACGTAAAATTTACAGCAAATGGATTCACCTTGAGCGTTCCCCAATATTAAGCAAAAAAATCCTGATTTTTTCCATTGTCTTTATTGGGGCAATTTTTTTGTTAATTGCCATGGTGATAGGATGGAACAGATCCCTCAGGACTATTGTGGAGGAAAAAACAAAGGAACTAAAAAAAGAGGTGGTCAAGCATGAACAGGCAAAACAGACGATAACTGAAAGCGAAAACCGGTACAGGGGTATATTTGAATATACTAAAAACGGGGTTATTATTTATAAAGCAGTTAAAGATGGAAAAGATTTTATTGTACTGGATTCAAATAAATCTGTTAAGATAATTGATCAGCTTGAAAGCAAAGACATCATTGGAAAAAGTATTCTCGAAGTATTTCCTGGTATTCAGAATTTTGGTTTAATTACCCTTATTCAAAAAGTATGGAAAACCGGTGTGCCAGGTCATTTTCCATCTGCATTCTATAAGGACAACCGAATCAAAGGATGGAGGGACTATTTTGTTTACAAACTACCGTCAAATGAGATTGTTACAGTATATTCCGATGAAACAGACCGTATAGTAGCTGAAAAGGCATTAAGAGAAAGTGAGGAAAAACTTGCAGGGATTATTAATTCCACAAATGATCATATGGTGATGCTGGATGAAGAATTAAACATCCTGTGGGCCAATCATACTTCAAAAAATGCCTTTGGGGATGATCTTGAAAATAAAAAATGTTATGAGGCCTTTGTAGGTCTGCATCAGCCATGTGATGGTTGTGTGGCAGAAAAATGTTTCAGGGAAGGTCATATGCAAGAACGCGAGATTAATATGAAAAAAGAAAGTGGGTCGCGATATGATTTCTGGGAAACAACAAATGCTGTATCCCTGAACCAAAAGGGACTTCCAAAAACCATTGTCACCATCTTTCGTGATATCACACAAAAAAAGGCATTGGCAGCCGAGGCCATGCGGGCCGGTCACCTTGCATCCATTGGTGAACTTGCTGCGGGTGTTGCCCATGAGATCAATAACCCCATTAACAGTGTCATAAACCTTGCCCAGCTCATTTTAAATGAAGACAAAAAAAAGGGAAGACAGAATGATATAGCCCTTCGTATGATCAATGAAGGCAGCCGAATCGCAGATATCGTCAGTAGCCTTCTATCCTTTGCAAAGGATAAAAAAGGCTCCAAAATGGCACTGAATATCAAGGATGTTCTGGCAGAAACATTTGCATTGACAGAAGCTCAAATCGTTAAAAGCGGCATTATCCTTGATGTGGATCTTCCTTCTGACCTGCCGATGATCTTTGGTCACATGCAGCAGATCCAGCAGGTATTTTTAAATCTGATTAACAATTCCCGTTTTGCCTTGAACCATAAGTCCTTTACAAAAGAATCGTTAAAAACTATAAAAATTAAAGGGTGTGTGGAAAAAGTTATGAAACATACATATTTAAGAATAGTTTTTGAGGACAATGGACCAGGCATTCCCGATAAATTAATTGACCGCGTAATGGATCCTTTTTTTACTACTAAGCCCGGTGGACAGGGAACCGGCTTGGGGTTGAGCATCAGTCATGGTATTATCAGTGGTCATAAGGGCAAAATGAAAATTGAAAGCCATGAAGGTGAATTTACCAGAGTCATTATTGATTTTCCAACGGAAGGCAGATCATGACTATAAAAATACTGATTGTGGATGACGAAGAAAATATCTGTTTTACCTTGGGTCGGTTTTTATCTGATGAAGGGTATGATGTTACAACTGCAGAGGATTTTAATACTGCTTTGCAGAAAATCAATCAGATTGAATTTGATCTTGTGTTTGCAGATATTTTGCTGAAAGGCCGTACAGGCATTGATATACTGAAAGCTGTGAATAAAAAGAATTTAAATTGTCCTGTGGTAATGATAACAGGGGTACCTACCATTGAAACAGCGTCGGAAGCTCTCAGAATAGGTGCCTTTGATTATCTTCCTAAACCTGTATTACAGGATGGTTTATTAAAGGTTGCAAAAGCAGCCTTGAGATATAAGAGACTTGTTGATGAAAAGGAAAGATATAAGTCCAACCTGGAAGCCATTTTTTCAAGCGTTAAAGATGCCATCATTTCCGTTGACAAGGATTTGAATATAATCGAAGCCAATAAGGCTGCTGAAAAAATATGCAAAATTTTAAGGAAAACCAGCAAGGGAAAATCATTGCGATCCATGAAACTTCCCTGTAATGGCCAGTGCATCATGGCCCTTGAAAAGACGATATCCTTGAAAAAATCAGTAGAGTATTCACAAGTCTCTTGTAGTCATGATATAAATACCGGGCAGGTGGTGAATCTGACTGCATCTCCCTTGTTAGACAGCAGGGGAAAATTATCTGGTGGTATTCTGGCAATCAGGGATCAAACTCGTCTGTTCCGTCTTGAACGGGACATGAAAATGCGCCACAAATACCATAATATGATAGGGAAGAGTGAAGCCATTCAGGAGATTTTTTCTCTGATCGATAACCTTGCAGATGTAAAAACAATTGTTTTGATTTCAGGAGAGAGTGGTACTGGCAAGGAACTTGTTGCAGAGGCACTTCATTTCAAAAGTAATTATCCCCAAAAACCGTTGGTAAAAGTCAACTGTGCCGCCCTGTCGGAAAACCTTCTTGAAAGCGAATTATTCGGTCATATCAAAGGTGCTTTCAGTGGGGCTTTCAAAGATAGGATCGGTCGTTTTGAACATGCTGATGGAGGTACAATTTTTCTGGATGAAGTGGGTGAGATATCACCAAGAATGCAGCTCAGATTGCTAAGGGTTGTACAGGAGCAGGAATTTGAGAGGGTAGGCGATTCTGCAACAATTAAAGTTGATGTACGTGTGGTCGCTGCAACCAATCTTGATCTGAAAAAAGAAGTTGCCAATGGAAGGTTTCGACAGGACTTGTATTACCGACTTAAAGTAGTAGAGATTAGATTGCCCCCATTAAACAAGAGGCGTGAAGATATCCCTTTGCTGGTGGAACATTTTATTTGTATTTTCAACGAACAGTTTGGAAAGAATATTGAAGGCATTTCAGACAATGTCCGTCAAAGATTTATGAAATATCCATGGCCCGGTAATATCAGGGAACTTAGGCATGCCATTGAGCACGCATTTATTCTCTGCAAATCGAATGTGCTTGAATTAAAACACATGCCCTTGGAAATTTCACTGGAAAACACATCGGTTTCAAATCCAACGACAAAAGAAGAACTTATTATGGCTTTAAACAAGGTGCGCTGGAATAAAACAAAGGCGGCAAAGGTGCTGAACATCAGCCGTCAGAACCTTTACAGGAAAATGAAAATATATAAGATTTCAAATTCATGATTTTGAAAATTCGAGGAGACCTTAATGCAAAATCATAAAAGGTGTTTTCTGGTTCTTGGAGTAAACGGCAGCCCCCGCCCTAAGGGTAATTCTCAGCATCTTATGTCTTGTTTTATGGAAGAAATGAAATGACATATTGCTTGACGTAAGACAAGCAAAAACAACACTTGCAACTGAATGGAACCCTCCTCCTATCACGACCACAATACATACAAATATGCTCGCTGTATCCATTAAACTCATCTCCACATCCAAGCATTTTTTGAAAAGGCTATGGGCCCACTCAAAAATAACTTTACATTTTGGAAGCCGATTCATCCTGTCCGGCTGCGCCCTGAAAACACGGTATATGCTTGATATGCCTTGGTTTTCAGGACTTGTCGGACAGGCGACTCAACTCCCAAAATTGGTAATTTATTTTTGAGTGAACCCTATGATATTATTTTTAAAAATGAAAATTCCTATACTATTAAATTAAAGTGGATTTAAAATCCTAATCAATACAGAGTCCGTGTTTTTTAAGTTTTCGGACCACTGTGGACTGGCTGATGCCAAGATGCTCAGCCAGGTCCCGGGTTGAATCAAATCTGGCCAGGGCCTGCTCAAGCTTGTTCCGCTCAAATTCAAGCAATTCCTCGTTAAATCCCTGGGACACTACGGGTTTAAATGTGTCTGAGGAGGCGCTGTCCCTGGGTTTCAGTCTGGTTATGCCAGGTGAAAGGATTCTGTCCAGCACATCCTTTTCTTTTATCACAACTGCATTTTTAATAATGTTTTTCAATTCACGTACATTTCCTGGAAAGTCATATGCCTGAAGCTCTTCAAGGCAATTTTCCGAAAATCGTTTTTTCTGCTTGTAAATTTTATTATATTTTTTCAGGTAAAAATTTGAAATTTTCAAGATGTCTTCCTGTCTCTTCCTCAAGGATGGGATGTGGACCGGAAAAATATTGAGGCGAAAATACAGATCCTGGCGGAATTTTTTCCTTTGAACCAGTTCTTCAAGGTTTTGATTGGTGGCGGCAATGACAATGCAGTCAACCTTGATGGTCCGGGTTCCCCCAAGTCTTCTGATCTCCCCATCATCTAGAAATTTGAGGAGTTTGGCCTGAACGGGAAAAGGCAGATCTCCGATCTCATCTAAAAAAATAGTTCCCTGATTAGCCAGTTCAAACAGTCCGGCTTTGCCAGAATCCGAAGCCCCTGTAAAGGCCCCTTTTTCATACCCGAACAATTCAGCTTCCAGGAGCATGTCTGGCAGCGCTGCACAATTAATGGATATAAAGGGTTTATTCCTTCGGCTACCATTATGATGTACAAATTTAGACAAAAGTCCTTTGCCTGTACCAGATTCTCCTGTGATAAGAATATTGGAGGCATCCATTTTTGCAAGTTTAAGCAGCACGGTTAACACCTGGTTCATTGCCGGGGCGTCGGCAATAATTTTACTGTTTTTCAATTCAAGAAGGTTGCGATCGGATAACTCACTTTTAATGGTGTCGGCTACCTGGGTTACTTGATCCAGTCTTGCTCTCAACTCCTTGACAATGGTCATGTCATGCTCAATGACCACAACAAATAAAATTTTACCGTGTTCGTCAAATATGGGCATGCCCGATGCCATGATATACTTATTGCTTTTAATGACGTAAAGAGGACGGGTCAATGGCTTTTGGAATTTTAATATGGAAGGGGTCAGGGCCGCGTCCACAATACCATTATCGACAATGTCAGTGATCTTCGTCCCGATCATCTCCTCTTTTGTAAGCCCGATAAGACCTGCGGCAACATCATTGACCTTTAGGACGATCCCCTGGTGATCAAGGATGTATATCCCATAATAACTATGGTCCAGAAGGGCTTGAAACTGCATGTGCATCTCTTGGATATTAGGTAGTTTCCAGGCCGATGCTTCAACCTCTTCAAGGGTTCGCATAAAGCAGATAGCTCCAGTTGTACCATTGTCACAGGTCATCAAAGAGACCGTGATTTCAATTCCGCCTCCTGGTTTTTTGACATGAAATATCTGGCTTTCTCTGCCTTGTTCAATGCAGGAGAGTACCTGCTCTGCCATGCCGGGATCAATCTCTTTCAAGGAAGTGCCCATAGCAATATCACACTTGAGCAATTGTTCTGCCCAAAGATTGGCATATTGGATAATCCCGTTGTTGTCCACTCCAAGGACGGCGATGGAAGTATGTTGTAAAATGGTTTCAGGCTGTATGGGCATTTGATTTTTCCTGTTCAATTGAATTTTATAATATTGACCATATCAAGTTTGCCTTGCAGGGTCAATATCAGCCCTTAGTCTTAAGTCTTATGTCAATTCTTTTATGATATGCCTGGCAAGATGTTTATCTACCTCGCCATGTATTGGGACAGGTTGTTTTTTCAAGATCTTCTGCAAACGTCTGGATTTCTCTTGCGCTGAATTCATTGAGCGCAAGTGTTGGTAAAAGATTATTATTCTGATCTTTAAACGGGAGAGAGCCTTTCTGGGTGACATCGTGAAAAACCTTGTCAGATACCTGTTCAAGCCTTGCCAGCGCTTTTGTTTAGATATGCTTTTTATATCTTTGCTTTGTTCAGGCCGTATTTTAATGATTTCAATGGTTGCTTCAATGGATTCTATAGCTGATAAATCTTCTCTTAAAAGGTTTTCTGTAGCGCTTATTCGTTTGCCTGAAGATTATCTACAATGGAAATCTTTGCCTGGATATTCGCCATATCCGTGTAATCTTTAATTACTCTGAGTCTTCGTTCTCCTGCAATAAGCTGAAACCGAATATTTTTTTGTGGTCTAACAATAATCGGTTCAATCAGTCCATCCCGCAATATACTTGCTCCAAGCTCTCTTAAATTGTTTTAATCAAAGTATTTGCGGTGTTGATAGGGAGAAATCAATTACAAATTATTCTATTTTCATGTCCCACGTCAGGTGTCCAAAATCAAACATGGAAAAAAGATGTCAGGATTGGGAATTTGGACGATAGGGCGGTCTTTTTTGCAAAAATTAAGTGCGGGCCGTGTTTTTTATATATTGGTACCTTTAAAAATAATTGATGCGGAAAAATTGCTTATAATACTGACTTTGGTTTATATATATTGAAGCGAATGTTAAGCAACCTTGTTGATTTTTTCCAGAAACACTAAAGATAATTTTTCTGACCATTTTTACCTGTTATTTTCAACCTAATGGTTTACTTTTTCAATATAAAATGGCATGGGTAATGAATTGGATCATGGATGGCCATTATGAAATCGAGATGGAAAATAAAAAATACCCCATCACTATTCATTTAAAAATGCCCTATGATCCTGAGGAAAAATTAATCAAGGGATAGGTTAAGATTGCACAAAAGAGGTTTTGTATAATGGCATATTAAAAAAGGAGTATAAGATGAAGCGACCTATCAAGTCGGGCAAGCTACAAAGCGGCGGCTTCAGTCTCAATGTCCTCACCGAGGATGAATTGTATGAGATTCATCTGGGGACCCTTGAGATACTGAAAACCACGGGCGTATACGTGGAAAGTGAAGAAGCCAGGGAAATTTTCAGAATTGGCGGCGCCAATGTTAATGAATCAAATAAGGTGGTCACCTTTCCAAATTAT
>Ga0180009_10005941_pt1 | contig 12946 bp, 9 predicted proteins | sample OS_PC_MetaG_FD_123537 | JGI IMG/M metagenome (GOLD analysis project Ga0180009, IMG submission 123537) | Groundwater microbial communities from the Aspo Hard Rock Laboratory (HRL) deep subsurface site, Sweden - OS_PC_MetaG | ecosystem: Environmental > Aquatic > Deep subsurface > Groundwater...
TAAAGACATTTTCGCAAAGCTTTCCCTATCTTTGGCTTGTTTTCGGAATTTTATTTTTTAGCCTGACGGGACTTTTATTAAAAGAGTACGACTTTTCTTACTGCCGGCCCTATCTTTTTATACTTCTTGGAGTCTGGCTTCTAATTTTATTCTCCGGCTTTGTCCTTGCTCTTTCCGGAATAAACGAAAAAATCGCCGTGGGAGTAAAAAGGGGAAATTTTACGGCAGCGAAAAACTTTTACCCCGATTATGAAGAAGGGTTCTTGTGCGGGACCGGTTTGTTGGGCAGAGTTTTAGCAGTCAGGGATAGCCAAATGGATGTAATCTCGAAAGCTAAGCTTATTAAACTGCTCTTAACCGACCGGACTGTTTTTATCAACGAGCCATTTTTTGAAAAAGGGGACTGGGTTCGGGTGGTTGGTAAAGAGAGAGAAAATTTCTTCGAAGTGCTGATGATCAGAAAATCCAACTAACGGATAACGATCCTGGAAAAGGGAGGTGTTGTCGGTTGGCAACTTCATTAATTTTGTTATAGAGACCTTAAAGTTGTGGTAATTCTTCCAACAAAATTGTCATGGTTGCGGGCAGCAGTTTTCGACTTTTCGAAAATTAGGTCCGCGGTAGTCTTTCCGCTGTTGTTAGATTTATGGTCTGTCTCTGCCCGTTGGGCTGGTGAAAGAAAAGACTTGGTCGGTGTGTATTAAATGTAGACTCTTGTTCAGGATAGAGCCTCTCTTGGGTGGGGCGGTCTTAAAATTGACTGCCCCGCTTTCCTTTTTGTCTTTAACGATCCAGGATCGTCAAACCTAAATTACTAACGATCCTGGATCGTCAAAGGGAGATGTGGTAATATGGTGGTAATATGGTGTAAAGAATGCCTGTAAGAAAAGAGCCTTTGGTTACTGATTACTTTTATCATGTTTTAAACCGGGGAGCGCGCAGCGCGGAAATATTTAAAGACAGCAAGGACAAAAATATCTTTTTAGAATTATTGACTTTCTATTCTCAGACCAATCCTCCGGCCAAATTTTCCTACTACCGCATAGACAGGAAAAAATACCAAGTTGACTTTAGCGAGAGATTAGTAACTATAGTGTCCTATTGTCTGATGCCGACCCATTTTCACCTTTTTCTTAGACAAGAGGAGGACCAAGGGGTTAAAACTTTCCTGCAAAGGGTGAGTAATGCCTATTCCCACTACCACAATCTCAGACATAACTATAAAGGCGCCCTTTTCGAAGGTCCTTTTAAGTCGATCGGGGTAGATTGTGAAAATCAATTTTTGCACCTTTCGCGATACATTCACCTTAATCCCGTTTCCGCCTATTTGGTCGATGATCCTTGTGATTACCCCTTCTCGTCTTGTAATCTGTTTGTCAGGGGTAGCGGTCTTGGCTTGCCCTTTGACCCGAGTCCGGTAATGAGTGGCTTTAAGAACGGAGAGGACTATTTGGACTTTCTTTTAGCCGGAAAGGATTACCAGAGAGAGCTGGCGTCTATTAAAGATTTGCTTTTAGAAGAGTAGTTTCTAATTGGTCTTTTTGGATCATCGCCCGGAACAGGCCAGCCAACTTCTTAAAACTTTAGAAAAACGGCGCGCTTTCTGTCATTTCTTTGTTTTTTTGTATTTTCGGTATTGTCGCAACCTAAGGCGGTATTTCTGCTTGAAGTTTTTTAATCTCTTGACATTTTTTTCAACCAAGCCCTTAATTAATTTAAGGATGTTTTTCCTCGTTTTTGTTTTTGAGGAGTGACCGCAGAAAAACTTTTTTCATTTTTCTTTTTGGCAACCCCTGTTATTTTTTCAGGGGGTTTTTCATAACCTTAACGAGGAGGTGATGATTAGGATGCCAGCAAAGAAAAAGCCAGCCAGGAAACCGGCAAAGAAAGCAGCAAAGAAACCGGCCAAGAGAAAAACGGCTAAGAGAAAGTAAATGATATGTTGAGTGTTTTTGAAAAGGGGCGTCCCGACGTTGCGTTGGGGCGTCCCTTTTGTGATATAATGTCCGCAGCGTGAATAGAAAAAGTTTTGCTACCACTACTACAGTCAGCCTTTAAATTGGCTGGTGCGTGGTGGCAAAATTTTAAAACCTGAACCAGCCTAAAAGGGCTGGTTTTTTGGTGGGATGAAGTAAGGTTTTGTGCTCTTTAGCTTTAAGTTGGGTATGAGTTAAACTAATAGTGATATTATTGGACAAGTGAACTTTATTCTCGATAAGCTTTTAGTCCCGAGCAGTTCAACGGACTCACTGTTAAACTTGTCGAAGGAGTCGGGAAGTGAGGTTCACCCCCGGGGTGAAATCTGCAGACACCCCGGGGGTGTTGACTCTCGATACCATTTAACTATTTATCCATTCGCCCAACAGGATCAAACTATGAAAAAAGACAAAAATGATAAGAAGAAGGAGGCTTTAAAAGTCCTCCGTCATACTGCCGAACATATTTTAATGCAGGCAATGGATGCTCTTTGGCCAGGCAAGATAATAAAGGCTATGGGACCGGCTACTGATGATGGCCTTTATTTTGATTTTGAGATAAAAGGGGATCTGAAAATTACCGTAGACGACTTTTTAAAAATCGAAAGTGAGATTGATAAAATTGTGGAAAAGGATTTACCTTTGATTAGAAAAGAGGTCTCGGTTAAAGAGGCAAGAGGGCTTTTTAAGGCCAACCCGTACAAACAGGAATGGTTGGATGAGATAGAGAAAAGAGGAGAGAAAGCTACAATTTATTATACGGGGGGTCCTGGTAGTGAGCTCGCCGAACCGTTTGTGGATTTATGTTCCGGACCGCATTTGAAAAGTACCGGCCAAGTGGTAGCGGTAAAACTGCTTTCCGTGGCCGGGGCTTATTGGCATGGAGATGAGAAAAACAAGATGTTAACCAGGATTTATGGGACGGCATTTCCTGATAAAAAATCTTTGGTTGAATATTTAAAAATGATAGAAGAGGTTAAGAAAAGAGACCATCGGAAAATCGGCAAAGAGCTTGATCTTTTTTCTTTTCATCCGGCAGGGCAAGCCGATGTTTTTTGGCATCACAAGGGCTACCTTATTTTTAAAGAGCTGGTTGAGTATTGGCGCTGGATTCACGATAGAGAAGGTTATCTGGAAGTTCGGACTCCGGAGATTTTAACCAAGGCGATTTGGGATCAAAGTGGTCATACCAAAAATTTCCTGCATAAAATGTACCGGGTTTTAACCCCGGAATCCAAAGAGTGGGACATGTGTATAAAGCCGATGAACTGTGACGGCGGGATGTTGATTTATCAAACAAAGCAGTGGTCATACCGCGATTTTCCCTTAAAAGTGGCAGAATTAGGCGTGGTCCACCGCTACGAGAGTTCCGGCGAGGTTTTAGGGATTATCCGGCCCAGGGAATTTACTCAAGATGATGCCCATATTTATTGCACCCCGGAACAGATCAAAGAAGAGCTGAAAAAAGTGATTGATCTATCTTTTGAAGTTTACCAGACTTTTGGTTTGGAGCTGGATCATTTGGAGCTTTCGACCAGGCCGGAAAACTCAATCGGCTCCGATCAGGTTTGGGAGAGAGCGGAAAGTATTATGCGCCAAGTTCTTAAGGAGAATGATATCCGCCACCAAATTAATGAGGGTGACGGCGCTTTTTACGGACCGAAATTTGACTTTCACCTTAAAGATGCCATTGGCAGGACTTGGCAGTGCGCCACAATCCAGCTTGATTTTGCCCAGCCGGAAAACTTCGATTTGGAATACGTGACCAAAAAGGGAGTTAGGGAGAGGCCGGTGATGATCCACAGAACGTTGTACGGATCTGTAGAGCGGTTTTTAGGAATCCTGATTGAAAACTACGCCGGCGCGTTTCCGGTTTGGCTTTCTCCGGTCCAAGCGGTGGTTTTGCCGGTAACCAAGGAACAAAATGATTACGCCGAAAAAGTTTTTTCAAGTTTGAAAGAAGTCAGTATCCGGGTTGAACTTGACGGTTCCCATAACACCCTTTCTTACCGGATCCGCCAGGCGGAAATACAAAAGGTGCCTTATATCATTGTAGTCGGCGCCAAAGAAGTCGAGGGCAATTTTCTGGCAGTTCGCAAAAGAAGCAGCGCCAAGATCGAAAACCAGACATTGGCAGAGTTTTTAAAGATGATTAAAGAAAAGATTAAGGAAAGAAGCTTGGAGATTTAAGAACAGGCTGGCGAGTCTTTGAGTGTTGACAGAACAGACATCATGATGTATATTGGACTTAATGATTAGAACCCAGATATATTTACCGGCGGAACAGATGAAACTGTTGAAGCAGATTGCCTGGAAAGAAGACATTACTGTTTCCGAAGCAATCAGGAGATTGATTAATGAAAGGTTGCTTGAGAAAAAAAGAAGAGGAAAGAAAAATAACGCTGGCGCTTGGCTTTTTTCTTTGGCAAAAAAAGCGGAAAAATTAGGATTTTCTGGCCCTAAAGACCTTGCGCTTAACATGGACAAATATTTATATGGCTGAAGATAACGGTAGGGTTTTTGTTGACGCCAATTTTTTTGTTGCTTTATTCAATCCCAAAGATTCTCTTCACAAAGAGGCGATAAGAATAAGCAGAAAGTTAAAAAAATACAAAAAAGAGCTGGTCGTTTCCAATTTCATTTTTTTGGAGGTAGTAACAGTTGTTTCCCAAAAAATGTGCAAGAGAGCAGCTTTAGTTTTAGGAAAGGAATTGTTGGCAGGCAAAGTGGAGATAATTCATGTTACTGAAAAACTTAATCGTTTGTCTTGGGATATTTTTAAAAAAGTGGCTGATAAGGATGTCAGTTTTGTCGATTGCAGTGTTTTAGCGATAATGAAAGAGGAAGAGATTAAAGAACTGTTGACTTTCGATAAAAAATTAAAAGGGATTGCTGAGCGAAAATTTCAAGCTTATACTTCTTAACAAGAAAATGTTTGTCAAAAAGTATATTCTGTTGTTAATTCCCCTTGGCTTGTTTTTATTTGTGCTTTAAGTGTGGTAAAAAGTTTTTCCAAGGATATGGGGCAAGAAAGTTACTTTTCCCCAAAAGAGTAATTTTCATTGAACCGGGGAAAACAAATTTTCCCAACAGGCTGATTTTGCTCTTGTTCTGTTCGGGGTTGTTTTTAGTTGGTTTTTTGATGATAGTAATTTGGTTTAATCACTGGCAGGATTCTTATCTCAATTCTTCAACTGGCGATTTTTCCCAAGTTTCGCAAACAACTGAAAATTGGATAAGGTCTTCAATTGGTGGGTTTGAGTTTAAATATCCCCAAGAATACCGATTAGAAGAAAAAAACGACACCCGATTTACTGCTACTAGTCAGCACGGGGGTTATATTGTTATCGAATTAGGAAAAATCGTTGAGTTTACGAATTGGATAGAAAAGATTAAAAAAAATTTAGATGCTGGTGATTCATCCACAGACTATTCAAGGGTTGGACAATACGAGGTTTATCTGGAATCAAGAATGGACACGGAAAGAGTTTTTGAGAGAAATTGTTTTGTTGTTTTGGGGGCTCGTTTAATAAGGCTGACTGTTAGCATTGACACCACGGTTTCGGGAAACAAGGAGCCTGAAATTTATAAGGAGGTTGAGTTTTTGGCTGATCAGGTTCTTAGCACTTTCAGATTCGCGACGGGACCCGAAGGAGATATTAATAACGATAATTGGAGCGAGCACCCTAAAATAAAAGATTCACTTGTAATTCGTGATGAAATCGAAAGTGAAATAGGGAGTAAGTTGTTAAAGGTTGAGACAAGAGAATATGAGTACTCCCAGGGTTGGTGGGAGGCTCTTAGGGTAAGATATACAGACGAAAACGGAACTATTCGCAAGTATACTAGTTCTGGAGGATCCGATGATTCCTCCCACACTTATGATTATTATTATGATCAAAAAGGGGAGGTTAGATTTGTTTTAATTAGGATTGGTACAGTAAACGGGTCAATGTTGGATCATCAAACATTTTTCGATGAGAATGGTTTCAAGATATGGGAGTTGCACGAATATCTCTCTGGCCCCGGATCTCCTCTTCCAGAAGAGTGGCCGTTAGAAGGGCTGATTTACACCCCTGAAGTGGCATTTCAGGCTCTGCCAAAAGAAGATGCTTGTGAAATAGTCACAGAAAACCATAACGGAATTTATCGTTTGTGTAAGCTACCCACTGCCTTGACATTGTTTGAGTTAAAGCTTAACGATAAAACAATTAAAAGTTCAATTGATTATTACAGTGTTTCTCCCGATAAAAAATTAGTTTTTTTCACTGCTTTTGATCAGGAAGCGGTTGATAGATGGGTTGCTGGAGGATGGTATATGCTTGATGCCACTGGTAATAGTATCAATCTTTTAAAAGAAGCAACACCGCTTGTCTTTAACGAATATAGTGGTGAGAGTTGGTACCCCGATGGTCGGTCATATTTGGCAACTGTTTCAATTGGGTCAAAAAATGTTGAGGATGATAATTGTGTTTTTAAATGCTCTTTGACCTCATGTGAAAAAATAATAATTAACTTATACAACTATGGTATCAGTCCGCGAGCGGCTTTTATCTTGGGGAATAAAACACATTATGAAGTAGAGGGTGCTGGTGGCGAGCCAGAACAAAGAATGTTTGAGATAGGTGGGTGAGATCTTTAATCTATCTTTGCGAGAATCCAAAGTCTTTCCCTTTTTTAACAGACAATAAAGGCGGTAGAGAGATGTAGGAGGAAAGAGAAACAGAACTTAGATCAACGGTTATTTTTAGCTGTCAAGATAACGGCTACGATTGTAGCCATTATCTTGACAAATGAGTTGATGGCATCGTGACTTGGTTCAATCTTGGAAAGAATTTTTTTACTGCTTGTGTTTTAAAAGAATACTTTGCTAATTTTAATTAAGATTTATTTGATGGTTAAAAGTAATTGTGAAAGAAAAGATTTTTAAAGGGTTTTTCCGGCGTAATTTTTTCCTTGTTCTATTCACCTCTTTTTTTGTTTTTTGTCCTGATCCAAAACACAGTTTTGCCTGGGAAGCTGGCGACCTTGATTTATTCAATAAAGAAAAAGAAACAAATGGAATAACTGCTTCCGATTCTTACCTTGAGCAGGCGGTCAGAAGGTGGCAAAAAGAAAGACAACCAGACAGCGGAGAAACAGAAAAGCCAACCGTTGAGGCAAAACAGCCAGTACTCTTGGAATTCCAACCCGGGGTTTTAAGGGGAGAAGTAGTACCCTCTTTGCCGGTGGTCAGAACCGCGGTCGGGGAGGATAGAAACAAGGAAATTTGGCTGGTCTATGGAGGCAGAGCCGCCGAGGTCGTGGCTCAGTTGAGCAGCGACCCTAGGGTTAAGTGTATTTTTCAGCCGGATTTTTTCAGAGTTTATCCTTTGGCAATCGGAAATTACCTTAATGATCCGCTGATTCCCATTCAGTGGGGCTTGGAACAAACCGGCTTTGAGCCGGCCCTCAATTATTTAGGCCAGGTTCAGCATTCTTTTTCTCCGGTGACCTTGATTGTTGTCGACGACGGTGTTTGGGGAGATCACCAAGACCTCAGCGGTTTAGTCAGCCAGCGGGTTTATTGCAGTGTTTACGGCTGTCTAACAGAAGATACCCTCTACGTTAGCAGCCACGGCACTCATGTGGCCGGAATCGCCGCCGCTTTAACCAACAATGCTCTCGGGGTGGCCTCTGCCAATTTGCAGAGGGCAGTTGAGATAATCTCGGTCCGCATTTTCAGTTTGTTTGAAGACAGTGTCCCCGGACTGCTTCAGGCAATTGATTATGTCTACAACAATTATTCGAATAGAAGCGGAGTAGTGGTCAATATCAGTTTAGGGGCTTGCTATGACAGTCCGGATATTCCCCAGGACCAGAAGCAGGAATTGATGCAATTTGAGCAGGATCAATATAATCGGCTTTGGTCTGCCGGTATGCTCACCGTGGCCGCGGCGGGTAATTCGGGATCGGAACCGGACGGCAGTTGCTACGTTGCCAACAATAAAAGCTACCCGGCTGGTTATACCAACGTAATTTCAGTCGGCTCTTTGGACCCGGAAGGAAACAAGAGCGGTTTTTCTCAATACGGAGATTGGGTTGATCTTGCCGCCCCGGGCGGGGATCAAGCTCCTTGCGAGTCCTTGCTGACCGAGGAAGAAATTGACCAGTGGCTGAATCTTGGCTGTTCCCAGCAGCAAGAGCCGAATATTACTCCGCAATGCGCCGAGCTTAATCAGAAAATAGACGACTATCTTATTTGTCTGTTGGTTAGGGGAATGATCTCGACAATTCCGCCCACCACAGAGAACAATTACCGGGTTAATGACTATGATTCTTTTGAAGGCACTTCGATGGCTTCTCCTTTTGTCAGCGGGGCAGCTGCTTTGATCTGGTCTTTGAACCCTTCATTGACTAACGACCAGGTGAGGGGAATTCTCTTTAATACCGCGGAAAAAATCGCCGGCACCGGTAATTTTTGGCGCTACGGCAAGGTTAATATTGCTCAGGCAGTCAGGGCCGCCTTGGAGGGCAACTTGCCTACTTCTACACCGACTCCGACTCGAGTTCCGACAGCGACGTTATCGCCGACCACAAGACCGACTTCAACGTTGACGTTAGCGCCGACGTTAAGCCAGACTCCGACTCCGGTCCCGACCAGGATTCCGACTTTGTCTCCAACAGCAAGGCCGACCCCGACACCAACCAGGATTCCGACAGCGACCCCGACTTTGCGCCCTGTTCCCACTGCGATCCCTTCGGGGGTAGTGCCGCGAGACTGGTGTCTCCAGTATTGCCCTGGAGTCACTTTTGTCAAAGGAGACGCCAATTGCGATGGCCAAATCAATGACAATGATTACCAGGTTTGGCTGAACCAGTTTGACAGGGATATCTATTTACCCGGAAGGATCAACGGTTTGTCTGACTTTGATTGCGACGGCGAAGTTACCCTTTCCGATTTTGAACTTTGGAGGCGAAACGGTGAAAGATGAATCTTAAAAAACTTTTGGTAATACTGGTTTTGCTTTTGGCGATTCCGTTAACCTTGATTTTGGTAGAAAAAGTCTTAGAACTAAGAAAATCTGCTTATTTCTCGAAAGCTTCGATCATTCTTCAATCAAATGAGGAGAAATTGGCCTTAGGCGGGGAAATGGGGCTGAACATTTTTTTCAATAGCGAAACGAAAAAAATCTCTGCCGCCAAGATCAGTTTTAAGTATGACAACCAAAAATTGAGCTTTTTAGGAGAGAGGGTTTTGGCGGACCAGAATCTCCCCTTTACCGAGACGATAGAAATTGATCACAATGGTTCTGAAGGATTAATAAAAATAACTAAAATCGCCAAATCCTCGACTGGAAATTTAAAATACGGAGTCAGTTTGTTTTCCCGGCTGGTTTTTGAAGGATTATCTGCGGGCAACGCCAACATAGAAGTGGCCGGCGTTGAGCTGGTTGGTTTTAACGAGAATCTTAACGAAACTACTCCGGATGTTGCTTTTGAGGTTGGCGGTGACAAGGTTTTTCCGGTGGAAATAACTAGCCAAACTGGCGAGATGATTAAAATTAAGATTTTGTCCAGAATCGAGGGTGTTGCCAACGCCAAGGTGGACCAAATTCCTGCGGTTTTGAAAGTAGGTCGGGGCCTTGAAGTAGTAAAAACTTTTGACAATACCGCTTTGCGGGTTTTTCCGGACGGAACGGTTTCTTTGGAAAAAGAACTTTACGATCTTCCTGCCGGCAGTGATTACTTTTTCCTTTTAAAGCCGGAAAATGCTTTGCAGAGAAAAATCTGCCAAAACAATCAGGACGGTCAGTGCCGGCTCCGCGGAGGAGAAATTGTCTTGGTTTTAGGGGAGGAGAACCTGATCAATTCCGCCGGCTACGGCATTGAAATGGGAGATTTGAATGCCGACCGGGTGGCTGATTCTTTGGATTTTTCCATTATCAAAAGGTCGCTTCCCAATCAGGATCTATCGGCGGATTTGGATTTAAACGGAGCGGTTAATAGTCGGGACATTATTTTGTTTTTAAATACTCTTTCCAACCGGTATGAAGATCTTCTTTAACAGACACAAGTTTCGCACTTGTTGTCATTGCGAGCGAATGCGAAGCAATCTCGTTTTTAGACTGCTTCGTCGCCGGTGGCTCTTAGCAATGACAATTAGACCAGTCAGCATTAACCGTGAAACTTGTGACAGAGGAAGAAATATTGGCGCTGTTTTGCCTTTTTTGGCCGGCGCGGTTTTACTGCTGGCTTCTTTTGGTTTAGTTTATTTTATGCGGATTAAAAGAAATGTTACCGATCGAAGCGGCGACTCTGCGGTCCGGGATTTAATTGAACCGGACCGGTTGACGGTTTTGTCTGAAGAAGAAATAAAATCGGTTGTTCTGGGGGTTTTAATTAAAGATGGCCGGTTTGGTTTGGAACCGGATTTTGAGCTAACCGGCTGGCGTCGGCTTTCCTGGTCGGATGGGAGTTTGGGTTGTCCTAAACCGGGGATGGTCTATACCCAGCAAATAGTGCCGGGCTACCGGGCCGAGGTTTTGGTCAACGGGGAGCGGATAGAAGTTCACATTGACGCTTTAAAAAAATCAGGCCTGATTTGCCGAGAATAGTTTTCCCCGAATTGGTTCGGTGAGTTTTAGGTTCTTCGTCGTTATCGTTATCCTGGCTTTGTAGCGGAGCCGAATCTTTTGGTATAATTGGCTTGGTATCCGATTGGTCAATTTTCCGTTTTTTGAAAATGAACAAACAGCAGAGGTTGAAAATAGTTGTTCTGATGGGCGGAGGGAGCGCGGAACATGAAATATCCTTGCTGAGCGGTAAACAGGTGATTGCCAACTTGGATAGGAAAAAGTATCAGGCTATTCCGGTGGTAATCCCTCAAAACTTCTCTTCTTCTTTTAAATACTCTTTGCCGAAGTGCGACCTTGTTTTTATCGCCATGCATGGTCCGTTTGGCGAAGACGGCACGGTTCAGGGAATGCTTGATTTTATGGGAATTCCTTATACCGGCTCCAAAGTTTTAGCTTCGGCGTTAGGGATAGACAAAATTGCCTTTCGCCGGATTATGGAGAATCTCGGCATTCCGGTGCCGAAATGGGTTGTTTGCGAAACTTCTGAGAAAATTCCCCACAAAATTGAACAGTTTGGTCCGCCCTGGGTGGTAAAACCTTTTAATCAAGGTTCAAGCATTGGGGTAAATATTGTGAAAGAAAGGACCGGCCTTAAGCCAGCGATTAAAAAAGCTCTTAAATACAGTAAAATGGCGTTGATTGAAGAATACCTTGCCGGGACGGAAATTTCCTGCGGGGTGTTGGGGAACGAAAAACCTTACTCCTTGCCGGTAATTGAAATTTGTCCTAAAAAAACATTTTTTGATTACCAGGCAAAGTATACCAAGGGTCTATGTGAAGAAATTGTGCCCGCTCGTTTGCCAAGAGAATTAACTAAAAAAATTCAGCGGACGGCGGTAAAAGTCTTTCGGGCAATTGGTTGTCGGGGATTTGGAAGAGTGGATATGATTATAAAAGAGGACACTCCTTATGTATTAGAAATTAATACTATTCCCGGGTTAACTCCTAATTCCCTTTTACCGAAAGAAGCCTTGGCCGCCGGAATCGATTATCCTAAACTGTTAGATTTGATAATTGGTTTTACTCTAAGTGAAAAATAAATTAGGGCTGATTTTTCTGGGCTATCTTCGTGTTTTGGCCAAAATTCAAACGGCCAAAATCAATCTTGTCCGGATTCTGTCGGGCCAGAAAAGAATAACAGTCGTCGGTATCACCGGCTCAATGGGTAAAACTTCGATAATGCTGGCCGCGGCGGCGGCCTTAAAGGACAGTTTTAAAATTAAATATTCTTCAAGAGCTAATTCGGAAACAGGCATCCCTTTGGACATTTTGGGTTTGTCGATGAGGAATTACTCCTTGCTTGATTGGTTCAGGGTGGCGCTTCTTTCTCCGATAAAATTAATTACTAACTGGAAAACCTATGATCTTTATTTAGTAGAGATGGGAGTAGACGAACCGGATGAGCCGAAAAATATGAGTTATCTTTTAAAGATTATCTGGCCCAGGATCGGTGTTTTCAGCGGAGTAACCTCGGTCCATTCAATGCAGTTTGAGAAAGCGGTTGATCCTAATTTATCTCCGATCAGAAAATTGAAAGCGGTGAAAAAAGCGATTGCTGACGAAAAGGGCAAAATGATTACCGCCTTGCCGGAGGACGGATTTGCTATTTTAAATTGTGATGACAGACTAGTCAGGCAGACCGGAAAGAAGACGAAAGCGAAAGTAATTGAAATTGGGGGTGGGGACAAACCAACGGTCAAAATTATTTCCACCGCGGTTAGTCTTCGGGGCACCACTTTTAGCTACCAGATTGACAGTTATCATCCGCGATCGCAGGTCTTAATGTTAAACCGGGGGAAAAGATACCAATTGAAAATGAAAGGGTTTGTTTTGCCTAAGGTTTACGGGGTAAATTTCGGTTTGGCTATTGGCGTTGGTCTGGCATTGGGGGTTGACCCCGAACGGGCTATCTCAGGCATAAAGAAGCATTTTAAAATGCCTCCCGGCCGGTCAAGTCTGCTTAGAGGAATGAAAAACACTTTAATTATCGACTCTTCCTATAACGCCTCGCCGAAGGCGGTCTTGGCAATGTTAGATTTACTTGAGCGGCTGGGTAAAAGAAGCGGCAGAAAGAAGTTGGCCGTTTTAGGAGATATGAGGGAATTGGGGAGTCAGTCGAAGATGGAGCATCAGAAAATTGCTAAAAAAACGGCGGCGGTTGCGGACGAGATAGTTTTAGTGGGCAAAGAAATGTTTGAATATTTTTTACCTGCGGTGGTTGAGGAAGGTTTTAAAAAAGGTAATATTCATCATTTCTTAACCGCTTTTCAGGCGGCGGAATTTTTAAAGAAAAATCTTCATGGCGAGGAGTTAGTTTTGGTTAAAGGTTCACAAAATACGATCTTTTTGGAA
>Ga0180009_10005942_pt1 | contig 12943 bp, 10 predicted proteins | sample OS_PC_MetaG_FD_123537 | JGI IMG/M metagenome (GOLD analysis project Ga0180009, IMG submission 123537) | Groundwater microbial communities from the Aspo Hard Rock Laboratory (HRL) deep subsurface site, Sweden - OS_PC_MetaG | ecosystem: Environmental > Aquatic > Deep subsurface > Groundwater...
GTCATGTGCGACTCCGCAGGCCATCTCTCCAAGTACTCGAAGCTTCTCAGTTTCTACCATCTGGTCTTGTGTAAGCGATAGCTTGTTGTAGGCCACTTGCAGATCCCTGAACATCCTGGCATTCTCAATCACATCCGCCGACTGCCTCGCGAAGATAGACAGAAACTGAAGATCTTCGAGAGTGAAGAGGATCCCCGACTCTCGTCGAATACTCAGCACACCGATAGTCTTGCCCGAGTGTATGAGAGGTACGGCAATCTCTGATCCGTTCTCACGAACTTCCGACTCCGGATGATCAGATGTCAAACCGTTGACTATAACACCCTCGCTTAGTGCTGCGGCCTGGCCCGGCGCTCCCTTGCCCAGTGGCAAATGTCTAGCCATAATCGAGTCATGCTTCTGCTCTGCGTTGGTCAGGAGCGGCTCCAGATCATTAGCACTCCTGTCAATCAGATAGATCGTGGCATAGCTCGCCGACACGAGTGATGTTGCCAAGTCTATCACCTTATCGAGAACAACTTGATAATTCAGAGATGAATATATGGTAGTCGACAACTCGACCAGAGCGGATAGTCGATTGGCCTGCTCCTCGCTAGTTTTCACCACGACGCTGTTGTCGCAGAGGATCTCAACCAAACGACCATAGAATATGATGTTTTCAAGTTCCTGAGGATCGATATCTTTCGACGCCCGGAACCAGAGCAATACAAGAGACGCATCTCTTACAGATGCAAGTCTGAGCGGCATTACAACCGCAGACTTGACTCCCGAAGTCTGCACAGCGTCGATGTCGCTCAGATTACTGTCTTTAATGTCTGCGATATATTGAATTGACCGCTTCTCATTGCGTCTACAGGCGCGATGAATGACCTCCGCGATGGCATAGTGATCGACGTCAACTCCAGCCACCAGGAAGTCCACGCTGCGATCGGAACAGGAAACGCCAAGGCGCTCCACGCTGCAGATTGTGACATAATCGGACTCGTATGATATCGCGACCTGCTTGAGAAGCGTGTTAAGCGCATCCACAGTCTTCTGTGAGCTATCACCAAATGGAATGCTAATTTCTTTTGGGATATTCAAGTTACATTCCTGTCGGAAAGTTCAACTCTTGTTTTTTGTTAAGTCTACCTTAGACATCAAATCCTCGGCATTACAGGAAGACGAGATGACGAAATCGGCTCCGTATAAACAGGCGTCAGGGTCGTTCAGGATCTGCCCCCACGATGTCGCCACGATTCTCTTACAGTCCCGTCTCAGTGACTTGCATATTTGCATTAAGCCAAATGATCTTGTCATATTCAAATCCGTGACCAATACGTCTGCCGTTCCAGCGCTGAGTCGAGCCATGGTCTCAGCAGTTGATGTGACTTCGCTCACGTCATGCCCTAACACCTCCAGTTCAGACTTCAATGATCCGTCGAAGCCGGGCGTCTCGCAGGCGAGGACTATGTGCAACCCTTTGGACGATGGGCTATCGTGCCGAGTTTTCATATTCTCTGAAATCATTGAATGCTTTCATCGCGCTATACGCATTTCGTCTGATTGTCCTCACACACATCATCAAAGGGCTGTCTGTCTCGGGTAGATTCCGCTCCATGAGCTCAGCAGCTCCGACGATTGACGATAGAGGTCCGGAGAGCCTTCGATTATAGTACAGTGATGGCAGAGCCGTTGCCGCTCTGCGACTGTCGAAGTCAAACCTGCCGGGCAACGTACCCGCAGTGGGATGATCTGCAATCTTGAGTGCCAGGCTGCCGCAAATTCCAATCATCTCGGCAAATGCAACATCCCTATCGCTGATAGGACATCGGTCCCATCCTCTCATCTCTCCAAGGGACATTATCCCGCGTACTTCCCCCTCGATTTGCAGAGGCACCAACAGGATCGATTTCACTCCCTCAGGAAAGGACATAGCAAGTTCTTCCGGGCTGACGACCTGATCGGCATCATCCAGATTCATCACAATTGTCTCGCCAGCTTCGATGGCTCGAAGGTGAATCGGAGCACTATCCAGATGAATCTGCCTCTCTCCGGTGCGGGCGATTCCAGTATTCGATCTTCTACTGTGATCGTGGAGCAATACCAGACTTCTGCGCCGATTGCTAAGCAGTGAAAGCCGGCAATACGTCATCGGCATCAGCGCCGTGACCTTCTCCGCGAACTTGCTTAGGAATTCGTTACTGTCACTCTCCGAAATAGCACTCTTATAAAGCTCGCGCAGATTCGCAACTCTCTGCACGTGCAATGCATACTTCTCCCGAGCCAGTTGGTTCGATATGGCTACTGAGAAAACATCGGCCAGAAGATCAGCGTGCTTGGCGGATCCGGTACTGTACTTCTCCGCCGTGAGCGAAAGGAAAGACAGCACACCAACCACTCGGTTATTCATCAAAATCGGGAGTGACAATCTTGCATCGAAACCGCATTTCGACAACCAGGCATCATCGCGATACTTGATGCCACTCAGACTGGTCTGTATCTCATGTTTTCGTGTTGTTGCGACGTGCTTGACGAATGTATCATCAATTGGAAGTGACAGCCCTTTCTCAGAAACGCGGTTGCCGGATTCTGTCACCGAGTATCGCCGCATCATAGTTATGTTCGGGTCAAGGACGCTCACCGACAACATGTCGTATGGCACGAACATTTTCAGTAATGCGCCTCCCGTTGTCATCAGATCTGTCAGATCATCAGCCTCGATTGCCAGTCGGTTAAGCCGGGCGTGAGCATCCGAGAGACAGACGATATTCACGATGTCGTCGCACAAGGCAGACTTTTCCAGCGCATTACCGATCATTCTCGCCGCAGACATCATGACATCGCTATATCCGGCATAGATCGAGTCCTCATCGTCAAAAGTCATCACAACTACACCCAGCAGTCTTTCGCCTGAGCAGACTGGAATAGAAACTGCAATTCTGCCACTTGCCCATCTCAACGAAGAATCACTGTATCGATCAGACAGGGCGCCCGTTCCGTGACTGCGGCCTGCAGAAATGTCGACAACAGCTTCACGCAGCCAGTCAACGTCTTCGATCTCAGATAATGGCAGTTGCAGAGCATTACATTCGATCGGATGACTAACGACGGGATCAAGTGTTTCCGCCGTATGATTCCATTCGAAGTACACGAGTTGCCGAGGTTTCACCCTCTCAAAAAGATGCTCAGACGCTTCCTTCACAATGCCGCCGCTGGAGAGATTGCCGTGACCTACAGGCTCAATCTTTGAGGTCAGCTCAGCCAGCTCTTCAAACTTATCGTATCGTGATGCGGATTTCAGCAGTCTCGGCACCCAAAGCGCAAGCCCCGATGCGGTCGACAAAGCTCCTCCCAACAGAGATATGGCGACTGCGATCAACGCTGGCAGGTTGTCGCCCGGAAGGCCTAAGCTGTTCGCGGGTGATAGAAGCTGAAAAAGAGGGACTGCGGTCGCAACACACAAGAGACTCAGGCCAATCGAAAGCCTGTTCCAGGACTCTCTTGTCAGACCGGGATACTTGTCATGATTAAGGAAAATCGTGACGGTGCCGGTAACGAGCACCACAAATGCTGCGCTCAACACGAGTTCGCTCATCCACTCCTCCGAAGTTGCATTCCAAGTTGCATTCCAACATGTATGTTATCGTCACTTAGTGATTGATAATTGAGCAAATGGGCGGGATCAGCTTCACCCGAAAACAGTGATCGAACAGCCCGGTTTCGTTATGAAACAGATGTGAACTATAGAACACCCGTGGGGAAGCGATACTGCTCGATGAATTTCTGCAAAGTCTCAGGCGTGTGGAGGGTACTGTTGGATACGAGGTACGTGAAAGAACTGAGAGGGACTTTTTCAAAATAGCAATTCTCCACGACGCAGTTTGGAATGCTGTCAAGAGTCAGTTCCTCCCTGGGGTGATAGTCCGGGGAGAACCTAAAAACATCGCTTGATATCACCTTATTCTCGCTGAAAACTGCGATTGTCGACCTGCCGGATGCTTCGATTGCCCTGCAAATCGCGGCGGTTCCGATCTTGTTGACAATATACTTCTCGGTTACCGCATCCGCGCCACACACGAAGCAGTCAACATCACTGAGATAACTTCCGAATGCCATGTCTGCGATTAGAACCGTACTAACGCCCGCACTGCCGAGATCCTTTGCTAGCTGCTTACCTTCGCACATAGGTCGACTCTCCGGCACGACCACTTTAAGAGAGTTGCGGTCGGGATGACGGAGGATCAACTCTCTGACCGCCGCCGAGTAGCTTATTGTCAGAATCACGGAGCCCTTCCCGATCAGCGGGATAGCCCTCTCAGCGGCGGCGGCTATCGCACTTCTGTCACTGTCAGTTAGCTTGTCGAGCAGTTCCGTCAGCCTCGAATTCATTCCAACCGGAGGATCTGCCATGTCGGCACAGTTGATGACTTCTGCAGTCAGATTGTACAGAGGCGCCATCGCATCCTGCGCCGCGATCAGCTCCTTGCCTGCCTCGCGAAGGATTTGTGGAAGTTGAGTTGCGGAACGCCCTTCTGCCTCTCGGAGAATGGCTTTCAAATAGTCGATCGCCTTCAGATAGATTGCTGACGCACCAGATAAGTTGTCAGTGGCAATCTCATTCAGGATAGTGCACGAAGAAATCACTGAATCTTCTCCATATTCCATAAAATCTTCAAGAGAGCAATTTCTTGGTTATGCAATGAAGACGTCATGCGCTGGTTTGTCAAGAAGAGACATAGACGAAAAAGATGAGCACTTGCTTCGCATATACATATTTTACCTGAGCGTTAGACCTATAGAACGATGATTCCTGCTGACTGAGAATTGCGAATCACGATATTGCCGGCAATGCTCTGTTACACTTTGAAACGACGCTACAAAACAGCCTTCAGATGTAAAGAGTATTGTCAATGTTCCGACAACTTAATGTACAAATAGGGGGCGGCTTTCATATCCAGTGCCTGGAATTCCGCCACAAGCGTATGTCGTGTAGCTGCCCCCACAGGGAACTGCTGCGATAAAGAGAACAAAGGGGAGCCTGCTGCCTGTCAATTCGACTGATGAGCAGGTCTCACAGAGGAAATGGGCCAACTTTTCACCTGGTAGGCAGAGATTGATTGATCGAAGATTAAAGAACCTGTGGAACGGGAATCAGTCATTTAGGGATATTGTCCTAATATTGGCAATATGCATTCCGGTCCTGTACATAACATTCTCGTTAGAGATAGCAGAGTACATCCACCGTTTTCACTTCTCCAATGAAGCTTGGGATACACATGAGCTTGCTGTCGCGTTCATGGTCTTGGTGGCAGGAATGCTAGTCTTTTCTTTCAGGCGGTGGAAGGAATTCAGACGTGAAGTGGGCGAACGCAGACTGACGCAAGCGGCCCTGGTAGAATCGAGAGAGAAGTTCAGACCACTGGTAGAAACCACCTGCGACTGGATTTGGGAAGTGGATCAGAATGGAGTTTATACCTACTGCAGCCCGCAAGTAGCGGACATTTTGGGCTACTCCCCGGATGAGATCTTGGGCAAGACACCTTTTCAATTAATGCCCGACGAAGAAGCTCGTCGAGTGGCCGGTATATTTGGCCAACTGGTAGCCAATAAAGAACCAATCAGAATGCTGGAAAACACAAATCTTCGCAAGAATGGAACTGCCGTAGTACTTGAGACGAACGGGATGCCGGTGTATGAGCAGTCCGGTGAATTCAGAGGCTACAGAGGCGTGGATCGAGACATCACAGACCGCAAGCTTGCAGAGATTGGACTGCAACAAGCACACGATGTATTGGAGGCACGAGTACAAGAACGGACTGCTGAGTTGAAATCGTTGAATCAAGAGCTGGTCACTAGGGTGCAGGCACTGGATGAATTCACATACTTCGCCAGTCACGACCTACAGGAACCGCTGAGAAAGATCATCGCATTCGGCGGTCTCCTTCGCGACGATCTGGGAGATAACCTGCCGCCAAGAGTGTGCGAAGACGTCAATTTCATGATCGATGCAGCAGACAGAATGCAGGTGCTGGTCAACAGCCTGCTGGAACTTTCGAGACTCGGGCGCAAGGCATACAAGTTCGAACGAATCTCACTAAGACACTGCGTCGATTGTGCACTCGATTCTCTTAGCGTCTTACTCCATGAAAAAAAGGTGCAATTTGTCTTCGACGATCTGCCGGAAGTCTGGGGAGACGAAACGGCTCTGATCGGTCTATTTCAGAATCTGATCGGCAATGCCTTGAAGTTCAGTTCTGGCGTGTCACCAGTCATTCACGTGACATGTGAAGAGGTCGATGGGGCAACCGTTTATGGCGTGAGAGACAACGGAATCGGATTAGACCCGAAGTACGCGGATCAGATATTTCAGGCATTCAAGAGACTGCACGGACAACAGGAGTACAAAGGTACTGGAATCGGCCTTGCAATCTGTCGCAAGATTGTGGAACTGCACGGTGGAACGATTTGGGTAAATTCGGAATTTCAAAAGGGTGCTCATTTCAGATTCACTCTCAGTGAACGGCCGCTGAGAGAGGAGGATTCAACATGCGAGACTTCCAGGGAAAACCTGCGATCATCTTGCTCGCAGAAGACGACTTAGGCGACCAGGAATTGATCCGCCGCGCGTTCGCCAGTAACAAGATCAGAAATGATCTGCACATAGTCGGGGATGGCGAACAGGCGCTCGACTATCTGCACAAACGAGGGGCATATTCCGGTGTGGACACGGCGCCCAGACCTGACTTGATTCTGCTCGATCTAAATATGCCTAAGATCGACGGAAGGGGGGTCATAAAGGAAGTGAAGGCAACCCCCAATCTTCGTAGCATACCTATTGTGGTGCTGACAACTTCGCAGCAGGAGGAAGATATTCTTCGCGCTTATGATCTTGGAGTGAATTCCTATATCACAAAGCCGGTGACCATGCAGAATTTGATCTCTCTGATAGATAAACTGGAGGAGTACTGGTTCCAAATTGTCGTACTACCTAACAACAAGGATTAATCATGTCTAAAACCCGCTTGACAGTACTCGTTATCGATGATGACTCGGGAGATATCGCCATCTGTCGGCGCTATCTCGAGAATATTGAGGAGTGGCAGGTAGAGTGCATCAAGGCGCGAAACATCGAGGAAGGACTGCAGAAACTCGATGATCACGATGTCGAAATTATTCTCCTCGATTACCTCCTGGGAGCTGATTCCGGATTGGAAGCTCTGAAACGTATCAGACAGAACAACGTTGACTGCCCCGTAATAATGTTGACTGGGCAAGGAAACGAAGAAGTCGCTGTAACGGCTATGCAATCGGGGGCGTATGACTACCTGGTGAAAGGCACATTGTCGAGCAAAAGCCTCTATCGCGCCATACACAATGCGCTTGAGAAGAGGGACTTGCAGAAGCAAATTGAAGATCATAGTCATCAGTTGGAGCAAAAAATATGCGAACTCGAAGAAGCATTAGCGCATGTCAAAAGACTCCAGGGGCTTCTACCCATTTGTATGCACTGCAAGAGAATTCGCGATGATACTCAAACGTGGCGGCAGATGGAATCGTACATTCAGGAACATTCGGATGCCATGTTCTCTCATGCACTCTGTGAAGATTGTAGGAGAGAGCACTATCCTTTCTTCGAAAATCAGAGGGGTTCGAATTGTCCTGAGTAGACCACTGCAGCTCATGATCGATAGCCGTATATTGTCCGGCAATGGTGTTACTGCTCAATGGCTTGTTGAAACAGCCCACAGCGCGCCAAACCTCGTCATCGAGAGGAACGAAGTGACGTGACGATCTCTCCGTCAATCAATGCTATTGTGAATCACAGAGATTGCCACGCTTCGCTCGCAATGATGATAGTCGGGGTTTATCAACAAGCCCTCAGATGAGAGCAGACAAGATTACAGGAGAGCCTTCACCTTCTGCGAGTTCTTGAAATGGAGCTTTGCTACTTTGTCCAAATCATCGTAGCAGTACTTCCGGCAGAAATCTGCAGCGGCATTATCGACGTTCGATCCGGCTCCCTTGGGAAATGTCATTTGATATTCTGAAGCAAACCTGTCGAGATACTCCAGGAATCTTGCACGGGCTACAATCGATGCTGCCGCCACACCGATATGTTTTTCAGCCTTCGTTTCCTGAACCAGTTTCACACTTCGTCCCTTCTTCATCAAAGCGCTCTCGACATATTTCGGATCACCGAATTGATCCGTTACAGCGAGCAAAGCCTCGCAACTATCGAGCAGATTCTCTATTGCCCTCGCATGCCCCCACGCCAGCAAACGATTCAGGTTTCTGATCTTTGAATAGAGCTCGTTGTACTTCTCGGGACCGATTGCAACGATCGAACATGGGATTTCAGCAGTGATGGCCTCGGCAATCCGTCTCGCCTTCTTATCAGCGACTCGCTTTGAGTCCTTTACGTCAAGAGACAGAAGCCTTTCTCTGTTTTCGGCTGTGGCGAGAACAGCAGCTACGACAAGTGGTCCAAAATAATCCCCCTTGCCAGACTCATCGGTACCTATGTAGCTTGAGGCGTTTAGGTCGGTTAGATCCAAGAGGGCTCCTACGCTCTTTCGATGTACTTGCCTTCGCGTGTGTCAATCTTGATCTTGTCGCCAACTTTGACAAACATCGGGACTTTCACCGACAACCCCGTTTCAACAGTTGCGCCCTTCATGACATTGCTTACAGTGTCGCCCTTGATAGCGGGTTCCGCCTCGGTGACGTCGAGCACGACTGCGGGAGGCAGATCAACCGATATAGGCTCGCCTTCGAAGAAGAGTATGTGATACTCATGGTCTTCCTGGAGATACCAGATGGTGCTGTCGAGTTTATCCTTGGATATAGCCACCTGATCGAATGTACTGCTGTCCATGAAAAACCAGTCGGATTCGTCGTTGTACATGTACTGCATGACCTTGTCCGCGAAATCAGGCTGATCGAACTGCGTTCCACCGGAAAACGTCCTTTCAATAACCTGACCGGTCTTGATATTCTTCAGCTTTGTCTTGATGTTGGCTCCGCCTCTGCCCATTTTGACATGCTGAAAGTCGACAATATTATATGGCTGTCCATCGATCGCGATCCTCATGCCCTTACGAAAATCAGATGTGCTGATCATATATATCTCCCGACGTTGAAACTCAAACCACGGCCTCCGAACCAACTAATATACACTACAGAAGTCTGTTTTCAAGGGAAAACTCCTCCTACCACAAGACACCGCATAGCAGCCGCATCGGCAAACTTGACATAAGGCATATTCTATCAGACGACCGGTAACCCCTGCAAAGATGCGCTGTATTGGCTCATCCCCACACGTATCTGATTCATCCGCCAAAAAGAGGCGCTGTTTCAATGTGCACAAGCGGGGCCAAGGCTCTGTGTATTAGTAAGTTACGCTAGTTTTCAATAGTGGCACACGGCTTGCGATTGCACACTTCGGAATTAGACCGTATGACCTAAAAGGACTCGGAGGAAGAAATGAGGAAGTCATCTGTTTTCGATTTCTCTCTTAATTCAATGAAGTTGCCGGGGGCAATATTGGCGCTTCTTCTGGCAATAATCCTCGGAATGGGCGGGTGCAGTATAGAGAAACCACAGTCTCCCACCTGGGACACTGAATTCGTCGTGCCTCTCATGTCGCACAACTACGATATGCTGGAGTTGGTTGATCGAATTGCGGAGGACAATCTGGCTTATGATTCCCTTGGCAACATATCGTTTAGCGTCGAGCAAAATCTGGACACAGTTGCGATTGATGCGGGACTTGCGATTGACGATCTCTCCGATGAGTTCTCGGAATCGCTCGGCCTGATAGAAATCTCAGCTCCTTCGCCCGTAACTGAGCACATTCTCCTCGAAGATTATATCCCGCTTGTGCTGGGCGAGGTCCCTGCGATCAGCGTGAGTGCTACAAAGTCACTGCCGATTGTATCAGATGTCGAATCAGCCACGATTGAGAGCGGATCAATGATTGTGAGCGCTACTAATGATTTCGGCATTCCGCTGGATTCAGTGTCCATCGGTATTCTCGATATGACATCATTGGAAGTGCTCGGTACTGTCACATTCGAGGATGGTCTCGGCATGGGAGAGACCCGGTCTCGATCCATCGATCTGTCGGGGAAGACCATCTGGAATAGTTTTTATTTCGGAGCAAGTCTTCACAGCCCCGGAGGGACACTCTTTTCTGTCGGAGAAAACAGAGTCACAATCACGGTGGGATTCTCGAACACGATTACCGTATCATCGGCAACAGCGAAGATTCCCGCGCAGGAAAAATCCTACAGTCAGGAAATCTCGTTCTCTGAAGAGAATATAATCACCAGCGCTGAGGTCAGGAGCGGTGATGTCGAACTGACCGTAACAAACAACACAAATCTGGCGGCAGATATTGAGATTGTGATCAGTCAATTCACAGATGACGGCAATCCCTTAAGCATACCTGCCAGCCTGCTGCCAAGTCAGACCAGCATAGTCAGCGCAGATTTGAGTGGATACGACTTCACTCCTATTGATGGCAGGCCGGAGCCGACCGTGGAGTTCACCACTAACGTCAGCCTCGCCGGAAGTGGAGTTGTGACAGTTTATGTATCATCGGACAACAACTTTGCCGTAGAAGTCAACGTCTCCAACATCGCGTTCAGATCCGTATCCGGCATAATCAATCCCACGGTGATAGAGATTGAACCCATTACGGAATTGGTGGATATACCGAACGGATTCGAAAACTTCAGCCTCACATCAGCGGTCATGGAAATCAGTATACAGTCTGCGGTGAATCTCCCCGGAGAGATTGAAATTCACCTTGAAGGTGGAGCCGGTCAGGAACTTGATGTTGTCGGTACAATAGCGCCGGGCAGTGTCGAAGTGCCGATCACAAGCACTATTGTTGTTGACGACCTGTCGGCATTCCTCAATCCGATCCCGACAGAAATCACTGTCTCAGGATACGCGATAGTCGGTGATGGAGCAACAGAGGGCGGGGTGACTGAGAATGATTTCGTATTCGGTACGGTAACGATCACTTCTCCTCTCGAGATGACAATCGGTGAAACCGAATTCGAAACCGACATCAGCGAGGCAGATCTCAATGACATCAGCTCAGAGGACGTCGACAGACTGAACAACGGTTCAGCAGTCGTTCACACTTCAAACCACCTTCCGCTCGCTGCGACACTCACTCTGCACCTCGCAGGCGACTCGACATCATTGTGGGATAACCCGGAGCTGACAATCGGTCCGATCGAAGTTGCGTCGGGTGAAGTAGGCACATCAGGTCTCGTCATCGAGGCAATCGGATCGGACGTCACCATCGCGCTTAACCATGACGATCTGAGCATACTTGACAATAGCATTCTTTATGTCGGTGAGGTAATCACATTCCCCGGAACAAACGGCCAGGCAGTTCGCATCATCTCGTCTGACTTCATCGACATAGAGGCGTACATAACAATCAACGCACGCATCGGGGACTTCTAAAGGAGTTACAGGAGCATAACATGAATTATCGTACTCTAATATTTACCATCGCAGCTCTCGCCATCTCCATCGGCGGCGTACATGCCTCCGGCTGGGATGATGCCAGAAGCATAGCGATGGCCGGCAGCTACACAGCCGTGGCGCGAGGTTACGATGCTATCGGATTTAACCCCGCAAACCTCGCACTTCCTGACGCTCAGGGGACCGCCGTTCAGATCTTCGGAGTCGGCTCTATGGTGAACAACAACGCGTTCTCCATGGGAGACTATAACAAATACAACGGCGCCTACCTGACTGAGACGGACAAGAGAGACATTCTCGCGAAGATCCCTGACGAAGGACTGCGCTTCAGAGGAAATTCAGCAGCATCGATGTTATCGTTCTCATTCGGGCAGCTTGCGGTATCTACTACTGTCGAGGCGTCGGGGTCAGGTGAAGTCTCCAAAGACATAATCGATCTGGCGTTTTTCGGTAATAGAATCGGACAGACGATAGACATCAATGGATCAGATGGAGAGGCGTTGGCTCATGTCGATCTGAACATCGCCTACGCCCGGCAGGTCAAGACCTTCGAATGGGGCGATCTCACCGCCGGTATCAATGTCAAGTACATCTATGGCATTGTGTATTTCGATATAGCAGACGCTACGGCAAGCGTTGTAACCCGCACTGATGGCATCAACAGCGACGGTAGCGTCACGGTAAGATCTGCCATGGGAGGTTCGGGTTTTGGGATGGACTTGGGCACTGCCGCTACATTTCGCGGCGACTGGGTCTTCTCGGCAGGCATTCGCAATTTGATCTCCACAATATCCTGGAAAACCGATGCTGAAGAGACGGAATACATGTACACCGCAACATCGCTCACCGCCGAAAGCGCAGGTGACGATTCCACGGTGATCTCTGACGAAATAACTCACGATCTGGGGTCGTTCTCGACGTCGCTAGCACCGCAGATCAATCTGGGCGCCGCACATGAACTCGGTGCATTCCTGGTTTCAGCAGACCTCAAGTTCGGTCTCAGAGACAGGGCGGGCGTGAGCACAACTCCTGAACTGTCGGTAGGTTCCGAATGCAATTACATACATTTCCTGCCGATTCGCGCGGGCATCGGGCTTGGTGGACTGAATGGCGCATCACTCGGGCTTGGTGCGGGACTACGAGTTTCGGCGTTCTCTCTCGACTTCGCCTGGGCATCCTCAGGCACTGTGACACCATCGATGGGAAGAGGAGCGTCACTCGCGATCTCATCAGGACTGCGATTCTAAACAGGAGGGAGAACTGAGATGTTGAGAGGAAAGATTCACTTTCGAGCAGGCGCAACGGCGATTACTGTGATGTTTCTGCTACTCGCATTTGCCGGAGATGCTATCGCAATGCCGCCATATCCGGGCGCGCCGGATGATCCGCAATCGGCAACCATGGCTCAGGCTCTGCATCAGCAGTACATCGATCTTCAGGATGGTTGGCGCGAAAA
>Ga0180009_10005943_pt1 | contig 12943 bp, 9 predicted proteins | sample OS_PC_MetaG_FD_123537 | JGI IMG/M metagenome (GOLD analysis project Ga0180009, IMG submission 123537) | Groundwater microbial communities from the Aspo Hard Rock Laboratory (HRL) deep subsurface site, Sweden - OS_PC_MetaG | ecosystem: Environmental > Aquatic > Deep subsurface > Groundwater...
TAGAAGTAGTATGCAATATTTATGGCGCCGCCGGCCATGGTGTTGAACTGCACGGTCTTCCAGGTGTCGGTGTTGCCGATCCCCGAGGGCGCCTGCTGGATCTCGATCTGCAGGGCCATCATGTACTGCACGGTGAGGCTGACGCGGTCGGCGATGTAGTACTCCACGCCGATGGCCGGGCCGAAGCCGATGCCGAAGTTGGTGTTGTCCGAGCCGTTGGGCTCGCTCACGCCCAGACCCAGGTTGAAGGCCACAAAAGGCGAGATGCGGCGCCAGATGCGGAAGTGGTACTCCACCCCCGAGCCCACCTCCATGCCCCAGGACCGGTCGTCGTCCGAGAGGCTACCTTCGGGCGGCTTGATGAGCCGTATGCCGAGGGAGAAGTAGAGCGGGATGATGATCTTCTCGCTGACCACATAGCGGAAGCCCACCTGGGTCAGGAGTAGTCCATCCACGGAGCGCGTGTTATTGCCGTGGTCCAGGGTGGCCAACCCCCCGAAGCGGAAGAACATGCCCCAGTTGCCGGCGGTGGCGCGCACCACCGGGGAGGCTTTGGACAATTGGGGCATCGCCGCGACCGGGGTGCGGGTCGGGTTGCTGCGGTACGTCGTCGACGCCGGGCGAGACGCCGGAGCGCCGTAGGGGTTCTCGATGTCCCGGGCCTGACGCCGGGGGCGGACCGAGGGCGGGGGCGGGGGCGGCTTTGGGGTGGCCGTGGGGCGCGTTGCGGGCCGGGCCGCGGGGTCATCGGCGCCCGGCTGGCGGGCGTCCGGCGTGTCCCGGGGGGGCGTTGCCGGCTGGGCCCGGGCGGGGGCGCTCCAGAGGCAGACCGTCGCCAGGCAAACGGAGGCCAACGCCGTCCGGGCGGCGAGGTTCGCGGACAGTCCGAATCCATGACAGAAGTGATGAGCGGTGGGCTTTTGTGAGTGCACCGGTGGCCTCCGTGTGTCGGGCGTACCCCGACCGTTGTCCCAGCATCTGATGTTCAACCGCGTGTTTCGCCGAGTATCTTGCGGCCGCCCCCCGGCGTCAAGCGCGGCTTGATTCGGCAGTCGGGATAGGGGAGCGGCTCGTCACTTTCCGGTGTCGAGCCGCTCCCCTATCCCGACTGGATTCGGTAAGAGGCCTTGATCCCGGACCGGAGTTGAGTGACAATCTTGGTCTTCAGGGTGTCAATGGGGAGGCGATGTCCGCAGTGTCGCAAATCACACCGTTTCGTGAGTGTCCCATGTGTGGGTCGAGCTGGTCCACCCGGGAGGCGTTTCTGCGGGATCCCTCTGCGGTGTTGGCAGGGTATCAGGCTCACTTCGAGCAGCTCGAGCTGGGGCTGTTGCTGTTTCACCACCGCAGCTGCCGCACCACTTTTGGTATCCCCGTGGGAGCCTTCACCGACCTGTATGACGGGCCCATATACCAAGAGTCCCTCCACGACGGAGATCGGTGCAACAAATTATGCACCGACCACAAAGCTCTTCGTCGGTGCCCTGAACAGTGTCGGAATTCCTGGCTGCGCGAGGTGCTTCACCTGGTGGACGGCTACCGCTATGAACAGCGCGACGCATCGTCGGCTGACAACGGCTATTCGGCTGAGTAGGTGAACAACGCCCCTCCCACCCCGAGCGCCTCGCGAACGCCTCGCGAACGCCACGCGGTTTGACCCACCGGGCGGGGGCGCGCGATACTGAGGGGGTTCCGCTGGAACGCTGGACGACTTCTGAGCGTGGAGGCCCAAAACGATGAGTGCCGGTCGGTGGCAATGGAGCGCTTTCACCACGGGGGTCGTTGGAGTCGTCTTGTCCGTCGGCCTGGTGGCCTGTGATCGGGGCGGCAACGGGAGGCCGGGGGATGCCGGGGTGACCGGAGACGCGAGCGGTTGGACCTACGTCTGTCCGGCGGAGCAGACCGGGGACGGCACGTGTATCCGGGGGCAGGTGTTGGAGCTCTATGGCGGGGCGGCGGTGGAGGTGCCGACGGGGAGCACGGTGACGCTGTTTTCCGTGGAAGAGGCCGATGGGTATCCCAACGAGGAGGTGGCCCAGGCGGAGGTGCAGGGGGATGGGCGGTTCATCTTTCCCGCGGTGCCGGCCCCGATGACCCAGCCCTGTCGGGAGGACGCGGACGCCACCGAGGTGCTGGGGCTCGCGCACGTGTTCAGCTTCCGGTTTGAACGGGGAGCTGCCGGGGTATGTGCTGCCGGACAACCGCCATGGGGCCTTTGACCATGCGGCGATCTTTCCTTTGTACGTGATCGCGGACGCGGCGGTGGACCGGTGGGAGACGGCCTGGGAGGTGGGGAAGCCGGGCCATGTGCACGCGCTGGCCATGGAGAGCGCTGACAAGAATGTGCTGTCAGTGTGCTCGGCGGTCCAGGCGCCGGGGGAGATCCCGCTGCCCCGGCTGGATATGACCACGCTGTGCCGTATCGACCCGCTGACGTTTGATTGTTATGTGTCCCATCTGCTGGAGGGGGTGGATGCGTTTTTATGGGGCGCCTCGACGCTGAGCACGTCCGGGATCTCGCTGGCTTCGGTATCGCCGCCGCCCGCCGGGGACGAGTCCCTGAGCCTGTTCTGCTCCTATGACGGCAGCCCGGCCTGGGGGATCCGTGACTCGTCCCTGGGGCGTTTCGGGCCCGCGGACGTGGATCACTCCAGCCCGCTGGTGGTGATGAATCTCTTCGTGAATTCCTGGGCCGAACCCTGAGCCCGGGGCCGGTCCGGAGGGCTTCGTCGCGGTTGTGATCCCGGGGGGCGTCGAGTATACAATGGTTCCTTCAGGTTATCTGTTTGTCGAGGAGCCCTCTTGCACGAGCGAATCTTGTTCGGACGCGTCGCCCTGGGGGCAGTGATCTGTGCGTCGCTGGTGCTGGGAAGCGGGCGCGCAGCCCGGGCCAATTCGGCGGACATTTTTGGCGTGGGATCCAAGCACGCGGGCATGGGGGACGCGGCGACGGCCTTGGCGTCAGGCCCCACGGCGGCCTTTTATAATCCGGCGGGCATCGCCAACGGGGATCGGGCGCAGCTACACTTCAGCTCCACGGCCTACCAGGCCTGGCTGAAGGTCCGCTCGGCGACGCATCGGATTGAGAATCCGTATGAGTTTGCGTTGGGGCTGACCGTGGCCGTGCCTTTCCGGGGGCGGCTGCACAAGCGGATCTGGCTGGGGCTTCTGCTGACCGCGCATCCGGACATCCTGGCGCGGGTGATCTCGCACCTGCCCACGGACCCGTTCTACCCGTACTTTGACAATCGCACCCAGCGGCTGGTGTTGATTCCGGCGCTGGCGTTCCGGATCCTGGACAGCGAGCGGCGGGGGCGGCTGACCCTCGGCGTGGGAGCCAACGTGTTCGCCGGCCTCGAAGGGGTGATCATCGGCGAAGAGGGGCCGTCGCGCTCGCTGGAGGCGCGGGTGTCCGAGGGGCTGTCGGGCATCTTCCGCATGGTGGCGGGGCTACGTTACGTCTGGCGTTGGCTGAACGTCGGGGTGGCCTATCGCCAGCAATTCTCCATGCCCTTCAAAACCGACTCGTTCAACTTCGTGGCCGGCGGCGACCTGAACCTGAACGTGGACGCCGAGGGGCTGTTCTCGCCGCACACGATGTCCCTGGGGCTGGCGGTGACGCCTACGAAGAAGCTGTCGTTGGGGCTGGACGTGTCCTATGCCCTGTGGAGCCTGTTCCGGGGCCCCTATGTGCGGGTGTCGAGCGTGCTGCCCCTGGTGGGCGACCTGGTCGGGGACACGCCGCGGCTCGAGTATCGAGACACCATCGCGGTGCGGGTCGGCGTGGAGTATCGCATCGACCTGCCGCGGAAGATCGTCATGCCCCTGCGTGCGGGCTTTGGCGTGGAGACGTCGCCGATTCCGGCGCAGCCCGGTCGCACGAACATGCTCGATGGTCACAAGCTCATGTTCAGCCTGGGCGGCGGCTTTGACCTGGGCAAGCTGATCAAGCGGCGGGTGTGGGTGGATTTACACCTGCGCCTGCACGTGGTCGTGCCGCGCACTTTCCGGAAGAAGATCTCGGTGTCGGCCGAGGAGTGCCCCGCCACGGCGCCGCCCCTGGGCCCCGACGAGGCCCTGTCCGACGAGGTGCCCTGCGACCGGACTGACGACACGACCCTGGGCCTGCAGATCTCCAACCCGGGCTACCCGTACCTGAAGGCCAGCGGCTTTGTGCTCTCGGGCGGCTTCACCCTGGGGGTGGAGCTATGAGCCGCCGGATCAGACGCCGGTTCACGACCTCGATGGCGACCTGGATCGCGGCGCTGGTGCTGACCGGGGCCGGGGCCTCGATGGCCCGGGCCGACGTGTCGGACCTCATGGGCATGGACGCGCGCACCCGGGGCATGGGCATGGCGACGCTCACGCTCTGCGAGGACTACACCGCGGCGGTGTGTAACCCGGCGGCGGGCGCCCTGGCGACCCGCATCAGCGTGGGGCTCGGGTACAGCTTCAGCCTGGCGAATTTGAAGCTCAACGGCGCCATGAACGAGGTGCTGGACATCCGCGGGGTGCCCGTGGGGTTCAACGCACCGTTTGCGCTCGGCAAGAAGATGCGGGCGGCGGTGTCGCTCATGGCCTATCTGCCCGACCAGTTCCTGGCCCGGGTGCAGCTTGTGCCGGCCTATGAGCCGCGGTTTGTGCTGCTGGACAACCGCCCCCATCGCGTCGTGGTGAATCTGGCGCTGTCTTTTTCTCCGCGGAAGTGGATCTCGCTGGGGCTCGGGGCGACGCTCCTGGCCAACGCCGCCGGCAACGGCATTACGTTCAACGTGGGTGTCAAGGGCGGCAAGAAGGTGGGCGAGACGGCCATCGATCTGGTGCTGCCCATCAAGGTCGCGCCCCTGGTCGGGGTGCTCATCAAGCCGATGCCCTGGTTGCGGTTCGGCGCGTTCTATCGCGGTGCCATCGACCTGGGCGTGGCCCTGGACATCGTCGCCAACGTGGACGTGGCGGGCATCGTCACCGGGGACGCCATTATCACGCTGCGGGCGGTGAACTACTACACACCGCATCGGGTGGAGCTGGGCGTATCGGTGGATCCGCATCCGGCCTTCACGCTCGCCGCCGGGGTGGCCTTCGAGATGTGGTCGCTGTACTCCGGCGGGGTCGCGGACGTGCGCATCCTGGTGGACCTCGGGCTCAACCCGCCCATGGCCCAGGCCTTCTGGCCGCCGGATAACTTTCAGAATGTGGTGTCCCCGCGGGTGGGCGCGGAGTACCGCCACGACTTTGCCCAGAACAAATATCGGTTCTCGGCCCGCGCCGGGTATGTGTACGCGCCCACGCCGGTGCCGGCCCAGGTGGGGTTGCCCTCGCTGGTGGACAACAATCGGCACGTGCTGGCCGCGGGCCTGGGATTCCGGGTCAACCGGGTGGCGGGCTGGTACCCCTATCCCGTGACGCTGGATCTGGGGTTCCAGTACCACGCCCTGGCGGAGCGCCAGACCGTGCGCAACCTGCTGTCCGATCCCATGGGCGGCGGGCTGCGCTCCAGTGGATCGTTGATCTCTCTGGCCGCATCGGTGAAGCTTGAGTATTGAGATGCACAAGCCCCTGACCACATCCGCCCTATGCCGGTTCGTATTGCTCGCATTGGTTGCAGGCGTGTCGGGCGCCGGCGCGTCGTGCACCCTCGCGGACGAGCCCCTCTGGAGCGGCAGCCGGTTGGTCAGCGGTGTCTCGCCTTACAAGGACCTCGGGGGCGTGGAGATCTGCGTGGCGGACCACCGCCTGGGGACCCCCGACACGGACCTGGCGGGCTTCTGCGTGCCGCGCAGCCAACCGGCCCGCGCGACCTGCGGCGGCGATGGCGACTGCCGCAGCCGGGAGTCCTGCGTGTGCGGCTTCTGCACGGTCAAGTACTGCACCCGGAACGACGAGTGCGGCGAGGGGCGCATGTGTGACTTTACCCTGAGTCGCTGCGTCTCCAAGTGTGAGGTCGAGTGCGACTGCGAGGGGCCCAACGCGCGGTGCGACATCGGCATGTGCCAGCAGCTCTGCATCGTGGACGCGGAGTGTCAGAGCGGGGAGATCTGCTCGTTGAGCCGGGCGCGGTGCATTTCGGTGCCCTGCTCGTCGGATGACGACTGCTTCGCCGAGGAGGAGTGCATCATCCAGCGGGAGCCGCGCACCCTGACCGAGCCCACCCTGGTTCCCAACCCCGACGGCCGGAGCCTGTTGGTCTTTTTTGATATGATCCACAACGGCCCGTTCGAGCGGCCCCGGCACATGATCTTCCGCGCCACCACCGTGGATGGCCGAAGCTGGACCGTGGATCCGGCGGCGCCGGTGTTGGAGCCGCCCATCCTGGGGGACTTCCGGGCGCCCACGGTGATGCGGAGCGGGGCTGGGTTCGTGATGTTCGTCGAGAGCGGCGACGGCGAGGGCATCCTGCGGGCGACCAGCGTCGATGGTCGGGCCTGGACCTTCGATCCGCCCGGCGCGGTGATGGTGCCCGAGGCCGCCTGGGAGGAGGGGCGCGTGGCTTCTCCTTCGGTGGTGGTGGGCGCCGACGGTCTGCCGCGGCTGTACTACGAGGTGGGCGACGGCATGGGCATCGGCCTGGCCGTGTCGTCAGACCCCGAGGGGCGCAGCTTCCCGGGGGGCGCGGGCCGCCAGCTCGTGCTCAACCCCGCGCAGGTGACCACTGAGCTGCTGTGGCGCAACGTGACGCGGGTGCGGGCGCCCCACGTAATGCTTGCCGAGGATTTTGACGGAGTGCCGTACTATCGGCTCTTTTTCAGCGCCCGGGGCTATGAGTCCCCCCAGGCGTCGAGCTTTGGCACCGTGGGACAGATCCCGTCAAATTACTCCATCGGCTACGCCGCCGCCCGGGACGGCATCGCCTTCGAAGTGTTCCCGTTCAACCCGGTCTTTGATCGCATCTACCCCAACACCTTTGTGAACCACGGCTCCGAGCTGACGCCCGCGGTCGTGGATCTCGGGGATCACTACCTACTGTTTTACACCGCCGCGGACCGGAACCTGGGCGACTGGGAGAACTTCCGCGTGGCGGTGAATCCGCCCCCCCTCTAGCGAGCGGTAGCAGGAGACTGAATGCGCACTGGCGATCCTCGTGATGAAGAGATGGGTGAGGCCGGGGCTGTCGCGGCGCCCGAGCCGGGCGCGCAGTCGGGTCCCGTCTGGCACCACCTGAGCGTCGAGCAGGCCCTGGCGCAGCTCGAGGCCGATGGCGAGGCCGGCCTGGCGGCGGCGGAGATCCCCCGCCGCCTGGAAAAACACGGCGCCAACCGGTTGCCACCCGAGCCGCCGACGTCCCTCTGGCGGCTGCTCTACAGTCAGATCGCCGACATCACCGTGCTGGCGTTGTTGGCCGCGGCCCTCATCGCCCTGACCATCGCGCTGATTCAGGGCGTGGGCACCAGCCTCGAGCGGTACGGCGACACCGGCGCCATCATGGGCATCGTGGTGCTCAACGCCGTGCTGGGCATTCTGCAGCAGAAGCGGGCCGACAAGGCTTTGTCCGCGCTCAAGGAGCTCACGGCCCCCACGGCCACGGTGCTGCGAGAGGGCGTCGAGCGGGAGATTTCCTCGGCCGAGGTGGTGCCGGGGGATCTGCTCGTGTTGCAGTCGGGGGATCGGGCGCCCGCGGATGCGCGGTTGGTGCACGCCACCGACCTGCTCGTGGGAGAGGCCATGCTGACCGGCGAGTCCATGGCCGTGAGCAAGGATGCCGGGGCGGTGCTGGATCCCGACACACCCCTGGCCGAGCGCCAGAACATGATCTACACCGGCACGGTGGTGATGTCCGGCAAGGGGCTGGCCGTGGTCACCGCCACGGGCATCCACTCCGAGATGGGTGAGATCGCGGTGATGGTCCAGGAGGCCGAGGCCTCCCAGACGCCCCTGGAAACTGACCTGCGCAAGTTCGGCCTGATGGTGGTCATCGGCTGTGTGGTGGCCTCGGGAGCGGTTTTTGCCATCGGCGCGCTGCAGGGAAATCAGCCCCTGCGGGAGCTCTTTCTCATCGCGGTGTGTCTGGCCGTGGCGGCGATCCCCGAGGGGTTGCCCGCCATCACCACCATCGTGCTCGCCCTGGGAACTCACGCCATGGCCAAGCGTGGGGCGCTGGTCAGGCGGCTGCACGCGGTGGAGACCCTGGGCTGTACGCAGGTGCTCTGCACGGACAAGACCGGCACCCTGACCCAGAACAGGATGAAGGTGGTTCGGCTCGCCGTGGGAGAGACGACCTGGGAGGTGGGAGCCCGGGAGCAGATGCCGGACAGGCTGTTGGATGCCGCCGAGGTGGCGGCGGGCGCCCGGGGCAAGGCGCCCACGGACGCGGCTCTCCTCCGTGTCGGGCGACGGCTCGGCTCGCCCATCGCCGACGCCGCGGTGGTGGACGAGGTGCCCTTCAGCTCGGAGCGTCGCCTGTCCACGTCGGTGTTTAAGCACGCCGACGAGCACTTTGTGGCGACCCGCGGCGCGTACGAGCGGGTGCTCGAAGCGTGCACGCAGATCGTGGGCGCGGACGGCGAGGACCGCGCGCTCACCGACGAGGATCGGAGTCGCATCGCCGACCGCGCCGAGGCTTGGGCCGCCGACGCCATGCGGGTCATTGCCCTGGCGCGCGCCGTGCGTCAGACCGAGCCCGCGGAGGGCTGGGAGGCGGATCTGACCTTCGTGGGCCTGGCGGGCATCGCGGATCCCCTGCGGGGGGAGGTCAAGATCGCCGTGCAGCGGTCCCTGCAGGCGGGCATCCGGGTGATGATGATCACCGGCGATCACCCGAGCACCGCGCGCGCCATCGCCAGCGAGGCCGGCATCCTCACGCCCGGGTCCGAGGTAGTGGCCGGACGGGAGCTGTCCCGGATGAGTGACGACGAATTAGATCAGAGGTTGCCGCGCATCTCCGTGGTGGCCCGCGCCACGGCGTCAGACAAGCTGCGCATCGTCAACGGGTTCCGGCGGCGGGGGGAGATCGTGGGCATGACCGGAGACGGCGTGAATGACGCGCCCGCCCTCAAGTCTGCGGACATCGGGGTGGCCATGGGGCGCTCGGGCACGGACGTGGCCCGGGAGGCCTCGGCCATGGTGCTGGCGGACGACAACTTCGCCACCATCGTGGCCGCCATCTCCGAGGGGCGGGCCATCTACGCCAACATCCGCCGGTTCATCACGTTCCTGTTTGCGTCCAACGCCGGGCTGGTCATCGCGGTGTCGGTGGCCTCGCTGCTGGGCTGGTCCCAGCCCATGGCGCCCATCCAGATCCTTTGGATCAACCTCATTACCAACGGCCTGCCGGCCCTGGCCCTGGGATTGGAGCCGTCCCTCGAGGACCGCATGAATCGGCCGCCCCGGCAACGCAGTGAGCCCATCCTCCGGTGGTCCGACGCCCTCCGCATCGGCGTGGTGGGGGCGCTCATGGCCGGGGGCGGGCTCTGGGCCTTTTACGAGGCGTGCAACGGCAACCCCACGGCGGCCAACCCCGCGGCGCGTACGGCGGCTTTCTCCGTGTTTGCCTTGGCGCCCCTGCTTTATGCCTTCTCCGCCCGCAGCGACCACACGCCCCTGTGGCGCCTTGGCCCGCTGTCCAACAGCCTCCTGGTGGGCGCAGTGCTCATCGGCATCGGCCTCCAGGCCACGGCCGTGTTCCTGCCCGCCACCCGGGTGCTCTTCCGTACGGGCTCCATGACCGGCGCAGACTGGGGCCGGGTGCTGCTCGCCTCGGCGGTGCCCTTTGTGCTGGTGGAGGTGTGGAAGATCGTCAGCGGAAAGAACGTCGGTCAAAGCTGAGCGCTGTGAGTGCTCAAGGCTGGCTGGCTTTGACTTTGGGCAGCGAGGACGTGGGGATGTGCCAGTTGAACGTCATGCCCAGGTGCCACAGCACTCCCGGCTTGTGGTAGGGCGATGGCTTGCGGCATTTCTGGTCCTGCACGCACACATCCGCGGGCACGGTACCCGTGAAGGACAGCACGATGCCGAGGGTGAAGCGCTCGGACAGGAAGATGTCCAGCCCCACGGTGCCCCGCAGCCCGAGGGAGGGCACGCTTACCTCGCGCTCTTCGCCGGTGTCGTAGTCCAGGGAGATATGCGTGTAGCCGATGCCAAAACCGACCCAGAAGTCCACGCGGCTCACCGGGAGAATACCGCGGGCTTCCAGCAGCAGGTTGGCGTACAGCAGGCGGGCGCCGTCGGTGGTGGCGCCGAGGTCGGGCACGTTGAAGATGTCCCGCGTCACGCCGCCCGCGATGTACGCCGTGGGTCCCACGGCCACGTAGGGGTTGATGCGCCACAGTAGACCCAGGGTGAGCCCGCCGTTGGCTGACAGGTGCTCTCCCAGGGTGCCCACTTCCTCCCGGGAGAAGGCGCCGCCCCCCAGGCCGAAGTACAGGATGATGGAGCGCCGCACCCAGCTCGGCGCCGGCGGGTTGACCCCCGAGAAGACCCGACCCCCGAAAGGGTAGGGTCCCGGGAAGGCCTCCCCGCCGACCGGTTGGGCGGTGGCCGCTGCCCGGGTCCGGGTCCCAACGGGCGTCTCGTCCGGCGCAGGTGGCGGAGTCACCGGATTGATGACCCCCGGCCTCGGTCCCGGACCGATGGCAGGCCGGGCCTTTCGGTCCTTGAGTCGCTCTGTCAGCACGCCGATCTTCACCCTGGCGTCGGCCACCGTCGGATGGCGCTTGCTCATCTTGTGGCGCCCAAAATTGCGCAGGTACTTGTGCAGGTAGTAGATGGCTGACTTGAAGTCCCCCAGGCCCTCGTGGCACTTGGCGATGCCGTAGTCGAGGATCGGGTGGTACTGCAGGTCCTTGACCTCCTCGAAGGCCCGAATGGCCGCTTTGTACCGCGACTGGCGAAACAGCCGCCGCGCCTTCTCATAGGCGGCCTGGGTCTGCTGCGCCTTGCTGGGCCGCGGAGCGACCCGTGGGTCGCCACCTGGAGTGGGCGTGGGAGCGGTGGGCGCCGGGGTCTTTCCCTGGGCCGCGGCCGTGCGGCTCGCAATGCCGCCGAGTGCCAAGCTCGCCACCGCGACGATCAACATCCTGGAAAAACGATAGTGCATCCCTGTCCTTCTGTTTGCGAACTGAGCACGACCACGCCCCTCAGAGTATTCCAGATCCACGCCCGGACCAAAATCCCCAAATGGCGGGCCCGGGTTTTAAGGCGGGAAAGCAGTGGCGTGAAACCCGCCCGGGGGATCCTGGGCGCCGAGCCGCGATTCGTGGCGCCCGGGGGCCCCGGATCTCAAATTTCTGAGTCGGGTGGCCCCAAGTAGGCGAGATCACGAGCGCCCGTTCTGGCATGTGGATTGCTTTACTTTGAGCGCTCACTGCTGAACAATCGATGACGGAGTATCCCATGGCCACGCGACCGATCAAAAAAGTGACGGTGGAACCCGAGCGCAGCTACCCCTCCTTGAAGGAGCACCTGGCCAGCCGACGGCGGTTCCTGGCCGTGGCCGGAGCCTCGGTGGCCGCGGGCGGGTTCCTTGCGGCGTGTACGCGCGGCCTGGGCGCCGGGGAGCCGGGGCCCGACGCCCACGTGGAGCCCGATGCTGACATCACCATCATGGGGGACATCGAAGAGCCCCAGTACTTTCTGCTGCGGGTGCCGGTGACCGGAGATCTGTCGGCGTACCTCGCCGACGGCGGATACTGTTCCTTCTATGTAGAGCTGGCGACCTACGTGGCGGCCAGCTTCGACGCCCTGAACCAGAACATGGCCGACGCCGAGGAGCGTTGCCGCGCGGTGCTCCAGGACTTCACCTACGACGGGCTCAACAGCGCCGCTGGGGTGGCCAGCGCAGAGGACGATCTGCTCGACGGGCTCGACGAGCTGGTGCAGGAGCTTGAGGGCCACACGGACCTCACCATCGAGGCCGTGACGCTTAACATCAGCTACCTCGAGCCCTACGGACAGATGGACGGCGGCATCGGCCTGCCGGAATACCCGTAAGCCCAATCCAACGAGACTAGAGCGGATCGCGGTAGTCTTCCTTGCGGAGCCCGTGGCGCTTCATAATGTCGTACAGCCCCCGGGGGTGAACCCCGGCGCGCTTGGCAGCGACGCCCACCCGGCCCCGTGACTCGGTGAGCACCAGGTGCAGGTATTCCCGTTCTGTCTGGGCCAACACCGTGGCGCGCACCTCGGGCAGGGTCATGTGACTCCACTCCTGTGGACCCGCGGCGAGCGTTCCTTTGGGAAAACCAGCGGCCATCAACGCCGGCGCGCGTTGGTGAAATGTCTGGGGCAGGTTGCTCAACGTGATTTGATTCCCGGTACACAGCAAGATCGCGCGCTCGATGACGTTGCGGAGCTCTCGGACGTTGCCGGGCCAGTCGTAGGCCACCAGCGCATCGGTGATGGAGTCATCGAAGCCTTCAATGGCGGATCCGCTCCGCGCCAGCTGCTCGTCGAGCAATTTTGCGGCCAGGACCGGGATGTCCTCGGGGCGCTCCCGGAGGGGCGGCACGGTGAGGGTTACCACGCTCAGCCGGTAGTACAGGTCCCGGCGGAAGCTCCCCTCGGACACTTCGGCCTCGAGGTCGTGATTGGTGGCGGCGATGACCCGCACGTCCACCCAGATGCTGGTCTCGCTGCCCACGGGGCGGATCTCGTAGTCCTGCAGTGCCCGCAGGAGCTTGGCTTGCACGTGCAGCGGGAGATCGCCGATTTCGTCGAGGAAGATCGTGCCGCCGTGGGCGAGCTCAAAGGCGCCCTTCCGGGAGCGGTGGGCACCCGTGAAGGCGCCCTCAGTGTGACCGAAGAGCTCGCTCTCGATGAGTAGCTCGGGCAGGGCGGCCGCGTTCACGGTCACGAAGGCCCCCGCACCCCGGGGGCTCTCGGCGTGGATGGCACGCGCCAGGTGCTCCTTGCCCACGCCGGTTTCGCCAAGGACCAGCAGCGCCGAATTGGACGGCACGACCTGTGAGACCTCGTCCATGAAGATGCCCATGGAATCGTTCTCCGAGGCGAA